>ERZ778495.74-NODE-74-length-113328-cov-13.171382_pt1 | contig 113328 bp, 106 predicted proteins | sample MGYA00433100_ERZ778495 | MGnify/ENA primary metagenome ERZ778495 (study PRJEB29527, sample SAMN07138962) | mouse gut metagenome | material: feces | host: mouse | place: China:Nanjing | collected 2016-01-25 ...
TACAGACCTTGGAGAGGGTCTATAAACACTACTACTATATAATACGAGGAGAATAACATACATGAAACATGAAGAATTAGTAAATATGACCGCAAAGGATTTAAGAGCCAGATTAAAAGAAATCAACCAGCAGGCCACAGACGCGACGGGCGACACATTAGACACACTGATTACAGAAGCAGAAGATATAAACGGGATTTTGCAGGATGTACAGAACCGGAAGAAATTGGCGGGGTTTGCCGCGGCAGCAGGCACAGAAGAACCAAAGGACGACGGAGAAGGCGACGAAGTGAAGGATAAAGCAAGAGAGAACCGGGGAAAAGAACTGAAAGCAGGATCAACAGTAAAATTCAATGCTAAAAATCACTTTCGATCTGTGAAAAATGCGCTTTCGGTAACACAGACGGTAACGCCACAGCATACGGCCACAGATGTAAAAGAAACATTTAATGACGTTTCTTCACTGGTAGACCGTGTAAAAGTCGTTCCGTTAAATGGTGGCGAAACATACCAGAGGGGATATGTAAAATCCTATGGCGACGGTGCAGGACCGACAGCAGAAGGGGCAGACTACAACCCGACCGAACCGGTATTCGGTTATGTAACGGTTGAAAAAGAAAAGATTACCGCATACACCGAGGAACCGGAAGAAATGATAAAACTTCCAAATGCTGATTATGACGGAATCGTGGAAGGATCTGTTTCTAAAGCAATTAGACGATACATGAGCCGCCAAATTCTGATTGGCGACGGAACAACCGGAAAATTTAAAGGGATTTTCTTCAATCCGACAAAAAAAGAAGAACAGGTAATTGATCCGGCTACAGATATAGAGTTGACAGCGATCGACGACGGAACACTGGACGAAATTATATATTCTTACGGCGGAGAAGAGGAAGTGGAAGATACTGCTGTACTGATTCTCAACAAAAAAGATCTGAAAGCATTTGCGAAGTTGCGTGATAAGCAGGGGAGAAAGGTTTACACAATTGTAAATCGGGGAAATACCGGAACGATCGACGGCGTACCGTATATCATCAATACGGCATGTAAAGCGGTAACGGACGCAACGTCAAAGGGCGGGGACTATGTAATGGCATACGGACCACTTGAAAATTACGAAATGCCAATCTTTTCAGATATTGACGCCAGAAAATCGACAGAATACAAGTTCAAACAGGGACAGATTGCTTACAGGGCTGATATTTTCGCAGGAGGAGCGGTGGCAGCTTACAACGGATTTATCAGAGCGAAGAAAAAAGCAACATCATAAAAAAGTAAGAGAAGGCGGCAGCGCATGACGTATGAGGAATTAGTAAATGCGGCAAAACTACGGGCGCGAAAAGTGTCGAATGATGTATTAGACGAAGATGTTAAAACGCACGTAGATTTTGCACTTGCTGATTTAAAAAGAATCGGTGTAAATGAAGAAAAATTTTTGAAGGTTCCTTCCGATCCGTTAATTGTGGGGGCGGTGCTGGCATACGTGAAAGCGTATTACTGCATGGACGCATATCACGAAAAATGGTTGGAATGCTACAATACAACGCTGACAAAAATCAAAGGAGGGAAATATAAATAGACGTATTCATAACGTTAGTAGATCCGGGAGAAACAAAAGAAGAGGATATAAAAAACAATGTGATTGCTAAAGTTGAACCAATCGGAAGAGACGAATTCGTGGCAGCAGGAACAAAGGGAATGAAGGCCAGACACAAATTCACAGTATGGGAAAACGAATACAAGGAAGAATCAGAAGTTCTTTTTAACGGAAAAAGACTTTCGATTTATAGAATTTTCGGACCAAAAGACGACGGAAAAGTGGAACTTTATGCAGGGGAAAGAGTTGGTAACACATGATTGTAAAAGCAAACACAGGTGACTTGTCAGAAGAAATATCAAAACTTCTTGAAGAGGGCGGTAAGGAAATCAAAGAAGCTGTAAACGAAGCAATCGGAGAAACCGCACGCGAAGGAGCCAAAGAGTTACGGCGCGGTGGGCCGTATGCGGAGCGTACCGGGAAATATACTAAAGATTGGGATTCAAAGAAGCAGGAAAGCACGATTACAGCGGCAACGGGTACGGATGAATACACCGTATACAATAAAAAGCATTATCAACTTACGCACCTTTTAGAAAAGGGACACCAAAGTAGAAACGGCGGCCGTGTACAGCCATTTGAACATATCGAACCGGAAGAAAAGAATATGGAAATATCGGTCATGGAAAAAATAACACAAAAGTTAGGGGGATAATATGCCGACGTTCGAAGAAGTATTGGAGAGGGCGAAAGCCTTAGGACTTCCAATTGCTGAATACGAATTCAAAAAGACGAACAAAACGTCCGTACCGGATCCGCCCTATATTATATATATGCTGGAAGAGGGACAGCGTGGAGACGATCAGAAAAACAGGATCCGAGAAATAAATGCTTCGCTGGAATTATATACAGACAGGAACCCGGACAAAGCATTAGAAGAGAAAATGGAAAACAAAGTTTTACATGACGTTGCATTTCGTAAATATCAAGTCAAAATCAATAGTGAAAATATGGTTCAAACCGCCTATGAATTCACTATCATTCAAAAGAAAGGGAAGAAACATGGATAATGAAAGAATTATTCTTGGCAGCGGTTACATGCATTTGAAGTTATTCGAAGGAAAGCTGCCAACCGTAGATGAAATTTGCACAGAAGAAACATTATTTTCGTACATATCCGGTGGGGCAACACTGGAATACAAACCGGGATCTTACGAAGCAAAAGACGATATGGGCAAAGTTAGTAAAACAATCCTTGTATCAGAAGAAGTTATGCTGAAAAGCGGCTTAATGACGTTTTGCGGAAATACGCTTGAAAAATTATGTGATACCGCCCGCGTATCATACACGGACAAGACGAGCGATAAAACAAGGCGTAGAATTGTCAAAGTCGGGGGCGTATCAAACCAAAAGGGTGCGAAGTATGTAATATGCTTCCGCCACGAAGATCCGGTGGACGGCGATATATGGGTGATGATTGTCGGAAACAATCAAGCCGGTTTTTCACTTGCATTTGCGAAAGACAAAGAAACAATCGTAGACGCAGAATTCAAAGCACATCCAATGGACAAAGAAGGAACGCTGATTCACTATGAAGAAGAAGTTTTGGAAGCTGGGGCAGCAGTAACAGTAGAAGAAAAATAAGATCAATCAATAGCGGCGCGGAAGATCCGCGGCGCTATTTTCGAAAGGAGAACAGGAAATGGCAAGCATGAGTTTTGATTTTAACAAAATAAACCGGTCATTTTTTACGGTAACGCTGAAAGATAACAGAAGGTTAGTTGTAAAAATGCCAATGAAGAAAACGTTCGAAAAAATAACAGCGGTTCAGCAGATGGATGTTGACAGCATGACCGCCGACGACGCAATGGACACATTGGCCGCAATTTGTGCGGAAGCATTGTCAAACAATATGAACAAAGAAAAAGTAGCCTTGAACTTTATGGCTGACAACTACGATATCGAAGAAATGACACTGTTTATAGATGATTTTATGAACTTTGTAAATGGGATTAAGAACGACCCAAACTAGAAATTCCGCATTATGAAGATACAAACAGCGAAACCATTCATTTCCATACCAAAACCAAAGGTGAGAAATTGGTAATTGACTACACCGGTTTAAATATGTGGGAAGTACAGGAAATGGATCTGGATGTATATTTGTTCATGGTGCGGGAAGCATTCATTCATTACAATACACAGACGAAAGAAGGCCGCGAATATCTGGAAAACTGCTGGCGCATGAAGCAGACGAAGCCGGATCGAAAAGCGTTACGGGAAAAAGTAGGAAAGGGGGCGGCGAAGTATGGCGGGTAAAAGTATTAAAGGAATCACTATTGAGATCGGCGGAGAAACTACGAAACTTGACAAGGCACTGAAAGACACACAGTCAAAATCGAAGTCCCTTGCTACAGAACTACGACAAGTTGAAAAATTATTAAAGTTCGATCCGACGAATACAGAACTGCTGGCACAAAAGCAAAAATTATTAAAAGAATCAATCAGCCAGACTAAAGAAAAACTGGATATTCTAAAAGAATCAGAAGCACAGGTCCAAAAGCAATTCGAACGCGGTGAAGTATCGGAAGAACAGTATCGGGCATTGCAGCGGGAAATTGCTTCTACAGAAAGTTATTTAAAAAACTTAGAATCACAGGCAAAAGATAGCAATTCCACACTGGAAAAAGTGGGAGACGTAGCCGGGAAGATCGGGGAGAAGTCCGAAGCGTTGGGAAAGAAATTTCTTCCGGTTACTGCTGGCGTAACTGCATTAGGCGCCGGGGCAATAAAATCCTTTAATGAACTTGACAGCGGCTACGATACGATTATCACAAAAACTGGTGCAACGGGTGACGCGCTGGACGGTTTACAAAGTTCTATGGACACGGTTTTTTCTGAATTGCCAATCGAAGCAGAAACGGCCGGAATTGCTATTGGAGAGGTAAACACACGTTTCGGATCAACCGGAGAAACGCTGGAAGATCTTTCAAAAAAGTTTATAGAATTTGCTGAAATTAATGGAACGGATCTGAATAATTCAATAGATAGTGTTGACGCAATTATGACAAAGTTTAATGTTGATTCCAGCCAGACCGGAAGCGTGCTTGGACTTTTGACAAAAGCCGGGCAAGATACAGGAATCTCAATGGACACCTTGCAGAATTCCCTTTCTACAAACGGGGCAACATTAAAAGAAATGGGGTTAGATCTCACTTCTTCCGTGAACCTTTTAGCGCAATTTGAAGCGAACGGAGTTGACGCAACAACAGCCCTTGCAGGATTGAAAAAAGCACAGCAGAACGCCACGGCAGAAGGGAAAACACTTGAACAGGCTTTAGGCGAAACAATAGAGGGAATCAAGAACGCTGGAAGTGAGACGGAAGCGCTTCAAATTGCAACGGAACTTTTTGGAAAAAAAGGTGCGGCAGAAATGACGCAGGCAATCCGGGAAGGGCGTTTAAGTGTGGACGATTTAAGTGGATCACTTGACGACTACGCGACAACCGTTGAAGACACATTTAATGCAACATTGGATCCGCCAGACAAAGCAAAAGTCGCACTTAATAATTTGAAACTGGCAGGATCGGATCTTGCAAGTACCGGAATGGAAATGCTTTCACCTATGCTGGAAAAGGTGACAGAAAAAGTAAAGACTTTTACGGAATGGTTTCGAAACCTGTCAGATGGACAGAAAGAGACGATTGTCAAAATTGCCCTTTTAGTGGCAGCAATAGGCCCGGCGCTGATTGTGTTGGGGAAAATGGCACAAGGCGTAAGCGGAATATGTAGCGGGGTAACAAAATTAAAAGGATTGCTGGGAGCGGGAGGTGGTCTTTCGGGTGCATTAACAGCATTAACCGGACCGGTTGGAATTGTAATCGGTATTATTGCGGCGCTGGCAGCAGGCTTTGTTTACCTGTACAACACAAACGAAGAGTTCCGAACGAAGGTTCAAGAACTTGTATCGACAGTTCAAGAAAAATTTGCAGCACTACAGGAAGCACTTCAACCAGCACTGGAACTTCTAAAGCAGGCGTTCAATGATTTAATGACAGCGTTACAACCGATATTTGAATTCATTTTGAATTTTATTATGGCAATTGTAAACGGCGTTATGGCAGCGGCGGAACCGATCATAGCCGCGATTACAAATATAGTTGAGTTTATAACAAATATCGTTAATGCGTTTGTAGCATTACTTTCCGGGGACTTTGATGCTTTTTTTCAGTATTTAAGTGCTGCATTACAGAATGCTATCGACTTTGTGACGAATATCATAACAGCTATCGTGAATTTTATTGTTGGATTTTTCCAGCAATTCGGAATCAATGTAAAGCAGATTTTTTCGGATATATGGAACGGTATTTGTGCCATTTTTCAAGGCGTAGGCCAGTGGTTCGCGGACCGCTTTACAGAAGCATATAACTTCATTACTTCGATTTTTTCGGGCATCGGGGGATGGTTTTCTGATCGTTGGAACGATATTACAAATGTTTTTTCGGTTGTGGGAAATTGGTTTTCTGATATTTTTTCAAACGCATGGCAGGCGGTCAAAAATGTATTTTCCGGTTGGGGATCCTTCTTTTCTGGATTGTGGGATCAGATCTGCAATACATTTTCGAATTTGGGAACGAATATTGCAAACGCCATTTCCGGAGCGGTGCGGTCTGGAATTAACGGCGTCATAAGCATAATCGAAAACACGATCAACGGGGCGATCGGACTTATTAACGGGGCGATTAACCTTATAAATAAAATACCGGGCGTTTCCGTGGGATCCTTGGGGTATGTTGGTCTTCCGCGTTTGGCGAAAGGTGGAATTTTAACAAATGGCCGGGCAATTGTCGCGGAAGCAGGACCGGAGATCATAGAGATGGTAAACGGAAAAACAATTGTTACGCCGCTTAGTGGGACAGCGAAAAATACTTCACTTGAAAGGAATTTAGGCAGCGGACAGCAGGGGAGATCAGAAATCACATTGAAAATTGAAAACTTTTACAATAACCGGCAGCAGGATATACGAGAATTGACCGAAGAAATATTGGAAATTGCAGAAGAAATAAAAGGAAGGAACGAAAAAGTATATGCTTAATGAATTTTATGACGATATCAATAGTTTTACATACGACGGTAAAAATTCGCTGGATATGGGGATTGTTATCGAAAAAAAAGAAAACATATACGGAAGCCCTGCACCTAAAATTGAAACGATAACAATACCGGGACGCGGAACAATGATTCTAAACAGCAAAACGGATCCGCTCGACAATGAAGATTTTGAGGACTTCGGGGTAAAGTACACCTGTTTTTTAATGCCGGAAGAATATCAAAACGTCGAAATAATCGCCCGGAATATATACGCATGGTTATTTTATGACGTAGCGTACAAGCGGTTAGAAGATTCTTACGAACGCGGTTATTACAGGCTGGCATATTGCGGCCAGTCTGTAAGCGTTGAAGAGATCACCCGCGGACTTCTTGGAAAATTGGAAATTGAACTGACTTGCAAGCCGTATAAGTTTGCATATAACGGCGAACGAACAATCACATTAACAAAAGCGGGTACTTTGTACAATACGGAGGGATTTACCGCAAAGCCATATATGAAAATATACGGATCCGGTAACGTAACTATATACATAAATGCAAGGGCGCATTCTTTCGCAGGCATTCAGTCGTATATTGAGGTTGACAGCGAATTAATGAACGCATACAAAGGTGATGAACTGCAAAATAACAAAATGACTTCAACACTTTTTCCGAAACTGGCAGCAGGACAAAATAACATATCGTGGTCGGGAAACGTAACGAAAATAGAAATTATTCCGAGGTGGTGTTGCTTATGATACCGGTTTTATATGAACCGAACGAAACAAACTTTAATACAAACGGTGTCGGCCTTTTAACGGATGCCATTTCGTGTGAAGTGGAAGAAGAGAGGAACGGAGCGTTCGAACTGGTATTAAAGTACCCGCAGGAAGGAAATATTTCAGAATACATAAAAGAAGATTGCATAATTAAGGCAAAACCTAACGACGTTGACGAAGATCAGTTATTTCGTATATACAAAAGTGGAAAACCGATTGCAGGGAATAACACTTGGTATGCTGAACATATTAGTTATTCGCTCAATACAAACCCGGTAAGCAAACCTAAAATAACCGGAAAGAATGCACAAGAAGCAATTACACAATTACTTGAAGACGCAGTAATAGAAAATAACTTTACGGCGTGGTCGGATATTACCACAAGAATCAGCACGGAGATAGACGACGTTATAAGCGTAAGAAAAGCCCTTGGAGGGGTAGAAGGATCCATACTTGATACATGGGGCGGCGAATACAGATTCAATAATTTTTGCATAGAACTTCACAAGTCCCGCGGATCTGATAAGGGAATAGAAATCAGATACGGAAAAAATATGCTGGACGCCAATCAAGAAAAAAATATTGCCGACGTGATAACGGCAATATTTCCGTATGCGTACTATAAGCCGGACAGGGAAGAGGGGCAGGAAGATGATCCAGAAGATATATTCGTATCACTTCCAGAGAAAACCATATCAACACCGAATGCACAAAAATATGCAACAATCCGTTGTGTACCGGTTGACTTTTCGGATCAGTTTGAAGACGGAGTGATAACGGAAACCATGCTTCGGAAAGTGGCCGCAGAATATGTACAAAGCGGAATTGACGAACCAAAGGTAAGTATCAAGACTTCATTCGTGAATTTGTGGCAGACAAAGGAATATGCCAACATTAAGGCACTGGAAGCAGTAGGACTTTGTGACACAGTAACGGTTATCATAGAACGGCTGGGAATATCAGTAAAAGCAAAGATTACAAGTTATAAATATAATGTGCTAAAAGAACGGTTCGAAAGCGTAGAGATCGGAGAAGCAAAGACCAATCTCACAAAAGAAATAACAAAGAATCAGCAGGAATCACAGCAGCAGATCATAAAAACAGCCACAAGATCAGAGATACTAAAGAAGCAGATTGAAAAGACAATTATTGATGTAACAGCAGCAATTACGGGAAACAGTGGCGGTCATGTAGTCTTACATCCGGCAGAAAACCCACAAGAGATCTTTGTCATGGACACCGACGATACAGCAACGGCAAAAAACGTTTGGCGCTGGAATCTTGCAGGATTGGGGCATTCATCAAGTGGGATCGGGGGACCGTTCACAACGGCCATTACAGCAGACGGGCAGATCGTAGCCGATTTCATAACGGCCGGTAAGTTATCGGGGCTGTTATTGGAAGCGGGGACGGTAAAAGCGGAGTCGATAGACGCTGAATATAAGCAATCAGTATTAAAGTATGCAGACGACGGAAAAAAAGCAGTATTAAAAGAAATGGAATCCCGCTTTCAAACTACAGCCGAGAGCATAGAAGCGGAAGTAAAAAGAGCGAGCGGGGCAGAAAAAACGATCAGTGATGATATTGCAGCAGCAGAAAAAACGATCAGTGATTTTAAAAAAGAAGTAACCGGGGCTTTTAGAGATGGAGTTATCACCGAAGCGGAGTGTTATGCAATTGAAAAATATCTCAATGAGATAAAAAAAGATAATGAAACAATTGAAAAGCAATACGCCGCAGTATTAAATTCACTTCGAACGGATAGCAACAGCGGAAGCAATCTTTCGATAAAATTTAATGCCGCTTGTGCTACAGAAATAAGCAGCGCCGGGACGAAATACGACTATTTACAATTATATTATGTAAAAAATGGAACTGTATATAGCGCATTAGAAAAGGCGAGCGGCGCGGATATAGCAGGACAGACCTATATTGTGCCAGCAACGGAAATATATGTATATTGGTACAGTGACGGATCTGGACACAATTTTTATGGATTTTCAATTGATGAATTAAAAAGGACTACAGCAGCCGCAACGCTGACAAGTGAAACGGTCGGAACAATACCGACAGCCGTAATGGTTGACGCGGCAACAAAAGATATTATATGTACTTCACATCCATACGGAGACGGAGAACGGAAATTATGGCACTTTAAAGCAGACAACACCACAAAAGCCTTTCTTACGACTAAAAAGAATCAATATACGACTGCATATAACGCACTGGTTACAGCCATTCAAAGCGCAATAGCAGACAAGAAAGCAACGGAAACAGAAAAAAACAATGTAAATACAAAATTTACAGCGTATAACACGGCACTTGCAGCATTCAAGGAAGCCATTCAATCATCCGGGGCAGATATAGCAGCAAGAGCGGCAGCGGGAGCGGTTGAATATGCAGCGGCAAACTTCAAAGTGACAGCGGATCAGATTACAGCAGAAGTAACCAGAGCGACAAAGGCAGAAGAAACGCTACAGGCTTCTATAAAAGTAAATGCAGACGCTATTAAATTGAAGGTAAGTTCCGGTGACGTAACAAGTCTGATCGAACAGAAGGCCGATTCAATCAGACTGAAAGCGAATAAAATCGCGTGGTCGTCCACCTATTCTTCCATGACTTCAAGTGGAACATTGACTTGCCAGAATGCCAATATTAACGGAACTTTAAAAAGCGTGAATGGAAACAATGTAGTTGAAATGAGAAATGGACGTTTTCGGATCATGTACAACGGTCAGGAATTGGGAATGATTGGCGGGAACGGTTTTGTAGGATATTCAAACAAAGAAGGACTAAACTTTGATTTGGAATATACAGGTGATTATATGACGTGGGCCGCGCAGCCGTCTTCCGGTTCAAACTATGACGTGAAATGGACGTATGCACGAAGCAGTTTTGCAAGTTTGGTCGGAGATAAATTAAATGCCGGTTGCGATATTGATATGCATAACTGGTATTTGCGGAATGTATCATGGCCGGACGGTGGAATAAACGGAACAATGAATTTTGTTCAAATAAAAAGTATGGCAAGTGACGGAACGGTAAATACATGGACAAATGGTTGCAAAATGCAATTTAAAAATGGAATATTAATTTCTGGAACGTGGAATTAGAAAGGAGAATTCGCATTGGAAAAAACAGAGATCGTAGAAGAAGTATTGGAAGAGGAAAAAGAACATGTGCTACATGAAGGCGTACCGACAGAGAAACCGGTGGAAATAATTAAAGAAGTGCAGCAGGCTGAAAAATCAGAAACACAAAAAGCACTTGAAATTATGCTGGGAGTTGATACGGAACCGGTGCTATTGATCGTTAGCGAGGAAGAAAACAGCAATTCACCATTGCTTACAAAAGCAAGAGAATTTCGGGAATTATTTGAACAACTGGAAGTGCAGAAAGGAATATAGATCATGACGGATTTTACGCAATTACCATTTAATATAAAGGTGGAAAAGGCACGAAATGAAATGCGATATGCTGTAAATAGCATATGCACAAAATACAATCTTCCGGGAAGCGTGATAGATCTGGTCGTTGAAAGCGTACTGGCAGAAGAGAACCAGCAACGAATTTCATTGATTTGTGAACAAATTACGTCTATTGAAGAAGAGCAGGGGGACAAAAACGCAGAACAGAAGGAGGAATAAAACATGGCAGATATAACAATCTCACAAGAAATCACGGTGGAACTTGATGGAAACAGCCCATTTGAATATATCGTTGTGAAGGAGGAAGACAAAGGAAGCCGCATACTTGCAATAAACCTTTTGCAGAACAAACAGCCCTACACGATACCGACTGGATGTATTGCCCGTATAAAATATTTTAAACCGGACGGAAATCCGGTATTAAATGACTGTACAATCAGCGGAAATAAAATTCTAATGACCTACACAGAACAAATGCTGGCGGCAGCAGGCACGGCAAAAGGAGAAATTGCTTTAATAACGCAGAATCAAGAATTAAAAAGTGCAACGTTCTATACAAAGATTGTTTCACAAGTATATAAAACGGAAGGGCTTGTAAGCGATAAAGAATTTCTTTCTTTTTCCGAAACGCTGGTCGAAATGAATCAAGCAGCAGACGCGGCAGCGGAAAATGCCAATATAGCAGAAACGGCGGCAGGAAACGCCAATACTAAAGCGAGTGCCGCGAACACAGCGGCCAGTTCAGCGAACAGCGCCGCCACAAAAGCAAATAACGCCGCTACAGCAGCCAATAACGCAGCTGCAAGTGTAAATGAAGCAAAGAACGCAGCAACGACGGCAGCAGGCACAGCCAATTCAGCGGCCAGCAATGCAAATGCAAAAGCGACAGCGGCAGACACGGCAGCAAAAAAAGCGACGGAAGCAGCAAAGAACGCAGAGCAGCAGGCAGAAGCAGCAGCACAGGCCGCCGGAGAAGTAGCAGCAGCAGAAATACAGAAAGTAACGCAGGCAGCAACGACCGCAACACAAAGCGCGAATACGGCAGCAGGGAAAGCCAATACAGCAACAACCGCAGCGCAGGCAGCGGCGGACGCGTGCGAAGGAATCGCGGCAGGGATCAACACGATACCGGATCTGAAAACTGGTTATATATACTCTATCGGAATAGAAAATGGAAAAATGTATTTAGAAAGGGCGGAAAGTTAAATGGCGGAAAGAATTTATATAGCTGATAAAGAAACACTGGATAAGACACACGCAAATACAACGGCGATACTCGCTTCATTGGAGGATCCGGACGGCAAACACAAAAATGCAGTTCGATACGGAATTAAGATTAGCAAAACAGAAAGCAATCCGAAGAACCGTGTTACATACCTTTACGACGCGGAAGGAATGACACCGGCCGCAATGGACTATACAAACGGCGTGTTTAATTATGGTTCATGGGAAGGCGTTGGATTTGCTGCACCAGATAAAAATTATCCATGCATGGTGAAATACGACGGTACAGAAGCGTACAAGCTGGATCCGAACGATTATTCAAAGAAGGCGGACGGATCCGCGTCGGAAGTTTCAGACCTTAATTTCGGCGGAAACGCAATGGCTGCATTTGTCGGCGGATGGTTATGCCAGTACGAAACGGCCACGGATGAATACATAATTTGGTCGAATGTACGATGGGACGACAGTTACAACGCCGAACACCGAACAGACGCAAATGGAGTAGAAAGACCGGGGTTTTATAGAAGGATATATATACCAACACTGTATAACAATGTTGCAAGATCTATTTCCGGTCAGTTATCTATGTATAGCAAAAATGCAACACAGGAACGCACCTACATTAAAGCAAATGGGGATAATTGGGAACATACTTCTTGGTCCGAATACAACTATATTATTTCGCTTTTAAAGATTATGGCGAAAACGGATGATCTAAAAACGGCATACGGGAAAGGAAACATGAATGGGTATGTAAATGACGCCGCACAGCATTACGGCGTGTTGCAGGCTGGAACATTGGACACACAGGGGCAGTTTTTTGGATATACAGCGACCAATAAACAGGTAAAAGTATTTCACACAGAAGCCATATGGGGGGATCAATGGGAACGGCTGGTAGGACTTGTTTGTAAAAATGGAAAGTTGCTGGTAAGTATGCATGGTCCATACAACTTCACGGGAGAAGGATATCACGAAATATACGATTATGTTGAAAAAACAGGAATTACAGCAGCAACCGGCGGATGGGCGCGAGATTCCATATGTACAGAGTACGGAAGAACAACGGTCACATGGAATGGCGCAAGCAACACATACTTGACGGCTTATTTTTATATCAATCCAACCATTACAGCGGTGGCGATCGTTGGCGGCAGCGCGAACAGCGGTGTGAATTGTGGCTTTTACGTGAGCCTCAACAATTCCGCCGGGGGTGCGGGTTGGGACATCGCGCCGGGCCTTTCTTCCAAAATGCCTTTAGCGGCGTAGCCGCAAGGGGGACCGGGGGGAGCGGGGGATCTCCCCGCTTAACATTGATAAAAAATAAAAATATATAAGGGGATAATTCGCGCGCGGTAGCGATCGTTGGCGGCAACGCGAACAACGGTGTGAATTGTGGCTTTTACGTGAACCTCAACAATTCCGCCGGGAGTGCGAATTGGAACATCGCGCCGGGCCATTCTTATCTAAAACATGGGACAAAAACCAAATGCGTGAATTATTCCTACACCACAGCGACTTGAAATAGCCGTAAAGTGAAAATAATACCGATAAAGGCGTAGTCTGGTAGGCGCTGGGAAACCAGAAAGTTGTAGAGCGTGCCGAAGGTCTTCGAGGTGATAAGAAAGATGATAACATTCAACAATATAGATCAACGCCTCTATGACGAAAAAGGGTTAGAAGAAGATTTTAAGAAAACAGCAAAGGGAAAGAGAAAGAAACCACAAGTTCAAAGAGTTCGGGAAGATCTGGAAAGGCACAAAACAATACTTGCAGATCAACTTCGCACTAACACTTTTACAAAGAATCAGCACAGCAAAGAGGTGATAAATGAAGCGTCATGCAAGAAGACGCGTACGGTGCAGAAACCAGCCTATTTATATGAACAACCAGCACACCACGCAATTATACGTGCACTTATGCCCGCACTCATGCGGGGCATGTACGACCTGTCTTGTGGATCCATCCCGAACCGTGGTGCACATTACGGGAAGAAATATATTGAAAAATGGATCAGAAAGGATCCGGCAAACTGCAAATATATTTTGAAATTTGATATACACCATTTCTTTCAATCAGTCCCGCACCGGAAATTAAAGAAGGCATTAAAAAAGAAGATTAAAGATAAAGAGATTCTGAAAAAGGTGTTTACAATTATTGATAGTTGCGAAGAGGGGCTGCCGATCGGTTATTATTCCTCTCAATGGTTTGGAAATTTTTATTTGACGCCATTGGATCATTACATAAAAGAAGAATTACACATAAAACATATGATCCGATACATGGATGATGTAGTATGCTTCGGTAGAAACAAAAAAGAACTTCACAAGGCTAAAGATAAAATCGAAAAATTTATAAAAGAGGAATTAGGGCTTGAAATGAAAGGGGACTGGCAGGTATTCCGGTTTGATTTTATTTCAAAGAAGGATAAAAAGCGACACGGGCGGCCGCTGGATTTTATGGGCTTTAAATTTTATCGTGACAGAACCACGATACGAAAAAGTATTCTGAATCGTACAAAGCGAAAGGTGAACAAGATCAAGCGGAAAGGGAAAGTAACTTGGAAAGACGCGGCTTCGATATTATCACGCATGGGATATATAAGGCACACAGACACTTACGGATATTATTTACGGAACATTAAACCAGTAATAAAAATCAAAGTAATGAAACAACTGGTAAGCAAGCACGCCAGAAAGGAGAAGAAAAATGGAATGGATCAAAAGGGAAGGGACGCAAAAAGAGCGGCCGGAAGATTTAGACACAACCAGCAGCAAAACAACCGTATATCTTCGGAGAAAGCAGACACAGATCGAACATGAAATGGAAGACGGTCAGAAAATTAAGGCATGGGCATACGAAGAAGCGGAAATGGGAAAAGAAGAATGGGAACGACAGCAGAATGATTTATATTCACCGTTGGCAAAAGAAATCATGCAGGCAAATAATGATTTGATTGCAAAAAATGAATTACTTCAAATTCAAGTTGAAATGTTGCTGGATCTGCTGACAAACACCGACGGAACGGAAGGAGCGTAAAGAATGTTTGAAAAATTAAAGAAACAATATGAAGAAGGATATGTGACCGCTGAAACATTAAAAACATGGGTAAAAATCAATTCATTGAAACGCGGCCGGGGCATTACACAGGCGCAATACAAAGAAATTACAGGCCAGACGTATAAAGAATAAAAACGGGTCAGAAATCACCGGAAAATTAAATTACACTTGCTTTATGAAAGGCGGTGAAAGGTGATGAAGAAATGAACGAATGGCAAGTGATTGCAATGCTTATTACATTGATTACAGGGGCAGCCGTAATCATTCGCCCTATTTGCAATCTGACGAAGGCGATAACTGAATTAACATTGACTTGTAAGAATTTAGATATTCAATTCGCTAACTTCGAAACGAACAATAAAGACGGGCATAAAAGAATTTGGGATCACAACGAAAAGCAAGACGAAATGTTAAACGACCATGAAGAGAGAATTTCCAAAATGGAAGGAAGGAGCGAAAGCACAAAATGAAAAAGAAGATCAGCAAAGGGACAATAATTCGGACCGCTGTACTGGGGCTGGCAATAGTGAATAATGCACTGGCGATTGCAGGAAAAAGCCCTCTTCCGGTTGACGATCAGACCGTAACAGAAGTAATTTCATTTGTATTTACCACGGCCGCGGCGTTTGCTGCATGGTGGAAGAATAACAGCTTTTCACAGAAAGCAATTGCAGCGGACGAAGTTTTGCATGGTGAAAAAGGAGAGTAACAAATGACAGAAAAAGAATTCGTTTCGTACATAGGGCCGCTGGCAACGGACGATATGAATAAAACGGGGATCCTTGCGTCAATCACGGCAGCACAAGCAATTCTTGAAAGTGGTTATGGTTCTACAGAACTTGCAACGCAGGCAAATAACCTTTTCGGAATGAAGGCAAGCCTTTCCGGTAATACATGGCCGTCAGATTGGGACGGACAGACGTACAAGAAGCAAACAAAGGAACAGGACGAAAACGGAAAAGAATATACTATAACGGCAGATTTTAGAAAGTACAAAAACCATGCTGAAAGTTTAAAGGATCATTCTAATTATTTGTCCGCAGCAAAGTACGGATCCCAAAAACGATACGCCGGACTGATCGGGGAACGAAATTACAAAGAAGCGGCAACACTCATTAAGGCGGGAGGATATGCGACCGACACAAAGTATGTATCAAAGCTGTGCAGTATCATTGAAAAATGGGATCTGACACAATACGACGTACAGAAAGGAGAAGTGAAATTGGATATCAACAAGCATTTAACGGGATATAACCATAATACCGGATCTGTAAACAGGATAAAATATCTTGTGATCCATTACGTCGGAGCGTTGGGCGGAGCGCTGGACAATTGCAAATATTACGCAGGCGGAAATAGAAATGCGTCGGCACATTATTTTGTGGGATTTTCTGGTGAAATCTGGCAGAGCGTAGAAGATCAGAATATAGCGTGGCATTGCGGGGCATCTTCTTACATTCACCCGGATTGCAGAAATGCAAATTCAATCGGTATTGAAATGTGTGTAAGAAATAAGGGATCACAAGCTGACACTTCAAAAGATTGGTATTTTGAAGACGCGACCGTGGCTGCGGCAATTGAACTTGCAAAACACTTGATGAAAAAATATGGAATACCAGCGGACCGGGTTATAAGACACTATGACGTAACTGGAAAGATCTGCCCGAACCCGTATGTTTACAACACAACAGCCTATACATGGAATGAATTCAAGAAAGCACTTACAGGCGGATCCACACCGGCAGCGCCGACAGAAAAGAAATATTACAGAGTGCGTACATCTTGGGACAACGCAAAATCGCAAATCGGCGCATATGAAAATTTGCAGAATGCAATCAATGCCTGCAAAGAAGGGTTTACCGTCTATGATTGGAACGGAAAGGCTGTACATACTAACGGAACGGCTGCTGTACCATATCAAGTAAAGATTACAACGGAAGATTTGCGAATCAGAACAGGAGCGGGAACAAATCACGATTTTACTGGTCAGTACACCGGAAAAGGAGTATTTACAATTATTGAAGAATCAGAAGGATCCGGCGCGCCGATATGGGGCCGGTTAAAATCCGGGGCCGGTTGGATCGGCATTGATCCTTCGTGGAGCGTAAGAATTTAGAAACAAGTAAACATAATTTATAATTGTTCATGTATATCACATATTAAGCCGCGTCAGAATTGGCGCGGTTTTTGATTGAAAAAAAATACACAATGACGTATAATAAGTAAGCATATTTTTAAAAGAAGGGAATACAATACATGTTCAATAACATAGATAATGGAGAGTTTGAAAAAATACTAGATAAAATAGATATAGAAGGACCGGCACCGACACAGGAGCCAGACCGTCAATATTATTTCATAAAGAAAGCACGAAAACTTGTAAAAGAAAAGTCGGAAGAACTTGGACGCCCTCTTTACGCGCATACCGAAACCTTCGGCTGCCAGATGAACGCCAGGGATTCCGAAAAGCTGGTTGGCGTGCTGGAGAATATCGGATATGTGGAAAAGCAGGAGGAGGATGCAGACTTTGTCATTTTCAATACCTGCACGGTCCGGGAAAATGCCAACCACCGTGTATATGGCCGCCTTGGCCAGCTTCACGCAAAGAAAAAGAAAAATCCCCATATGATGATCGCCCTCTGCGGCTGCATGATGCAGGAGGCTCACGTGGTGGAGAAGCTGAAAAATAGTTATTCTTTTGTCAATCTGATATTCGGCACACACAATATTTATAAGTTCTCAGAGCTGATCGTCAGTGCCCTCACTTCTGACCGTATGGTCATTGATATTTGGAATGATACCGATAAGATTGTGGAGGATTTGCCTGCGGAGCGGAAGTATTCCTTTAAATCCGGTGTCAATATTATGTTTGGATGCAATAATTTCTGCAGCTACTGCATTGTACCCTATGTGCGCGGCCGGGAGAGAAGCCGAAGTCCAAAAGATATTGTAAGAGAGATTGAACAGCTTGTAGCTGACGGTGTGGTGGAGGTTATGCTTCTGGGCCAGAATGTAAATTCATATGGCAAAAATCTGGAAGAACCTATGACGTTTGCAGGTCTTTTGCAGGAGATTGAAAAGATTGAAGGACTTCGCCGCATCCGCTTTATGACATCCCATCCAAAAGATCTGTCGGACGAGCTGATCGAAGTCATGAAGAACAGCAAAAAAATCTGTAGGCACCTTCATCTGCCGCTTCAGTCAGGCAGCAGCCGTATCTTAAAACGAATGAACCGAAGATATGACAAGGAGCAGTATCTGGCCCTTGTGGAAAAAATCCGCGCCGCTGTGCCGGATATTTCCCTTACTACGGATATTATCGTAGGATTTCCCGGCGAGACGGAGGAGGATTTTCTGGAGACCTTGGATGTGGTGGAAAAGGTCCGCTATGACAGTGCCTTTACCTTCATCTATTCCAAGAGGACCGGAACGCCTGCCGCTGTCATGGAAGACCAGATTTCCGGGGAAGACGTAAAAGACCGCTTTGACCGGCTGCTTAAAAGGGTACAGGTCATAGGCAGGGAGATGTCGTCCAGAGATACGGGGACAATACAGGAGGTTCTTGTGGAAGAACAGAATGAACACGATAAATCTCTTATGACGGGAAGACTTTCCAACAACACACTGGTGCATTTTCCGGGCGATGCCTCTCTGGTCGGAAGCCTGATTCAGGTGCATCTTGATGAATGCAGAGGATTTTATTACATGGGTACGAAAGTAGGATGACAATATATGGGACTTACATTTAAAGACGTGGATGTGACATCACTCTCACCAATGATGCAGCACTACGTGAAGACAAAAGAAGAAAATAAAGACTGTATCATATTTTACCGCCTGGGCGACTTTTACGAGATGTTTTTTGACGATGCTGTCACCACATCCCGTGAACTGGAACTGACCCTGACCGGTAAGGACTGCGGACTTACGGAGCGTGCGCCTATGTGCGGCGTTCCCTATCACGCGGCAGAAGTCTACATAAACCGTTTGGTCGCAAAGAGCTACAAAGTGGCTATCTGTGAACAGATGGAGGACCCCAAAGAAGCCAAGGGCATGGTCAGAAGAGAGGTTATCCGTGTGGTCACACCGGGAACCAACTTAAATACCCAGGCTCTTGATGAGACAAAAAACAACTATATTATGGCAGTGGTCTATCTGTCTAACCGTTTCGGCATTGCCATCGCTGATGTGACCACCGGTGATTTTATGGTGACAGAAGTGGATAAAATAAGAACGCTCCTGGACGAGGTATACAAGTTCTCCCCGGCGGAAATCATCTGTAATGAGGCTTTCTGCATGAGTGGTGTGGATCTTGATGAGATCAAAAACCGTTTGAACATATCTCTGTATCCGCTGGAGAGCTGGTATTTTGATGATGACCTATGCACAAGAACACTGAAAGAACATTTTCATGTGGGCAACCTGGAGGGGCTGGGCCTGAAAGATTACGAGTGTGCCACCATCGGGGCAGGTGCTCTTTTGACCTACCTGCTGGAGACGCAGAAGAATTCCCTGGAGCACATGCGCGCCATCACACCATACATTACGGACCGCTTTATGGTGATCGACAGTTCTTCCAGACGGAATCTGGAACTGACGGAAGCCCTTCGTGAGAAGGTAAAACGCGGCTCTCTTTTATGGGTGCTGGATAAGACGAAGACCGCCATGGGAGCCAGAATGCTGCGTTCCTTTATTGAGCAGCCTCTCATTGACGAGGATGCCATCAACCGGCGCCTGGACGCTCTGGAAGAAATCAATTCCAGGGAAATGGACCGGGAGGAGATCAGGGAATACTTAAATCCCATTTACGATATGGAGCGTCTTATTGGACGTGTCAGCTATCAGTCAGCCAATCCAAGGGATATGATCTCCTTCAAATCCTCCATCTCCATGATCCCGTATATCAAACAGCTTGTCAAAAGCTTTTCCGCGGAAGAGATGCAGTGTATTTATGATGATATGGATGATCTGAGGGATTTGTATACGCTTCTGGAGTCTGCCATTGTGGAGGAACCGCCTCTTGCCATGAAAGAGGGCGGGATCATTAAAGATGGTTATAATGAAAATGTAGACCATTTCCGGGAGGCTAAGACAAAGGGGAAATCCTGGCTTGCCGAGCTGGAAGCCCAGGAGAGGGAAAAAACCGGTATCCGCAATCTGAAAATTAAATACAACAAGGTTTTCGGCTACTATCTTGAGGTCACAAATTCCTTCAAAGATATGGTGCCGGATCACTATACAAGAAAACAGACGCTTACCAATGCGGAGCGCTATATCACGCCCAGGCTGAAAGAACTGGAAGATATGATCCTGGGTGCAGAGGATAAACTCTACGCTTTGGAATACGAGCTTTTTGTGAACGTAAGAAATACCATTTCCAGAGAGGTGGAGCGTATCCAGCGGACCGCCAAGGCTATCGCCAAGCTGGATACCTATATTTCCCTGGCTTTGGTGGCTTCCAGGAATAATTTTGTCCGCCCGAAGATCAACACCAAAGGAATCATCGACATCAAAAACGGACGCCATCCGGTGGTGGAAAAAATGATCCCAAATGATATGTTTATCCCAAATGACACGTATCTGGACAACAATAAGAACCGGGTATCCGTCATCACAGGCCCAAACATGGCAGGTAAATCGACTTATATGCGGCAGACAGCCCTGATTGTCCTGATGGCGCAGATTGGTTCCTTTGTTCCGGCGGAGAAGGCAGACATCGGCATTGCGGACCGGATATTCACCCGCGTGGGAGCCTCGGACGATCTGGCAAGCGGCCAGAGTACCTTTATGGTGGAGATGACAGAGGTGGCTAACATTCTGCGCAACGCCACCGCCAGAAGCCTTTTGATCCTGGATGAGATTGGACGCGGTACCAGTACCTTTGACGGTCTCTCCATTGCATGGGCAGTTATTGAATATATCAGCAACACAAAAATATTAGGTGCAAAGACACTTTTTGCCACCCATTATCATGAACTGACTGAGCTGGAGGGAAAACTGGCCGGTGTGAACAATTATTGTATTGCCGTGAAAGAGCGGGGAGATGACATTGTCTTTCTGCGTAAAATCGTAAAAGGCGGAGCTGATAAGAGCTACGGCATTCAGGTGGCAAAACTGGCCGGTGTGCCGGATATTGTCATAGAGCGGGCAAAAGAACTGGTTGAGGAACTGGTCAGCGCTGACATTACGGCAGCAGTGAAGGATATAGCATCGGAAAACAAAAAGACCAAGACAAAACCTCAGGTACATTTGGATGAATTGGATTTGGAGCAGATTTCCCTGTTTGATACGGTAAAGGATGACGATGTGCTGGAGGAACTGAAAAATATTGATGTTTCTAATTTGACGCCAATTGACGCATTGAACACAATTTATAAACTTCAGAACAAGCTGAAGAACAGATGGTGACAGAATTGAGAAAAATTGCTGTTTTAGATCAGAATACCATAGATAAGATAGCGGCAGGCGAGGTGGTGGAACGCCCCGCCTCCGTGGTGAAGGAGCTGGTGGAGAATGCCATTGACGCCGGTTCCACAGCCATTACCGTGGAAATCAAAGAGGGCGGCATCTCCTTCATACGAGTGACCGACAACGGCGGCGGCATGATGAAGGAACAGGTGCCCTTGGCTTTTCTGCGCCATGCCACCAGTAAGATTGAGAAGGTGGAGGATCTGATGATGATCTCCTCTTTGGGATTTCGCGGGGAGGCGTTATCCAGCATTGCCGCCGTTGGGCAGGTAGAGCTTATAACAAAGACCCCGGAAGCCCTAACCGGAATACGTTATCTCATAGAAGGCGGAAAAGAAAAATCTTTGGAAGAAATCGGAGCACCCTGTGGTACTACCATTATTGTAAGAAATTTATTTTTCAACACACCGGTCCGGGCAAAATTTCTAAAGACAGCCATGACGGAGGCGGGATATGTGAGTACCTACATGGAACAGCTTGCCTTGTCCCACCAGGCTATATCCTTTAAATACATGGTAAACGGACAGACAAAGCTCCACAGTTCCGGCAATGCCAGCCTGAAAGATGTCATCTACGGCATTTACGGAAGAGATATTGCCAGGGAACTGGCTGGGGTAACATATGAGAAAAACGGCATTTCCATAGAGGGATTTGCAGGAAAGCCTGTCATTGCCCGCGGAAACAGAACCTTTGAGAATTATTATATTAACGGCAGATATGTAAAAAGCAAGGTGATCATGAAAGCCATAGAGGACGCTTACAAGCCTTATATGATGCAGCATAAATATCCTTTCGTCTGCCTGCAGTACAATATCCAGGGGGATGAAATTGATGTTAATGTGCACCCCACCAAAATGGAAGTGCGGTTTCAGAACCAGCAGGCCGTCTATCAGGCTACCTATGAAGCGCTTACCTCTGTACTGGCCCACAGGGAACTGATCCCTGACATTGAACTGGTCCGGGAGAAGGAGAACGAAACTCCAGAAAAAAACCCCGGAAAAACCGCCGGCCCGGAACCCTTTGAGCAGAACCGCAGGGCAGGCCTGTTTTATACAAACCAGCAGAGTGCCGGGAACCATACCCCACAGCAGGCGCGCTCTCCCCATACTTCCCAGATGCAGCGGGCAGCGTATACGGACGCACAGCAAGCGCAGCAGCCAGAGCCGATTAGCCCACAGCAGACGCGGCAGACAGAACACATCCATACACCTAAGACACAGCGGGCAACTCAGTCTGGCGGTATGCAGGTACAGCATACAGATCCGTTTAACGGCCAGCAGCCCGGGCATATCAAAGAGGAGAGCAGCCCATATAAATATGACATCGCTTCCGAAACATCAGCGTCAAAGTCTGGGATAGGGCGGGATGCTGAGATTCCGGAAAACGGAAATCCGATTGGCGTTCACCCGGCAGTTGTAAGACCTGTTTCCGACGAAAAGATACAGCCGCCCAAGGACAGTGCCGTGACAGATACCAGCCCTTTTTCCGCTCCGGGCATTCAGTCTGCCAAATGCAGTCCTTCAGACGCCCCGGCCAATCCCGGTGAAGATACATCCCAGGATACCGTTATACTGAAAAACACCCAGCAGATGGAGCTTTTTGACGACAAGCTTCTGTCAAAAAAAGCCAGACAGCACCACCGCATCATCGGACAGCTCTTTGACACGTACTGGCTGGTGGAATACGATGAAAAGTTTTACATCATTGACCAGCACGCTGCCCATGAAAAAGTGCTCTATGAGCGCTTTATGAAAGAGTTTGAACAGCGGGAAATCATTTCGCAGATGGTCAGCCCGCCGGAAATCATTGCTCTCAGCCTTCAGGAGGCCGCCCTTTTGAAAGAACAGATGGAGATATTTGAGCAGTTTGGCTTTGAAATATCCTCCTTCGGCGGAAAAGAGTACAGTATCAGCGCAGTTCCGGCTAACCTATACGGCATCACGGTCCAGGAACTGTTCATTGAAATCCTGGACAGCCTGGAAGCAGAGGGCAGAAATAAGACGCCTGAACTGATCACCCACAGAATTGCCACAGCCGCCTGTAAAGCCGCTGTTAAAGGCAATCAGATACTCTCCGTTTTGGAAGCTGACAAACTGATTGATGAACTTCTGGGCCTTGAAAATCCTTATCATTGCCCACATGGGAGACCAACCATTGTCTCCATGACAAAATACGAATTGGAAAAGAAATTTAAACGGATTGTGTAGGTGAAAAACTTGAAACAACCTTTGATCATATTGACCGGGCCTACTGCGGTGGGCAAGACCCGCTTGTCCATCTCACTGGCCCACGCAGCAGACGGGGAGATCATCTCAGCGGATTCCATGCAGGTGTACCGCCATATGGACATCGGCTCCGCCAAGATCACGAAAGAGGAGATGGACGGTGTTCCGCATTATCTCATTGATGTGTTGGACCCTGAGGAAGAATTCCATGTAGTCAGATTCCAGCAGATGGCAAAAGAAGCTATGGCACAAATTTACGCAAAAGGAAAAATCCCCATCCTGACAGGCGGCACGGGTTTTTATATCCAAGCTGTGGCAAAGGACATTGATTTTTCCGAGGATACGGAAAAAAGCCCGGTAAGACAACGGCTGGAGCGGGAAGCTCAGGAATATGGAGCCGCCCGGATGCACCAGCGCCTCCGGGAAGCAGACCCGGTCTCAGCGGAAAAGATACACGAGAACAACATAAAACGAGTCATACGTGCTCTTGAATATTATGAACTGACAGGGGAGCCCATTTCCAAGCACAATGACCGGGAGGCAGAAAAAGCTTCCCCCTACAACACCGCTTACTTTGTCTTGAACGATGACAGGGAAAAACTATACGCCCGTATTGACCGACGGGTGGATGAAATGCTGAACGCAGGTCTTATACAGGAAGTCCGGAGACTGAAAAATATGGGTTACAACAAAAATATGGTTTCCATGCAGGGCCTTGGCTACAAGGAAATCCTATCCTGGCTGGATGGGGAAATTTCCCAGGAGGAGGCAGTTTATATTCTAAAAAGAGACACACGCCATTTTGCCAAGCGGCAGCTCACTTGGTTCCGCAGGGAAAAGAACGTTATATGGGTAAATAAACCGGAATTCTCCTATGACGAGGATGCCATTTTAAAATACATGCTGAAAATATGTAAGGAAAGAGGAATTTTGTGATGCAGGAAATGAATGCAGTGTACCGCCGGCTTGGAATCAGCAGTGAGGTACTGGCATATGGAAATAAAATAGAAAAAGAACTGAAGGAGCGTTTTGCCGCCATCGACGAAAATGCAGAATACAACCAGATGAAAGTGATCCTGGCTATGCAGAAAAACAAAGTCAGCGAGGCGTGTCTCTATGCATCCAGCGGATACGGATACAATGATTTGGGAAGAGATACCCTGGAAGATGTATATGCGGACGCTTTTCACGCGGAAGCCGCGCTGGTCCGGCCCCAGATAGCCTGTGGTACCCATGCACTTGCTGTAGCCCTGTCCGGCAATCTGCGGCCCGGCGATGAATTGTTTTCCCCCGTGGGCAAACCATATGACACTTTGGAGGAGGTTATCGGCATCCGTCCGTCCGGAGGTTCCCTGGCAGAATACGGGGTCACCTACAGACAGACCGATTTGCTTCCTGACGGCAGCTTTGACTATGATAACATAAAAAAAGCCATGAACGAAAAGACAAAACTGGTTACCATTCAGCGCTCCAAGGGCTATCAGACACGCCCCTCACTGTCCGTAAAACGAATCGGCGAACTGATTGCCTTCGTGAAACACATCAAACCGGATGTGATCTGCATGGTTGACAACTGTTACGGAGAATTCGTTGAGACCGTGGAACCCACTGATGTGGGAGCGGATCTGATCGTAGGCTCCCTCATTAAAAATCCCGGCGGCGGCCTGGCTCCCATCGGCGGCTATATTGTGGGGAAAAAGGAATATGTGGAAAATGCCGCTTACCGCCTTACTTCCCCCGGCCTTGGAAAGGAAGTAGGTGCCACTTTGGGTATGAACCAGTCCTTCTTCCAGGGGTTCTTTCTGGCCCCCACAGTAGTGGCAGGTGCGCTGAAAGGCGCCGTATTTGCCGCTAATATTTATGAGCGCCTTGGCTTCGGGGTGGTTCCAAACGGAACGGAAAGCCGTCATGATATCATCCAGGCAGTCACTTTCGGCGTGCCGGAAGGTGTCATAGAATTCTGCAAAGGCATTCAGGCAGCCGCACCGGTGGACAGCTTTGTGGAGCCGGAACCGTGGGCCATGCCCGGTTATGACAGTGATGTGATCATGGCAGCAGGCGCCTTTGTGCAGGGCTCCTCCATTGAACTTTCTGCGGACGGTCCCATCAAGCCCCCCTACGCTGTATATTTCCAGGGCGGACTTACCTGGTATCACGCAAAACTTGGAATACTCATGTCCTTACAAAAACTTATTGATAAAAAAATCGCAGTATTGCCAAAACAGGAGGCATAGATCCATGAACAAAAAAACTGTCTGTATCATTGGCGGAGGCGCTGCCGGACTGGTATCCGCTATCTTTGCCGCAAGGAACCATGCGTCCGTTATCCTGCTGGAACAAAATGAGAAACCCGGAAGAAAACTTCTGGCGACCGGAAACGGCAGATGTAATCTGACCAATACCTTCCAGCAGCCATCCTGCTACCATGGCCGGCATCCGGAATTTGCATGGAAAGTCATACAGCAGTTTCCTATGCAGAAGACAGTAGCATTTTTCTCAAAACTGGGGATTTATACAAAGAACCGGGAGGGATATCTTTACCCTGCAAGCTTACAGGCGTCCAGTGTCCTGGAGGTTCTGGAAGCGGAAGCGCGTTATCTGAAAGTAAAGATCAAGTGCCGGGAGCAGGTGACGGACATCTGTGTGTGTCCGGACCGGAAACAGGGCAGATGGCAGGTCAAAACCGCAGCCTGGCAGTACAATGCAGACAGTGTGATCATTGCCTGCGGTTCCCCGGCTTCAGAGATTGCAGGTTCCTGCACATCCGGCTATGCATTTGCCCGGAAACTGGGGCACACGCTGATAAAACCCCTTCCTGCCCTGGTACCCCTGAACTGTAAAGGCAGTTTTTTCTCCAAATGGTCGGGTGTCCGGGCAGAGGCCTGTGTTTCTCTTGCGGTCGGATATGAGATTTTCCGGGAGGAGAGAGGGGAAGTACAGCTCACGGAATACGGCGTTTCAGGGATTCCTGTCTTTCAGTTAAGCGGTCATGCGGTACGGCTTCTGGACGAGGGTGTGCCTGTAAGGCTGCTGCTGGATTTTATGCCGGATTTCACAGAGGAGCCCCTGGAATCCTTTTTAAGGACCAGGCTGGAAAACTGTCCATACAAAACTTTAAAAGAAAGCCTGGTGGGGCTGTTTCCCAAAAAACTCATAGATGTATTAACCCAGGATAACCGGGATGATATCACATCCCTGGTACAAAAGATCAAATGCCTGGAACTGGATGTCAAAGGTCCCCGTTCTTTCAAACAGGCACAGGTATGTTCAGGAGGCGTATCCACAGAGGAATTATCTCCTGAGACAATGGAATCCTCCCTTCATCCGGGTATCTTCTTTGCCGGGGAAGTAGTGGACACAGACGGTATCTGCGGGGGATATAACCTGCAGTGGGCCTGGTCAAGCGCAGCAGCAGCAGGCACACACGCTGCCTGCTGACAGCACAAAGAAAGGTAGATTTATGCTTACCATACAACAATTAAAACTTCCCGTGTCGCACACGGAGGGCGAACTGGAAAAAAAGATCCTAAAAACATTGAAAATTAAAAAAGAAGAGCTTCTCTCCTGGACAATCCGCAAACAATCTCTGGATGCCAGGAAAAAGCCGGAACTTTTTTTTGTATATACGATTGACGCAGAAGTTAAAAAGGAAAACACTATCTTAAAAAGAGTTGACAATAAAATTATTATGTCAACTAAAAGAACCTCTTACACATATCCGCAGCCCGGGAACCTATCCGGGGTTCAGCGGCCCGTGGTAGTGGGCAGCGGTCCGGCAGGTCTTTTCTGTGCCTATTACCTGGCACGGGCAGGCTTGTCCCCTCTTGTGATCGAGCGGGGCGATGATGTGGACAGCCGAATGGAAAAAGTGCAGTCTTTCTGGGACAGCGGTGTTTTGGACACAGAATCCAATGTACAGTTCGGAGAGGGCGGTGCAGGTACTTTCTCAGACGGAAAACTGAATACACTGGTCAAAGACCCTGCCGGAAGAAATCTGGAGGTGCTCCGCCTATTCGTGGAATGTGGTGCCCCACAGGAAATCCTCTATGTGCAGAAACCTCACCTGGGCACAGATTTACTGGTAACGATCGTAAAAAATCTCCGGGGCAGGATAGAGGCATTGGGCGGTGAGATCCGCTTCCGAAGTGCCATGACCGGCATTCATATGGAAAAGGGACAAGTGACCGGCATTGAGATTGATCACAAAGAACAACTATCTGTTACCTGTCTTGTTCTTGCCATCGGACACAGCGCCAGAGACACCTTTTCTCTTTTGGAGAAAAGCGGATTTTCCATGCAGGCCAAATCGTTTGCAGTGGGCCTGCGCATAGAACATCCCCAGACCCTTATTAACCGGTACCAGTACGGTTTGAAAGAACATGATAAGCTGGGGGCCGCCGCCTATAAGCTGACACATAAAGCAGCGGGCGGACGGGGCGTATACAGCTTTTGTATGTGCCCGGGCGGTTATGTGGTCAATGCATCCTCAGAAGAAAACATGCTGGCAGTCAATGGCATGAGCTACCAGGACCGTGCCTCCCAAAATGCCAACAGTGCCATGATCGTCACCGTAACACCGGATGATTATGGTAATACCGGCCCGCTCTCCGGCGTGGAATTCCAAAGAGGCCTGGAAAGGACCGCATACCGTCTCGGCGGCGGCAATATACCCCTTCAGCTTTTCGGGGATTTTAAAGAGGACCGCCCAAGTACCGGTCTTGGACTTGTATCGCCCTGCCTGAAAGGGGGATGGTCATTTGCCAATCTTAGAGAGCTTTTTCCTGCATTTATCAGCCATGCCCTGCAGGAGGGGATCACATATTTTGACCGTATGATCCCCGGATTTTCCAGGGACGACGTGCTGCTTACCGGCGTGGAAAGCCGAACCTCCTCCCCGGTGCGTATTGAGAGGAACACAGAGATGGAGAGCAATATCCGTGGTGTTTATCCCTGCGGGGAAGGTGCCGGATATGCGGGAGGAATCACCTCCGCAGCCATGGATGGATTAAAAATTGGGGAGGCAATTGTGAAAAAAGTGATAAATTTTTGTTAAGCCATATACATCGTTTTTAATCTGTGCTACAATAAAGTCTGCTAAATTTTTTTATGATGCCCATACCATGCTGAAGAGAGTATGTGGAAGATCATATGAATGACAATAGAAAAATCAAAGAAATACCAAATGAAAACCGGCCATACGAAAAGTGTCTGAAGCTTGGCGCCCAGGCACTCACCGATGAAGAACTGCTGGCAGTGCTTTTGCGCTCCGGCTCAAGCGGAAGCTCCTCACTGGAGCTTGCCGGGGAGGTGTTACACCTTTCCCGGGATAAAGAGGGCCTTCCCGGCCTCAACCAATTGAGTCTCCAGCAGTTAAAAAGTATACGGGGGATTGGAACTGTGAAAGCCATACAGCTCAAATGTATCGGTGAACTTTCCAAGAGGATTGCGGTCTCTGTGGCAGAAAAGGGTGTTTCTTTTGATCATCCGGCATCCATTGCCAATTTCTACATGGAGCAGCTCCGCCATCAGGAACAGGAGCTGCTGCTTTGTATGATGCTGGACTGCAAAAATCATCGCCTGGGGGAAGAGATTGTTTTTAAGGGGACTGTCAATATGTCCCTGGTAAACCCGCGGGAGATTTTTCTTGCCGCTCTTTCTTATCATGCGGTGGGAATCCTACTGGTTCACAATCATCCAAGCGGAGATCCGTCCCCAAGTCAGGCGGATATTAAAATCACGAAAAGAGTTCAGAGTGCCGGAGCAATGCTCGGCATCCCGCTTCTGGATCACATCATTATCGGAGACTGCCGTTACATAAGCTTCCGGGAGCAGGGGTTATTAGAATAAAGAATAGAAAGAACGCACACACAGTGATTCTTTCCTGGTCATAAATAAAAGGGGAGCACAATATGCCATTTCATAAAACGTTTGGTGTAGATTTAGGCACCAGTATGGTGAAAATCTATTCCTGCCAGCAGGACACCATCTTAACGGAAAAGAACATGATTGCCATCCGGAACGGAAAACAGATTCTGGCTGCCGGCAATGATGCTTATGAGATTTTTGAAAAAAATCCCTCAAATGTCTCGGTCATCACTCCCATGACATTCGGCAAGATTGCAGATATCAATCACACAGAGATGGTTCTGCATTCGCTTCTGGAGAAAGCAGGGGCCGGTACGGTTTTGGGAAATACACTGTATCTTGCAGTTCCTGCCGATTTATCCGAGATAGAAAAGAGGGCCTACTATACAATAGGTAATTCCAGCAGAAAAAATAAAATATATATGGTAGACAAGACCATTGCCGACGCGGTGGCTCTCGGCATACCTATTAACAAAACAAAAGGCTCCATGGTTGTGAACATCGGAGCACAGAGCTGTGAGATCTCTGTCATTGAAAAGGGCCGTGTGGTTCTGAGTAAGATCGTGGAGATCGGCGGCAAGCAGCTCAATGAATCCATACAGAACATGGTGCGCCGCCGGTGTAATCTGAACATAGGAAGCCGTACTGCCAGGCGCCTGAAATTTTCACTGGCTTATCTGAAGGAAGATAAAAAAGAGGCCCGGAAAGTGGTGGGTGTGGACAGCCTGACCGGTCTGCCCCAGGAGGGAGTCGTGTCCTCCAGAATGGTCTATGAGGCCATATTGGAGCCTCTTGGCACCATCTGTGAGGAAATACGCTTTTTTCTGGAGCGTATACCGCCTCAGATCCGGCAGAATATTTCCAGGGAAGGCATCAATCTCACCGGAGGCACTACAAAAATCCCTGATATCGAATGGTTCATAAGCAGACAAACAGGACAGAAGGTCTGTCTGTCACGTTTCTATGACCTGTGTACCATATACGGACTCAAAGAAATTATAGGAAGCAAGTCTCTCAGAAAATGGGTGAAACAATAGAGAGCAAAAGAGAACCAATGGACTTTCTGTTGTTATGAATAAAAAGCTGAGGTTTTATAGAATGAAAAAAAAGCATGATTGGAACATAAAAAGTAAACATATCCTGGTTATAATGATTCTGGTGTGCATCAGCCTGATGCTTCTCACCTTTGCAGAGAAATTTCCGGCAGCACCGGTCAGAAAGGCAGCCAGTTACGCAGTCGTACCATTCCAGAACGGCATCAATAAAGTGGGGACCGCATTAAACGAAATGACATCCGGTTTCCGCAATAAGAAAAAGCTGGTGGAGGAAAATGAAAAGCTTCAGAGCAAAGTGGACGAGCTTACCGCTGAAAACAGCCGTCTGACCCAGTCCATCAGCGAACTGGACCGTCTGAAAAAGCTCTATGATCTCGACAAGGAATACAGTGAATATGACAAGGTTGGTGCGGAAGTGATCAGCAAGAACTCGGGCAACTGGTTTTCCACGTTTACCATCAACAAAGGCAGTGATGACGGCATTCAGAAGGACTGCAATGTCATAGCAGGAAGCGGGCTGGTAGGTATCGTCACAGAGGTTGGAAAAAACTGGGCAACGGTCCGTTCCATCATAGATGACACCAGCAATGTAAGTGCCATGACCATGACCACCTCTGACACCTGCATTGTGTCAGGAGATCTGCGTCTGATTGATGAGGGCAAACTGCAGTTTATCCATCTCAAAGATGAGGATGATAAAATACAGGAAGGTGAAAAAATCGTCACATCCGCAACCAGCGACAGATTTCTGAAGGGGATTCTGATAGGATATGTCAGTGAGATAGAAGAAAACCCCAATAACCTTACAAAGACAGGAACGCTCACACCTGCAGTGGATTTTCAACATTTGCAGGAGGTACTTGTGATCAAAGAACTGAAACAGCAGAAGGGAGATTCATAAATGAGAATTCAAAGGAAAGTGGTAACCCTCCTTCTGATTCTGATTTCCGCTATCCTTCAGGGAACTCTTTTCAAAGCGCTTTCCATCGGCTCCATCACGCCGAACCTGCTGTTGATCCTGACAGTTTCCTTTGGTTTTATGCGGGGCAAGAAGAACGGCATCTGGATTGGATTTTTTTGCGGTATTCTGAAAGATCTGCTCTCAGACGGACTGCTCGGTTTTTACGCACTGGTCTACCTGTGCATCGGCTATGCGGCAGGCTGCTGCTGTAAGCTGTTCTACGATGAGGAACTCCGTGTTCCCATCATACTTATGGCTGCAGGGGATTTGGTCTACGGCGGCCTGGTATATGGAATGCAGTATCTGATGCGGGGACGCATAGAGTTTTACTACTATTTTGGAAGGATCATCATCCCGGAAATGATATATACGGTTCTTATGACTGTTCTTCTCTACAGGTTACTCTTTAACATTAACAAGCGGCTGACAGAACTGGAAATGAAGGAGAGAGATTCTATTTGGCTAAGAAAATAAAAAACTTTTTAAAAAAATTATGTATCAAACGAACAACTGTGCTGTTTCTGGTATTTATTCTTATGTTTTTTATCCTGATACAGCATCTTTTCAAACTTCAGATCATAGAAGGCGACGAGTACGCCGACAATTTTAATCTGAGCACCACAAAAACACGTACCATAAAAAGCACCCGCGGAAATATCCGGGACCGCAACGGCCAGCTTCTGGCCCACAACCAGTTGTCCTATTCCATTATACTGGAAGACAATGGAAGCTATGACTCCAACAGGGAGAAAAATCTGACCCTCAACTATGTGGCATATTCCCTGATGAAGATTTTAGAAGCCAACGGCGAGACCCTGGACACCTCCTTTCATATTGTGGTGGATGAGAACGGGGAGTATGCCTTTGACGCAGCTGACTTTACCCTGAACCGTTTCAAAGCCGATGTGTACGGACAGGCGAAAATAGATTCCCTTAAAGAGGATCAGCTCAACGCTTCTCCAAAAAAGATCATGGATTATCTGTGCAGTGCCGAGCGCTTCGGTCTTGTGAACAAAGATGATCCTTATACGGCGGAGGAGTTAAAGAAACATGACCTGCCGGAATCCTTCACTCCGGAGGAAACCCTGGCGATTGTCCGTATCCGTTATGCCCTGTCTGCCAACAGCTTTAAAAAGTATGTGCCGGCAACCATTGCCACTAACGTCAGCGACAATACGGTTGCCATGGTCATGGAGAGCAAGGACAAACTTCAGGGTGTGGACATTATGGAAGATTCCATCCGTGTGTATGACGAGGGCGTATATTTTGCACCCATTATCGGCTATACCGGAAAAGCTTCCGCAGAGGAGCTGGAGGAACTGCAGAAAGACAATCCGGATTACTCCACAGATGCTGTGATCGGTAAGACCGGAATTGAGCAGTATATGGAAACCACCCTTCAGGGAAAAGACGGGGAGGAGCAGGTGACTGTGGACAACCTTGGAAAGGTACTGCAGATCAACGAAGAATCCCGGATCAACCCGGTATCAGGAGATGATGTTTACCTGACAATTGACAAAGACCTTCAGGAAGTGGCATACGAAGTTCTGGAACAGAAAATAGCCGGTATCCTTTCTGATAATATTATTATGGCAAAGGAATTCGACCAGGAATCCACCAACAACGATACCAGCAATATCCGTACACCGATCTATGATGTTTATAATGCGCTCATAGGCAACAGCGTGATTGATACCAGCCATTTTAAAGCGGAGGACGCCTCTGAGACAGAGCAGACGATTTACGGACTTTTTACCCAGAAGCAGGCGGAAGTCTTTGAAGCCATCCGGCAGGAACTTACCGCTGCCGCACCGGAAGCTTACAAAGACCTTCCAAAAGAAATGCAGGAGTACCAGAGTTATATTGTCAATGACTTCCTTATGAATAAAAAGGGAATCCTGTCCATGGATGCTATCGATGCCAGTGACCCGACTTATATTGCCTGGACAAAGGACAGCTCCATAAGCTTAAAAGAATTTTTAACATATGCGGTAAGCCAGAACTGGATCGACATTTCCCAGTTTTATGCTGAGGGGGATTATCTGGACTCCACAGAAGTTTATAATGCTCTTTCCGAGTATCTGACAGAGTCCCTGACAAATGATTCCCAGTTCTCCAAAATCATATATAAGTATATGATACTGTCAGACACCATATCCGGAAACCAGCTCTGCCTGGTGCTCTATGACCAGGGAATCCTGGAGGCAGATGAGGAATCCTATAATGCACTTGCCTCCGGTCAGAAAAAGTCTTATGATTTCCTGAAAGAAAAAATCAGTAACCTGGAGATCACCCCGGCCCAGCTGGCCCTTGACCCCTGTTCCGGATCTTTGGTCATGACAGATACAAAATCCGGGGAAGTCCTGGCTTGTGTCACCTATCCGGGGTATGACAATAACCGTCTGGCAAACCAGATGGATGTGGATTATTACGCCAAGCTTTCCCTTGACCTTTCAAGGCCCTTCTTTAATAAAGCCACACAGCAGAAGACCGCGCCCGGTTCCACCTTTAAAATTGTGACAGCGGTTGCGGGAATGGAAGAGGGGATTGTTGACAACAATTATGGTGTGACCTGTACCGGTGAATTCACCAAAGTCACGCCTCCTATTAAGTGCTGGCTGCATACCGGACATGGATATCTGGGAATACAGGGCGCCATTAAAAACTCCTGTAATACTTTCTTTAACCAGGTTGTCTATGATATGGGAACCGACAATGACGGAAACTTTTCAGATTCACTTGGACTTGAAAAACTTCGGAAATATGCAGAGCTGTTCCAGTTAGACCAGAAATCAGGACTAGAGATCACAGAGGCCGAACCACAGATCACGGACGAAGCTGCCGTGGCATCTGCCATCGGACAGGGTACCAACAACTACACGACCTCACAACTGGCACGCTATGCCACCACAATCGCAAGCCGGGGAAACATTTATTCGTTGTCCCTTCTTGATAAAGTTACAGACTCCAAAGGAAACCTCATCGAAGACTACACACCGGAGTTAAAGGCTACTATGGACATTCCGAACAATGAGTGGGATATCATTCATGCAGGAATGCGGGAAGTGGTAGAGAACAATGAAGCCTTCCAGGACTTTGATTACCCGGTATCCGGTAAGACCGGTACCGCCCAGGAAGTAACAACCCGGCCCAGCCACGGACTTTTCATCGGATTTGCCCCATCGGACAATCCGGAGATCGCCATGGCAGTCCGCATTGCCAATGGATACAGTTCCACCAATGCGGCAGCAGTAGCAAAAGATGTAATCAGCTATAAGTACAATCTTGTGGAGAAAGATGCGATAGTTACCGGAACGGCATCCGCAGGCGGAAGTACACAGCAGACAGACTAAACCTTTTTTGAGTCTTGAAAATACGCACGAAAAGTAAAGGCGGTTAATGCCACAGCTGCGTAACAGTTCAGCTTGTTTAACGGTTACGCAGCTTCAAAAAGGATTTAGGAGGATAGGATATGAGTGAAATTATTGTAGTGACTTCCGGAAAAGGCGGGGTCGGAAAAACCACCGTTACGGCAAATCTGGGGCTTGGACTTGCAAAGCTCAACAAAAAGGTTGTCGTAGTGGACACGGATATCGGGCTTAGGAACCTGGATGTGGTCCTTGGGCTTGAGAACAGGATTGTCTATAATCTCATTGATGTCATTGAGGGGAGCTGCCGCATGAAACAGGCGCTCATCCGGGACAAGCAGTGTGACAATCTCTGCCTGCTTCCCTCTGCCCAGACCAGAGACAAGACAGCTATCACACCTGAACAGATGATTAAACTGACAGATGATCTGTCGGAAGAGTTTGACTATATTCTGCTGGACTGCCCGGCAGGCATTGAACAGGGCTTTAAAAACGCCATTGCCGGGGCTAACCGGGCCATTGTGGTCACTACGCCTGAGGTTTCCGCCATCCGCGACGCAGACCGTATTATCGGGCTTCTACAGGCAAATGAAATGCCGAGAGTGCAGCTTATCATCAACCGCCTGCGTATGGATATGATAAGGCGTGGGGAAATGATGTCCGTGGAGGATGTGACGGAGATCCTGGCTGTGGAACTTTTAGGCGCGATTCCGGATGATGAGGCTGTGGTCATTGCCACCAATCAGGGAGAGCCTCTCTGCGGGCAGGACTCCATGTCAGGACAGGCATTTTTAAACATCTGCCGCAGGATAGCGGGGGAGGATGTACCTTTCCTGAATTTCCAGGCAAAGCAGGGTGTGTTTAAAAGGCTGTCCGGTATCTTTAAAAAATAATAAGGTAAGGGAGGGCCTGCGTGTTGATTCATTTTCGGAATAAACGTTCCGGTCATGTAGCAAAGGACCGGCTGAAGCTTCTCCTCGTATCCGAGAGGCTGGATTGTTCTCCACAAATGATGACCATGCTTCAAAACGATATGGTCCGTGCCGTGAGTAAATATTTCACTGTACAGGAACAAAAAGTGGAGATCCGTTATTTGAAGGATACCACCACCGTTTTGGCAAAGATTCCTCTGAAAGCAGATATACAGGAATCTTATCCCGGTTTTTAGGAACAGGTAAAAAAGGACTTTAAGGATAAAACTAGGTGTTTTCATGATTAAACAATATAAACTACGCGACTATAATTTCAGACTGGTGCTGTTTCTGGTTGTACTCACCTTCATGGGGGTGCTGCTGGTTGGAAGTGCGGAACCGGATCTGCAGAAGAAGCAGTTCTTTGGTATGATGCTGGGACTTTTTGTCATGGTGGTCATATCCCTGATGGATTTCAGCTGGATCCTGAATTTTTACTGGATCATGTATGTGGGCAATATTCTCATGCTTCTTCTGGTACGGCTGTTTGGTACAGAGTCCAAAGGAGCTGCCAGATGGCTGCGGATCGGAAGTTTCCAGTTCCAGCCCACAGAGCTGTCGAAGATCATCATCATTCTGTTTCTCGCACGCTACTTAATGGAACACGAAGAAGATTTGAATACATTAAAGACAATATTGAAGACCGTCGTGCTGATCGCCGTACCTCTGATTTTGATCTTTAGTCAGCCGGACTTGAAAAATACCATTACACTTGCTATACTTTTCTGTATCATGCTGTATCTTGCCGGGCTGAGTTATAAAATTATAGGCGGAACGCTGCTGATAGCCATCCCTTTGGTGGTTGTATTTCTTTTCATAGTCATACAGCCTGACCAGAAACTACTGGATGATTACCAGAGAAACCGGATTATGACCTTCCTCTATCCGGAGGAGGAGGAATACTCTGACGATGTTCTTCAGCAGCAGAATTCCATCATGGCCATCGGTTCAGGAAAACTTACAGGAAAAGGCCTGAATAATAATGAAGTGGCATCAGCCAACAAAGGCAATTTTGTATCAGAGAGCCAGACAGACTTTATATTTTCCGTTGCAGGTGAGGAATTGGGATTTTTGGGCTGTACGGCTTTGCTGCTGCTTTTGTTTTTGATCATCTTTGAAAGTATGAAGACGGGTAGGAGGGCCAAGGATCTATCCGGCAGCCTCATATGCTACGGTATGGCTTCCATTATAGCAGTACAGAGCTTTATCAACATTTGTGTGGCAACGGGACTCAGCCCCAACACGGGTACGCCGCTTCCCTTTGTCAGCTACGGGCTTTCTTCCATGGTAAGCCTTTATATCGGTATGGGGCTGGTATTAAATGTCAGCCTTCAGAAAAACAGAACCTACAGGGAGGTAGAAAAATCGTGAACATCGGATTAATTGCACACAACTCTAAGAAAAAATTAATGCAGAACTTCTGTGTTGCCTACAGGGGTATTCTTTCAAAAAACCAGCTATTCGCCACGGGTACCACAGGCAGGCTCATTGAGGAGGCTTCCAATTTGAATGTACACAAGTTCCTGGCCGGTCATCTGGGCGGAGAACAGCAGATGGGAGCGCTGATCGAACAGAACCAGATGGATCTCATCATCTATCTGCGGGAACCACTGGCGCCTCAGAAACATGATCCGGATGTAAAGCGGATTTTTCATCTGTGTGATACACATAATATACCACTGGCAACCAATCTTGCTACGGCAGAAATGATGATCAGATCACTTGACAGAGGAGAGTTAGACTGGCGTGAAATGTACAAATAAACCGAAAAAAAGGCTATCCAAAAAGGCACAGAGAAGGCGTAAGATCAAGCGTACCCTGTTTCTCGGCATGTTTTTTGTTATCCTGCTGTTAGCAGGTGTGCTGGGGATCTTCATGCTGAAGGGTAAACAGGCCGTGGATGCGCCTATGGCGTTCAGGCTGACTACGGAAGTGTTTGGTCAGACCATAGGCGAGGATTCCCTGGTAGCAGAAGGTGTGGCAGCAGATTTGTGCGTGGGTGCAGGTGATACACCGCTTGACGGGATTGAGGCCCAGGGAGAAGAAAGAGCAGCGTTGTTTGATATTCAGGACAAAAAACTGCTTTTTTCAAAATCGCTGTATGAAAAGTCTTATCCGGCCAGTATTACTAAGATCATGACAGCACTGGCAGCACTCGGCAAAGCCAACATGGATGAAATTGTGACCATTCAGGCACAGGATGTCCAGCTGGAGGCGGATTCCCAGGTCTGCGGACTTGTGGAGGGAGACCAGATATCCATGGACCAGCTCTTCCATGCACTTCTTGTCTATTCAGCCAACGATGCGGCGATGGCGATTGCCAGAACCGTGGGCGGCAGTGTGGAAGGCTTTGTGGATATGATGAATGAGGAAGCCCAGCGCCTGGGCATGACAGGGACACATTTTGTGAATCCGCACGGACTTCACGATGAAGATCACTATACAACGGTATATGACATCTATCTGATGCTCAATGAAGCCATGAAACATCAGGAGTTCACAGATATTACCCAGCTAAGTAACTATACCATCAACTATAAGTCAGCGGACGGTACCCAGATGCAGAAGTGGCTGGACGCCACAGACCAGTATCTGACAGGGGAGTCCAGCGCACCGAAAGGAGTTACTATTCTGGGCGGTAAGACCGGAACCACTGCCAAAGCGGGAAACTGTTTGGCTCTTATGGTTCAGAATAACTATGGGGAACCTTATGTTTCCATCGTTCTGAATGCGGAAAACAAACCCGTTTTGTATGAGCGCATGAACCAGCTTCTTGAGAAAGTGAACCGTTCCTAAAGAAAAAATGAAATTTCAAAAAATAGCAGAAATTTTTTATTTTACCATTGTATTTTTGAACGAAATGCACTATAATTAATTCCAAGATAACCACGTTTTTAGTAAATATACATATTACGTGCGGCTAAGGAGGAAAATGCGATGGTTCAGTTAATTGTAGGTGAAAAAGGTAAAGGAAAGACAAAAATTCTTCTAGACAAGGCTAATGCTGAGGTCAGGAACGCGAACGGCTCAGTTGTTTACTTAGATAAGAGTGCAAAGCATATGTATGAGCTGAATAATAAAATCCGTCTGATAGATGTGATGGAATACGGTATAGAAAACAGTGATGAGTTTGTTGGTTTTATCCGCGGTATTGTTTCCCAGGATCATGATCTTGAGCAGATGTATCTGGATGGTTTCCTGAAGATCTCCAGACTGGAAAATTCCCCGGAGAACATTTCAAAGGTTATGGCCAGCCTTGAGAAGATTGCAGAGTGTTATAATATTTCCTTTATTATCAGCCTTTCAAAAGACGAAAAGGATCTTCCTGAAGATGTGAGACATATGATCATCACATCTTTGTAAATAAACAAAAACGAATGAGTAAAAAAGCCGCTGCACACCCTGAAAAGACAGGCGTGCGGCGGCTTTTTTCTGCGCGTGCTCAGCGGTCACCCATAGATGTGATCCTTCCGAATAGGCTCAGCAGATAGAGTCCGCAGATTCCTACAATGACATATACAACTCTTGAAAGCCATGTCATGTCTCCGAACAGGAAGGTAACCAAATTGAAACGGAACAGTCCGATCAACCCCCAATTGAGGGCGCCGATAACGGTAATAACTAATGCGGTATAATCTAATCCATTTGATTTCATGATAATTCCTCCTTTATCTTTTTCTATTTTCTGCATTATTTATAATTTTTATACAATAAAATTGGCTATTGTACTTAAATGCCGAAAATGTTAAAATGGAAAACGATAATGAAAGGAGATTTTCATTCCAATTGAGAGAAAAAATATTGACATTTATAAAAAACCTGCTGAGTATCATCAAAAAAATATTTACTTTTAATATTGCCACACTGCTTTTTGGAGCACTGTTTATTTACATGCTGATCACTGTTCTGCTTTACATCACCTCCACCCACGTCACCTCCTATCAGGTAACGGCAGGTCCTCTCTCCAGGAATCCTGTCTGTACAGCGCTGGCGGTACGCGACGAGGAGGTTGTCACTGCCGACAGCCCGGGCTATATACGTTACTATGCCAGGGAAGGCATGAAAGTACGAAAGGGCGGCAATGTCTATGCCCTGAGCGATACCAAAAACGTCAAGTCTGATATCACCCTGTCCAAAGACCAGCTAGAGCAAGTCCGCACGAGGATCGCTGATTTTTCCAATAACTTCAGCGGAACGGATTTTTACGATGCTTACAGTTTTAAATATGAAATGCAGGGCCTGATCTTTCAGCAGGCATCCTCCCAGGGGACGGCGCCGGCTGACGCTGTGGAGGACCAGGATGAGGAGGACAGTGATGTGACCGTCATCCGGGGTTCCATGACTTTCGGAAACCAAGTGGTACATACATCCCCCAGCGCAGGTCTTGTTATATATTCCACAGACGGATATGAAGGAAAAACCGTTGAGGACCTGACAGAGGAAGATTTTAATCAAAAAGCCTATGAAAAAAATGACCTGCTCACAGACGGGCAGGCCAAAGCCGGAGATGCTGTGTACAAACTGGTCAAAGATGACAACTGGACCCTCATGGTGCCTCTATCCGACAAACTGGCTGCTAAACTGGCAGACCGCAAAAGTATCAAAGTGAAGTTTCTAAAAGATGGAGAGACACAGACCGGGCAGCTCTCCATTATGAATGTGGGAAACCAGAAGGTGGCAAAAATCACACTAAAAAATGGTATGGTGCGCTATGCCTCTGACCGATTCCTCAAAATAGAACTGGTCATCAATACCCAGAGCGGGCTGAAAATCCCCATGCGTTCTATTGTGACCAAAGAATTTTATATCATTCCCTCCTCTTTCCTGACCAAAGGAGGAAATGAAAATTCAGCCGGGTTCCTGCGGGAGACAGCCACTAAAGGCGGAGACAAGACAACAGAGTTTGTATCTGCCACTATTTATAAGAACACAGCAGAAGAGAACCAGGATGGCGAAGTATCCGAAGATACAGAGAATACGGCAGCCCAGGATGGGTACTGTTATGTGGATAAACAGACCTTCCAGGACGGGGATGTCCTGCATAAGCCGGAAACACAGGAAACCTTTGTGGTAGGTGAGATTGATTATCTGGAAGGTGTTTACAGTATGAACAAAGGATATGCGGTATTCAGACAAATTGATATCATTGACCAGAATGAAGAATACTGTATTGTAAAACCCAACACGTCTTACGGTCTGGAAGCCTTTGACAGGATTGTGGATGACGGAGAGAGCGTAAAAGAAGAAGATATACTGACTGGAAAGTAAGGAGAGATGAAACATGAGTGTATGTGAAAATTATCTTGCAGTGGAAGAAAAAGTAAAGGAAGCCTGCCGCCGGGCAGGAAGAAACCGGGATGAGGTTACCCTCATCGCTGTGAGCAAGACAAAACCCATGTCTATGATCGAGGAACTGCTGCCTCTGGGCGTAGTGGATTTCGGTGAGAACAAGGTACAGGAGCTGACAGCCAAGGAGGAGGCACTTCCCTCAGGTATTCACTGGCATATGATTGGACATTTACAGAGAAATAAAGTAAAATACATGGTGGACAAGGCCTGTCTGATCCATTCGGTGGATTCCCTCCGTCTGGCAGAGACTGTCAGCCAGGAAGCCGGAAAGAAAGGCGTCACAGCCAATATTCTCATTGAGGTCAATGTGGCCGGTGAGGACAGCAAATTCGGTGTCCGCCCGGAAGAGACGGCAGCACTGGCAGAGGCCATTTCAAAACTTCCGAATATTTCGGTAAAGGGCCTGATGACTATCGCTCCATTTGTAGAAAATGCTGAAGAAAACAGGGAAGTTTTTAGAAATTTAAGAAAATTAAGTGTTGACATTGAAGAGAAAAAATTTAATAATGTTACTATGGCTGTGCTCAGCATGGGCATGACTGGTGATTATGAGGTTGCCATTGAAGAGGGTGCCACCATGGTCCGTGTAGGAACCGGCATCTTCGGAGAAAGAGATTATAGCAAATAAGATTGGAGATTTTATCATGGGTGTTTTAGATAAGTTTTTAGATGCAATCAAAGTGAACGACGATTACGACGACGACGAATTTCTGGATGATGAGTTCGATGACGACTTCGATGACGAAAAACCCAAGAGACGTTTCTTCAAAAAATTAGAGGAAGATGATGACGACTTAGATGACTACGAACCGCGCAGAAGAACGGAGAAACAGCCTGCTCCCAAAGCTGCCAAGACAGCCAAACCGCAAAAGACGGTCAAGTCCCCATCTTCAGCTTCCGCTTCCTCCTCCAAGGTTACCCCGATGCGTCAGGTAAAAAGAACAGGCAGCGCGATGGAAGTGTGCGTGATCAAGCCCACCAATATGGAAGATACCAGAGAGATCGCAGATACACTGATCGCCAACTGCACCGTTATCCTGAACCTGGAAGGCCTGGATATGGAAGTTGCACAGAGGATCATTGATTTTACTTCAGGTTCCTGCTATTCCATAGGCGGAAGCCTGCAGAAAGTGTCCAGTTACATATTTATTCTGACACCGGCAAGCGTGGACATTACAGGAGACTATCAGCAGATTTTAAGCGGTGCTTTTGACATCCCGTCCATACGGACCGAATATTAAGGACAGAGTGGACAAACCATGGAAAAAGAAGTTTTATTTGAAAAACGTATGAAAGAGTTAAGTAAGAATGCCTATTACCGCGGTGTTCTTACTTTCTCTGATTTTCTGGACTTAAATGAATTGCATATGTTGCACAGCCTGCCAAAGAATGAATCAGGGGTCAAAGTGGAGACCTTCGGAGGCTATGCATTGGCAGAGCGTCAGATGGCAGCATTCATCCCTGATGCTCTTTTCTTTCAGCAGGATTATCCCATCTCCTGCATCCAGATCCGGCCTGCGGCGGAGAAATTCGCAGAGAGCCTGACGCACAGGGATTATCTGGGAGCTATATTAAACCTTGGTATTGAGAGAAGTAAGATCGGGGATATCCTGGTGAACGGGAAGACAGCCCATGTTTTCTGCCATGAGAACATGGCGCCGTTTCTCATGCAGGAGTTGTGCCGCGTCCGCCATACGAACGTAGTACCAAAGCTTCCCCACGCACTGGAGGATCTGCCTGTTCTGAAAACAGAAAAAGTTTCCGGGACGGTTTCCTCTGTGAGACTGGACAGCGTCATCGCACTGGCATTTTCCACCTCCAGAAGCAGTATCATCTCCCTGATCGAAGGGGGAAAGGTATTTGTGAACGGAAAGAACATTCTCTCCAACGGATATAATCTGAAGGAGGGGGATATTGTGTCTGTGCGCGGCAGAGGAAAATTCCGTTTTGAGGAAGTGGAAGGCATCACAAAAAAGAACAGGTATCATATAAGCCTGGCCAGATATTGTTAAGACAGGAGTGAAAAGAATGACAGCAGACATATTACAGGTTAGAAGAGACGGGGATTTTTCCTATCCTATTATATTCCGCAAGGATTTTTCGGATTTATCTAAGCAGCTTAAGAGACTGGAATTCTCCGGGAGAAAATTCTGCATTGTGACAGACAGCACGGTTGCTCCGCTGTACTTAAATACCGTAAAAAAAGAGCTGGAACGGTGTGCCTGCTTTGTGACTTCCTATGTGCTTCCCGCCGGGGAGGAGAATAAGACACTGGAACAGATCCAGGGGATATACCAGCATTTGATTGAAATGCACTTTGACCGGAAGGATTTTCTGGTTGCCCTCGGAGGCGGTGTGGTAGGCGATATGACCGGATTTGCGGCAGCAACCTATCTGCGGGGAATTGATTTTATTCAGGTACCCACCACGCTTCTGGCCCAGGTGGACAGCAGTATCGGCGGTAAGACAGGTGTGGATTTCTTAAAATACAAAAATATGGTGGGTGCGTTCCATCAGCCCCGCATGGTATATATGAATGTGAGCACATTGTGCACGCTGCCCCTGGAGCAGTTTTCCTGCGGTATGGGGGAGGTTGTGAAGCACGGATTTATCCGTGACGCCTCCTACTCCCGGTGGCTGTATGAAAACCGTGCAAAGATACTGGCCCTTGACACGGATACCCTTTCCGAGATGATCTGCAGAAGCTGTGTCATCAAAAAGACTGTGGTTGAAAATGACCCCACAGAGCAGGGAGAGCGGGCTGTTCTGAATATGGGCCATACGGTTGGCCACGCAGTTGAAAAGCTAAAGGATTTCCGTCTGCTCCACGGACAGTGCGTGGCAGTCGGCACGGTGGCCTCCGCATACTTATCCATGCGGCGCGGCATGATCACTGTGGAGGAGTATGAAGAGGTAAAGAAGCTTTTGGAGGTCTTTGGCCTGCCTGTTTTCACAGACGGGCTGCGCGCGGAGGAAGTGTTAAGCGTCACAAAGTCCGATAAAAAGATGGAGCAGGGCAGGATCAAATTTATTCTTATGAAAGAACCTGGATACGCGGTGGTGGATAAAACCGTGACAGATGAAGAGCTGCTCACCGCTATCCGGGAAATACTGGAGTAGCCCCAGGGAGATGAACATGAATCGGAAGACGAAAAAAATCACTGTGCTGGTGCAGTTTCTCATCAGCGTAACTCTTTTGACCGGACTGGATCAGTGGACAAAATACCTGGCTGTCCGGCATCTGAAGGATCAGCCGGATATCCCCCTGATTGACAATGTACTCTACCTGCATTATCTGGAAAACAAGGGGGCTGCTTTTGGCCTCTTTCAGAACCAGTTTCTTTTCTTTGGTATTATGACAGTCATCATTTTATGTGCTGTGATCTATGTACTCTGGCATATGCCCCCAGATAAAAAATACCTATTTCTCAGGATTATCTGTTTTGTCATCTGTGCAGGGGCGATCGGCAACTTTATTGACCGTGTCCGGCTGAATTATGTTGTGGATTTTATTTATTTCTCCCCCATTAATTTTCCTGTCTTTAATGTGGCGGATATCTATGTGGTAGTCTCCATGGCATTGTTCCTGATCTCCTTTTTATTTATCTACAAAGAAGAGGATTTTGCGTTTTTATCAGGGAAAGGAAAGAAGAAATGAAAAAAATCTGCCTGTTCGTTGACCCCTCCCTGGCAGGGGAACGCATCGACAAATATCTGGCACTGGAACTTGCGGACTATTCCCGCTCTTTTCTTCAAAAGCAGCTTAAGGAGGGAAACGTCACTGTGGGAGACCGGCCTGTAAAAGCCAGTTACCAGCTTTCTGAAGACGAGGAGATTTGTGTCTTTATACCTGATAACCGGGAACCGGATATTCTGCCCGAGGACATCCCTCTGTCTGTCCTTTATGAAGATGAGCACCTTCTTGTGGTGGATAAGCCAAAAGGAATGGTGGTGCATCCAAGCGCAGGCCATTACAGCGGCACATTGGTAAATGCTCTTTTATACCACTGCCGTGGAAATCTCTCCGGCATTAACGGAGTCCTTCGTCCCGGCATTGTACACCGTATTGATAAGGATACCACCGGAGCGCTTCTGGTATGCAAGACGGATCTGGCACACAGGGATCTGGCGCAGCAGCTCAAGGATCACAGCATAACCAGACGCTACCGTGCCATTGTACATGGAAATTTGACTAAGGACGAGGGCGTTGTGGAAGGTCCCATCGGACGTCACCCCACAGAGCGGAAGAAAATGGCTGTCAATCAAAAGAACGGAAAACCCGCTGTCACCCATTATAAGGTTCAGGAACGTTTTGGAAACTACACCTATGTGGAATGCCGCCTGGAAACAGGCCGCACCCATCAGATACGCGTGCACATGAGCAGCATTGGGCATCCGCTTCTGGGGGATATGGTGTACGGACCGAAAAAGTGTCCCGTACCGGGCCTGGAAGGCCAGACACTTCACGCTATGATTTTAGGTTTTATCCATCCGGCCACAAAAGAGTATCTGGAGTTTTCGGCACCTCTTCCAGAATATTTTGAAAAACTTCTCATAAAATTCCGATAAAATAATATAAATTTTATATACAGATTGGATAAAATAGATTATAATAGTTATAGTAAGATAATAATTCCATATTTCTCTGTTGAATTGCTACAACAATCTCAGAGAGGGATTATCGAATAGAGAGGAGTGTTTGATTATGGCAGCAAATACGGTAATTACAATTGGAAGACAGTACGGAAGCGGCGGAAAAGAAGTTGGTCTGCGTCTGGCAGAGGAACTGGGTATTAAATGTTATGACAAGGAGCTTCTTGACAGGGCAGCCAAGGACAGTGGATTATGCCAGGAATTATTCGAGAATAATGACGAAAAGCCAACCAACAGTTTTTTGTATTCTCTGGTCATGGATACATATTCCTTTGGCTATTCCTCAGCGGCATTTACCGATATGCCCATCAACCACAAGGTGTTCCTGGCACAGTTTGACACAATTAAAAAACTGGCTTCTGAGGCTCCCTGCGTTATAGTCGGGCGCTGTGCGGATTATGCGCTTTCTGATTACGAAGGTGCGATCAGTGTATTTATACATGCTGATTTGGATAAAAGGATCAAGAGAATCGCCAGAAAGCATGAACTGACCGACTCGGCTGCAAAAGACAGAATCCAGAAGACAGACAAGAGAAGGGCCAGTTACTATAATTACTACACCAGCAAAAAATGGGGCGATGCCACCAGCTATGACTTATGTCTGAACAGCGGCATACTGGGTATTGACGGCTGTGTGGAAATGATCAAAAAGGCCATTGAGATCAGAGATAATAAGAGAAATAAAAAAGGCTGACAGTTTACCGGCTTATGGGAATCGTCATGAAGGAGCACCGCAGAATGAGGTGACCCCTAAAAGTTAGACTTTATTAGCGAGACAGTTTCGGCTGCCTCGCTATTTTTATGCAGCCAAGAGGCTGAGCCTGTATTGTACAGGACTCATCCATCCTAGTTTTTCTTTAATCCTCTGCTCATTGTAATACTTGATGAATCTTTCTATTCCTGATTTTAACTCTTCGAAACTGTAATAAACAGCACCATAGTATATCTCCTGCTTTAGCAGGCCAAAGAAGTTTTCCATAACAGAATTGTCATAGCAGTTGCCTTTTCGCGACATGCTTTGGTAAATACGCTCCTCTTTAAGACGATGCAAGTATACCCCCATTTGGTATGCCCATCCCCGATCTGAATGAAAAGTCCTGCGATAAGGACAATCAGAAGTTATTTCAATCGCTTTATTTAACGCATTCATCACATTTGCAGCAGTTGGTCGTTTAGCAATTCCGTAACTTATAATTTCTCCATTACACATGTCCATGAACGGATCCAGATACAGCTTGTGCATCGTCATGTGCCCTTTCGCGTCCACTTCATAGTATTTGAACTCTGTGGTGTCTGTCGTTATTTTTTGATGTGGTATATGTGTGTGAAATCTTCTTCGAATTCTATTAGGCGCTACATTCCCTTTATAAGAACTATATTTACGGCTTTTTCTAGTATACGATAGGACTTGAAGATTTAGCTTCTGCATAATGCGTTGAACCTTCTTCTTGTTTATCAGCATTCCTTGATTTCGAAGTTCTCCATACATACGTCGATAACCATAATCCTTGTTATTCTCATGGATTTCCATGATTTTATTTTCAATTTCTTTATCCGGATTTACTCTATCAAATCTTTTTTGCCAATACATATAGGTTGCTTTTGGCATACCGGAATACGAGAGCAGAACTTTTAATCGGAATTCTCCTCGGAGGCTGTGGATGACTCTTGCAATTCTCTCGTTTTTGCCTCGTCCTCTAAACGCAGCCTCCTCAGTTCTTTTAAAAATGCGTTCTCTATTTTTAGCTTGAGAAGTTCATCTTCAAGTTCTTTTACGTGTTCTGTACTTGTATCGACGGATACAGGATTGTCAGGAAGTACTTTGTTTTTATCAGTTGATGTCTCCAATGTCTTCTTACGACCTTTCTTACGTGGTCTTAACGCATCAGGTCCGGCAACACGATACTCATTCACCCATTTGCAAACAATCGCATTATTATTGATGCCGGAAGACAGAGCAACTTCCTGATACGACAACTCACTTGATAAATACAACTCTACCACATGAAGTTTAAACTCGAAAGAGTAATTCTCATTTTTACGGGATTTCAACAATCCTTCGTCACCGAATTGCTCATAATAATGAACCCAATTTAAAACTTGACGTCTGTTTTTAATACCATACTTTTCAGCAAGTAATGTGTAGCCACCTTCTCCACATAAGTAAGCATCAACGACTTGCTTCTTGAACTCATAGCTATATTTAGCCATAAAAATACCGACCTCCAATCATTAGATTATAGGTCTAACTTTTGGGGGTCGGTACAGAATGCAGATTCTGCGGTGCTTCTTGTTACGTCGTTTATTTCGGTATTCTTTTGTCCCATCCGTTTATACTGCTGTTTAAGATCGCAGTAAACATGCGTTCCTTGGTACCGGGATGTTCTTTTGTCAAATCCCGGAGCAGTTCCTTGGCATACTGTCTTTTAGTATATCCGTCTACCGGACAGGGGCTTTTCTCCACAGGCAGGTCATATTTATTTTTAAACCCAATGACATCTGCCTCCTCCACATAGAGCAGAGGACGGATCACGGTCAAGTCCATACGGTCCAGATAGGTTTTAGGTGAAAAAGTATGAAATCTTCCTTCAAAAATAAGGGAGAGCAGCATAGTCTCCACTACATCATCCTTATGGTGGGCGTAAGCCACCTTATTGCAGCCCAGTCTCTTTGCCTCCTCGTTGAGGGCTCCTTTGCGCATCTTGGCGCAGAGGGAACAGGGGTTGCTCTCTTTCCGCTCATCAAAGATAATCTGTGCGATATCTGTCTTCACCACTGTGAACGGAAGGGAAAGGCTATCACACAGCTCTTTTATTTTCTCCACATGGAACCCGGGATGACCAAGGTCCACGGTGATCACTTCTATAGAAAAAGGATGAGGGTAAAAACGCATCAGTCCGTGGAGGGCATAAAGCATGGACAGGCTGTCTTTTCCTCCCGAAACACCCACAGCGATCTTATCTCCGTCCTCTATAAGAGAGAACTCATCCACCGCTTTTCTGGTAAGACTCAATAACTTCTGTAATTTCATTTCAATATCCTCCGCAGCATAATTCTTTTCTTCTTTGCCCGCTACTGCCGTCACTTTTATTTTGGGTGATTTATCTCTCCGCCTATAGAGGCGGAAGAATCCTCACTTATCTCGTTGAATATATCATATAAAATTAAAAAAATAAATAACTTTTTTACAGAATTATGACACAAATAATAAATTTCATGTTATAATGATTCCAGTTTATGCATAATCGGAGGCTTAATCATGAAGTTTCGTTGGGATAAAAAATATTTGTATTGGGGCGTTACAGCATTGACCGTTATTTGTGCCAGTATGCTCTTTTATTTTGGGATTTTTCATATGGATGTGCTCATACGGGGATTCCGGATTCTGAGCAGTGTTATGATGCCGGTAATATTCGGCGTGGTCATAGCCTATCTGCTGACCCCTGTAGTCAACTTTCTGGAGGAGAAGTTTTTCTTTCCTTTTATGAAGAGAAGGAAAATAGAAATTAATAAAAAGAAGAAAAAAGCAGTCCGTTATATCTGCGTCTTTTTTGCGCTGCTGTTCGCGCTGCTGATCATTTATTCCCTGATGGCTATGATCGTGCCGTCTATTGTGGAAAGTATCATCAGTATTATCAATGATATGCCCAGATATGTGCAGAATGTGGGCAACTGGCTGAATTCCATCCTGAAGGATAATCCGGAGCTTCGCTCCACTGCCATTGATTTCTTCAACAGCTATTCATCCAAAATGGAAACCTGGATGAATGTACAGCTCCTGCCCCAGTTAAAAGAGGTTCTGCAGCAGTTTACCACAGGTGTGTTCGGCGCGCTGGTCTTCATCAAGAACTTTCTGATCGGTGCCATTATCTCGGTCTATCTGATGGCTGACAAAGAAGGATTTCTGACACAGGGCAAAATGTTCATCTACGCTGCCTTTGATGCGGAGAGGGCCAATGACATTATCAGAGGATGCCGTTTTGTGAATAAGACCTTCGGCGGTTTTGTAAACGGCAAGATCGTAGATTCCGCTATTATCGGTGTTTTGTGTTATATTCTGACCTCAGTCATAGGAACCCCCTATGCGATCCTGGTCAGTGTGATCGTTGGTGTGACCAATGTTATCCCGTTTTTTGGTCCGTACCTTGGTGCTATACCCAGCGCCTTTATTATCCTGCTGGTCAATCCCATGCAGTGCCTGTATTTCCTGATCACCATTCTTCTGCTTCAGCAGTTTGACGGTAATATTCTAGGACCAAAGATTTTGGGGGGCTCCACAGGCCTGTCCAGTTTCATGGTTATTGTGGCTATCTTACTGTTCGGCGGCCTTTTAGGCATTCCGGGCATGATCATCGGTGTACCGGTATGGGCAGTGATCGTGGCAGGTCTCAAATACCTGCGCAATTCCTGGCTGAAAAAGAAAGACCTGCCCACTGAGGATAATCTGTATCAGGATGTGGATTATATTAATCCGGAAACCCTGGAACCGGTAAAACTGGTTACCGAGGAAAAGAAGGAAGAAAACGAAAAGAAAAAAAGGAGTTTTTTGCGTAAATGAAATTAGTTATTCAAAAGGTCACGGAGGCTTCTGTCCATGTGGAAGGGGAGTGCATAGGCAGTATCAACCGCGGATTTCTGGTTTTCGTGGGAATCGGCAGAGAGGACACAAAAGAGACGGCTGACCAGTATATCAAGAAAATGGTCAACCTGCGGATTTTTGCAGATGCGGAAGGTAAGACAAACCTGTCTCTGGCAGATGTGGGCGGAGAGGTCCTTCTGATCTCCCAGTTCACACTGTACGCCAACTGTAAAAAAGGCAATCGTCCCAGCTTCTTCCATGCGGGAGAACCCCAGATGGCGGAATCACTTTATGAATATATGATAGAGAAAACAAGAGAGCAAGTACCTGTAGTCAAAACCGGCAGATTCGGCGCGCTGATGCAGGTATCGCTTGTAAATGAGGGACCTTTTACCATTATATTGGATGAAAGTACATTTGCGTAAGGGGGAGAAGATGAGGAATAAAAAATTAATCAAGACAGCCGTCTACAGCGCGGTCCTGAGTGCATCCCTGATGGTAAGCCAGCAGAATATAAATGCGGCCCAGGAGGGCAGTACCACAAACACCAAGGTCCAGGAAAGCGGTACATCCCAGAATATTTCCGGTTCTGATGAAGAACAGCTGCCAGATTCTGATCAGAATACAGATAATACGGAGATTCCGGATGAAAACAAGAATGATGCGGATGCTGACCCCAATGGACCTGCAGGTGATCCTGGTGATGAACCGGCCTCTGAACAACCCGCGGAGGAGAATGATCAGGCGCTCCCTGTAAAAACAGGCTGGGTGGAGGAGGAAAACGGTACCCATTATTACGAGGAAGACGGTACCATGGCTACCGGATGGCTTACATTGGAGGAAGGCACCTATTACCTGGACGAGCAGGGGCTGAAAACCGTTGGATGGGGAACTGTTGACGGAAAGAAATATTATTTCCAGGAAGACGGCCTTATGTATCAGAAAACCATCCTGAAAGTATCCGATAAGCTATACTATATCAATAAAGACGGCAGCTTATATACCAAAGCCGGATGGCTGAAAAGCGGCAAGACCTATTACTATGTGAATAAAAATCAAACCCTCTACAATAAAGGCTGGCTGAATTTAAGCGGTGTCTGGTATTATCTGGCATCCGACGGAAAAATGAAAACAGGTCTTTTAAGTACAGACGGAAAAAAATATCTTTTAAATTCCAATGGCGCTATGCTCACCGGCAATGGCTGGGTAAATTATAGCAAGCATTGGTACTACATATATCCCAATGGCTCTCTGCACACAAACAACTGGCTGAATTTAAACGGCTCCTGGTACTATCTGAATAAAGATGGAATCATGCTCACAGGCTGGCAGAAAATAGGCGGCAGCCGGTATTATCTGAATGGCAGCGGAGTTATGGAGGCAGGGGGATGGCGGCTGATCAACAACCGCTGGTATTATTTACAGGGAAATGGCGCGGCCGCCACCGGATGGCTGAATCTGGGCGGTACCTGGTATTATCTCAATCCTTCTGACGGCGTCATGAAAACAGGATGGTACAAGGTGGGAAAAACCTGGTATTATTCTAATGGCAGCGGCGTCATGCAGACCGGGTGGCTGAACTTAAATGGCACCTGGCATTATCTGAATGGCAGCGGTGCTATGGCAGCCGGATGGCTGAACTTGGGCGGTACCTGGTATTACTTAAATCCATCCAATGGGGCCATGCAGACCGGATGGTATCAAGTGGGCAGGACCTGGTATTACTCCAATGGCAGCGGCGCCATGCAGACCGGGTGGCTTATCGTCGGAAATACCTGGTATTACCTGAATGGAAATGGTTCCATGGCCACCGGATGGCTGAACCTGGGCGGTACCTGGTATTATCTCAATCCCACAAGCGGTGCCATGCAGACCGGGTGGTATCAAGTGGGCAGGACCTGGTATTACTCCAATGGCAGCGGCGCCATGCAGACCGGGTGGCTTATCGTCGGAAATACCTGGTATTATCTGAATAGAGATGGCTCCATGGCCACCGGATGGCTGAACCTGGGCGGTACCTGGTACTATCTCAATCCTTCAGGCGGCGCTATGTGCACCGGCTGGTATCAGGTAGGAAAAACCTGGTATTATTCTAATGGCAGCGGTGTGATGCAGACCGGATGGCTGAAACTTGGCAGCACTTGGTATTATCTCAACGGCAGTGGTGCCATGCTTACCGGCTGGCAGAAAATCGGAGGCTGTTCTTATTACTTTAGTCCGTCAAATGGAGCCATGTCTTCCGGCTGGCTGACTATAAAAGGTAAAAAATATTACCTCAGCAGCAGTGGGATCACACTCACCGGATGGCAGCAAATCAGTGGAAAATGGTACTATTTCAATGGCAGCGGTGTGATGCAGACCGGTTTTGTCACACTGGGAGGAAGCAAATATTATCTGGATAAAAATGGCGTCATGCAGACCGGATGGCAGAAAATAGAAGACGATTATTACTATTTCAAGTCAAACGGTGCCATGGCTGTCAATACCTATATGGATGGCTACTATCTGGATTCCAACGGTATCCGGACAGAGGTGGAAAATACCAACGGTCCGTGGTGCTTCCCCTGTCCAAGTATCACTTATGTATCCAGTGAATTCGGAGACCGTGACAGCCCGGGCGGGATTGGTTCTACCAACCATAAAGGTGTGGATTTGGCTGCACCGGCTAATTCCAGGGTTCTTGCCGCTGCAGGAGGCACTGTAGTCAATGCAGGATATGGCTGGGGAGGAGAGGGCAATTACGTGGAAATCGACCATGGGAACGGCCTTCATACCATCTATATGCACATGATCTCAAACCCTGTAGTCAAAAAAGGACAAACAGTCAAAGCCAGCCAGGTAATTGGCTATGTGGGTATGACAGGTGCCGCAACGGGATATCATCTGCACTTTGGCGTCAGCGTAAACGGCGTGTATAAAAATCCCTGGGATTATATCCGCAGACCTGACGGCATGTAAGGAGTTATGCTAACCGCAGCTGTAGAAAAACAATTATAAACCAAAAACACACATCGGAAATCTTGATGTGACCCCAAAAAGTTAGACTTTATTAGCGAGACAGTTTCGGCTGTCTCGCTATTTTTAGGCAGCCAAGAGGCTAAGCCTGTACCGTACAAGACTCATCCATCCTAGTTTTTCTTTAATTCTTTGCTCATTATAATACTTTATATATCGTTCAATTTCAGTTTTTAGTTCCTCGTAACTATAATAGACAACACCGTAGTAGATTTTTTGTTTTAGTAAACCAAAGAAGTTTTCCATCACTGAATTGTCGTGACAGTTTCCTCTTCGTGACATGCTCTGAAATATTCGTTCTTCCTTGCCTTTATAAGAACTATATTTACGGCTTTTTCGAGTAAACGATGTCACTTGAAGACCAAGCTTTTGCATGATTCGTTGTACTTTTTTCTTGTTCATGTTATACCCTTGATTTCTTAATTCTCCCAGCACTCGACGATATCCATAATCCTTGTTGTTCTCACGGATCTCAAGCATCTTTTCTTCAATTGCTTTGTCAGGATTTTCTCTGTCAAATCTTTTCTGCCAGTACATAAATGTTGCTTTCGGCATGCCAATATAAGAGAGAAGGTCTTTTAGTCTGAACTCTCTTCGGAGGCTGTTGATGACAAGTGCCGTTCTCTCATTTTTGCCTCGTCCTGCAAACGCAGCCTCCTCAGTTCTTTTAAAAATGCATTCTCGATTCTCAACTTGAGAAGCTCATCCTCTAATTCTTTTACGTGCTCAGCACTGGTATCAAGGTAGCTTTCTTCCAGTTTCTGCACTTTACTTTCTACTTTAGGCTTATTCAAAATTTTCTTCCGACCTTTCTTGCAAGGTCTCAAAGCATCAGGACCAGCAGCACGAAAACGATTTACCCAGATGCTTATCATACTTGGGTTTGTAATGCCTTCCCGAATTGCTAATTCACAGATTGAAATCTCACTTGATAAGTATAATTCTACAACAAAAAGCTTCTTTTCAAAAGAATAATATTCATTCTTGCGAGAGCGTTTTAATCCGTCATCACCAAAAGCAGTATAGTTATCTATCCATTTTTTGGCTTCACATTTGTTTGGAATATTAAATTTCTGTGCAAGTTGCCCACCCTTGCCATTTAAATATGCTGTAACTACTTTTTTCTTAAATGCAAAACTATATTTTGCCATAAAAATACCGACCTCCAATCGTTAGATTTTAGGTCTAACTTTTGGGGGTCGGGTCAAATTGCACTCCTCTGCCTGCTTTTTTAAATCCCTGTTCTATAGTCTGGGGGCTGCCCTGACGGGATTTCTTTTTTTACGCAGGCTACGGATCCGAAACCTGCGCGTCCTTGCAGCCATGACTGTATTCTTTCTCCTGCTTTCTTTTTCTTTTGCTGTTTTTTATGTACCTGATGGCAGCGCACTTGTACAGGAACGGATTTTCTGGCTGTTTTTCCCCTTTGTTTCTGGCTGAAATATCTGGATACGCTGCTGCCGTAAAGAGGCAGCCGGCCGATTGACAAATTCACGGGAATTACACTATAATCAGACTATCAAAAGAAACGAGGAGAATACTGTTGAAAAAGACCATATTGCTTCTGGAGGACGATGAAAATCTGAACCGGGGAATATCCATGCGCCTGGAAAAGGAGGGGTATCATGTACTTTCTGCCTTTGGCGCCTTCAGAGCGGAAGAACTTTTTGAGAATAATGAAATCCACCTGATCATCAGTGATATCAATTTAAAAGAGGGCAGCGGCCTGGATTTCTGCCGCAAAGTAAGAGAGAGGAGCAAGGTCTATATTCTTTTCCTGACTGCCCTGGACCAGGAGATTGATATTGTCACCGGGTATGATGTAGGTGCTGACGATTACATTACAAAACCGTTTAGTCTGATGGTCCTGGTTTCTAAGGTCCATGCTTTTATGAAAAGAGTTGAGACTGCCAAAACCTCTGCCTTTATCTGTGGTGATATCCGTGTATCCCTGCAGGAAATGAAAGTCTGGAAAAGTGGGGAACTTTTGTCCCTAAGCAAAAAAGAATTGCAGCTACTGATCTTTTTCCTGGAGAATCCCCAGCAGATTTTTTCTAAAGAACAGATTGCGGAAGCTGTGTGGGATATAGACGGCCAGTTTGTGGACGACAACACCATACCCGTCAATATCAGCCGTCTCAAGTCCAGGCTGGAATGTGACGCTATACAAAATGTGAGAGGAATGGGATACATATGGACAAAAGACGTAACAAAAGAATGATCATCTTTCTGGGATCACTGGCAGTTGTCCTTTTAGGAACTCTGTACACTGCCTTTCGCTGGATAGATACCGTATATACAGAAAAGCAGGAGCTTTTAGGCAGACTTATCCTTGCTGCCCCTGATTCAACAGGCGAATATACCAGCATCGTAGAAGGAAAAACAGAGATTGACTCCCAAAAGGCCCTTGTCGCAGGCAGAGAAGCGGAAGCCAGACACGGTTACAGCGGCAGATTTACAGCCTTTCCCTCTTCCATCTTTTCATTTTTGCCGGTACCGCTGCTGACTGCCGTCTTTTTTGTCCTTCTGCTTGCTTTTCTGATCTTATACCAGAAAAAGCTCCAGAGCCTGGCAGAACTCAAAATCTTTGAGCTGAAGGATAAAACCGCACAATTGGAAGAGGAGAACAATCTGTTGAGATCCCAGATAGAGCGTGAGGCAGCAGAGACAAAAACACTGGTCACAGATATTTCCCATCAGTTAAAGACTCCCCTTGCCTCCCTGAAAATGTGCTATGAGATTGCAGACACCAGCAGCTTTACAAAAGAAGAGCAGCGATCCTTTCTCATGCAGGGAAAAAATGAGGTGACGAAACTGGAAAATCTCACGAAATCCCTGGTTCAGCTCTCCCGTCTGGAGACCAATATGATACGTCTGGAGCCTGTAAAAGCCAGCTTAAAAAACACGATCCAGGGTGCGGTCAGCAGTGTATATATGAAAGCTTACCTGAAGCATATGACCTTATCTGTCAATGAATTCCGGGATGAGGAGATCATTCAGGACCCCCGCTGGACCCAGGAGGCACTTGTAAATGTTCTTGACAACGCTGTAAAATATTCGGCACCGGACAGTGCCATAGATATCCGTGTGGACCCCATGGTCAGCTATTTCCTCATTGAGATAGAAGATGAAGGGATTGGGATTCCGAGAGAGGAGAGAGGGCAGATATTCAAACGGTTCTACCGCGGCAGAACGTCTTTTGTCCAGGAAGTTGACGGCTCAGGCGTAGGGCTTTATCTCACACGGAAAATACTGGAGGAACAAGGCGGAAGTATCTGCGTAAAAAATGGAAAAAAGGGGAGTACATTTCAGATTACCTTCCCGAAAACCCAGTACAAGACCTGCTGAATTTCATCACAAACTGCCTATCCAATGCAAGGCTGCTCATACAGGCAGCCTTTTTATATTTCTGCATGGCTTTTTTCCTGGCTGTGGAATGAATTCTTACAAATCTGTTATCCTGTCTGAAATGCTTTTGTAAGAATGCCCGTGTAAAATAAAGATAAAATAAAGCATCAAACAAGGAGAACCCCTATGAGATCAATGCTATTGGAAACAAAAGACTTATGCAAATATTACGGCAGCGGGGATAATCTGGTGAAAGCCATAGACCACACCACCATGACCATACAACGGGGGGAATTCACCGCCATTGTAGGCCGTTCCGGTTCCGGAAAGAGTACGCTGCTGCATATGCTGGGCGCACTGGACCGTCCGGACAGCGGCAAAGTCCTGATAGAAGGAAAAAGTGTATTTGATTTAAAAGACGAGGAGCTGGCTGTATTCCGGAGAAGAAAAATCGGATTTATTTTCCAGAACTATAATCTGATCCCCTCTCTGAATGTCTGGGAAAATATAGTGCTCCCCATGGGCTTAGACAAAAAGAAAGCGGACCATACATTTGTAAAAAACCTTACCGAGCGTATCGGAATCGCGGACAAACTGAAATCCCTGCCCAATACTCTTTCGGGAGGACAGCAGCAGAGAGCTGCCATTGCCCGTGCCCTTGCTGCCAAACCAGCCATCATTCTGGCAGATGAGCCAACCGGAAACCTGGATTCCAGGACGGAATTGGAAGTCATCTCTCTTTTAAAGTCCTGTGTAAACGAATACGGACAGACATTGGTGATGATCACCCATGACGAGACCATTGCGCAGATGGCTGACAGGGTTCTTGTCATTGAGGACGGTAAGGTGGTGAGCCAATGAACACAATAAACCAAACTGCGCTCTCCAACTTCAAACAGAACAAAGGAAAGAATATCATGGCCGGTATTGCCATTTTCCTGACCACCATCCTTATCTTTGTGGTTCCGGCACTTGGTCTGGGCACTGTAGATTTAGAGATGGCGGCTGCCAACAAAATTTACCCCACATTTCATGTTATGTACCGAAACGTGGATGTCAATACCGCGGAGGAACTTTCCCACAGAGCAGAAGTGGAAACCATGGGCTTTCGCCAGGATCCGGCGCAGATACCGGTACCGGATGGAACCGCTGTCATGGTCTACATGGATGAGACAGCCCGGAAGTTAGGAAAAATAAAGCTGGAGGAAGGCTCCTTTCCTGAAAACGGAAACGAGATTGCCGTATCCAACGCGCTTTTAAATATATTAGGGATCACAGCAGATATCGGGGACACCATAGAACTCCCCTACCAGCCAATAGAAGGGGATGGTATCGGAATTGAGAAGAAACAAAGTTTTGTTATCACCGGACTGCTCCCCTCTCCAAAAGAGAACGATGATTCCAATATGTATTCCGCTATGGTCTCCAAAGATTTTATGGAGCAGGAACAGCCTGTGGAAGTGCGTAAATACAGGGTGATGCTTCGGATCGCAGCCGATGATTCCATGAACACCACGGATATCAAAGGAATATACGATGATCTTGCAAAAGAGCTGGGTATTTCCGAAGCAAATATAGTTGAAAATTTACTCTACCTTGCTGCCAACTATAAAGACCCTTCCCTGTATACAGGAACCGCGGGAGTCCTTCTTATTGTCATATTGGCAGGCATCATGACCATTTACAGCCTTTACTATATATCCATGATATATAAAGTACAGGAATTTGGCAAGATCAAGGCATTGGGTGCCACCAAAAAGCAGATACGGCAGATTGTCTTTCGGGAAGGCATGCTGACTGCCTGTATGGCGGTACCGGCCGGATTAATTGCAGGAAGCATTTTTTCCACCGTGGGATACCGGTATCTGACTACTGCGTTCAGTCCCGATGACGCCATGGCTGCGGTAATGAAAGAACTGGTCAACAATCATGAGATCGTCCTGTTGAAACCATGGATGTATGTTATGGCTGTAGTTGTCACGTTACTCACCGTAGCGCTTGCCCTGCTTCGCCCCATGCAGATCGCGTCCAGGATTTCCCCAGTGGAAGCCATGCGGTACGACGGAAGTATAAAAACAAAGAAAAAAGTTCGCAAAGGCCACCTGGAAATGAACCTGCTCTATCTGACAGGAGCCAATCTTTCAAGAAACAAAAAGCGCACAATAATGACCATCGTGACCCTGAGTCTGATAGGAATCCTTTTTATGGTAATTTCCACTATCCTGTCCTGTTTAGAACCAAAAGAGATCGCAAGAGATTCCATCTTTGATGACTTTGTTTTATCGGTAGACAGCACCTCCGGAGATAAGATGCATCCTGACCTGGAATGGTCCGCCATATGCCAGAATAATCCTCTGAACCCGGATTTTGAAAAGCAGGTACTTGCCATACCGGGTGTAGAGAAGATCACAAAATCCAGTCGTTTAGATGTGGAGCTCCCGGATCATATGGATGGAGATGACATATGGAAGACAAGCATAATCGGAATACCTGAGGAATATGCAGACAGGATGGAAAAATCCATCGTGGAGGGTTCTTGTACTTATGAGGAGCTGCAGCAGGGGGATAAAATTCTCATAGACAAAAATATGCAGAGTTATATGCCCGGCACCAAAATAGGAGATACGGTCCGCATTTCCATCATTTCCGGAAATGATCCGGTTGAAAAAACATTTGAGATTGCGGCTATTGCTGATATGCCGTATGGACTGAGCCATTTTGCTTTTCTTGTCCTGCCTGATTCAGTGATCAAAGAACTGGCAGGACTTGATATGGATTATTACTGGTCCATAGCTGCAAGCGGCAGTGAACTGAAAAATGCTGAAACACAGCTCCAGGCACTCATAAAAGAAACAGGGCTGCTTAACCTGATAAGCTATGAGGATGAAGTAGCGTACAATGAGAAAATTACCCGTTTTACCTCCCAACTCTGTTATGTATTCATGATCGTTCTGAGCGGTGTGGGTATTATGAACCTGATCAACACTATGGTCAACAGTATCTATGTGAGAAGAAGAGAGCTGGGTATCATGCAGGCCATCGGTCTCTCTGAAAAACAGATGGTGCATATGCTCCAGATGGAGGGTGTCTTCTACACGGCGGGAACCCTTCTGTTCTCCCTGGGGATTGGAAACATCCTCGGCTATCTTACCTTTTTATATGTAAAAGAACACAAGATATTAGGTATCGTCGGATACCATTATCCGGTCATGCAGACGGTGATTCTGGTCGCCGTTATCCTTATCATCCAGATTCTTCTGACCTATCTGATCATGAAGAATTTCAGAAAGCAGAGTATGATTGAGCGTATCCGGTTCTCAGAATAAATTTTCCTTTTCTCTCGGTGCATGGTTTACGGTATCAATAGAAATAAGTCTTAAGGCGTAGTCTATGAGGTAACCATTTTTCCTCCCCAACAGAACTGTCAGAGGTCTGAGACCGCACTGCAGTCATATGTACCCGCCGCTGTTTTTTCTTTCCGTGCATCCTCCGGTCTCTTTCCGGTATATAAGCAGACGCAGAACACAAGTGCGATCAGCTCTGTTACCGGAAAAGTCAGCCATACATAAGAGAGCCCTTTAAAATGAAAGATCCATGCCAAAGGCACCAGAAGTATGATCTGCCGCAGTATAGTAATGCTGATACTTGCCTTTCCCATATTTACCCCCTGGAAATAGACAGTCAGCATGATCACAAAAGCTGCCGGAATAAAACTCAGGGAAATTATGCGGAGCGCAGTACAGCCAATCTCCAGAATCTCTTTTTTCCCGGAAAAGATGGAAAGCAGTTCGCCCGGTACTGCCATGAAAATTCCGCAGCCAAGGGTCATCACGATGACAGAGGCTGCAACGGAACATTTAAGTGTATCTTTCACCCGCCGATGATCCCCGGCTCCATAGTTAAAGCTCATGACAGGCAGGATCACCTGCTGAAACCCCATAAGGGGGATAAAGAAGAAAGTCTGCAGTTTATAGTAAAGGCCGAGCACAGTGACGGCATCTTCTGTAAATTGCTTCAGGATCAGGTTCAGGCCGACCATATACAGGGTATAGAGGGACTGCATGATAATGGCAGGCAGCCCGGTCTTATAAATCAGGACACAGCTTTTTACCCTAATCCTGCCGTTTAAGGGACCATGCCGCAGCAATGAGATCAGGACCACCGCCATGGTACTCCATTGACCGATCACAGTGGCAATGGCAGCTCCCCGGATTCCCATAACAGGAAAACCAAACTTTCCGAAAATCAGAAGCGGGTCCAGCACAATATTGAGCAGTGCGCCTAAGATCTGTGCGCACATGGGAAGGACCATATTTCCCCTGGCCTGCAGTATTTTTGTACAGCTGGCCTCCACAAACATGCCCAGGGAAAACAGAAAGATAATGGCACCGTACCGCATTCCTCCTGCCTGGACCATAGGCTGGTCAGAGGAAAACCTGCAGTAGGCATTCAATACCGGCAGTCCAATGGCGGCAAACACCACAAAATTCACGATTCCCAGAAAGAATCCGCTTTTTATAATATCATTCTGGGGACCTGCCGCATCAGCCCCATCCATGCGCGAAACCAGAATGTTGATGCCTGTTCCGGTCCCGGTTGCCACGGCAGTCATCAGAAGCTGAACGGGGAAAATAATAGACAGGGCAGTCAGGCCCTCCGCCGAGTATTTTGCCACAAAATAGCTGTCCACTATGTTATACACGGACTGAATCAGCAGGGCAAGCATAACCGGAGGCGATAATTTGAGCAGTAATTTCCATATAGGTGTCTGTTTCATATGTAACCATCCTTTCTCAACGAAAAAAGAATAAAGGATGGAGTAACTACACAGTCAAGCGCTAATTTATTTTTTTGTCAAATGAGCTTTTATTTCACAGTAATAATCGTCTATGTAATCAAAAAGCTGCAGTCCCAGTTCATCTGCATACACGGCATCTGTTGTATATCCGCGTTCTTCCATCCAGGCAAAAAGCGGTTCAAAATCCGCAGATTCCCGGATGATCCGGACAATACAGACCGCATACTCCCCTGTTGGCGTGACATGCAGATTTTCAGGGCTGACGTGTGAATAACTGCTGTCCGCGATTTTCAGATATTCCCTGCATTTATAGATGTTTCCCTTTTTCATTTCCTCCAGATCCAGTATATATCCGTACTTTCTCTGTATAGTGTCCGCAAACCGAAGTTCATCCTTGGCAGCAGCCTGCAGATTGGCGTGATAGGAGGTACCGTCCCCAGCCATTATGCCGGCGATCACAGTCTCCCCCTTCAGCCATTTCTTTTTTACCACATCAGAGTGGATCGCTTTTGAGACCCTTTTATTTTCCTCGTCATACCACAGGATATCCTCCGCCACCTGCTGATAATATCTGCTCAGCCGGAGGGCTTCATTTCTGTAATCCAGCAGAAGCTGTGTGATCTTGCTGTTGTCATGAAAATCCAGTATCTGTTTTACCTTGTCCAAAGGCACGCTCAGTTTGCGGCATGTGGTTATAATATCCAATTGCCACAGATTCCAGCGGGAGTAGTAGCGGTATTGGTTCTTTTCCTCTATGTAATCCGGTACCAGAAGTCCGATTTTATTATAGAAATGCAGGGTATCTTTTGATATTCCTGTTATTTTACTGACCTCACCGATCAAATAATATCCTTCTTTCAAATCTGTTCTCCTTGCCATTTTCTCTTTACACAGGTAATTATAACAAAATAGTTGGAAAAAGCCAATGAAACCCTACACGAGACCTTCCTTTTGGTGTACAATCGTAACAGAACATTTACCCGGTTTCTACCGGCTGAAATACAGGTATGGAAAGGATGAACACATGAAAGATATGACACAAGACAGCCTGAACCTATTTACACAGCCCACCGCTTCCTGGTTCAGGCAGGCCTTCGGACAGCCCACAAAAGTCCAGCAGGAAGCATGGCCTGCCATAAAAGAAGGCGGCCCCGTACTCATCAGCGCGCCTACCGGAACCGGAAAAACATTGTCCGCCTTTCTGGTATTTATTGACCGTCTGCAGGCATTGGCAAAAGAGGGGGGACTGAAGGAGGAACTCTATCTGATTTATGTTTCTCCCCTGAAATCTCTGGCCGGAGATATCAGAGAAAATTTAAACAGGCCTCTGGACGGAATCGGAGCTATGGAGGGCGGAGAAGGTGCCGGGAAGATCCGTGTAGGCATACGAACCGGGGATACCCCTCAGAAAGAGCGGCAGAGGATGGTAAAACATCCCCCTCACATACTTATCATTACACCGGAATCCCTGTATCTAATGCTGACCAGCCGAACCGGGCGGACAGTCCTTAAAACAGCCGGAGCACTGGTGATCGACGAACTGCACGCGCTGATTGATACCAAGCGCGGTGCCCACCTGATGCTGTCCGCTGCCAGATTAGACAGCCTATGCAGACATCCTCTCCAGAGGATTGGATTATCTGCCACCATAGAGCCCCTTCAGACAGCGGCCGGTTATCTTTCACCTGAACCGGCACATATCGTTGCCCCCCAAATGCAGAAAGAGGTACAAATTGAGGTAAACGGCATAGCACAGGCGCCCGGAAGAAAAAAAGACCCGGTCTGGGAGGAGCTGGCAGAGAAAGTATACAGCAGGTGTCTGCAGTGCAGAAGCGTGATCGCTTTTTCCGAAGGACGGAGATATGCGGAAAAACTTGCCTACTATGTCAATCAGCTTGGGGGGGAGGATTTCGCCCGTGTGCACCATGGCAGTCTGTCAAAGGAACAGCGGGCAGAAGTGGAGGACTCCCTCCGGAAAGGAAACCTGTGCCTGCTGTGTGCCACCTCCTCCATGGAGCTGGGAATTGATGTGGGCGATATTGACCAGGTACTGCAGATTGGCTGTCCGCGCACCATTTCCAGTACCATGCAGCGTCTTGGCCGGGCAGGACATAATCCCGGCCGGGTCAGCGTTATGTATATGTACCCCCGGACTGCCTCCGAGACATTATACTGCGGCATGACAGCCCAGGTGGCCAGACAGGGAGGGATAGAACAGGCCTGCCCGCCCAGTATGTGTCTGGATGTACTGGCACAGCATTTGGTGTCCATGGCTGCCACAGCCAAAAACCAGGAGACAGATAAAGGTTCCGGCGGTATTCCGTGTACTGCCTACACGGTGGATGACGTAATGGAAATCCTTTCCCGCACGTATACCTTCCGTTCTGTCTCCAGGCAGGATGTGAAAGATGTCCTGGCCATGCTGGCAGGCGATCATGAGCATAAACGGGAAATTCCCGTGCGCCCCCGCATTCTGTACGACAGACTGCACGAACAGGTCTTTGCCAACACTTACAGCCGGATGCTGGCTGTGGCAGCAGGAGGAACCATACCGGACAAAGGCATGTATACAGCCAAGACAGAAGACGGTGTAAAAGTGGGGGAACTGGACGAGGAGTTTGTCTATGAATCACAGCTTGGGGACCGATTCCTGTTAGGCTCCTTTGCCTGGAAGATCGTGGGGCAGGATAAAGATACCGTGGTGGTTACTCAGACCGGCGCGGAGGGCGCCAGGCTTCCTTTCTGGAAAGGCGAGATCAAGGGCCGGAGCCTTGGAACCAGTCTGGCATTCGGCAGGATCATGAGAACGTTATCTGAAGCTGAGCGAAGGGGCAGGCTTACGGAGGAACTGGAGAATCTTGGACTTGACCAGGCTGCCCGGGAAAATACCTCAGGATTTTTAGAGCGCCAGTTAAAAGCCACCGGCATTCTGCCTGATGACAGGACCATCGTGGCAGAACATTTCAAGGACTCCACAGGGAGCAGCCAAATCATGCTGCACGCGCTCTTTGGAAAAAGGATCAATACGCCCCTGTCCCTTCTTCTTCAGGACGCAGCCCAGAAATTAACAGGAAATCCGGTGGGCTGCGTGGAGGAAGAGGACGGAATTCTTTTGTATCCCTATGGGGAAGAGGTTCTGCCGGAGGGCATTTTATTTTCCATAGATACGGAAAAAGCAAGAGAGATCCTGGAAGCTATGCTTCCGGCAACACCTGTCTTTAACATGACATTCCGTTACAATGCAGCCAGGGCTCTAATGATGGGTATGAAGCGGAACGGAAGGCAGCCCCTGTGGATGCAGCGGCTTCGCAGCACGGAAATGCTGGAGTCCCTTGTTCAGGAAAAGAATCATCCCCTGATACGTGAGACGCAGAGGGAGTGTCTGGAAGACCAGTGGGACATAGAGGGTATGCTTGGCATACTCCATGCAGTGCAGAGCAGTCAGATAGCTGTCAGGGAAGTTTATCTGGATACGCCCTCCCCCATGTCACTGCCCATGCAGTGGCGCGTGGAGGCTGCAGAGATGTACGAATATTCCCCAACTACACCGGGAATCCGGCAGGCCGTATATGACGAACTGCGCTATATGGAAAAGGTGAAACCATCGGCAGAGTCACTCAAAAAGGTGCAGGAGCACAGAAAACTTCCCGAGGATGCCGCAGGTCTGCACACTCTTCTGATGATGGAAGGCGATGTAACAGTATCGGAGCTGCAGGATATGTACGCGGGAACTCCAAAACTTTGCTGTATATCGGACTGGCTGGAGGAACTGGCGGCACAGGAAATGGCAGACTATATGGAACCGGGACTTTGGATTGCCGCGGAACAGCATGAAGAATATAAAAATGCACTTACCGATCTGGATAAACAGGATGGTATGCACATCATACGGCGGATGCTCTATTACCGGGGGCCCCGGACTGCCAAGCAGATTCAGGAGCGCTATCTGCCGGGCATGGACTGCATGGTCCAATGGCTGGAAACCTTGTGCGCCCAAAAGGAGCTGGTGGAGGACAGCGGCTTTTATTACCACGCCAAACTCTACGACAGGGCAAGAAACGCCACCATCCGGGGATTGCGCATGGAGGCAGTCACACAGCCGCCGGAACACTATGCCTCCCTGACCGCAGGCCGGGTCCTGGTCAATGCTTCACCGGAGGAGCAGTTAAAGCAGACCATAGAATTATTCTGTGGACAGGGATTTCCCGTATCATTCTGGGAAAATATCATCTTTGCCAGAAGAATCCAAAGATACAGTGAAGGTCTGCTTGACCGGATCCTGACAGAAGGGGATTATTTCTGGAAAATGCTGCCCGGAGACATGCTTTGTTTTCTCCGGTATGAAGAGATTGACTGGAACGCGCCCCTTTCCGGAGATATGCAAGCCGAGGAACCGGAAGCAGCAGAGGAAAAAATTCTCTACCGGGAGCTTTGCAGGCGGGGTGCCAGTTTTCTGAAAGCCCTGACGCATCTTCCCCTATCCAAAGATGTGCGCAGCCTGCTCATGGAGCTGGCAGAAAAAGGAATGGTCAGTGCAGACAGTTTTGTTCCTGTAAGGCAGTGGAGGAACAGGGAAAAAATCAGGAGATCAGCGGCAAGACAGCGAGTCAATGCCAGGATCGCCGCCATGTCTAAGGGACGGTGGGATGTGGTCCACCCTCTGAAAAATCCGTCCATGGAGTATCTTCTGGAAAGCTTTTTCCGGGAAAATATCATCCTGTGCCGGGAAACCTTCCGGCGCTCCCTCTCTCTTCATACGGACCGTGAGCAGGAATCTTATCCTGACTGGAAGCAGGCCCTGGAGGTTCTTCGTATCTGGGAGTTCACAGGCCGCGTGAGGAGAGGTTATTTTGTACGCGGACTCTCCGGTGCGCAGTTTATACGAAAACAGGATTACAAGGGCATCGTACAAGCCCTGGCACATCCGGACCCCCAGATCATCTGGCTGAACGCAGCAGACCCCATGCAGCTTTGGGGAAAGGTGCTGGAACACTTAGAGGGCCGTTCTTTTTTGAATGTCCCCGGTACTGCCGTGGCGCTGCAGGGCGGCATTCCTGTCATGGTGCTGGAGCGGCAGGGAAAAGTTCTGAGGGTGCTGGAAGACGCGGATCCAAAGGCTGTTCTAAAAAAATTTGTTCTCGCATTCCGGGAAAAAGCACTTTTTCCGGAGAAGAAGAGGCTCACCGTCAAAGAGTATCCTGCAGATATGGGGGAGGCCCTGAAGGAAGCCGGTTTTACCAGGGAAATGATGGATTATGTACTGTACCGTTAAGGGGGCAGGGCCGTGCGATCTGGAAACAACCCTGTATTTAAAACAAAACCTCTTGTGGACAAAGAAAAATTGTGATATGAATATATAGGAAACGTATAATCTTCACAAGGAGACTGAAATGATAAACAGAGAGGATATGCTGGAACTGACCAGGCGCATGACACCGGCAAGGACTTCCATGACAAGAGTTGCAGGCAGTTATATGGATGCAGACGGTGAAATAGACGGCACTTTTAATACTAATTTTCTGAAGCTTTCAACCGGAGATAAAACAAAGAACCTTGCTGTCGCAAAGGCGATCCCCTTCTCCGGTACAAATAAAAATTTAAAAAGATACAAATTCTCCGGGGATTCCATAAAAATCGGCAGTATGCGGCAGCTTCTGATGGGAATGAAATCCTGCGGCCTGAAAAATGATGTGATGATGGAGACATTCTATGAATTGATTGCCGAAACCTATCAATCCACTCATGACTACGCGGTCCTCGTCTTCCATGACCGCTACGATGTGCCTGTAAAGGCAGCAGACCATGAACGGTTATGGGAATCGGAAGAGATGTTTGAATATCTTATTTGTGCCATCTGTCCGCTGGAGGGCGATTATGAACCGGGTAAACCGGAGTGCGGCTTTCTTTTTCCGGCTTTTTCTGACAGAAGCGCAGACATAAACCATGTGGATGTATTTCAGTCGGATACGGAACATCCCCACTTGGAAATATTGAAAATACTGGGATTGTGATCTATGCTTCCTTCCATTAGTGGGTTATGATGCGGAGTATCTTTATTTTGCGGAGAGCCTTGACTGGCTGGCAAATTATCAGGAAAAAGCGGAAGAGGGCTATAACCGGAAAACAAGCATTTCCAAATTTGAAAAACTGTGGATGGGCATTGATGCCATATGGGACAATCCGTATTTTGTCATCACCAGGGAGTAAATGCATTATTTTGGAAAACGGATGGAAAATACAGCACCGCCCTTAGGATGGTTCTTTGCGGTGACCGTTCCGCCCTGCCGGGTAATGATCGTCTTGCAGAGTGCCAGGCCGATTCCGTATCCCGCAGTGTCTGTATTTTTCCCACGGTAGAATCTGTCAAACAGGCAGGGCAGATCTTCTTTTTTGAAACCTGTCCCGCTGTCATGAAGGGTGATCTCAACAAACAGCGGGGTATCTTCACAGACAATTTCAATCTTTCCGTTATCACCGGCACTTTCGATACAATTTTTAATCACATTCTGAACTGCCTCCGAAAGCCAGCCTGCGTCCCCCCGGATCCTGGCCCCTTCTGCCATGTCTGTATACAGAACAATGTTATGCAGTTCCATTGGGATCAGAAATGGGCGCAGTGCAGCGTTTATCACACTTTTTATTTCTATAGTTCCCTCTTGGAAAACCACGATACCTGCGTCCAGCCGGGATAATTTCAGCAGGGAGGTAACCAGCCAGTCCATCTGTACAAATAATTCCTCTGTTTCCCGCAGCAGGTTCTTTCGTTCTTTACCGTCTGAAGCATTCTCCAGTAAAGACAATATCAGGTTGGCAGAGGTGAGAGGAGTGCGGAGCTGATGGGCAATGTCAGCGAGAGAATCTGCAAGATGCTGCTTCTCCTTTTTTAAGGCTTCGTTTTGCTCCCGAATACGCAGTGTCATTTTTGTGATCTCACTTTGCAGGATAGAGAGTTCGCCCTCCTCAGATTCACTGATAAACAAAGAATCCGCATTATGAAGGACAAGATCAATCTGTTCGGAAATCTGTGACAGGTTCTTATAGCGGGCTTTCGTAAATACAAAAAAAGCAGTGCCAAAAGCGGCAGCAGTAACCAGGGACAGTATCCCTGCTGCGGGATGGATGACAAATCCGGCTGCCGCTGCAGCGAAGGACAAGACAGCAAATAAGACGGAAAACTGCCGAATCTCTCTATTCCGAAACATAACTGCCTCCCAGCCGATATCCCGTTCCGCGGACGGTAAGGATTATCTGCGGGTTCGCAGGATCATTCTCGATCTTCTCACGAAGCCGTTTGATGTAGACGGTCAGGGTATTGTTATTGACAAACTCACCTGCCGCGTCCCACAGTTCATCCAGCAGCCTGTCCCTTGTCAGGATGATTTTGGGATTGTTGATAAACACCAGCAGCAGGCGGTACTCTAAGGCGGAGAGAAAAACTTCTTTGCCGTCCTTCTTCACCACACTGCTGGAGGTGTCCACATAAAGACCGCACATTTCAAAGGCAGACGGCGAACACTCGAATTTCCGCAGGGCAGTACCAATCCGGGCGATCAATTCGCGCGGGCGGAAAGGTTTTGTGATATAGTCATCTGCCCCCATATTCAGACCGGTTACAACACTGGCTTCATCACCGGAAGCTGTGAGGAAGATAACAGGTATCTTCTGTGTCTGTTTGATTTCTGTGCAGACTGTAAAGCCATTGCCGTCCGGCAGGGATATGTCCACCAACGCCAGGTCGAATTTATCTTCAGCCAGCATGGAAACCGCCTCTTGCTGGGTAGGCGCATGGGTAACCTGAAAGCCCTCCGAACGAAGCAGAAGCGTAAGATTCTTGGCAATCTCCTTATCATCTTCAACCAGAAATATTTTTTTCATTTATCATCACCATCCTTAACCGGTATCCTATTATCCTTTAACAAAAAACGTTTACGTTTGATCAGCATTCAGATGTTTCTTTAAGACTGCAATATATTTTTCTGCAGGTTTAGAGAATATCTGATATTTTTTCCATATAATACTCATTTCCGCCTCAAGCCCTGGATTCAGTGGTCTGAAACAAAGGCCGCTGTTTCCTGTTGTATTTATGATTTTATCCAAACAAACGGCATAACCCAAGCCTTCATCTACCATCAAAGAAGCATTAAAGATCAGATTGTACGTGGCCGCTATATTCAGATCCGATATTTGACATTTCAACCATTGTGTTAAGGCGCCGCCTTTCTCTTCCTGCTGGGATATGATCAAAGGCTGTTCCCATAAATCAGCTGGTGATATTGTTTCTTTTAATGCAAGAGGTGAATCCTTTCTCATCAAAACACCCCAGACATCTCTGGCAGGTATTTTGAGCGCATTGTATTTCGTCAAGTCCACCGGACCAAATACAATACCAAAATCCAGCAGGCCTTTATCCAGCTGTTCCATAACAAAAGTAGAATTTCCGCTGCAAATATGGTAGTGAATGCCCGGGGCCGTATTCTGCAGGCTTTTTGCGGCCTGCGCTAAAATACGGACAGCATCTGTCTCCCCGGTCCCGATTAAAATATCCCCCATAACAATATCATTGGTGAGAGTAACTTCCTTTTCTGTTTTTTTGACCAACTCAAGGATTTCTTCTGCCCGCTTTCGCAAAATCATTCCTTCATCGGTGAGAGTCACTTTACGTGAACCTTTGGTACCGCGAATCAAGAGCTGCTTTCCCAGTTCTTCCTCCAGGTTCTTTATCTGGGTGGATAGTGTCGGTTGAGAAAGATGCAGGGATTCCGCAGCGCGGATAATGCTCTGCTCCCTGGCAATGGCAAGAAAATACTGAAGAACCCGTAATTCCATCTGATGACCTCCTAAATGGGTATGTGTACAAAACTTAGGCCTTCCTGTTATAGGGTAATTTACACTGATTATAGCAATGTTAAGATACCCTGTCAATTATTCCATACGCGCCTTGCAGCCTTACGGTAATCACAGTCAGCGCCGCTATCATTGCTGCGCAGCGTATCAGTACCATACTTGAAGCCCACCAAATCATTGTGTTGGAGGACGGACGGTTTGCAAAGAGAATTTCATGGTAAAATTCCCGTGATCCTATGGTATACTGAGAATATATTAAGAACGGAGGTTGCAAACTATGGGAATTTGGATCACAAAACACTAACAGCAAGGTGTTGGTGTCTACAAGCCTTGCTAATCAAATCAGAAAACCAAAAACAGAGAAACGATTAGGAGGCATACTATGTCATATTTCTATTATCAGTCAAAAAAAATTTATTACTCAGAAACAGGAAACGGAAAACCCGTGTTATTCCTGCACGGCAATACAGCATCTTCCAGAATGTTCGAGCCTCTGCTCCCTTTATATGAGGATACATACCATATCATTCTCATTGACTTTCTGGGCCACGGAAATTCAGACCGCCTGGAGGAATTCCCCCCAGAACTCTGGATGGAGGAAGCCGAACAGACCATTGCTTTACTGGAACATCTAAAGCTTGACCGGGTAAATCTTGTGGGGACCAGCGGTGGTGCGTGGGTCGCCGTCAATGCTGCATTAAAGCGCCCGGACCTGGTCGGCAGGGTAGTAGCGGACAGTTTTGATGGCCGGACATTGGCAGGCGATTTCTCTGCAAACCTGATAAAAGAGCGGGCAAATGCTAAGAAGGATGCCATGGCAGTAGAATATTACCGATGGTGTCAGGGCGAAGACTGGGAGCGTATCGTGGATATGGATACCAGAGCATTGACGCAGTGTGCAGAGAAGAAACTGCCATTATTCTCCAAACCCCTGACCAACCTGCAGGTTCCGCTTCTGCTTATGGGCAGTGAAGGGGATGAAATGACCAGAGAGGACTTACAGGCGGAATACTGTGTAATAGCAGGTGAAACAGGGGCAGAAATCTGTGTTTTCCCAGAGGGGGGACATCCAGCCATTTATTCCAATGCGGAACAGGCAGCCATAACCATCCGCAGGTTTCTGGAATAAGTAAAAACAAACATGACATACTGTTGGCGTATTTATTTTGGTAAAATAGTATTGTAGTAAGCTGTAAAGATAAGAAGGCATGGACAAATATCAGAAATATATGTTCATGCCTTTTTGGATAAGGAGTGAATAAAAATGAGGATGCCGGAAAAAATAGAGCCTGCCATGTTTGCGCCCTGCGGAATGAATTGTATGGTTTGTTATAAACACTGTTATCACAAAAAACCCTGTGAAGGCTGTACAAAAGGTGACCAGGGAAAACCGGAGCATTGCAGAAAATGCAGGATCAAAGATTGTATCAAAGAAAAAGGTCTGACTTATTGCTTTGACTGTGCCTTGTATCCATGTAAGCAGGTAAAAGCGCTGGAAAAAAGCTACAATACCCGTTATCACAGCAGCCTTATGGCAAACAGCAGGGCAGTACAGGAGCAGGGACTGTTCCCTTTCCTGGAGCAACAAAGAGCGGAATATACCTGTCCCAAATGCGGAGGTATCATTTCTATCCATGATGCTGAATGCAGTGAATGTCAGTACAAAAAACCATTAACAGACAGTCAGGAAGGATTCAAGCATGGATAATCCATTTAATTTTAAAACACGTGAGGAATTTAGAGCATGGCTAAAAGAGAACGGGCAGTCCAGTGAAGGTGTTTGGCTGCTTTTCGGAAAAACAAAGGAGATGTCAACCATAAAAGCCGGAGAAGCCCTTGAGGAGGCTTTATGTTATGGCTGGATTGACGGTGCTATGAAACGTGTTGATGATAAGTCTTATGTGAAATATTTTTCTTCACGCCGTAAAAACAGTAAGTGGTCGGAGAAAAATAAAACATTGGTTAAAAGTTTAGAAAAACGCGGTCTGATGACCGATTTTGGAAGAGCAAAAATAGAGGAGGCAAAGAAAAACGGCCAGTGGGATAAGGCGGGTAAGCCCTCCGCAATAACGGAGGACCAAATGGAAATGGTGGGCAATTTAATAAAAGATAACGAAGTGGCATATACCAATTTTCAAGCAATGCCCCCATCCGTAAAAAAGACTTATACCCGAGCCTATTTAGATGCCAAGACAGAAGATGGGCAGAGGAAACGATTGGCATGGATGACAGCACGCTTAGAAAAAAACCTGAAACCCATGTAATGAAAACATAACTGCAAGCCTTATTCTTTTTCTCTCAGCCGTACCGCGCTTGCTGCGGCACGCCTTCTGGAGTCTTTCAGTTTGGCGTAATGTTTCTGTGTTGTGGACACACTTTTATGTCCCAGAACGTCCGCCACAAGGTAGATATCCCCTGTCTCTTCGTAGAGAGCAGTACCGTAGGTAGAGCGCAGCTTATGAGGTGTGATTTTTTTATTTGTAATAATGGGCTGTGTGTATTTCTTGACCATTTTCTCTGTGGCACGGACGCTGAGACGAGTTCCCTGGAGGGAGAGGAAGAGTGCATTTTCATGGCCTGGCTTTGTCTCCAGATTTTCTCTTTCCTCCAGATAATTCAGAAGGGCAATTTCTACTTCCTCACCAAAATAAACAATTTTCTCATTTCCGCCTTTTCGTATCACACGGAGACCGCTGTTTTTAAAATTGACATCCGAAATATCCAGCCCCACACACTCAGACACACGCAGGCCGGTACCGAGAAAGAGGGTAATAATAGCAATATCACGCGTTTTTGTCTTTAAATAATAGCCCTTTTGGTGCGGCGTCAAATTGTCACTGAATTCCTCCATAGAATCTAAAATCATAGCAATTTCGTCAGGATCCAGTTGGATTATGGCTTTTTCATGTACTTTTGGGACGTCCACAATGCGGGTTGGATTATTTTTAACCATTTCATGTTTATAGAGATAATCAAACAAGCTTCTTAACGCAGAAATTTTTCTTGATATACCAATTTCACCGTTTGTCATTGCCTCGCCTGTATTTTGACTTTCGTAAACTTTCAGATAATTCTGAAATTCTTCAATATCAGTGGGACGAAGATTTTCCAGTACAGCAAGGGATATACTGCGAAGATCCGAATTTTTCAAAACAGGATTTGCAGTTGTAAGGAATTGAAAAAATATCTTTAGATCATAACAATATGCAATCTGGGTCTGCATACTAAGCGTTGTCTGGCGGCCTCTGCAGAAATCCTGTACATACGGAGGAAGCTCCGCCAGAATATTTCTGAGACGGATATTGTTATCAATATATTTTTTCTCGTGATAGCTGATGTTTTTTTTCTCCATGAATTTACACCTCATTATGATTAAGTTCTTAGCAGCGAATTTACCTAATTATAGCCCATCCGGACAAAAAAGTCCACAACTATTCGTAAAATGGACATTTCGCGAATAGTTGTGGAACGCTCATTTTCTTTTCCAGGCAGCCTTTACAGACTGCCTGAAGCCTAAATGCCAATTTGCTGCATCCGTTTCATGATGATATCTGCCCGTTTGTCATAACTTTCTGTTTTTTCCTTCTCAAATCTCAATTCACTGACAATCTTTCCATCCTGCATAAAAAGTACACGCCCGGTTTTTGCCGCCACCTTTGCGTCATGGGTGACCACAAGGACCGCGGTACCTTCCGCATTGATTTCTTTTAAAAGTCCCATGATTTCCTGTGCAGACTTGGAATTTAACGCACCTGTAGGCTCATCTCCGAAAATGATATCCGGTTCGCTCATAAGCGCCCTGCATATACCAGCCCTCTGAAGCTGACCGCCGGATACCTGGGTAATGTCTCTTTCTTCCAGTTCTTCTATACCCACCTTTTTCATGAGGTTCTTGGCTTTTAACGTCACGGCTCCGACATTTCTGCGCTTATCCCGCATGGCAGGCAGAATAATATTATCTAGGTTCCACTGTAAGCGAGATCCATACATCAACGACTGCTGCTGTCAAGAAATACTTGAAACAATTGCCTTCACAATCTATATAGATAATGTTATCATGGAAATCAATGCAGAAACCTGCAGCGCCGACAATATCAGTCAGCGCTTATAGATTTTAGGAAATGGAACCTGTGACACGGCTGCCGCACGCGGTGCAGTCTTTTATTAAGGCCGGTATGTTACAATACCTTCAAAGCTATTTCAAGAACAAACGCAGTGATACAGATTATTAAGATAATAACCTTGATCGTGACTGGCTATCCCCCAGACTGCAATCATAACACCAATAATAACAATTCCAATCATCCCGGCACCTCCGTCTTTTCTCTGTCCTGTCACCTATAAGAGCCGCAAAACATCCGTGTTCTATATCTTTTATTATATCAGATAAGTGTAAGAAATTCAGCTATTATCTCCATAAAGTTTCGACAACTTCTGCCCTGACTAAAAAACCGCAAGAACGATTAAACATGCCGCATCAAAGCAAGATATAATATCTCTCTGAAAGGAGGTTCGCTATGCCGAATCAAACGATAGAAAATATTGTGACTGCCATCCATTATCTTGAAGCACACTTAACGGAAAAAAATGATTTGGATACTGTTGCAGATGCGCTTCATTATTCCAAATACCATCTGCACCGTATGTTCACTAATACCGTGGGAATGACCATACATGAATATGTTCTTCGCAGACGGCTGACCGAGGCAGCCAAACTTCTGGTCTTCTCTGACAAGCCGGTTCTTGATATTGCACTGACTGCCGGATACGAAAGCCAGCAGGCCTTTACAAAAATATTTACTGCCATGTACAAGCAGCCTCCCAGCAAATACCGGGAGAATGAGAAATTCTATCCCCTGCAGTTAAAATTTGAATTAGAAGGGAGTTATCATATGCTGAACAGTTACGGTGACCCGGCATGGAACATCACATACGCGAAAGACGGTGACATCCCATGCTGGATGGAGCTGGTGCGGCTGGTCATAGATGGTTTTCCATATTTGGATGAAAAGGATTACATTCAGGTGCTGAAACGAAGCATTGCCGAAAGACAGGCCCTCATTCTAAAAGACGGAAGAACAGCCATCGGCATTCTGCTGTTTTCCCGGGAGAACGGAAGTATAGATTTTATGGGCACCCACCCGCTTTACAAGAAAAAAGGCATTCCAAAGGCTTTTCTGGACAAAGTGATGCACGAACTTTTAGATGGAAAAGAAATCAGCATCACCACTTACAGGGAGGGGGACCGGGCAGATACCGGACACCGCATGGAAATTAAGAATCTGGGCTTTGCCGAAGCGGAGCTGCTGGTGGAATACGGTTATCCCACCCAGCGCTTTGTCCTGCCAAAGGAGGAACCCCATGAATAAATTTCCAGATGAAACTGCCCATCTTGCCGCAGTTCTTCAAAAACTGGATGCAGCGCTTCAGGAAGCCAGCTTGGATGTGGAAAAGATTGACACAGAATATAAAAACGCCAAACGTTATATGGCGCAGTACCGGGGCGAACTGGATCCCCATGAAATGTTTCAAAATGAGCTTCTTCTAAAGCAGACAGACCACACAGGCACCATTGCCGCTGCATCCAGAGATAAGCTTGCCAGACTGAAGGATTCCCCTTACTTTGCCCGCATTGACTTTAAACATGAAAACGGGGAATCTATGAAAGTATATATTGGCCGCTTTACGTTCCGTTCCGGAGATGAGATGCTTATCTATGACTGGCGTGCCCCTGTCTCCGGTATGTTTTATGACTATGAAACAGGTCCTGCGGGCTATGAGGCCCCCACCGGAAGGATAGACGGGTATCTGACCAGAAAAAGACAATTTAAGATCAAAAACCGTATCATGGAATATGCCCTGGAGAGTGCTTCCAACATTCAGGATGATGTCCTTCAAAGAGAGCTTTCCCACACCTCTGACGAGAAGATGAAGTCCATCATCTCAACCATTCAGAAAGAGCAGAATAAGATCATACGGAATGAGAATGCAGGTACACTCATCCTTCAGGGTGTGGCCGGTTCCGGAAAAACTTCCATTGCCCTCCACCGGATCGCTTTTTTACTCTACCGATTCAAAAACCGTCTGACCGCCAAAAACGTAACTATCCTCTCTCCCAACAAAGTATTTGGTGACTACATTTCCAATGTCATTCCTGAACTGGGGGAGGAGCCTATTTATGCGCTCAGTTTTTCCGATATGGCAGAAATCCAGCTGGAGGGTCTTATCTGTTTTGATGAGGAACAGAATCCTTTGGAGGATCGGGAGGAAAAACGATCGCAGAGAGTTCGGTTTAAATCAACATTGGATTTCGTAAAGATGATGGATACCTATACGGCTGATCTGGAAAACACGGTCTTTGCCCCGTCTGATTACACCTTTGGTCCTTTTACTGCCCATAAGGACTGGATCCGAAAGCGGTTTGCGGCTTACAAAAAATATCCGGTAAAACAGAGACTTCCTATGATCGCAGAGGATATATGCCACAAGTTTGAGGATGAAAACATTATGGAAAACGAGCTGCCCAGACCCCGCGCAGTTCTAAAATCTCTCACTTCCATGCTTACCTTCCGCAGCACTCTGGCCTTATATAAAGATTTTTACCGCAAAATGGGCATGTCCCAAATGTTTGTCCTGCCGTCCAAAAAGACTTTGGAATGGTCCGATGTATATCCGTTTCTTTACCTTCACGCTTCCTTTGAAGGTCTGAAGGTAAGCAGACTCACCAAACATCTGGTTATAGACGAAATGCAGGATTACACGCCAATCCAGTACGCTGTGATCAATCTGCTCTTTCCATGTCCAAAGACTATCTTGGGTGATTTTGGGCAGATCCTAAATCCTGATCATACCCATACCCTGGCTGATCTGCGGACAATATATAAGAATGCGGAGTTTGCGGAGCTGAATACCAGCTACCGTTCTACCTGGGAAATCATGCATTTTGCCAAATCTATTCTGCATCACACAGGGATTCAGCCTGTGGAACGCCACGGAGAAGCTCCCGCTGTGATCTCCTGTAAAACCGATGAGGATGAACTGCAGCACATACGGGCAGCGATCCACCGTTTTCAGAAAAGCGGCTTTGGTTCTTTGGGCATAATCCTAAAAACTGACCGGGCGGCAGAAACGCTTTATCATCTCCTGTGCTCCCAATATAAAACAGAGCTTATTTCACCTAAGAGTACAAGCTTTCACAACGGCATATCCGTTACCTCTGTGCGGATGTCAAAGGGACTGGAATTTGATGAAGTTATCCTTCCTCATGCGGGATGCGAAACTTATGCTTCCGAATATGACAGAAGCCTTCTCTACATTGCATGCACCAGAGCCATGCATAAGCTTACACTTCTGTATACCAAAGATCCATGTCCTTTCCTCCCATTACAGTGATCCTCATCTACTGCTATACAAAAAACGGGCGATACCGCTTTATGCGGAATCGCCCGTTTTCTTCCTATCTCAACAGCGGCAGGCTGCCTGTGAGTTTATTGACCAGCTTTTTGGCTCCGCAGATTCCGATACCAAAGTAAGTCATTTCTTTTTCCTCCACCCTTGCTGCTTTTTTAATATACTCCTCATAGACATTACAGCTCTGTGCAACATCTGAAAAATCAACCACGATCAGATCAGCGAATTCCGGCTGGAAGAGCTGCTCTCGGATCGCCCTGATTTTTTCCCGGTCTGCTTTCAGGATGGGGACCGGCAATTCAATGATTCCCAGGTGTTCTTTTCCGCTCTTATCCAGGACATCCGCTCCCACCGTCTCAGGGATGTGTTTTCCCAGCGTGATTCCCATGATTCCCGCTGTGTTTGCCAGAATGCCCAGAGGCAGGTCCTTGTCCAGTACCATGACGCATTTATCATTTTGTGCCTGCATATATCTTATACTCCTTTGCTTTTGCTGTAGTTTTCTCTGTTTTTCTGTCCTCAGATAAAAAGAGGCCGATCAAGGTCAGTAGAATACCCAGAATAATTGTCATCGTTAATTTTTCATGTAAAATAAGTGCTGATGTGACTGCTGTGATGACAGGTACCATGTAGATATAAACACTGGTTTTCACAGAGCCCAGGATCTTCACGGCAAGGTTCCATGTCACGAAGCATAATGCAGAAGCCCCAAATCCCAAAAACAGAAGATTCAGAACGTTTTTAAGACTGGCAAACTGCATAAGTTCAATATGAAAATCCATCAGGAGCAAAGCCGGAACCATAAAGATCAGCCCATAAAAAAACGTCCGCCTTGTAGTCTGAATGGTATTATATCCAAACCCACTGATTTTTTTTGTGATCGTTGAAAACGCGGCCCAAATCATTGCCGCTATCACAGCCAGCAAATCCCCCGTAGGATTTAACTGCAGATTCTTAACCCCTCCGAAGCTGATCAGGAAAATACCTGTAAGTGCTATTAAAAAGCCGGCAAAGAACCTTGTTTTTGGCCGTCCGTCATGCAGAAACAAGCAGGAGAATATAACCGTAAAAAATGGCGCGATAGAAATAATAACACCCACATTGGAAGCCAGTGTATAAGTCAGCGCTATATTTTCAAACAGGTAATACAGGGTCACGCCACAAAGCCCCGCGGCTGCAAAGTACCACTCCTGTTTCCTCTCACTGATGTTCAGCCTGCGCGGGCAGACACACCAAAGAGCAATGTATCCAATCATAAAACGGATAAATAAAATCTCCACCGGCTCAAAACTTCTGAGAAGCACCTTGGTGGAAATAAAGGTGGTGCCCCAGATTAATATGGTAAGAAAGGCAGCAATATGCCCATGTATTGTCTTATTCATTTGTCCACTCCTTTGCCGGAGTGACAGGCAGCGGTTTATCCGTAAAGATTTTCTGATACTGTTTTGGTGTCAGTCCGATAAATTCTTTGAAAAAGTTGGTAAAATGGCTCTGGTCCGCAAACCCCGCCATATCTGCCGCATCAATAGGCGCCACGCCCTGTTCCAGAAACTTTTTTGCTTTTTCCAGGCGCACGGTCTGCAGATAGCGGTAAGGTGAAACACCTACCTGCTTTGTAAAAGAACGCAGCAGATACGATTTGCCGAAACTTGTCATGGAAAGCAGGTCATCCAGCGTAATATTCTCGGAAAAATGTTTCTCCATATAATGACAGAGTGTCTTGATCTGCTGATTTGGCTCTGATATATCAATTTCATCAAAAGGAGCTGCATGTTCCTGCAGGATCTGCTCCAGAAGGAAGAAAAACGCCTCTTCCTTTTTCAGTTTAGGTGCGTGGGTAAGGATGGCATCATACAAATCACCGATGGACTGTGTAATGTCACTTTGATACACCACGTTGCTGGTAAAATGCAGGACAAAATCCCTACCTGTAATTTCTTTGACTGCTCTTTCCATCACGTCCACATTAATATTCACAGCACGGTAATCTAATATTTCACCATTGATGGGTGCACAGTAGTGGTTATCTCTGGGATTAAACAGGATCAAATCCCCTGCGGTCAAATCATACTCTTTGCCTTTGCACCAGAGATGCCTTTTACCTCCCTCCACAAACCCGATCACATAATAATCATGAAAATGGTTTGGAAATTTCTGGACAATACCGCTCAAATTATAAGCCTCTATCTCCAGGTCATGGTCATAATACACATGCCTTTGTTCTTGTTCTGCGTGCATCTTTTGTCCTCCTCCTTTCCTTTTCACTATTGTAGCACCCTGGAAAAAAGAATTCTTGAATGATATGACACCTGAGGTGCCATATCCGCGTTAAACAGAACTCTTTCTTTTGTATTCAGTAAACTCACTTCGAGTAAAATATATATTTTGTTCCATTATAACATATACAAACTCTCCATTGACAAGGAACTTTTTTACATGCTATATTAATTGATAAGATACAAGGATGATCCAAATGAGGTGGATATTATGAATTTCATTTTAACCGATAAATTGAGAAGACGAATCAGCTCCGTACAGATAACGTTTCCGGTGAGACATTGTACGGAGTTCAGATAGCGGCAGAACTGCTGCATTCACCGGAAAACAGTTGTGCCTCGTATCAGATTTTCTGATGCGTTTATTTGTGTACCTGTTTTCCGTGGATATCATAGTTCTGTATCTGGCTGCGGCGATGTGTTCGCCACAGCCTTTTGTCTGCAGACTGACTGGCAGAGGCTTATAATGTCCTCTGCCTTTTTTGCTGCCCGGCAGAGACATTTCGATACCGTGTACAGGCAGCAGCAGATTTCATTATTTCTTAGAAAGAGGTATTATATTATGGATTTAAACACATGGAAAGGGAAAACCTTTCGATTTTTAACAGCCCAGACTATCTCCCTGTTCGGTTCTTCCCTGGTGCAGTACGCCATTGTCTGGTATATTACACTGACAACATCTTCAGGAAAGATGCTGACCATCTCCACTCTCTGCGGATTCCTTCCCCAGATCATCATTTCACTTTTCGCGGGAGTATGGATTGACCGTTATGACAGGAAGTTCTTGATCATGCTCTCAGATGGTGCCATTGCGTGTTCCACACTTTCGCTGGCCCTTACCTTCCTGGCAGGACATAAAAACATCTGGTTTCTGTTTGCTGTACTGATCATCCGATCAGCCGGGACCGGGATCCAGACCCCTGCGGTGAACGCTATTTTTCCGCAGCTTGTTCCCAAAGAACATCTCATGAAAATGAACGGACTCAACAGCACCTTGTCCTCCTTCATAATGTTCTTATCACCTGCTGCCGGAGGTGCCATCCTCTCCGCAGCGCCTTTGGAAGCAGCGCTCTTTATTGACGTCATAACAGCTATTATCGGTATCAGCCTTACTTCCACCATAAAAATACCGCCCTACACAAAATCATCCGCAGACAAGGAATCCGGTCTGCATAAAATAGCTGGTGGTATTTTTTACCTCAGAAACAATGCTTTTATCAGAAAACTGCTGGTGTTTCAGATTATCATCCTGTTTCTCATAAGCCCCTCCGCCTTTCTGACACCCCTTATGGTGAGCAGGACCTTTGGACCGGAAGTCTGGCGGCTCACTGTAAGTGAAATGACTTACAGCCTTGGCATGGTGCTGGGGGGAATCCTGATCGCTTCCTGGGGCGGGTTTAAACATCATCTGCACACAACGCTATTGGCCGGTGGAGTCTATGGGACAATTATGATCGGCCTGGGAACAGCCCATGTATTTATTGGTTATCTGATCATGAATACCATGATAGGCGTTACCTCTCCCTGCTACAACACACCCATCAATGTGACCATTCAGGAAAAAGTGGAGCCGGATATGCACGGCAGGATTTTCAGCTTCATGCAGATTTCCACCTCCTGCGCCCTGCCTCTTGGCATGATATTTTTCGGCCCTCTGGCTGATCATATTCCTGTACAGTACCTTCTCATAGGTGCAGGTACTCTGGTCCTTACTATCTCTGTCTGCTTTAAGCTATTTAACTGTTTTAAGGAGTGACAATTACAAAAAGGAGGCGGCTAAAAGCCGTCTCCCGATTCTATCTGCTATTGCCGGACAGGCACGATTGTCCATCTTCCGTTTTGTTTCATCAAAAAACAGGGATGTCCCAGTTTATACCGGTAATATTTTTCCACAAGCTGCTGAGGGGCAGGAAAATCAAAGCGGTCGAGAAAATAAGAAACTTTATAATTTACGGACATGGGCAGTGCCTCCTTCTTTCTGGATACTATATTCTATGCCCTGTCCCTGTCACTTATGACTCCTGTCAGCAGGGTCCGCAGCTTCTGTGCTGCTGTAGAGATATTTTCCCAGCAGATACTGATATTCCTTGCGCAGGCCATAATAGGTATCTAATATGGGCCTGCAGCTATCCTCCACTTCCTCCAAAACAGTATCAAAATTCGCTTTCAGAGCCGCCACCACATCGCTGTCTATTTTTCCTTCCCCGGCCTGCTCCTCTAAAATAGACAATGTCTTCTCTTTAGAAAAAGCCTCCTTATAGCTCCGTGTGCCAAGCAGTGCACTGACAATATCCGAAACAGCCACAATCCGTTCCTCTATGGTAAGCGCATCTCTGGTGAGACCTCTGGGATATCCGCTTCCATCCAATTTTTCATGATGCCTCAGCGCAATTTTTGTTATCTCCTCATCTATAGTGCCGCCCAAAATCTTTTCCGTTAAATCTACATGGGTACGCATGACCGCCATAGCCTGACTGCTTAATTTTCCCGGATACTCCAGTATCTCCACCGGAATTCCGATCTTCCCCAAATCGTGCAGGAGCGCACCGTAAAAAATATTATGTATCTGTGCATCGGACAGTCCCATGTGGCTGGCAGCGCAGCAGCTGATGCGGGTCGTTGTGATGGTGTGGGTCACAGTGTGCTGGCTTCTGAAATCAATGGCAAAAATCATCATTCGCAGATACTCTTCACATTCCTTCCCTGACAACTGTACATTTGGAAGAATTTTATGAAAGTCCTTCTCCTCCTCCAGACAGGCCAGCAGGGAAAACTGTCTTTCCGCCTCATAAAACAGATCAAGGATATGGCTGTCGAATTTTGTATCTCTCACTTTTTCCAGCGATACAAACAAATTTGGGGGGTCTGTATTTTCCTGCAGGTATATGTCAATCCGGTCGGCAAGGCTGATCATCTGGGCCGCTTCCCGTATTGGCTCTTCCAAGGAGTCCGGCAGATGGACGGCTGCCACGTGATGGAACATGACAGCCCTTGCCCATTCTTTCAGCGGGGAGAGATTCGCCAGAAACAGATACCCGTAGATGGAATGCTCCCAGATGTCCTCTGATTCAAACTGGGTCATCCGGTTGATCTCCTCTGTCTTATAAGCGCCGATATCATGCAGCATGGCAAGAATACAGATATCCTGCATGTCTTTTGCAGAATACTTTTTCTGTGCTTCCAGCATCCCATAGACAAGAGACGCTACTCTTTTTCCGTGGTCCACCAGCCTTGGGTCCACATAGTTCAGCGTCCGTTCGATCAGGCCGCTTATGTTATTACTGTTGACAACTGCTTTCGCCTCCATATCCATCCTCCAAAATAGTCTATTCTCACCTTATGCATTACAAAAAATCCTGGTATTATTATAATATACCAGGATTGTAATTACAATGTATATCTATTCTATTCCTTTGGAAACCATCCAAAATCCGCACATCTGCCAAAATCCCAACTGTCCCATCCGATCCATCCGGCCTCGTTTACCGTATCCACCAGAAGCTTATAGCTCCAGTAAAAATATCCGGAACCTTTTTTCCAGGCATCCAACTGCGCTTTGGCAAGCGCGCTGTAAATGCGTTGTTTCTCCTCAGGGCTGACTGTCTCTGCCGCAGAACCTTCCACGCCGTTTAAAACACTCTGGCCGCCTTTGGTGTCACATCCGCAGGCAAGAGAGTTAAACAGGCACCATTCTCCGCAGATAACGGGAAAATACTGCTGCATCTCTTCTATATCCTTTGCCAAATTCTCCCGAATATAGGTGGTGTAAGACTCCACGGTCTGCTCACAGCCAAGAGCTTCCGCCACCATCAGATACTGGTGTGTATCCAGCACAACATTCTTATACTTCTCCCCGCGCATAAAGTCCTTCCAGGCCTTCAGCTCAAAGGCATCATGGAATACCACATATTTCTCATCCGGCATATATGTTCTGATTCTGTCGTAAGCCTGCAGGTAAAAGCCGCGGATAAATTCCATGGTATTCGGCCTGGTCCCCTCTGCTTTTTGGGGGTCTGCCGGTCTGAAACGGTTTTCCACATCCATGGTCTTCCACATATTTTCCAGGATAGGCTCATTTAATATCTCGATTCCCCACAGTCCCCGTCTGGTTCCGTATCGTTTTGCCAGGCGCTCCAGAACCCCAAGCTCGAACTCCACCTCATCCGGTTCCTGAGACCATTTACACACGCCGGAGATGCCGCCGTTGTCAAATCCATTCTGGCTGTCCGGTGCTGTATGCAGGTCTATCAAAATCTGCAGCCCATATTTTTCAGCCCAGTTAAATGCCTTGTCCAATTCCTCCACACATCCGATAAAGGGCTCCCTGTCGCCAAAGATAAAGTAAGGCACCGGGATTCTCACAGCATCCATTCCCATGGATTTGATTCTTGTAAAATCCCTCTCGCTTATATACTCCGCACGGTGGATTTTAATCCTGGCTTCATATACCTCTTTGGAAAGCTGTGTGGGAAGATAATATTCATCCTCCGCTGCGGTTCCCTCAAAAAGTGCCGGACTCATCCATTTTTCCAGTACCAGCCAGTTACCCAGATTCACACCTTTTACATACATGATCCATTCTCCTTTTGGACTTTTCTTTTATTTGTCTTGATTTTATGATAAAAGCAGCGGCTTATATATCACTTTTTCCTGTTTTTTATCACTTTTTCCATATAATCTGTTATACTATTAGGAAGAAAATGACCCGGAGGTTCTTATGTATGAATATCCCTTATCTGATGCAGCATATTTCGTACAGCCTGCACACCATCGTACGAGATTATGGGGAAAACCAAAAGCTGCAGGAGAGCTTCTGCGGACGTCCCGATTTTACGGACAGCCGTTTTTTTGAAGCTTATCTGGAGCAAAGGCTGCTCTTGCGGCCTTCTGAGACACTGCCGCTTCTGCTGTCCGCTGGTGATAAACTGGTATATGCGGGGATCACGGTTCCTGGTCATCATTTTATCATTGGCCCGGTGAAGTTCAAGATTCCCGTGCGTTTGATCCACTGTGCAGAACTACCGGATATTGACCATGCTTTTTTAGATACTGTCCCCTTCTGTGATTTTAAAGACTTAGCGGTAAATATCCTACTGATCCATAACCTTTTCTGGGAACAGACGCTGCATGAGCGGGACTTGATCTTGTTTAACTGTATTGAGACATCACTGGATACGGAAATTCAGAGACATTTTTCAGACTTGCTGTTTGAGAACCGGGAGGCAACCCGTGGACACAATCCCTACGACCAGGAACTGCGGGAATTCTCCAGTATCGAAAACGGAGATATCCAACAGTTAGAACAAAGCTGGGCGGAAGACTACACCGGCAATATCGGCGTACTGGCAAAGGACAGAGTGAGAAGCTGGAAAAATATCGGAATCGTGGTGATCACACTGGCAAGCCGGGCCGCCATACGCGGAGGCATCCTTCCTGAAATTTCATTTTCCCTCAGCGATATCTATATCAACAAAGTGGAGGAGGCATCTGATCCGGCCTCCATCACACATCTGCTGCGGCAGGCAGAATACCAGTATACGAAAATGGTGAGGGAACAGAAAGAACAGCAAAACGGTATGGGGAACAAAGAAAAGAATCCCCATATCCGCCGCTGCAAAGATTATATCTTTGCCCATCTCCACGACAGGCTCTCCATACAGGAAATAGCAGACTATTTGGGAAAGAATCCCGGCTATCTCTCTGAACTTTTCCATAAATGCGAGGGAATATCCATCAAAAATTTTATTCTCAGAGAGAAGATCGATCTGGCGAAAAATATGCTGACCTATTCCGGATATTCTTATATTGAAATTGCCGCATACCTTGGCTTTTCCTCCCAGAGCCATCTCGGAAAACAGTTCAAAAGGCTGACAGGCTTTACCCTCGGTGAATACCGCAATGCTTACGGTGTACAGAAATCCATAAACTGAGGCCCTATCCCCTTTTATTTTTCCTGCCGGATGAGATCATGCAGACGAAACTGTTTTGTGCCTTTCAGTACATTTCTCTGGTACTGCAGACATGTAATGACCAGATAACATCCGTACACCGCCAGAAAGATCCCGGCAGCTCCGGCAAAGGAGACGATCAGCATACTGCGCTGTACAGGAAATGCAAAACCGATTCCCGCCATATAAAGAAGCAGGAAAAACAGGGGAAGGACCATAGGCAGGAAGAAATACACGGCTGTCTGCCTTACGGTAAGCTTTCGTATTTCACTGTCCATAGTTCCCATTCGTCTCAGCTGGTCATATTGGTATCTGTACTTTTTGCTGCTGCTTATAAGCTGAACCGCCAATATTGTGGCACAGATGAAGATGCAGATGAATGCGGCATAGCAGCAGATAAATGCGGTCATCATATAAAGGGACTGCATTTCTCCCTTCTGACCCTGATAAGTGTAGGTCATGATATAGCTGGGACCATCTGAACTTACTGTTTTTTCTATGGTTTTCTGAAGCGTGTCCTGATAATCCGTCTTTTCTCTGTCATCCACCATTGCTGCATAACATCCTCTTGCCTGTTTCAGCGTTTCACAGGCCTGATCCGGCAAAACAAGAATTGTTTTTGAACCATATCCGCTCTCGTTCATGCCATCCTGGGCAAAAGGACCTTCCAGCACCTGTCCCAGGCGGTATTCTCTGCCGCCTGTCTTCAGGGGAGTGCCTGCCTTCTCAATCTTATCCCTGTAATACCCTTCCTCTGTCTGCATGGCATATTCGTCCTCCTGCAGGCTGACAGGATATTCTCCCAGGAAACTCCGAAGCTTATTATAATCCGATAGTCTGATGCAGCGGTCCATATTCTCCTCAGCAGCCCAGTCCTCAAGCCCCTCAACAGGTTCCCGTTTTCGGTCAATCATATCTGCGATCAGAGTGCTGTCCTCCAGATAATAGATGTCGTATGACAGATCCGCCGTAATTATACTGTGCTCCTTTATAAAATCACGGCATGCTTCTACATCCAGTTTTCCGTAATGCTGGGAAACCTCCACGTCAAACGGGACTTTATTTTGCAATGCATCTTCATAGGCGTTTGCCATAAAGGAAGCGCCCCCCAGTCCCATAAAGGTAAGCAGCAGCAAAATAGAAATAACGCCCATTTGTCTTCCATTGGTGTTCAGGCGGGCGGTTAGCTGCCGATAAAAAAATATGTTCAGATGATGCAGTCTTTTTCCGCTCTTTTTATACCGCTGCAAAATCACTAGGGCAAGCTGCCGGTAAAAGAGCATAAGACTTACCCCCTGAAGTAAAACACCTGCTGCCATAAGGAACATATTCGCGAAACCTGCGAAGAGTTCTATCGTTACGGAAAATGCCACATACAGACAGAGCAGTCCAAGCACTCCCAAAAGCACTGCAGCGGTCATTTTTAATCTGACGTTTTTTCTGCCTGCCGCCACCCCATTCTCATTCTGCCTGCTGTAACTCATCAATTCTTTTATCCTTACCTTTTTCAGTATGCGGTTCTGCTTCAAAAGGCAGAATGCGAACATTACAAAAAAGCAGAGAATCGTCAGACTGATGGCTGGCAGCTGGAACGATAGATCCATGTAATAGGTCTTGTCAAACATTTTAAAGATCACCTGGCTGAGCGCCAGATAAAAAACATTTCCCAGCAGAATGCCTCCCACAAGCGTCACACTGCCAATGACAAGCTGTTCGGTGAGGAAAAGACGGCTCATGGCCGGCCGCTCCATTCCCATCGTCATATAGCAGGCAAATTCCCGGCTTCTCTGTTCAAAGATAAAATGTGTGATATAGGAAATCAGCCATCCGAGAATCAATACCACCATGACTGTGACACATATGAGAATAGACATCATAGGCCGCATCAGCTTGCTGAAGGAATTGATAGCATCAGAGAACAGCAGGGAGTTGTAGGCAAATATCATGGTAATGCTCAGCACAAGAGTCAGCACATAGACCGCGTAATCGCCTATACTCCGTTTTACATTCCGTATAGCTATTTTAGCGTACATGGGCAACATCACCGCCTAACATAGACATTACATCCAGTATTTCCTGGAAGAATGTTTTCCTGTCCCTGTTCCCCTTGCGCATCTCTGTAAAGATATGCCCGTCCCGAAGGAAAAGTATCCTGCTGCAGTGGCTGGCAGTAAATGCGTCGTGGGTAACCATAAGAATCGTGATTCCCATATCGTGGTTCAGGTCATCCATGGTGTCCAAAAGCCTGGCGCTGGATGCGGAATCCAAGGCTCCGGTCGGTTCATCCGCCAGCAGCAGACGCGGCTCATTGACAAGGGCTCTGGCACAGGCGCAGCGCTGCTTCTGGCCTCCTGACACTTCATAAGGAAATTTTTCAAGCTCTGAAAGAATTCCCAGTTTTCCCGCAATGGCCTCCACTTTCTTTCCGATCTCATCCTTTGGCGCCCGGCGTATGGTCAGTGCCAGCTCAATATTTTCCCCTAAAGTCAGAGTATCCAGAAGATTATATTCCTGGAACACAAATCCCAGGTTTTTGCTCCTGAAACGTGCGATTTCCTTTTCCGTCAATTTTGTAATGTCCTTCCGGTCCAGCAGGATCCGTCCGCCGGTAGGCTCATCCAGTGTGGAAATACACTGCAGCATAGTAGTTTTCCCGGAGCCGCTGGCACCCATTATACCCACAAATTCTCCCGGTTCCACAGAAAAGCAGACATCATCCAATGCCTTTGTCACATTTGTGCTCTCTCCATAATATTTGGAGACATGTTCAATATTCAGTAATGGTTCCATATTTATCACCTCAGGTACAGGGTATCATATCTGTCTTCCTCAATGTATCATACTTTCTTGCAGAAATCTTACTTTTCCGAAAGGATCGGAAGGCAGATGTTGATCTGGGTGTAAATACCCTTTTCAGAACTGGCAGATAAACCGATGCCAAGCCTGCCGCATATTTTTTTACAGAGATACAGTCCCATGCCCGTGGAACGGCGGTTTTCCCTGCCGTTTCTCCCTGTAAATCCCTTCTCAAAAATCCTTGGCAGATCTTCCGGCGAGATGCCGCATCCATTGTCACGGACCTGAAGCAGCAGCTTATTTCCCGGTGTTTCACTGCCGTCCCATGCACCGGATTCTTTTCCATTCAAGACCAGACAGGAGATCGTTATCCTGGGAACCTCCCCCGGCTTTTGATAGGTGACTGCATTATAGATGATCTGATTTAAGACAAACAAAAGCGCCTTTTCATCCGCGTAGACTCCGGGTATTGTATCCGGAATATCCAGGGAGACCTTGTTTTGTATCAAAAGCTGCTTGTTTATGGATAAGCATTCCCGGATAACGTCTCGGGTATTTACTTTCTGTATCAGAAAATCCGAGTGGGCGCTTTCACTTCTGCCGAAATACAGGATCTGCTCCAGCAGATGATTCATTTTTTCAAGTTCCAAAAGTACAGCTCTGTTTTCCCCGTTTTTCTCTCTCCCGGCAATCAGGGAGACTACGGATATGGGCTGTTTCATATCATGTACATAAGTTTCCAGCCTCTCCTGGTATTCCATCTGTACCCTTCTGGCCTCCTCCGTCTCCTCCAGCATGGATTTTGTACATTCTTTTAAAAGGCAGTAATAACCTGCTTCCTCCCAGGAGCCTGCGCCCTTCCATACCTGGGGAAAGAGATACTTTTCATCCAGGCTTTCCATTAGGACTGCCATTTTATGAAAATAGTTTCTTTTTCTGTAAAAACGCAGCAGGTTCCAAAGGATCAGACTGCCCATATAAGCCAGAACCAGGGGCAGAAGCTGTACCCAGGTAATGCCAAGAGCACGCAGATATAAAGAGGCCGCACACAGGCACATCACCTGCACAAGTACAGGGACTGCCTGCTGCCGCCAATACATCCGCCCGTTCATATCAGATACCCCAGTCCGTACCGGGTCTGAATGAGATCGCCGGCATCCAGTTCCTTTAATTTCCCCCTGAGGCGGGTCATATGGACACTCAGCGTATTGTCATCAATAAAAACCTGATCATCCCATAATTCTTCTATAAAATCCACCCTCCTGATAACTTCACCCGGACGGGCAAACAGACAGGACAAAAGCAGGGTTTCCTGCCTGGTCAGCATGACTTCCCCGCCGCCCCGGCACAGTTTTCCCTTGGCCGGCAGAAGGCGGAAATCCTGCCACAGAACTTCTCTCTCCGGTCCCGAATCGGGATAGCTGCGTCTTAAAAGTGCTTCAATCCGGGCCAGCAGTATGGGCATTTTGTAAGGCTTTCGGACAAAGTCATCCCCGCCCATGGTCATGCCGTACAGCTCATCCATGTCTGTATCCCTGCTGGTAAGGAATATAACAGGGATACTGGAAAAGCGCCGGATGCTCCTGCAGATCTCATACCCGTCCCTGCCCGGAAGTGTGACATCTAAAAGCACAAGATGTACCTCCCCCTTTTGTACGATCTCCTCTGCAGCATCAAAGGTTTGGGGCATAACAACCTCATATCCATGGCTTTCCAAGTCCCTGGAGAGTTCCCTGCCTAGTACCGCATCATCCTCAACTACCAGAAGTTTCATCCACTGCATCTCCTTCCTGCTGCTCCCGGAACGTTTTCAGAACGGCCCGCGCCACGCAGAGGCCGTTTGCGGACGCCTGCATCAGCCCCCTGGTGATAGATGCGCCGTCCCCCATGGAGCGCAGCCCTTTGATATTTGTCTCAAATTCCGTATCTACCAAAACCCTATTGGAATAAAATTTGACCTCCACACCATAGAGCAGGGTCTCATCACTTGCAATTCCCGGCGTCACCTTGTCCAGCGCTTCTATCATCTCCACCACAGCCACCATGATCCTGTGGGGGAATACCAGGGACAGATCCCCGGGAACCGCATCTTTCAGCGTGGGGATTATATTATTCCGGGTAAGCCTCTCTGCGGTGGTCCTTCTGCCTCTCTTGAAATCTCCGTATCTCTGCAGCAGAATTTTCCCGTCACTCAGCATATTTCCAAGCTGCGCGATGTGTTTGCCGTACTCAATGGGAGAGCGGAAAGGCTCAGTGAAATTTTTGGAGACAAGCAGGGCAAAATTGGTGTTGTGCGTCTTTTTGTCTTTGGATTTATAGGCATGGCCATTTACCACGGCAAGACCGTTCTCATAGTATTCCGCGGAAACTTCACCGGATGGGTTTGTGCAGAACACCCGCACCTTGTCGTCAAACGTGGGTGTGTAGTAAACCAGTTTTGCCTCATACAGTTTTTCATTGAGTGCTCTCATGATTTCATCCCGGACTTCGACACGGACCCCCACATCCACGGTTCCGTTTCTTGTCTCAATATGATGCCCGCTGCATACGCCGGCAAACCACTCCGATCCTTCCCGCCCTACACCTGCGGCAATCTGGGGTGCGTAAAAGGTCTCCTGTTTATCTGTCACAACGCCTTTCACCCTGCCCTCTTCCATAAGGATATCCTTCACCATAGTCATAAACAGGATTTCCACCCCTTCAGCCAGCAGATGCTCCTGCAGGCGTGTATAAATCTTATAGCCTTCCTCTGTGCCCAAATGGCGTATGGGGCACTCAATAAGCTTTAAATTGGCGCGGATCGCTTTTGTGCGGATCTCAGAGATAGCTGCCCGGTCATCTATTCCGTATACTTTCCGGTCTGCTCCAAACTTCAGATAGATTTCATCTGCCTCATGAATCAGCTCCTCCGCCTTTTCATATCCCAGGATATCCGGAAGCGTGCCTCCCACATCCGGTGAAAGGGAGAGCTTTCCGTCTGAAAATGCTCCTGCCCCTGCAAATCCCGTAGTGATGGAACAGGGGACACAGCCTGCGCAGACATTGGTGGTACGCTTTGGACAGCGGCGTTTTTCTATGCATCTGCCTTTTTCTATCATCAGCACTTTAAGCTGTGGATCTTGGCGTTTCAGCTCATAGGCACAGAAGATTCCCGAAGGACCTGCGCCGATAATGATCACATCATAATTTTTATCCATATTCTGCCTTCCTTCTAAATTAAGCTGCCGCAGTCGCCAGATGGGAACAGGCTCCCATTTGGCCCGTTTCTGTCATTATATCATACTAACGCAAAGTCCTACAATCCCTGTGCCGATCATTACTGCGATAGGATTTAATTTCCATTTTCTCAATACGAACAGAGAACACAAAAAAATTGCCGCTGCTGTCCAGTCTGCTGTTCTGATCTCAGATATCACAGAGGTACCTGTAAAAGACAAAAGAAGGATCGTCACGGCAGCAGATATGATCAGGCCAAGAGAGGCTGCCTTCAGGCCGCTCAATAGTTCCATGATATACTCTGACTTCTGAAAACGCTGAAACAGCCTGTACAAAAAAGCAGAAATACTGATGCCGGATATGACGCATCCGAATGTTGCCAGTACCGCTCCCGGTATCCCTGCAATCTGTATGCCGATAAAAGTGGAAGTATTCACAGCCAGAGGCCCGGGTGTCATCTGCGATATGGTGATAATATCCGTAAAGGTCTTCTGGGATACCCATGAAAACCGCTCCACCACCTGCTCCTGGATCATAGGGATAATGGCATACCCTCCCCCGATACTTAACAGCCCTATCTGGAAAAAGGTCACTGCAAGCCGGATAAGCTTACCCATATATCTCACCTCTCTTTCTAAACCACACACGTCCGGCGCAAAGGCCGCAGCACACCAACAGTATCATCGCAATGTTGGTATCCGTCAAAAAACTAATGACAAACACAGCAACCGTCATGGTACTTAGAAAAAGGGAGCGCTCCCCCAGTACGGCACGGGTCATATCCACCACAAAATCCACGATCAGGGCCGCAACACCTGCCTGCATCCCTTTGAGCACAGCAGCTATGATGGTATTGGCAGCCACCACGGCATACCATTTTGAAACAACTGCCAGAATGACCAGAGGCGGGATGACAGAACAGATGCCGCTGATTACAAGCCCGGCCATTCCCGCTGCCCGAGATCCTGCCAGGGATGCCATATTGACAGCAATGGCCCCAGGGGTGGACTGGGCAATGGCTGCCATGCGGATCAGTTCCTCCTCATCAAAGAGCTTTCTTTTCTGTACAAAATACTTCCGTATCATGGGTACCACCACATAACCGCCGCCAAATGTAAATGCACTGATAAACAGATTGATATACGCCAGCCACAGGCAAAGCTTTATTTTTTCTCTCATATCCATATCCTCCCTGAAAGATTAGTATAACGCTTGTATATCAATCTGTAAAACGATATAATATTGTGATAATCATTAATTTTATTCATGATAGATTAGGAGGAGACTACTATGATGACCCTGCGCCATCTCTATATATTCAAGGCGGTAACAGAGACAAAAAATTTCACAAAAGCTGCCCAGAGATTATACATCACCCAGTCCGCGGTCTCCCATGCGGTAAGAGAGCTGGAGGAATATGCCCGGACTCCGCTGTTTGACAGACTCTCCAAACGGGTCCAGCTCACCAGAAGCGGGGAACTTCTCCTGGATGAGATCCTGCCCGTGCTGGCTGCCTGTGAATCCCTGGACAGCCGCATAAAAAATCTGGAAGAACAGGCCCCCATCCATCTGGTATCCAGCATCACCATAGCGATCCACTGGCTTCCAAAAATACTGGCGGATTTCAAAAGGCAGTGGCCAGGGGTGGCCGTTCAGGTGGAAGTAGTAAGCGCTGCCAATGCACTGGAAACGCTGCGAAAGGGAAAAGCCGATTTCGCTCTGTTGGAGGGTTCCGTTCCTCAGGGGCCTTTTTCCCATGCCTCCTTTGACAGATATTCTCTGCAGATAGTCTGTTCCCCCCAATATCCCTGCGCTTGTACTTCTATGGATATGGAATCTTTCTGTTCAGAAAATCTGCTGCTGCGTGAAACGGGAAGTGCTATCCGCGATGTACTGGACAGCACGCTTCTGTTATCCGGCCACAGCATACGCCCGCTGTGGGTCAGCGTCAATTCCCCAGCCCTGATCGAAGCGGCAAAAGCAGGGCTGGGAATAGCCGTTCTTCCCCACATTCTGATCAAAAATGATCTAAAGAACGGCTCCCTTATCTCCCTGGATGTGAAAGGCCTTTCCCTGGAAAATGAACTTTTTGCTGTGTGGCATAAGGATAAATATCTGCCCGCGCCGCAGAAAGCCCTGCTGTCCTGTATCATACCTGCTGATACGCACGATGCTCTTGGGGAAGTTTCACTTGACAGTTTGTAACCACGTATCTATGATGTGCTTACTGGCCGCCTTTTTGCTTCCTATACTCCTGTGTTACGGTTTGTATTCGATTCCTCTATCCCCCTGAAACGGCAGCGGCCTGCTGGTTTCAGGGGGATATTTTTACAGGTATTCCGCGGTAATGCCTGTGCCGCATGCTTTCATCTTTTCCGGGGTTCCCTCAAAAATGACAATGCCTCCCTTATCCCCTCCCTCGGGGCCAAGGTCGATCACCCAGTCACTGTTTCTGATCACCTGCTGGTTATGTTCAACCACAACCACGGTATTTCCCGCATCAGCCAGCCGGTCAAGCAGTGCCAGAAAATACTCAATATCCTTTGGATGCAGGCCTGTAGTAGGTTCATCCATGAGATACAGGCACTGTTTTTGGCCGCGGTTCCCGATCAATTCCTTTGCCAGCTTCAGCCGTTGTCCTTCACCGCCGGATAAGGTAGTCAAAGGCTGGCCAAGCTGCAGATAGCCAAGTCCCACATCCTGCAATAGAGCCAAGATTCCCGTGATCTTTTTATGGCCCAGAAAAACTTCGCAGGCCTCCTCCACGGACAGATCCAGAATATCTTTGATAGAATACCCTCTGTACGTCACATCCAGCACTTCCCTGTTAAAACGGTTTCCGTTACAGACCGGGCATATGACTTCTGTATCAGCAAAAAACAGCATATTATTCTCCACATACCCAAGCCCTTCACAGTTTTCACATCTGCCGCCGGATGTGTTGAAAGAAAAATATTTGCCGAAAAGCCGGCGCTTTTTGCCTCCTCTGTCCTGGCAAATACTGTCCGGATCTCCGTATAGACTTCTGAAAATGTAGCCACGTTGGACCGTTTCATCCTGGCAGCTGCTGACTGGTCTATCTCTGCAATCTGCTCAAATCTGTCAAGTCCCGAAACCCGGTTATGCGTCCCATCCGGATTTCCCTTTGCCAGCACCTCAAAAATAAGCGTTGATTTTCCGGAACCCGAAGGTCCGGTGACCGAGACAATACAGCCTGTGGGGATATCCACGGATACATGCTTTAAATTATAGGTATCTGCATTTTCAATGTGTATTGCCCCGTCAGGAACTCTGTATTTCGTCCTGCCCGGCTGAGGCGCCTGAAGGTATCTTCCTGTCACAGAGGCGCTCTGCCGCATAAGGTCAGACATGGTTCCTGCTGCGATCACCTCACCGCCATATTTTCCCGCACCTGGTCCCATATCAATGACGTAGTCCGCGCCTGACAAAACATCCACATCATGTTCAATGACAAGCACTGTATTTCCCATGTCACGGAGTCTTTCCAGAATATCCATCAGCCCTTTTGTATCTTTTGGGTGAAGTCCTGCTGTGGGCTCATCCAGGATATATATGATCCCGGAGAGTTCAGAATCCAGGGCTGCTGCCAGACGCAGCCGCTGCATCTCCCCTCCGGACAGAGTGATGATCTGGCGGTCCAGGGAGAGATATCCAAGTCCCGCCTTTATAAAACGGCCAAGTTTTGTCTCTATATCCGTCAGATAATCCTCCACCAATTCTTTTTCCTGATTTGTAAGGGAATCCCCCAGCTCCTGTATCCATGTGTATAATTTTTCAAGAGAAAACCGGGATATCTCCGGGAGACGAATCCCATGCACGGTTACCTTCCGGCTCAGTTCCCCCAGCCGTTCCCCTTTACATTCGGGACATTCCACCACATCAAAATAATCTCCCAGCTGCTTTGTATCCCCGTTTTTCTCTGCAAGACGCCTCCGCAATATGGGGTATACGCCTTCAAATCTGCCCAGAGAAACACTTTTGGGCGGCTTACGATCAGGGAAAAACGCTTTTACCGCACTGCTGTCTGCCCCTTCATATAAAATCGCTTTCTGCTCTCTGCTAAACTGCTGTACCGGCAAAGTGATATCCTGTTTTAGTCCATAGTAGGCAAATGCTTTTTGAAGTACAGAAAACTGGTATTTTCCATACTGTTTCTCAAAGTAACACACAGCCCCTTCCTCCAGAGACAACGTTTCATCTACTACCTGCTCTTTTTTTATGGTATGTACTCTGCCAAGCCCTTCACAGGCGGGACATGCGCCTTCCCTGGTATTAAAAGAAAAATAGGTGCGTGTGATTTTATCCATTCGCCTGCCGCACCGGCTGCAGTACATATAGACATAAAAATCGTTTCCTATTTTCTCTGTTTCCTCCTTACAGTCAGCGGATGAGATCACCTCGCCGCAGTGGGGACAGGTTCTCACACCCAGCTTTTCATAAATCATCCGCAGGTCTGTGTAAACATCCGTCATGGTTCCCACTGTGGAGCGGGGATTGCGGTTCATGGCGGTTTGTAGGATTACTATGGCGGGGGAGGCCCCCTGTATCCGTCCCACCTTCGGTTTGCGGATCCCTTGTAAAGCCATGGCTTCCAAGTACTGCCTTTGGCACTCATGAAACAGGACGTCAATTAACAGTGTGGACTTCCCGGAACCTGATAACCCGGTGAAGACCACCAGTTTATTTTTCGGTATTTCCAGGGAAATATTTTTCAGACATCCCTCATAAGCGTCTGTGATTTTAATATAGTTCATATATGCTCCTTTCAAACAGTAGAAGGCAAGCTGCACAAACTTCTACTGTCATGAATAAAAATATAGATATTTTAATCGTTTTTTTGTATACTGATACCATAAGGAAACGATTCAAAGGCGGTGATAACAATGACAGAAAACCGTTTGGGAAAACAGCCTCTGAAGAGTCTGCTGCTCACCCTGTGTACCCAGACCACATTTTCACTGATATTATACAGTATGTACGGCCTGACCGATGCCTTCTATGTATCCCGGGGTGTGGGGGGATACGCCAGCGCAGCCGTTGGGGTCTTCTCCCCTGTCACTGTCCTGATCGGGGGGATCACCACCACGGTCGGCACAGGGACCGGCTCTGTCCTTTCAAGAAAACTGGGAGCAAAAGAACAGGATAAAGCTGCCGATGCTGTTGGCTGCATGTTCTTCCTCTGGATCGTCTGCGCAGGACTGATCACCTTTGTGGGTTTAAGCCTGTTTGAGCCGCTTATAAGACTTTTGGGGGCTGCCGGGCAGATACTCCCCTACATACGGGATTACGGCAAGATTTTGCTGGCGGGAACTCTGATCAGCACAGGATTTTCCGGCGTCATGCGGGCAAACGGAGATATCTCCTACTCCACCCTGCAGTGGTCCCTTCCCGTCTTGCTGAATATGGTGCTGGACCCGATTTTTATCTATGTTTTCCACATGGGGATTTCCGGAGCTGCCCTGGCAACCCTGGCTTCCCAGATGGTTTCCATGCTTACCAGTCTGTATTATTTTTTCATCAGGAAGAAGACACCGTGCCGCATTTCCATACGCCACATCCGTTTTCACAGAGCCCTTGCAGGGGAGATCATCTCTGTGGGCCTGCCTTCCTTTTTGAATAATCTGGGCAGCAGCCTGATCATCACGGTATTTAACCACATGCTGCGTGCAGCAGGCGGCCCTATGGCACTTGGAGCCTACGCTATTCTAAGCCGTATCACTTCTGTCCTCTTCACGCCATTTACGGGCATCATGCAGGGGATACAGCCTATCATCGGCTATAATTACGGGGACAGAAACTATAAAAGAGTACGGGACACTGTCCGCTGTGCTTTTCAGGCAGACTTTGTCTATGGCCTTGCCATCACACTTTTCTCCCTTGCCGGGGCAGGCCTGGTCTTCCGCCTTTTTACCAGCCAGGAAGAGATCCGTATGATTGGAATGCAGGCCCTCCGAATCCTAAGTCTTTCCTTCTGCGTAAAAGGCTTTGTCCAGACTGCTGCTGCATATTTCCAGTCCACCGGAAATGCACGGACGGCGTTTCTGCTCTCTGTTGGAAGCATTTGTTTTATCCAGCTCCCCGTCCTGCTGGCGGCAGGCTTTCTGGGAAATATAACCTTTCTCTTTACTGCCTGTGTCGTAAGCGACCTTGCGGCCGCTGCCTGGGCGGTCCGGATATACCAAAAAAATAAATTGTGAGGTAATAGTATGATAAGTATGACGAAAAACACACAGTCCCGGGAAACCCTGCTGCAAATGGCACAGAAAGCCTTTCCCGGTGAGACCTGCACCAAAATCCAGGAACTGACCGAAGGTTATTTCAATGTGGCATACCTTCTGCTTTTTGACAGCGGCCGGGAAAGTGTCCTGAAAATTGCCCCTCCAAAAGATGCGCGCATTATGTCTTATGAAAAAAACATTATGTATAGCGAGGTAACCGCCATGAGGCTTGCTGCCCAAAAGACGGATGTGCCTGTGGCAGAGATCCTCTTTTTTGATGACAGTCTTACCCTTTGCAGTTCCCCCTACTTTTTTATGGAAAAGCTGGAGGGAAACAGCCTGTCCTCATTGGGAGACTCCATACCGGACTCTGACAAAAAGAAGATCCGGAAAGATTCCGGAATGCTGAACCGGAAAATAAACAACATCACCGGAGAATCCTTTGGCTATATCTGCCAGCCTCCTATGCAGGACAAGAACTGGTATACCGTATTTTGCCGTATGATGGAAATGGCATTTTCGGATGCAGAAGCCATGTCCATAGATTTAAAAATCTCTGTGCCTCTGTTGAAGCGCTTTCTTGAAAACAGCAGGACCGTGTTTGAACAGGTTACGGTTCCCTGTCTGGTGCACTGGGACTTATGGGACGGCAATATATTCGTAAAAAACAGCAGCATCACCGGCCTGATCGACTGGGAACGCAGCCTGTGGGCAGACCCTTTGATGGAAGTGGGGTTCCGCACCTACGGACAGGACCCTGATTTCCTCTCCGGTTACGGCAGGGAAACTTTATCTTCCCAAGAATATCTTCGGGCGCTCTGGTATGATATCTATCTGATGGTACTGGTTGCCCAGGAATACACTTACAGACAATATGAAACCACTCAAATGTATGACTGGTCCACCGGAATACTTACAGATAAATTTGCTGAATTAAGTCAGTATTATACCCGGACCTCTAAATCGTAATTACCTGGGTGGCACAGCGGCTCCCAAAGTCCTTATCATGCTCCACCAGCAGCATGGTCGGCGCGTACTCCAGAATCAGATTCTCGATCTGCATTCTGGAGAATATATCAATATAGTTCAATGGCTCGTCCCAGATATAGAGATGGGCGGGTTTCAGAAGGCTGGATGCTATGAGAACTTTCTTTTTCTGGCCTTCTGAATACTCTTCCATATTCTTTTCAAACTGTGTCCTTTCAAAATCCAGCTTACGAAGCACAGCCCGTAACAGGCTGCCGTCTATGGATTCCCGCTCCATATACGCATCAAGGCTCCCCCTTAAGAAAGAGGTATCCTGGTTAATATAGGAGATTTCCAGCCCTGCCGCCAGTTCGTGCCGTCCCCGGATGCACAGGTTCTCCACACCCGGAACGCTGATTCCGGCATCCTGCAGAATCATTTTCAGGACACTGGATTTTCCGCATCCGTTTTTTCCCTGCAGTAAAATCCGCTCCCCGCGTTTCAGTTCCATGCTGAAATTTTCAATTACCTGCGTGCTGCCATAAGAGATGGCTGCCTCCTTTGCCCTGACATAGGTCTCCTTATGGTGGGTAAGGGGCGTGAGTCTGAGCTGTACCGACTGTTCCAGATTTTTCAAAAGCTGTTCCTTATCCCTGATCGCCGTCTGCTGCCTGCGTTCCAGGTTCTTTCTCCTCTGCTGCATACGTCTGGCTTTTTCTCCGATATAAGCCCTTGTGTCAAGAAACCTGTCATGCTCCACCGAAGGATTGAATCCGATTTTCGAGCGCTCCGCCTTCTCTGCCCATGCAGAGGCTTTTCTGGCAGATTCCTCCATCTTCTTGATCTCCTGTTTCAGTTTCTCATTTTCAGAGATCTCATACTGGTCCCGTTTCTGCTTATTCTCCCACCAGGAACTGAAATTTCCTTTTTCCACCTCGATCTGGTTTCTCTCCAGTGCCAGCACATGGTCAATACAGGAATCCAGCAGCCACCTGTCATGGGATACCAGTATAAATCCCTTTTTCTTTTTCAGATAATCACACAAAAGCTCCCTTGTCTCCATATCCAGGTGATTGGTGGGTTCATCAATAAGCAGGAAATAACTCTCCCTGGAAAAAAGCACAGCCAGCATGACCTTCGTGCGCTCCCCGTGGCTCAGGGTATCATACGGGCGGTAGAGTATATCAGCCTCCACACGCAGCAGGTCCAGTTCCCGGCAGATTTTCCACAGCTCATAATCAGGCTGTATGCCTTCTATCACCTCTATGGTGTCATGTCCCATCTCCTCCTCCCTGATTTGAAAAGGAAAATAATCAAATAAAACCGAACTGCTGATACTGCCCCTGTAGGCATACTGTCCCATCAGCAGTCTGAGCAGTGTGGTCTTTCCTTTGCCGTTCCGCCCCATAAGCCCTAATTTCCAATTGGTATCCAAGATAAAGGAAGCCTCACAAAATACATCATCATAACTTCCGTCATAGCTAAAAGTCAATCCTGATACGCTTATTTTTGCCATAATAAAATCACTCTCCCAGCAGTCGCAGAGACGTTATCTCTATGTCTCTGCCACCATTAAAAAATCGCCTGTTACCAGACGATTTTTATATCCGCGCAAAAATAAAGCCGCTCAGCACAGAAAAAAAGAGGGCTCCTGCGAATATAGCCTATCTTCTGATAACATGACAAACATTCGATACGAAATCGTACCGTTCTTCCAGTTTCCACATGTTTTCAAAAAATAGATTATTTTCTCATCGGAGCACCTCTCTTTAAATTCTGAAAACAGCATATCACAGCCGGATACAAATTTCAAGCCTTTTATGGCTTTCATGCAGAATTGCTTTTTTGTGTAAAATCGTTCAGCTTTTACCGATTTGGTTATACACCTTCACTGCGTCCTTCACATGATACTGCTTTGTCTCGTGGTTCCCATTGGCATGGGCCGTTACGAGAATATACTCTTTCCCGTCTATTACCGCCATACTGGCGAGACAGAGTCCGGCATCTTTGGTATACCCTGTTTTTCCTCCCAGTATCTCGCCGCCGTTCACCTCGGCACTGCTCATCTCCCGGAACATGGTGCTGACAAATGTAAATCCCTGGGGATGACAGGCTGATGGGCTTGTACTATGTCTGCTGCTGGTAAACACCTGACGGAATGTCTCATTTTCCAGCGCATACCGCAGCAATGTGGAGATATCCCTCACGGTAGAATAATGATTCACATCCTGAAGTCCTGTGGAATTGGTAAAATGCGTACCATCCATGCCAAGTTCCCCTGCTTTTTCATTCATCATGTCCACAAAAGCCTCCTCCGAACCGGCAATGCTGCCCGCAAGTGTCAGACAGCATTCTGCCCCGGAGGGAAGCAGAACCCCATAAAGCAGATCCATACCTACAGCTTCCTCACCCGGACAAAATCCGGCCATAGAGGCACCTTCCGCGTAGAGCCCCGGAAAAATACCCTCCGGAACCGTTATACTTTCCTGCAGATCCGGAATGTTCTCAACAGCCAAAACCGCTGTCATGATCTTTGTAAGAGATGCAGGATACACCTTTTCATCAGCTCCTTTGTCCGCAAGGATCTTGCCTGTTTCCCGGTCCATAAGGATAGCATTTCGGCTGTTCAGCCCGTTCAGGTTTTCCACATCTTTTTCTTCTGTCCAGGAAACAGTCTCCCCTTCGCCCTGGCCTAAAACAAAAAACGCGGTAAAACTCATTAAAATCACAGACAGCATAACTGCCGCTAACATTTTCCGCCTTCTTTGGCGCCTTCTTCTCTGCCCTCTGGTCATCTTTCTGTCTGTTGTCTGTCTCTTATCCATCTGTACGCACATCCTCTCTAAATATATAAAGAACTCCCCTGTTCTTAAAGACATTATATCTTTTGGGGGAGTTCTTTCCTTTAATATTCAGTTGATATTTTCCTAAGAAAATCCTAAGATGTTATGTGTTTCAGCGTTTGGGAAGTGATACATAGAATACGGTCAGCTCCTCTTTACTCTCTGCCCTGAGTGTTCCCCCATGCTGCTCCACAATCTCTTTGGCGATTGCCAGGCCCAGCCCTGCGCCTCCTGTATTACTGCCCCGGGCCTCATCCAGCCTGAAAAATTTCTCAAAAATAGATTCCAGCTTCTGGGCCGGAATGGTTTTTCCTTTGTTCCCTATGGAAATCTCTACACTTTCATCAATCTCTTTGGCGCTGATCTCAATTGCGGTATCCGGATAACTGTATGCCACTGCATTTTTCAGAATATTATTAAATACTCTTGCCAGTTTTTCCGGATCCCCATACAGTTTAAGATTCTCATCCGCGTGAAGGCTTGCCGTGTTCCCATGAGCCGAGAGGATTGGATAGAATTCATCCATCATCTGTACCAGCATATAATATAAGTCAATGGTCTCCTTCTCAAGAGGTATCTCCTGAAGGTTATAGCGGGTGATCTCAAAAAACTCATTTAAAAGACTTTCCAGCCGGCACGCCTTGTCAAAGGCAATCCCCACATACTTTTCCTTTTGTTCTTCCGGCATATCCGGCGCCTCATTCAAAAGGCTCAGATATCCCATCACAGAGGTAAGCGGTGTCTTCAAATCATGTGCCAGATAGGTCAGCAGGTCACTCTTACGTCTGGACTCTTCTTTTAAAATCTGTTCATGATGCTCCATAACGGTTTTTACCCGCTCCATCTCTGTTCCAAGTTCTCCATACGGCGGTGAAAATATCACTTCTGCTTTTGCATTTTCTGTATTCATATACGTGTGGATCAGCTTCACTGCTTCATTCGCTGCAGCCTTCACTTTCTTTCTTGTATAAAAATGAATGGTAGAATAAATGACCGCGGCCATAAACAACACTATGGCACAGAAACACTTCAGCAGAAAATCTTTCAGCACAGGCCAGGATATGTCCTGACTGTAATATGACATGCCGGAATCTGTATTCTCCTGAGATGTGGAGACTACAAATTTTCTGACAAACCAATCCAGAAACAATCCGTTTCCCAGAGTATCCACCAGATAAAAGATGCCGTAACATACAATAAGAATAACATAAAAACTAATAATCACTTTTAAGAGAAATAGTAATCTATCCTTCAATTTTATAACCATACCCCCAGACTGTTTTAATATACCTTGGATTTTCAAAAGAATCATTCATCTTTTCCCTCAGGTGGCGGATGTGCACGGTTATGGTATTATTACTTTTACTGAAATACTCATCTTTCCAAATCTCATGAAACAATTCCTCTGCACTCACCACTTTTCCCTTTTCCCTGCACAGTATCTGCAGAATGGAAAATTCTGTTGGTGTCAGGGAAAGAAGTTTTTCATCCAGCGTACATTCATGTGTCCTGATATTCAGCACAAGGCCGGAATGCTCCAGAATATCTTCATTGGCTTCATAACCCGAATTATATCTCTTATATCTGCGGAGCTGGGCTTTCACTCTTGCCACCAGTTCCAGGGGCCGAAAGGGTTTTGTGATATAATCGTCTGCCCCCAGGCTCAGCCCCGTGATCTTGTCCAGCTCTTCCCCTTTTGCCGTCAGCATGATCACAGGAAACGTGTACTTTTCTCTGATCCTTCTGCATATCTCCAGGCCGCTCATACCGGGAAGCATAATATCCAGTACCGCCAAATCTATCTTTTCCCTGTCAAAACAGGCCAGAGCCTCCTCGGCTGTATAATATTTAAAAACCTGGTACGTTTCATTTTCCAGGTACAATGCAACCAGGTCGGCGATCTCCTTCTCGTCGTCTACTATCAGTATCTTTTCTGCCATGGTATCTTCCTCCTTCTGCATCTATCATACCAGGAAATCACTAAGAATTTATTAACATTATCCTAAGTTTTTGCATTTCAGTGCATAAGTATCCGTCCATCTCTGAAATACGCGGCAATGGAAGTGATAAATTGTCCGTTGCTTGGACGCTTTTGTATGTAATAATTCGCAATTTCACGATACAGTTCCTGATTGCCCCGCTCCCACATCACTTCTATGGCATGGCGGATATTCCGTTCCACACTGGCGGGAGCTGTATTGCATTGAGAGGCCACCTGGGGGTAGAGACACTTCATCATGCCATTCAGGCTGCTGTTCCCCTCTACTTCCAGTGCAATTGCTTTCCTCAGATACAGATGCCCTTTCAGATTCGGAGTGATGCCCAGTCTGTTCAGCAGGATACCTGTGCGCGCTCCCACATCCATTTCTATGAGTTCCTGACAATAACCGGTCATATCATCTGTATGCCTGTCCCTTTTTTCCAATATTTCTGCCTGCAGCAGATATTGCAGCGCCATCTCCAGTATCTTCCCCTCTGCCAGCAGTTCTTGAAAATTTTCACGATTCATGGTATATTTCCTCCCAAATAGAATATTTCTCAGTGGTTCTGTAAAACACGAATGTTTCTATTATAAGAAACCGGCCGATACTTGTCAACGCAGCTCACTGCCATAATATTCCATATTTGGAAGGAATGGAACATGGATAATAAAAAATTAAAGGAAATCATGAAGGCGCAGGGCTATACGATCGAAATGTTGTCTCTGATCAGTAAAATCCCTGTCGGAACACTTTCTAAAATCATCAGCGGAATCACATCGAATCCCGGATATGAAACCATGTCCGCCATAGCCAAAGCGCTTCATTGTTCTTTGGATGAATTTTCAGGGCGTCCTGTCTTGATTCCCTATGACTATGAGGAATACCTCCGCCGCTTCAAGCTGCTGCCCACCTGCCAGAAAGAATATATCAAATATGTGATCGACCTGGAATATGATCGCATGATCCATCTGCAGAATGATAAGAAAATATCCCTGAGGTGTTATGAATTCACCAACATTGTGGATGGCTGGGCCGAGCTTGACAGCGCCAAAACACACAATGTAACGGTAGATAAAAACCTTCTGACAGACTCCTGTACCTTTCTCGTCTGGCTCCGCACAGATTTACTGGAGCCAAAATTTTTCAAAAATTCCGTCCTGGGCTTTCAACGCAATGAGGGACAGCGGCCAAAAAGCGGTGAAATATGGATCGTACTTCATAACGGCCTGCTGTTTATCGGAAGGTTTTATAAAAGCCATGAGAGATTCATCCTAAAATCCTTAAACGGGACCATTGACGACATTTCGGCTACAGACTATTCTCAGTACCGCCGTTTAGGACTTTATGTCGGGTGTGTGGATGTTCCTGAGCTTACAAACGAAAAGACCGCTTTTGGGCAGGATTAACCTGCCATAAGCGGCCTTCTTTTCTTATTTCTTTCTGTTTCTTATCCATAGGCCTGCTGCAGTCAGCACAATGCCTGCTGTACCAAGCCATATCTTATTCTCCATCTTTCCCTCCATGAGAGAAAACAAATAAAATTTCCCCATATACTTTTCCCCTGAGCCATAACAGCAGATGTAATAAAATACGGGAATCATATAAGCGATTGCCAGATTATCCGTTATACCATAGGCCAGGATCCCAAGTCCTCCAAGGAAAACGCAGCTTGCCATGGCGCATAAAAAGTAAGTTCCAAAAGGAAAGGTGCACGCTCCAAGCCTCATCTGAAATAAGACCAGCAGATTCAGCACTGCCAGTATGAGATATGCCTGCAGCAAACGCAAAAGCTGCACATTTCTTACCGGATATTCTTTGCTTGCCAGCAAATCCCTGATATCTTTGTTCTGCTCGGGCATAAAAAGCGGCGTCAGCAGCACAATGCCCAGCAGTGAAAAATATATATCCAATACCTGTCCGGCTTGAGACTGATTCAGCGCTTCCAGGCCCACGATCACCGGAGCGAAAAGGCAGAACAGCACACCTGCTGTAAAATGTCCGGCATAATGATTTTTAAAGTATTCTTTTTCTATGGATAAAATTCTTTCCACGGCCTCCCAGCACTCCTTTCCGCTTCATGTGATAAATCACCATAGTACCTGCCATAAGCGCTAAGGCAAGCCCGGCGTACAGCAGTCTGTTTTTGACCATCTGTCCGTACACGGACAGCCATACGTCTGTGGACTGGTCATTATTAAACCGTGGGATCAGGTTCCATCCTACCGTGCCAACCAGCTTTGTTCCTCCGGCGCTGATGCTTACGATCCAGATCACCACCTGTACTAAAATAGCAGCCGGTCCTCCCACGGATTCGGACAGGAAGAATCCCAACGCCAGAACAAACGCCGCCTCCGGTAAAATCCATCCTAAAATGTATTTTCCATAGGCCAGCAGATCCACTGCCACTCCCAGCTGGTGTCCGTAATACATACACTGAAGCGTGGGCATAACTGACAGCAAGAACAGTGGAACTGCGATCAGGAATACAGCGGCAAAATACCGTGCTGCTATAATGGCCGCAGAGGACGCTTTTCTGGCATAAATCACTTCCTGGGCCATAGAGCGTTTGTCCCTGAGCGTTCTGGTCACCGCCAGAAATACCGGAAGGAGGCCCAGGATAATGCCCATATAGTCACAGAAGATCCTGGCTTTTCCTCTGGATATGCGGTCCGTATACAGACTGGCATCATAGATTTTTTTTGCATCGTCGTAAGTGGCATAGGTCATGGCATTATTTTTAATCTTGTCAGCAGCATAGCTGGTCCCTCCGCCGATGATCTTATCCGCTTTTTTCATGTACCGTAAAAACTTATCGTAGGACAGATTTTCTGCCGGGGCAAGGATGGGCGGATTGACACCTGTCATCTGGATGGATGCCCCATTTTCTATAGGTGTTTTCTCATCCGACTCCCGGATTGCCTCTGAATATCCATCTTCCATACCTGTACAGGCCGTTAAGATCTGATGGATCCCTTTCTGTTTCTCTTCCGTCAGGACCACATTTTTATAAAATCCCACCGGATATGCAGTATAGCTGTTTCCCTCATATTCTCCGGCAAGCATGGCCAGGGTTGCTCCCATGATCTCCTGCTTATCAGAGCTGGCTTTCAGCCCATAGCTCTGTTCCTGCCCCTTTAAAGGCTCCGAATATGGGGTAAAGCTTCCCACCTGGCTTACATAGAAGAAAATAAGCGCAGCCAGAAACAAATAATAAATGAGGCTTTTCAACATCTGCCCGCATTCCTTGGCAAACAGTTTAAAAAACATTATTTTCTCCTCCTCTCCTCCTGCATCAAATACATGTAAGCATCCTCCACATTTGCCTCACATACCTGCGCATCGGCGAAAGGCTTTTCATCTGCGATCAGACGGACACAGGCATGATTCCCCTGCATCATCATACTGGTGACCGTATAACTATTCCTGATGCTTTCTAATTCCATCCTCGATACCTGGGCACTGTAGATCCTGCCGCTGGCCTCCTCCAAAAGTTCTGTCACGGTCCCCTGAAAAAGCACACAGCCCTTGTTCAGAACAGCAATGTCTTCGCAGGTGGCCTCAACATCCCCCACGATATGTGTGGACAGTATGACAATTCTGTCCTTTGCCGTCTCGCTGAGCAGATTACGAAAACGCACCCTCTCTTCCGGGTCAAGGCCCGCCGTCGGTTCATCCACGATCAGCACTTTGGGTTCGTGCAGCAGCGCCTGTGCAATGCCAAGCCTCCTGCGCATTCCGCCCGACATGGCACGCACCTTGGTTTTTACATCATCTGAGAGATTTACCTGTTCAAGCAGTGATGGAATCCTCTCCTTTCTCTCCCGCCCGGAAAGGTCTGACAATACGCCCAGGTAATCCATGGCCTCATATACAGACATATTTCCGTACATGGAAAAGTCCTGTGGAAGATAACCGATGAGCCTTCGGATTTCCCTGTCATTGTTAATATCAATACCGCATACGCGTACGTCCCCTTCTGATTTCTGCAGCAGAGTTGCAATGATTTTCATAAGCGTTGTCTTGCCGGCACCATTGGGACCCAAAAGACCGAACATTCCCTGACGGATGGTGAGGTCCACATTTTTTAGAGCCTGCTTTTTCCCGTAGTTTTTACTCAGATTTTTGATTTCTATCTTCGTATCCATTTTTGTCTTACTTCCTTTCTCCTTATCTGCTTCTTATCTTAACAGGGAAATCTCTATACTTTCCCTACAGACAGGAAAATACCGCGCAGACAATTGCACCTCCGCAAATACTGTTGGCAAGTTCCAGCTCTCCCCCGTGTTTTTTACAGAGCAGGGCACTGATGGACAATCCTATGCCAAAATGGCTGTTGTCCCCCTTCTTTTCCCTGTAATATGGAGAGACAGCTTTCACCAGTTCCTCTTTTGAAAACCCTCTTCCGTCATCTTTTACATACAGACGGATGGGCCCCTCCTCACGCCCGGCTTCCAGGAGCACTTCAATCCTCTTATCTGCATAACGGAGGGCATTTGACAGAAGGTTTTCAACAACTTCCAGAACAAAAAAATCATCTGCCAGCAGTTCCGTCTCCGGATTTCCCTTCATCCTCACTACAATTTCGGTACCGCTTGTCTCATTAAGAGGCGCTGCCGTCTCACATATTTTTTCAAAGAGACAGGAGAGGCGGATATGCTTCCCCTTTGGCATCCGTTCTTCCATACTGTGGATTTCTTTCATGGTCCCTCCAAAGTTTTCGAGCCTTCCCAGTTGTTCCTGCATGGTATGGAGAATCTCTATAACCTTTTCTTTTTGCAGCCGGTCATCCGGATAAAAGCGAAGCAGCAAGTCCACATATCCCTGCATAACGGTAAGCGGCGTGCGCAGATCATGGGCAAACGCCGCGTTCAGAGTTCTCTGGTCTTCTGCCTGATTCCAGAGGTTCTCCTGATACGAAATGAGCTGCAGGCGCATGTCATCCAGGCATCTGCAGAGCTGGCCCATTTCATCCGGACTGTCATATCTGCAGGAATACCCCATGTCATTTTGGGAAATATGCTGGGCTGCATCTGTCATAATATCAATGGGCTTTTTCAGCTTATTCCTGTAATACAGCCTGGACACAAAAGCAATTGCCAGTACAGAATACAGCAGCACGCACCCATACTGCAGAATATTAATGCCTTCCAGCAACAGGATATCCAACTTGGTCAGCTTTTTTTCCGGTATTGAATACTCAAAGGTAAAGACAGTATTCTTCTCCTTATCCAGTACCATCTGCGATGTCTTGTGCCCATACGGCTTCTCAATGATCCGTTTCCATCCATTGCAGGTCTGTATCGTCATGGCAGAGGCCAGACAGATTGCCAGTACCGCCACGAAAATATAAAAGCGCAGAGATTTCCTGAGATTCAGATTTCTGATTTTCTTTCCCAGATCCTCCAGGTATTCTTCTATCCAATCCATTGATAGCCCACTCCCCAAACAGTTTCTATATAGTCATGGTTTGTATATTTTTTCAGTTTCAACCGGATCCTTCTGATATGCTCCATAATAATACTGCTGTCTCCATCCCCGTCATACCCACGGACAGCTTCATAAATGCGTTCTTTGCTGAACACCTGTTTTTTATGCATGGATAAAAACTCTATAAGGTCAAATTCCATTTTGGTGAACGGTATCTGTTCCTTTCCATAAAACACTTTCCGCTGTGAGTAATTGATTACCAGCTTTCCCTGAAACCTAAGTTGTTCTCTGGATGCCATTCGTCGCTCCCGCCGCAGATGTGCCATAATTCTGGCCTCCAGTTCATCCATGCTGAACGGTTTCATAATATAATCATCACCGCCAACCATCAGTCCATTTACTCTGTCCTGCTCTTCCACTCTTGCAGTGAGAAAGAGAATGGGACAGCTCACATAATCTCTGATCCTTCTGCAGACCTCATATCCGTCCATATCCGGCATATTAATGTCGAGAAGGATCATATCAGGCTGTATCTTCATTTTTTCCAACGCGTCCTCCCCGCCATCCGCTGTATAAATTTCATATCCCTGCAGCTCAAAATAATCTTTCAGCATACAGCGGATATCCTTCTCGTCATCCACAATCAAAATTTTTTCCGCCATTCTTCCTCCCATCCAGCTCTGCGCGAGTACTTCTTTTCCTGCCAAGAGCATTTTTATCCATTTTATAATCAGGATAACAAAAAAATCTCTACAAAATCTCTACAAAAAAGCTGCCGAACATTTCTGCCCTGCAGCTTTTTGATCTTCTTTTTATAAGTTCCAAAATCCCGGCCGCTTATCTGTGAAAAGTAAGGCAATAACCCTTATGAAAAGTTTCCCCTTTTTTCAGAGAAATAATATCCGGTTTTTCTGAAATATCTCCTGTGAAACCATAGTCATCACAGCGCCCCATCCATGGCTCCAGACAGATATAAGGTCCTCCCGGCATTGTCCAGATGCCGAAATTGGTAAACCCTTCGCACTCCATGGTCACATAAGGTCTCCCGTCAGGGTATCCGATCCCCACCCATTCAATCTGGGTATCATCAAAGATCAGGGCATCCCTGTCAAACATATGATCTGTAATGGGGCATCTGTAATATCCTTCCGCCTCTTCCACATGCAGCGTGTATTCTTTGGAAGCATCTGCCGTACCGCTGTCGCCATACACCAGTTTGTATTTAAGCGCCGGTCCCTCTTTAAACAAAAGGTAATAATCGGTCTGTTTACTACCCTGCAGAATGGGAACGTTGAAACCGGGATGTCCACCGATCGTGAAATACATGGTATCTCCACTGTTGTTCACCACATTCCATTCCACGGTAAGCTTCCTTTCCTCCAGACGGTGTGTGATATGCAGTTCAAAATCAAAGGGAAAATAGCTTCTGGTGTTCTCATCCGAAATCAGTTTGTGGGTAAGGGCCGAATCTGTCCTGCTGATACAGACAAACTCCCTGTCTCTGGCAAATCCATGCTGGCTGGTATGGAATTCCTGTTCCTGCAGACGGTATGTATCGTTGTGATGCTTTCCTACATTTGGAAAGAGAACAGGCGCGTGGCGGTTCCAATAAGGTGGCTTTGCCTGCCATAACTCTTCTCTCTCATTTTCCTTATCATACACACTGACTAATTCAGCACCGTGGTCCTCTATGGATACTCTCAGAAATTCGTTCTCCAAAATCTGTCTCATGACTCTAAGCTCCTTTTTTCATCATTGCTTCTAGTTTATCACAAGCAGGAGGGGCAGTGCAATGTGAATTATGCCTTATATATTTCTTTGATCAGGTCTTTACTGAATCCTTCCTGAAGCTCCAGGTCAAATAAAAGCTGCAGAAGCCCAAAACGGTTTCTCAAATCTTTCGCATAATAAATGCTCCGTTTGAAAACATCTTTTGTCACCTTGATCTGCTCCGGATAATATGACGCGTCCATTGACTTCAGAATGTCAATAATTGTCTCCGCCTTTGGCAGCTCATCAATCAGCGCCTGAATCTTATCCAAATGCTGCAGATAAGCCGCTCTTCTTCTTGTTACTTCTTCATTTTTATTTTTTCCGATGGACTGCTCCAATTTCAGGACACCAGGCGCTGCCGGTCCGTAGGCTGTCTCAATCTCTTCGCTCCAGGTATTGTAGTCAAAATGCGGTGCGCTGCCTGGCACTGCATCTTTGCCAAGCTCCCGGAGCTTTTCATACATCTTGATAGCTGCCACAGTTCCGATTCCCACCTTTGTGCCGTGAAGGGGATCCGGCTGCTGGTCAAGCAGAAACATCATTTCCCAGTAATGAGACATGTGATGCTCACTTCCTGATGCAGGCCTGGAATTGCCGATATAGCTCATGACAATACCGCTGAGTACAAGACCTTCCATAATGGCTGCCACTGCCTCTTTCTCTCTTTTTGCTGCCCTCTCTGCGTGATCTACTACCTTCTGGATAGATTCCCTCACCATAGCAGCCATCTCCGGACAGTAATATTCCCCATTAATAATGTGAGCAAGCTGCCAGTCTGTCAGGCAGACATATTTTCCCAGAATATCACCTGCGCCTGCAGCGATCATGGACAGCGGTGCCTGGGCCAGAATATCCAGATCTCCGATTATCACTTTTGCTGTATGGGCTTCATATGTAGTTTTCAGATGCTTGATTATAAGCGGTGAAACATTGGAGGCATAGCCGTCCATTGACGGTGCTGTACCCACAATATAATAATCCAGATTCATTTTAAAACTGATAAAACGGCATAAATCGTTGATAGTACCAGATCCCACGCCGATGATCAGATCACAGTCCCTGTCAATCTCTGTAAGAAAATATGTGACTGCCTCCTCATCCGGCACAAGCTCCTTATCCTGAAAAACAATTGTCTGATATGGAATTGGCGTCTTATTCAGCACTGCACATACTTTTTCCCCAGCCACCTCTTGTGTATTGATATCACTGACCACACAGAGTTTTTTATAGCCATGCTTTCCCAAAATTTCAGGAAGACGCTCAATGGCATTCTCCTCAATGATAATATCCTCAATGCTGCACACATGTGTCTTTCCACAGGAACAGTGATATGGTTTCTCCAAATATTTTTTCCAGTTTATCTTTTCCATTGTTTTGCTCCGGAGTGCGACGAAACATTACTTTCAGCTAGCTGTGCGCCACACTCTGCTCCTTTCTGTCAGATTCTATTTTGGGTAACGGTATTGGTACTGAATTATCACCCTATGTTTTTACTATAGCAGAATCTTTAAGAATGTCAAACTACCGTTTAAATTATTAATTGATAGTATTATTAATAATTTAAATTATAAATAAATTTACCAAACTGCAGCTATCTTTGCAGTTTTAGGCTGGATATTATATTTTGCAGTTCTTCTGTCACATGCCGCAAATCCACTTTTGAAAAGTCTGTGGTGTCAATCTCCATAACTGGTCCCGGAAGCCGAAACTCTACCATCCCCCGCTCTGTAATTCCCCGGATAAACTCTTCCTGTGTGAGAACTGGCTGTATGTTTATTTCTGGGTTTGTTTCTGGGTTTGTTTCTGGGTTTGTTTCTGGGTTTGTTTCTGG
>ERZ778495.77-NODE-77-length-109550-cov-17.457309_pt1 | contig 109550 bp, 104 predicted proteins | sample MGYA00433100_ERZ778495 | MGnify/ENA primary metagenome ERZ778495 (study PRJEB29527, sample SAMN07138962) | mouse gut metagenome | material: feces | host: mouse | place: China:Nanjing | collected 2016-01-25 ...
TATTTTATCATATCTCTTTTTGCTTGTCAAGAACTTTTTTAAGTTTTTTCAAACTATTTTTTGTCAGCCTTTTTAGCAGGCTTCCAGCAATTGGATGTTGTCATTTTGCGACAGCCATAATAGATTATCATAGCTCTTGTCGTTTGTCAACAACTTTTTTCTCTTTTATTAAGAGAAAACGGAGAAGGAGGGATTTGAACCCTCGCGCCGCTATTAACGACCTACTCCCTTTCCAGGGGAGCCCCTTCAGCCGCTTGGGTACTTCTCCAGGCTGAATAAAATAACTATTCATTTATATATCCAAAAGCATCATAACTGATCTTGAACTCACCACCCCGGTTCGTTCTCGATGTATGCTTTCGGGAACGGAGAGAGTGGGATTCGAACCCACGCGCCCTTGCGGACAAACGGTTTTCAAGACCGCCTCGTTATGACCACTTCGATATCTCTCCATATCTATCACTCGGTCAGCGACAAGTGGTATCTTATCACTTATGTCGGAAGTTGTCAATAGATTTTTTGAATTTTTTCCAAAATTTTCTCTGCAACAACAATATCCTCCGGCGTTGTGATTTTTATGTTCTCATATGAGCCTTCTACCAGCTTGATCTTCATGTTTCCGAAGCGCTCTATAACCATGGCATCGTCCGTGATATCAGCCATGTTTTGCTGCCGCGCCCTCTCATGTGCTTCCCGGATCGCAGTGTATGAAAAAATTTGAGGAGTCTGAATATTCCACACCCTATTTCTGCTGGGCGTGGACTCCACCATTCCATTTTCATCTGCAATTTTTATGGTATCCTTGGAAGGCATCCCAATTACACAGGCCCCATAGACAAGTACAGCCTCTTTTCCTCTTTTGATCATGTCATCTGACAAAAAAGGCCTGGCCCCATCGTGAATAAACACATAATCGCTGTCTTCACAGGCGCACAGCCCTGCATAGACAGAGTCATAGCGCTCATTACCGCCTGGTATCACTGCCTTCACTTTTGAAAAACCATATGCTTCTATAATTTCCTGTTTACAGAAATTTATACTCTCTTTTCCTGTAACAACAATAATTTCTTCAATTTCCCTGCTGTTTTGGAAACAGGACAGGCTGTAATACAGAACCGGCTTCCCCTTAATTAGAAGAAACTGCTTCTGTACTTTACTGTTCATTCTCTTTCCCTGGCCTGCAGCCAGCACGATTGCTGTGGATTTCATCAGCGCTCTCCTAATCTCAAATTTGGAATCGCATTTAGATCAAGGCCATGCCTGGTTCCTTTTTGATATTCGTAATAAGCCGCCACCCCTATCATTGCTGCATTGTCTGTGCAGAAAATGGGGGATGGATGATAAAATTGAATTTTATTATTTCTGCAGGCTTCCTCCATAGCTGTGCGCAAACCACTGTTTGACGCCACGCCTCCTGCGATTGCCAGCTTGTCAATCTTATGATCCTTTGCCGCCGCAATGGCATGTTCCACAAGCACCTCAACAACACAACGCTGAAAAGAGGCCGCAACATCTGCCGCCACAATATCTTCTCCCTGCATTTTACATTTGTTTAAATGGTTCAATACCGCTGATTTGACGCCGCTGAAACTAAAGTCATATGGCGCTTCGTCCACTTTCGCCTTTGGAAAATCAAAAGCATAGGCATTTCCCTCTTTGGAAAGCCTGTCTATTTTGGGTCCTCCCGGATAGCCGAGGCCAATAGCCCTTGCCACTTTATCAAAGGCTTCACCAGCCGCATCATCTCTCGTCCTGCCCAGGATTTCAAACGCACCGTAATCCTTCACGATCACAAGATGAGTATGTCCTCCGGATACTACCAGGCAGAGAAACGGTGGTTCCAGATCAGGATGCTCTATATAATTTGCTGAAATATGCCCTTCTATATGATGCACTCCCACAAGAGGGATATCTTTTGCAAAGCTGATAGCCTTTGCCTCAGCCACACCCACAAGCAGAGCGCCCACAAGCCCCGGTCCGTAAGTGACACCAATCGCATCTAAGTCATCCAGGGTCACATCCGCCTCTTTCAGGGCTTCCTCAATAACCTGGTTAATTTTTTCAATGTGTTTTCTGGACGCGATCTCAGGAACAACGCCCCCGTATAATTTGTGAAGCTCTATCTGGGACGAAATAATATTAGATAATATAGTCCTGCCGTTTTTTACCACAGAGGCGGCCGTCTCGTCACAGGAGCTTTCAATTGCAAGGACAAGTACATCCTCATTTGTCTTCTCCATTTTACATTCTCCTTTTTCACCGAACTTATTCGGAATCGTTCAGACACCTGAACGATCACACTTATTCTTCCTCAAACTGCAGTTCCACGGACTGTCTGTCCCTGGCTGCAATGGTATTCGGAAATACTTTTGACGCCTCTGGAAGCGCTTCCTCCGGACGCACAAGGGACGGGCTGTAATGTGTCAGCCATAGTTCTTTTACCTGCGCTTCTTTTGCCAGAAGTGCGGCCTCCCTGAAAGTCATATGTTTGTGCGCTTTAGCCTTTTCCTCTTTGTCCTGCTCTCCGTACATGCCCTCACAGATAAACAGATCAGAGTCTTTTGCATGTTCTGCAATGGATTTTACAGGACGGGTATCTGTGGTATACGTTAGTTTGATCCCTTTTCTGACAGGTCCCAGGACCATATCCGGTGTATATATTTTGCCGTCCGCCTCAATAGTCTGGCCTTTCTGAAGAGGATTCCAGTATTGCAGGGGAATTCCCTGTTCTTTTGCACGGGAAGCGTCAAATTTGCCGCCTCTCTTGATTTCTATCGAGTAACCATAGCAGGTCACATTATGGTTTACACGGAATGCCGTAATATGATATCCGCAGAGTTCTATCTGCTCCTCCGGCTGTGTCAGCTCTATACATTGTATATCAAAGGGAAGCTCCGGAGCAATGACACGAAGAGCCTGAACTACACGAACCAGTCCCTTAGGACCGATCAGTGTCAGCGTTTCTGTGCGCTCTGCATTCCCCATGGTTAAAAGGAGTCCCGGAAGCCCGCTGATATGGTCTGCATGATAATGTGTAAAACAGATCACATCAATTGGCTTGAAACTCCATCCTTTTTCTTTTACTGCCACTTGTGTGCCTTCGCCGCAGTCTATCATAAAATTACTACCGTTATAGCGGGTCATAAGTGAGGTGAGTTTCCGCCTTGGGAGCGGCATCATACCTCCTGTACCCAATAGACAAACATCCAGCATCTGTCATATCCTCATTTCTCTTCCATATTGACTTCGGCAACTGTTCACTACCTGCACAGTACCTGGAGTCTGTTTGAAAATTCATGCAGAATCGCCTTTGGCGATGACTGCGTTTCTATCTTAGCACACATTTTTTTCCACTACAACAATTCCTTTTCATTTTTCTTATCAACGGGTATGGCAAATCCCCGGATAATCTCATCGTAACAGTCCTCACACAGGTCAAACTGGTGGCGCTGCGTGTCTTTTTGGGAAAAATATCCCCAGGTTATGTCTACAGGAAGAACCCCTTCCATAGCGATACCGTTTTCCACATGCAGTTTCTTTCCGCAGCGGTTGCAGTATAACTCTGTGAGCATGTCTGTTTCCTTTTTTTCGTATTTTCGCATAAATTTATCCTCCTGCTTTGAGCTTGTACGCCAAACCATATCTGTCTCTTCTCTGTCATTATACAAAAAATATGTGCAGAAACCCAGTGGGAAACAGTTGCAGATATAGAAAAAGATAGCAGCTCTGCTATCTTTTGCACATTACGACGGCGTGTTCTGTGGGAGACTCGTAGAAGTTTTTTCTTAGTCCCGCCTCTTCAAAACCGCAGGAACGGTACAGAGCGACTGCCCTTTTGTTGCTTTGGCGCACTTCCAGAAAGAAGGAGGAGACCCCTGCTTTTTTGCCTGCCTCCACAAGTGCCTCCACAAGCTGACGCCCTATATGTTTTCCCCAGCAGGAGGATTTTACGGAGACATTGGTTATTTCACCTTCGTCCAGGGCTGTCCACATACCTGCGTATCCTATGATAACGCCGTCAAGCTCCGCAACAAAATAAATTGCATGGGCCGAGTGCACGGCATCCAGAAAACCGGATGCCTGCCAGGGTCGTGAAAAATTTTCCGCTTCAATCTGCGCCGCTGCTGTGGTGTCTTCAGGGCGCATATCTCTAATTATCAGCATTTTTTTCTTTAGCAAGGCGTTCCGCGCGTTCTCTCTCAGCCTGTGATACTCTCAGGTAATCCGGCTGATGCTCTGCGGCGTCTTCCATTTTTCCTTCCTTATAGTAAATCTTGGCAAGGGCAGCAACAGCGGCTGCTCTTTGTTTGTTCACATGAGCAGGGGCAAAGGAATAGGGGACACGGCATGTCTCCTCTATGAGCTCCCGGTAAACAGGGACGCCGTCACCCAGGAAAATAACCGATTTTTCTCTCCGGTTCAGTTCCTCTATCAGGTCTGTCATAGGGAGGGCGTCCTGTGGTCTTACTATTTTCAAGGTATGGTTTTCAAAATAGTATAGGCCTGTGTAGACCTGTTTTCTTCTGGCGTCCATGATGGGGCAGATCAGCGTGTCCGGGGCTGTGTCGTATAGGTTATAGGCAAGGGCATCTACAGTGGGAATACCTATCAGAGGTTTATTCAGGGCAAGGCCCAGGCCTTTGGCGGTTGCGGAGCCTATTCTGAGTCCGGTAAAGGAGCCGGGACCGGCAGCTATTGCTATAGCATCAATGGAATTTAAGTCCAGGGATATGGCTTTTTTCACCTCGTCCAGCATGGGAAGCAGGGTCTGGGAATGAGTTTTCTTGTAGTTCATGGTGTATTCAGCCACCAGTATATCGTCTTCCACTACGGCAACGGATGCTACCAGCCCGGAACTGTCAAGTGCTAAGATTTTCATTTTTTGTCATCTCCTTATTTATTTAGACCTTCTATGGTTACATTTCTGTAATCAAAGCCTTTGGAGGGGTCTTTTTCTATTGTTATTTTTATGATATCCGGTGGGAGAAGTTCCTCGATTAGCTCTGCCCACTCTATGAGACAGACGCCTTCGCCAAAGAAGTAATCATCGTATCCGATTTCTTCCATCTCTTCTATGTCACCGATGCGGTAAACGTCAAAATGGTAGAAGGGCAGACGGCCGCTTTCGTAAATCTGGACTATGGTGAAGGTTGGGCTGTTGACAGGCTCGTCTATACCCAGACCCTTGGCTACGCCTTGGGTGAAGACGGTTTTGCCGGTGCCCAGGTCACCGTTTAGGGTGTAGATTTGGCCCGGAGTGGCTTTTTTGGCCAGGTATTGGCCTAGGGCGAAGGTTTCTTGAGGGGTGTTGGTTTCTATTGTCAGCATGTGGGACAGCTCCTTTTTGGTTGGTATTGGGATGGGGACGGGTAAGCCGGCGGTACAATGGCATGTTAAAGTTTAATGGAAATAATAAGTGCCTGTTTCGTGCAGAAGTATTGTATGCTGCATATATTAAGCGGAACAATGTATGGTTTTTTTTAAAGATATCATAAATTATAATATAAAATTATCTTTTATGCTACAAGTATAAAAAAGAAATTTCTTGCACCTTTTATTTTTAGAGATTATAATAGAGGAAAATGTTTAAAAGGAGATTTTTGATATGGCTAATCCTATTGTTACGATCACTATGGCAGATGGGGGCGTTATTAAGGCGGAATTGTATCCGGATGTTGCGCCGAATACTGTGAATAATTTTATTAGTTTGGTGAAAAATGGATTTTATGATGGACTGGTGTTTCATCGGGTGATCCGTGGTTTTATGATTCAGGGCGGCTGCCCTCAGGGAACCGGAATGGGTGGTCCGGGATACTCTATTAAAGGTGAATTTAGTGGAAATGGGGTTGAGAATAACCTGAAGCATGATGCCGGAGTTTTGTCTATGGCACGTGCTATGGATCCTAATTCTGCCGGAAGCCAGTTTTTTATTATGCATGAGAATGCACCGCATTTGGACGGGCAGTATGCTGCTTTTGGGAAAGTGACGGAAGGCATGGATGTGGTGAATGCCATCGCTGATGTTCAGACAGATTATAGTGATCGTCCTATGGAGCCACAGACGATCCAGAGAATGACTGTGGAAACTTTCGGTGTGGAGTACGCTGAACCCGAGAAATTTTAACGTATGAGACCCTGTCGGCACAGACTGGAGTGTTGTATTATCTGGCGTGAATAGTAAGTACTAATTACAGCCAGAGTAATACAGCGCTGTATTAGGTTTTGTGCGGACAGGGTATTTTTTCTGCAAATGCTATTGCTCGATCCAGCCGGAAACAAGACTGTCAGTGCTGTAAATTTTGTCAGTCTGCAAAGCGGAGGCGGGAAGCGGGCATGGCCGGTCAGTCATGGAAAGTCAGGTATTCACCGTCCAGGGCTGCGTAGTAGAGTTCTTTTAAGTCTGTGATTGAGGCACGGCCGTTGGTCGCTTCTTTCACGGCTTTTTTTATGGGATTTTCTTCGGACTTTTGGACGAGAACCTGGAGTTTTACGTTCTCGGTGTATTGAGAATCCATGATGGGGATGCCGCGCTGGCCGAAAAGATATTGAAGTTTTCCCACACCGTTGTAGTCGGTTCCGATCTCCAGTAGAATACCGTGGTGTTTTGTGATCACCCGGCTGCAGGCAAGGCCCTCCTGGACAGCTTTTGAGTAGGCACGGACAAGGCCGCCGGTCCCTAAGAGCGTACCGCCGAAATATCTGGTGACTACCACGGCTGTATTGTAAAGTTCCTCACCTAATAGTACATCCAACATGGGTTTACCCGCTGTGCCTGACGGTTCTCCGTCATCACTGCAGCGCATGGTCTCTTTTCGCTGGCCTATGACGTAAGCATAACAGTTGTGGGCAGCATTCCAGTGTTTTTTCCGAACCTCTTCTATGAAGCTGAGGGCTTCCTCTTCAGACTTTACCAGCCTTACTGCAGCAATGAAACGTGATTTCTTTTCTGTGATCTCACCTTCGCCGCCCTGGTAGATTGTTTTGTATTGTTCCAGCATGGGAATCCTCCTTTTACTGCTTTTCTCTGTAAAGTATAAATTTGAATTAATGCCATATGCATCTGAAACTATCATATCATAAATTATAATATGCGTGTAGTACCAGATAACAATGGTTGTTTGAAGTTATAACTTTTCTCTTAAATTCCATTAAATTTATAAGTTCTACTTTATTTCGCTATGCCATTTTGCTATAATAGGGACGTATACTGCTTATATTGCCCTCTTATCTTTACCGGAAAACAGGCAAAACCAGGTGCGGACAAGCTGGTCTTCTGTATAGATGGTATGGGTATGGTATATAATCAGGAAAAGGAGGCAAACTACATGAATTTTGGAAAACGTGCGACTGATAAGAAGCGCAATTCGCTTTCCTCCCGCTCTACTATGATGGGGAAGAAGGCACACGTTTCTTTTATACGCATCATTTTCATTTCCCTGATTGCCATAATGGTAATCGGCGGCTGCGTAGGTTTTGGTGCCTTCAAGGGTCTGCTGGATAATGCGCCGGATATTGAAGACGTAAATATAATGCCAATTGGCTCAGCAACCTTTGTCTATGATTCTGACGGCAATCAGCTTCAGAAACTGACAGCACCTAACTCAAACCGTATGCCGGTCACTATTGATAAAATTCCTCTTGATCTGCAGCATGCAGTAGTCGCCATTGAGGATGAACGTTTTTATGAACACAACGGTATTGATTTGCGCGGTATTGTCCGTGCAGGGGTAAAAGGCATCACCAGTGGTTTTAAATTTTCAGAAGGCGCCAGTACCATTACCCAGCAGCTTCTGAAAAATAATGTATTCAAAGACTGGACCAATGAGTCTGTAGTAGAACGTTTCAAACGTAAATTCCAGGAACAGTACCTGGCTATCCAGCTGGAAAAGCAGCTGAAGGACAAGGACCAGATTCTGGAAAGTTATCTGAATACCATCAACCTGGGCAATGGTAATTATGGTGTTCAGGCCGCCGCGCACGGCTATTTCAATAAGGACGTCAGCGAGCTGACGCTCTCGGAATCAACCGTTATCGCCGGTATCAGCCAGAACCCCACGCGTTTTAACCCGGCTGTGAACCCGGAAGAGAATGCGAAAAGACGCCAGGATGTCCTGGAGCATATGCTGGACCAGGGTTATATTACAAAGGAACAATATGACGAATGTCTGGCAGACAATGTTTATGACCGTATCCAGGCAGTGGAAGCGGAATCCTCCGAGGAGGACGATACTTATTCCTACTTCATTGACGAGCTGACAAGACAGGTGATTGATGATCTGATGACCCAGAAGGGTTATACCGAACAGCAGGCCTACAATGCTCTTTACAGCGGTGGTCTGCGCATCTACACCACACAGGATCCTCAGGTCCAGCAGATATGCGATGAGGAATACGGCAATCCGGAAAACTTCCCTGCCGGTACCCAGGTGGGACTTGATTATGCGCTGACCATCGCGCATCCGGACGGGACAGAAGAAAACTTCAGCAAGGAAATGATGACCACTTATTTCAAAGAGAATGAGGATCCCAACTTCTCTCTTCTTTTTGACAGCCAGGAACAGGCACAATCCTATATTGATGCTTTCAAAGCAGCAAAGACGGAGGACGGAAGTACCGTTATCGCGGAACAGGCATATTTTACACCGCAGCCCCAGTCCTCTTTGTGTATCATGGATCAGCACACAGGATATGTAAAAGCAATTGTGGGAGGACGAGGCGAGAAAGCCACCAGTCTGTCCCTGAACAGAGCGACCAGAACAGTAAGGCAGCCCGGTTCTACTTTCAAAATTGTATCCACCTATGCACCGGCGCTGAATGAGTGTGACAAGACACTGGCAACCGTTTATGATGATGAACCTTACGAATACGCTAACGGAAAACCTGTAAAGAACTGGCTGACCGGCAGCTATGGGGGTCCTACCACCATCCGGGAAGCTATCGTAAATTCTGTCAATGTAGTTGCCGTAAAATGTATTACCGATGTAACACCTCAGCTTGCATACGATTATCTTCTGAAATTCGGTTTTACCTCTATTGTTGATACTCTGACGGTGGACGGAAAGGTCTACTCCGATATCGGACAGCCTACCGCACTTGGCGGTATCACAAGAGGCGTGAGCAACCTGGAACTGACTGCCTCATATGCGGCGATTGCCAACAACGGAACATATATCAAACCAATGTTCTATACCAAGATTTTAGATGAGGATGGCAATGTGTTCCTTGATAATACACCCGAAAAGACAAAGGTCATCAAACCCAGCACAGCTTATCTGCTCACCAGTGCTATGGAAGACGTTGTGGACCACGGTACAGGTACCAGACTTCAGCTTGACAACATGCATGTAGCCGGTAAGACAGGTACCACAGAGGGCTACAATGACCTTTGGTTTGCAGGATATACCCCTTATTACACCTGTACGGTGTGGTCAGGATATGATGATAACACAAAACTGCCATCCGGTGATTACCGAACCTATCATCAGGATTTATGGCGTAAAATTATGCAGAGGCTCCACGAAGGCAAGACAGATACCGATTTCAAGATGCCGGCAACTGTGTCAAAAACCACAGTCTGCACCGAGACGGGCCTGCTTCCAAACTATAACTGCCCAACCATCACAGAGTATTTTGAAACGGATGAGATACCTAAGAAACGGTGTAATGTCCACTCCAACAAAGTATACACGCCTCCGGCTGAGGAAAACAACGAGCCAACTGGCACACCTACGGATACACCTACAGACAATCCGGCTAATACGCCGCCGGATAGTAACGGCAATACACCAACGGATAATCCCGGTGATACCCCCACAGAAACACCCGGAGGCGATACACCAACGGACAATCCCGATACTCCGGACACGCCGGATACACCCGACACACCGGATACGCCCGACCCGGCTCCCCCTGAGGGCGGCGGAGAAACTGAATAGTCAACAAAAAGAGCATTTCCAATCTGAACCGATTGGAAATGCTCCTTTTAAGTTATGCCTGATCATTTACTCAAAATCAATTTTGCCGCCCCATAAATTCCGGCATCATTTCCCAGAGTTGCCAGCTTTATTTTTGTATCCTTGCAGGCTGTAAATGCATACTGTCTGAAGTATTTTTCCACACAGTCGATCAGCACTTGTCCCGCCTTGGAGACACCGCCGCCGATCACGATAACATCAGGGTCTGCAACGCAGGAGAAGATTGCCAGGGCATTGCCCAGGTAACGCGCAAATTGATCTGCCACTTTGGCTGCCAGTGCGTCCCCATCCTTGTAGGCGTCAAACACGTCCTTTGCTGTCACATTCCGAATTCCCCGCAGTACGGAATCCTCCTCACCGGATGTCATGGCACGTCTTGCCAGTCTGGCGATTCCTGTGGCTGAGGCGTACTGCTCCAGACACCCCTTGTTGCCACAGTTACATGCTTCCTCTTCATCCATCTCCACAGATGCATGTCCGATTTCACCGCCGGCCCCGTGGGCGCCCGTCACCATTTTTTCATTGACAATAATACCACCGCCCACACCGGTTCCAAGCGTGACCAGGATCAGGTTTTTAGACCCCTGGCCGCCTCCTTTCCACATCTCACCGAGGGCTGCCACATTGGCATCATTTCCAGCCTTTACCACAAGCCCGGTCAACTCTGCCAGCTCTTTTTCAATGTTCTTTCTTCCCCAGTGAAGGTTGACTGCACAGGCGATCTCCCCGTATTCATCCACCGGTCCGGGAATTCCGATTCCTACACCTGCCACCTCTTCTTTTACAATCTTTCTTTCTTCCATCTTGGCCAGGATCGTTTTCGCAATATCAGGAAGGATTTCTTTTCCCTCATTCTCCACGCGGGTTTTGATCTCCCACTTTTCCTCCACTGTGCCGTCTGTCTGAAACAGTGCACATTTGACGCTTGTTCCTCCCAGGTCTATTCCAAAACACCATGCAGTCATCAGTCTTCATCCTCCTCGCTTCTCTTCTTTGCCATATTCTCCTGTACACGGCGGTACAGTTCCTGGGCCGCGTTGTAGCCCATCTTTTTCTGCCTGTGGTTAACCGCAGCGGATTCCACAATAACCGCAAGATTTCTGCCCGGGCGGATGGGGAGTGAATGACACACGATACGGTTGCCCAAAAACTCCGTATATTCTTCCTCCATACCCAGACGGTCATATTCCCTGTCTTTGTTCCATTCTTCCAGTTTGATGACAAGATCAATAGACTGGGTATTTTTCACACTCTCCACACCGAACAGGGTCTTCACATCAATGATGCCGATGCCCCGCAGTTCGATAAAATGACGGGTGATATCCGGTGCTGAACCAACCAGCGTCACATCGCTGACTCGGCGGATCTCTACCACGTCATCGCTGACAAGACGATGTCCCCGCTTGATAAGCTCCAGAGCTGCCTCACTTTTTCCAATGCCGCTCTCACCCATGATCAGCACGCCTTCACCGTATACGTCCACCAAAACGCCATGGATCGAGATACACGGTGCAAGCTGCACATTCAGCCACCGGATGATCTCTGCCATAAATGTGGAGGTTGTCTGTTCTGTGACCAGAATAGGTACCTCGTATTTCATAGCCAGCTCCAGCATATCTTCATCAGGCTCTGTCATGGTGCTGAAGATCACACAGGGAATCTGGCTGGAGACAAAACGCTCAAAAGCCTCTATTTTCTTCTCACGCCCCAGATGAAGCAGGTATGTGTATTCTACATATCCGATTATCTGTACACGTTCGTTCTCAAAATGCTCCAAATATCCTGTCAGCTGCAGTGCTGGACGGTTAATATCAGGTGTGGTGATTCTTTTCTTGGAAATATCAATATCCGGTGTCTTATTATACAGTTTTAATTCCTGTATCAGCTTTTTCAGTTCTACACCTTTCATATGGCACGCTCTCCTTTTCAACATTTCTTGTAACTGTTCAGTAACCTCACCGTATCGCTACAATTCTTCTTATCTAGTTTATCATAAGGCATTTGGAAGTTCAACAAGCCTGCCCAAACTATTCCTTTTTTTCTTGCTCCTTGTGGAAAAATCCATACACCGCCTCCGCTGCGCGCTCATTCATGGAGGGGACTGCCTTTAATTCCTCCACGGAAGCCTCCTTGATCTTATCCGGCCCCGGAAACTGCTTCATAAGGGCTTTTCGTCTGGCAGGACCGATACCGGGAATATCATCCAGAATAGAATGTACCTGGCCCTTACTTCTTAAAGAACGGTGGAATTCAATGGCAAAGCGGTGGGCCTCATCCTGGATCCTGGTGATCAGCTTGAAGCCCTCGCTGTTCCTGTCGATGGGAATTTCTTTATTATTGTAATACAGCCCTCTGGTCCTGTGCTTATCATCCTTTACCATACCGCAGACCGGAATCTGCAGATTCAGCTTGCCCAGTACCTCCAGCGCAATGTTGACCTGTCCCCTGCCGCCGTCCATCATGATCAAATCCGGGAACCGTGTGAAACTTCCAAACTCCTCGTCCAAATTTTCTTTTCTTCTGGCTTCCTGCTCATCCAGTCCATGCACAAAGCGGCGTGTAAGGACCTCCTCCATACTGGCGTAATCGTTTGGCCCCTGAACAGACTTGATGCGGAATTTTCGGTAGTCACTGCGTTTTGGCCTGCCTTTTTCGTAGACGATCATGGAACCAACAGACTGGAATCCGCTGATATTGGATATATCATAAGCCTCTATCCGCTCCATTTGGGGCAGTCCCATCATACCTGCAATTTCTTTGGCTGCACCGATCGTACGGCCTTCCTCACGTTTTATGCGCTCTTTATCCTGGTTAAGCACAAGCTCTGCATTCCTCTGGGCCAGTTCCACAAGCTTTTCCTTTGTACCTTTCTTTGGAATCCGTATGTGTACTTTTCTTCCCTTCCTCTTTTCCAGCCACTGGGATATGACCTCCCGGTCTTCAATCTCCTCCTGGATCATGATCTCTTTTGGGATAAACGGAGTTCCCGCGTAAAACTGTTTCAGGAAACTGGACACGATCTGGGCACGCGGGTCCTCCTTGGCAACCTTCAGATAGAAATGGTCTCTTCCTATGAGTTTGCCGCCCCGGATAAAGAATACCTGTGCCACCGCATCCTCTCCGTCCTGGGCAACTGCCACAACATCTTTATCCTCCCCATGCTGGTCCGTGATCTTCTGTCTTTCACCGATCCGCTTTACACTCTGGATCAGGTCCCTGTACTGGGCCGCATCCTCGAAATTCATTTCCTGGGATGCCGCAAGCATTTTTTCTTCCAGCTCTTTTAAGATCTCTTTGTGATTGCCGTTTAAAAAATCCAACAGTTCATCCACTTTTTTCTTGTAATCTTCCTTAGAGATATACCCCTGGCAGGGCGCGTCACACTGGTGGATCTGATGGTAAAGGCAGGGGCGCTCTTTCCCTATATCCCTGGGAAGATTTCTGCTGCACGTCCTCAGCCGGTAAAGCTTTGTAGTCAGCTCCACCACGTCTTTTACAGCCATAGCGCTGGAATAAGGGCCGTAATAACGTGATTTATCCTTCTTAACCCTGCGGACGATCTGTATTCTCGGGTAATCCTCCCCAACCGTAACCTTGATAAAGGGATATGTCTTGTCATCCTTTAAAAGAATGTTGTATTTTGGTGTATGCTCTTTTATTAAGTTGCACTCCAGGACCAGGGCTTCCAGTTCGGAATCCGTGACGATGTACTCAAATCTGGCGATCTGTTCCACCATCTGCTCCTTGCGGACACCCAGGTTCCGGCTCCCCTGAAAATACTGGCGCACCCGGTTCTTCAAGCTGATAGCCTTGCCCACGTATATAATGGTGTCGTCCGCATCATGCATGATATAGACCCCGGGTCTGGCCGGCAGCTTTTTCAGTTCTTCCTCTATGTTAAACATGTATTCCTCCTTACAGCTAATACCTTTTTCTGACGGACTTTTTGGAAATGATAAAGAAAAAGAAGTTACCGCCATGCGATAACTTCCTTTATTCATGATAATGGAAAACTCCCAGCGCGTGTTTTCTATTATTCTATCATATCATTCAGCTAAAAGGAACAGGTGTACGATTATTTTTTTCTTCCTCCTCCGCCGGAACATTGACTCCGGCTGAAGCTTTAGCATCATCCGGAGCCTCAATGACAGGCACTGGCGACGCTCCGTCTTTTTCCGCGATCCTTTTTTTCTCTTCAGGCTCTGCGATTCCCTTGATCTCCCTGAAGATCTTCATAAATTCTTTGCCGGTGATAGTCTCCCTCTGAATGAGGAAATCCGCTATTTTGTCAAGGGCCTCACGGTTGGCAGCCAGAAGACGTTTTGCCTGGTCATAGGAAACCTTCAGAAGCTTCATCACTTCATGGTCAATCTCCGTTGCCGTGGCATCACCGCAGTTTAATACTGCACGGCCATCCAGATATTGGCTCTGGGTATCCGCAAGCCCCATAAGGCCAAAACGGTCAGACATACCATACTGGGTGATCATGGCCCTTGCCACCTTTGTTGCCTGCTCAATATCATTTGCAGCACCGGTGGTCACTGTGTCAAACACAATCTCCTCAGCAGCACGGCCGCCCAGGTATCCCACCAGCATGGCTTCCAGTTCTTTTCTCGTATTCAGGAATTTTTCTTCCTCCGGCACATGCATCACGTATCCCAGAGCACCCATAGTACGGGGCACAATGGTGATCTTCTGAACAGGTTCAGCGTCTTTCTGGAGGGCACTTACAAGGGCATGGCCCACTTCATGGTAAGAGACGATCTTACGCTCCTCAGCGCTTAAGATCCTATCTTTCTTCTCTTTACCAACCAGCACAACCTCCACAGCCTCCAGCAGATCTTTCTGGGCAACTGCCTTTCTGCCGTTCTTGACAGCCAGGATGGCCGCCTCATTGATCATATTTGCCAGGTCAGAACCTACAGCTCCTGACGTTGCAAGGGCAATTGCTTCCAAATCCACCGTTTCATCCAGAGAAACACTCTTTGCATGTACTTTCAGAATGTTTACCCTGCCTTTTAAATCGGGTCTGTCCACAATAACACGTCTGTCAAAACGTCCGGGACGCAGAAGCGCCGGGTCCAATACCTCCGGTCTGTTGGTGGCTGCCAGGATCAAAAGACCTTTTGATGTGTCAAATCCATCCATCTCAGCCAGAAGCTGGTTCAGCGTCTGTTCACGCTCGTCATTGCCGCCGAATCTGGTGTCACGGGTTTTACCGATGGCGTCCACCTCATCAATAAAAATGATACAAGGGGCATTTTTCTTGGCTTCCTCAAACAGATCACGTACACGGGAGGCACCCACACCTACGAACATTTCCACAAAGTCAGAACCGGACAGGGAGAAAAATGGAACATGGGCTTCCCCGGCTACCGCTTTGGCAAGCAGTGTCTTACCGGTTCCCGGAGGGCCTACTAACAGGGCACCTTTGGGGAGCTTTGCACCGATGGCTGTATATTTGCCGGGGTTGTGAAGAAAATCTACAACCTCCTGCAAGGATTCTTTTGCCTCATCCTGACCGGCCACATCCCGGAAGGTGACACCAGTCTCCTTCTGCACATAGGCCTTCGCCTTGCTCTTGCCTACACCGCCCATCATGCCGCCGCCTTTGTTCATCCGGCGGAACATAAAGCTGAACAGGGCCACCATCAAAACAACGGGTATGAGAATACTCAGCAAGCTGTAGATCAGCTCTCCCGCTATATTGGGCTGCTCCTTATCAAAGTCTTTGATGCCTGCTTTCTCAAGTCTTTTGGTAAGTTCGCTCAAGTCCTCCATCAGTGTGGTAGTCTTGGTCTGCGCTGCCACTCCTGCGCCATGCTTCAGGGTGATGGTGAGTGTATCGGACTTGAGAACTACACTCTCTACTTCCCCCTTGTCCAGCATAGTGATAAATTCACTGTATTTTATTTTGCTGGAATCTCCTCTGCCTATCTTTGTCATCATATTCATGCAGAGCAACATGACTATTATACAAATCAGGAGCACCAAAAGGGACTGCTTATTTTGAGGACTTTTTTTGTTTGGGTCCTGGTTTCTATTTTGGTTTTGATCCATCTCTTTCCTCCTATTATTATCTCTTCTATTATACGGATTGGGACTTGATAAATCAATAAGAAGATTATGAAAAAGACGACACATTTATAAAACTTTTGTTAATTTCCCTGTTATTCTGTGTAATCTGAACAAAATAATATATTTTTCCCTAAGCCACTGGAATTTCCTCTATCTTTTGTAGTATACTATGGAAGGCGATATCACATGTCACTATTCACAGCCCTGCAAAAAACGCAGTTCTGTGAACAGTAACATGCACACAAAATGCAATAAGTTGTATTTCGGCGCTGGCCAACTCGGGATTTTGCTTTGCAAAACACCTCGCGGGACAGTGACTATGAATAGTAACTATCACATACCCCAATATTTTGTAGAATAGAGGCATAGAAAAAAAATGAAAATCGGATTTGATAATGACAAGTATTTGTCCATGCAGTCAGAACACATCCGCCAGCGGATCAACCAGTTTGACAACAAACTGTATCTGGAATTCGGCGGCAAGCTCTTCGACGATTACCACGCATCCAGGGTTCTGCCCGGCTTTGCCCCTGACAGTAAGCTGCGCATGCTGATGCAGCTCAGTGACCACGCAGAGATCGTTATCGTTATCAGCGCCGGCGATATTGAGAAAAATAAAGTCCGAGGGGATTTAGGCATTACTTATGATATTGATGTACTCCGCCTGATCGATTCTTTCAGAGGCAGAGGCTTTTATGTGGGAAGCGTTGTCATCACCCAGTATTCCGGACAGAACAGCGCCAATAAATACAAGGACAAACTGGAAAAACTGGGCATTAAAGTGTATCTTCACTATCCCATTGAGGGTTATCCAAGCAATATTCCCCTCATCGTAAGCGATGAAGGCTATGGCAAAAACCAATACATTGAAACCACCCGGCCCCTTGTGGTCGTCACAGCACCGGGTCCCGGAAGCGGCAAAATGGCCACCTGCCTGTCCCAGCTCTACCATGAGCACAAAAGAGGTGTCCACGCAGGATATGCCAAGTTTGAGACCTTCCCCATCTGGAACATTCCGCTGAAACATCCGGTGAATCTGGCTTACGAGGCGGCAACTGCTGACTTAAATGACGTGAACATGATCGACCCCTTCCATCTGGATGCCTATGGTGTCACCACCGTCAATTATAACCGGGATGTGGAGATCTTCCCTGTACTCAGCGCCATATTCGAGCGCATCTTCGGTCAGTGCCCTTACCAGTCACCAACCGACATGGGCGTCAACATGGCCGGAAACTGTATCATTGACGATGAAGCGTGCAAGGAGGCATCCAAGCAGGAGATCCTCCGCCGTTACTATCAGGCCATTGACGGGCAGGCAGAGGGTACCCGCACCCAGGAAGAGGTCTTCAAATTAGAGCTTCTGATGAAACAGGCCCATATCTCCACAGATGACCGGAAAGTCACCTCAGCAGCGCTTATCAGGGCAGAAGTCACAGGTGCCCCTGCCGCCGCACTGGAGCTGGAGGACGGTCGTATGATCACAGGAAAAACCTCTGATCTGCTGGGCGCTTCCGCGGCGCTTCTGCTCAACACCCTGAAGGAACTGGCAGAAATCCCTCATGAGACCCATGTCATTTCCCCGGCTTCTATTGAGCCTATCCAGAAGCTGAAAACAGCTTATCTGGGCAGCAAGAATCCGCGGCTGCACACAGACGAGGTGCTTATCGCCCTGTCAAGCTCTGCCGCAACCAGCGGTGTGGCAAAGAAAGCGCTGGAACAGCTCCCCAAGCTGAAAGGCTGCCAGGTGCACTCCTCCGTGATGCTCTCCTCTGTGGACAGGACCATTTTCCAGAAGCTGGCTGTCCAGCTTACCTGTGAACCGGTTTACGAGCATAAAAAATTGTATTAAGAATAGAAAACAGCGCCTCACCATTCTATATGGCAGGCGCTGTCTTTATTTTTGTGCATAATAAGAGACGGACACAAAGTAGTCCGCCTCTCAAAAACCTTATTCCTTACTCATCATAACCATTCGGGTTATTTGACTGCCATCTCCAGGAATCCGCACACATTTCCTTGATTCCGAATTCCGCTTTCCATCCCAGTTCTTTTTCTGCTTTCTCAGCGCTGGAATAGCAGGTGGCAATATCGCCCGGGCGGCGGTCTTTGATCACGTACGGGATTTTCACGCCGGTTGCTTCCTCAAAGTTATTGACAATGTCAAGAACGCTGTAGCCCATACCGGTTCCCAGATTGTATACTTTCAGGCCTGCTTTCTCCTCAATTTTCTTCAGAGCTTTCACATGGCCTTTTGCCAGGTCTACCACATGTATGTAATCGCGCACACCGGTTCCGTCGGGTGTATCATAATCATTGCCGAACACGCCCAGCTCTTTTAATTTACCCACAGCTACCTGTGTGATATATGGCATCAGGTTGTTAGGAATACCGTTGGGGTTCTCACCGATCATGCCGCTCTTGTGGGCACCGATTGGGTTGAAGTAACGCAGAAGCACTACATTCCACTCCGGGTCAGCTTTCTGGATATCCATGAGGATCTGCTCCAGCATGGATTTTGTCCAGCCATATGGGTTGGTGCACTGGCCTTTTGGGCACACTTCTGTGATAGGTACAAAAGCAGGGTCCCCGTATACGGTTGCGGAGGATGAGAAAATGATATTCTTCACGCCATGTTTTCTCATGACATCCACCAGAGTCAGGGTACCTGCAATATTATTCTCATAATACTCCCAGGGTTTCTGTACAGACTCCCCTACCGCTTTAAGCCCTGCAAAATGGATACAGGAATCAATGCTCTCTTTCTCAAAAACAGCATTCAGTGCTTCCCTGTCAAGAATGTCTGCCTTATAAAAGGTAACCGGTTTGCCTGTGATCTTCTCCACTCTCTGTAAAGATTTCTCACTGGAGTTACTGAGGTTGTCCAGTACCACTACATCATATCCTGCAGTCTGCAGCTCCACTACCGTATGGCTTCCGATGTAACCAGCACCGCCTGTCACTAAAATTGCCATTTTAACTCCTCCTTCTAACTATCCTGTTTTAAAACATATTTTCTGTTCATAACTACTGTAACACTTTTTTTGTGAAAAGAAAAGGAAAATTTTTCTCTATCTTTCACGCTGCCTGTACTTGTCCACAATGGCATTCATGGCAGAGAGCTTTTTCTCCATATCTGCAACCAGCTTAAACTGTGTGCGGCACCGGTCCAGGTTATGTCCCTCCCGGTGTGTCTTGAAATACACATCCCCGTCCAGATGATCAGCCAGAAAACGCATGCCGCATTCGTATGTCATAACCATGGCACCGATGGGCAGCATGTCCAGCTCCTCATCTGTCAGGCTGCCTGCGCAGCCCTCCACGAACCCCTTTGTGTACAGCTCAAACAATTCCATGTCACATGAGACTTTCGCCAGATCCCTCTCGTCCTCATCCCCAGTGCTGGCGCCGAAACGGATAGAATCTCCAAAGTCATTGACCGCCAGTCCCGGCATGACCGTATCCAGGTCAATGACACAGATGGCCTTGCCGGTCTTATCATCTATCATAATATTGTTGAGCTTTGTATCATTGTGTGTAACCCGAAGAGGCAGTTTCTTCTCTGCCTGCATCTCTCCCAGCACATAGGCCAGGTGCTCCCGCTCCAGAACAAACCGGATCTCCCTCTGCACATCCCCGGCATATCCGCAGGTATCCCGCAGTACGGCAGCTTTAAAGTCATCCAGACGGCTTGCTGTATTGTGAAAATTCATAATGGTTTCATGCAGGGTCTTTGCAGGATAATCCGCCAGCAGGCCTTGGAAATGGCCGAATGCAACTGCACTCTGGTAAAAATCTTCCCTTTTTTCCACCTTATCATAACAGCTTGCGCCTTCGATGAACAGATACGCTCTCCAGTAATCGCCGGCACTGTCCAGATAATATGGCCTGCCGTCCCGGGCTAAGACAATGTTAAGGGTCTCCCTGTCAGCGTCCCCGCCGTTTGCCAGGATCTTCTTCCTGAGCCAGGATGTAACTCCCACAATATTCTCCATCAGCTCCACAGGCTTATGGAAAATACTCTTATTCATCCTCTGAAGGATATACCTTTTCCTGCCCTGTTCCGTCTCAAACGCCAGACGGAAGGTATCATTTATATGCCCGCTGCCGTACAGGATCTCCTCCACCAGCTTTCCCGGAAATGTAAAATTCTCAATTACCTCTCTGCGTATCAGTTCCTCGCCGCTCACTTGTTATTCCTCCCAAAGTTTCTCCGGATACAGGCCGCTTTCTTTTAATTTTCTGATGGCAGCAACTACTACCGGCTTATCCTCTTTATATGTAACGCCGTACCATTTATCCATGGATTTGAGGACCTCCACTGTAGCCTTGTCTTCAACCAGAAGCTCTCCAACCACTGAGGGAAGGAAATACTCACACTTCAAGGGATTACTCTGCAGATTTTTCTCAAGGAACAGAGGAAATCTGTCTCTCAGTTCTTTCAGCATACTGACTGTAAAGCCCCACATATTCATGGACACGGTGCTTCCCCTGGGAATCTCTGTCCATGTCCTGCCCTCATCCTCCGTGTAAGCAGTGCCGTCTGCCCGCTTCTCAATATGGGTCCTCTCGTGTATCCCCACAAGATGATGTTCCTCATCTGTCTCACAGACGCCTCTTGCCACATGCCCGTTCTCTGTAAGCGTATTCTCAAGCACATAGCCCACCATGGTATAACGGTATTTATCATCGTCCTCATGAGTTGTCAGGTAATCATAGATCATCCGGAATGCATGGGCACCGTAATAATCATCTGCGTTGATCACCGCAAAAGGTGCATCCACCACCTCCATGCAGCTGAGGACCGCGTGTCCGGTTCCCCATGGCTTCACCCTGCCCTCAGGCACGGAAAAACCTTCCGGGATATTCTCAATCTCCTGAAACACATATTCCACCTGGATCTGTCTGGCAAGCCGCTCACCGATGGCCTCCCTGAAATCCTTCTCATTGGCTCTCTTTATAATAAATACTACCTTCTTAAATCCTGCTTTCACTGCATCATAGATGGAAAAATCCATAATAATATGTCCCTGTTCGTCGATCGGGTCAATCTGCTTCAGCCCGCCGTAACGGCTCCCCATCCCTGCTGCCATAACTACTAATACCGGTTCTTTCATCTTCATTGCTCCTCCTTATGAATGTGTTTTCCGGATACAGGATACCCTCGTACTCCTGCCTGTTAAACATTATACTACACATCCCTTTTTTTCACCACAGGTAAAAGCAACGTAAGTCTATACTTTCACAGTATATCATATTTGTACAATTGTTCTTTACACAATTTCATACGTTATTTATCTTAATAATATCTTAAACATAGTGCTCCGCATAATACCACAATTTTTGACGATTTTTTTATGCATATAGCACTATAAATAAAGTAAGTGTATCTATATTCAGCAAACATATCCTACAGGCGACATAATAACTTTACTGATATGGCAATCTGATTGTACAAATGCATTTTCGGTTCAGCCTGGTGATATGTCTCATTACAGACAGCATCCTGCATTTCTTGCTGTTTTTTTTCCGTAATAGTCCAACTGGCGAAACGATATGGTTTTTCTGGAAAAGTTGTTTTATAATGTATTCATGCTATGGAGGTGTTTTATGCCATTTGAAAGTCTTGAATTAAGAGAAGATATCAGTATCTCCAAAGTTGTCACCATACACTATTTTGAATATATGAGTGACTTTAATTTTCCCGGGGAATCCCATGATTTCTGGGAATTTGTCTGTGTTGATAAAGGAGAGGTGGATATCATGGCCGGCGACAGGCCACACACACTGAAGAGGGGACAGGTTGCCTTCCACAAACCGAATGAATTCCACAGCCTGAAGGCCAATGGCCGGATCGCGCCAAACCTGGTGGTTATTTCATTTGAATGCAGCTCTCCCGCCATGCAGTATTTTGAGGGGCTTATAACAGAAATCGGTGAAACAGCCCGTTATCTCATGGCTCAGATCATTTACGAAGCCAAACACTGCATTGCCACACCCCTTGATGACCCTTATACTACCCATATGGAACGGCACCCGGGGGCAGATTTCGGTTCCGAACAACTGATCAAGCTTTATCTGGTACATCTGCTCATACACCTTGTGCGGGAGCAGCTAAAAGGCCGCAGCACCGCACCTGCTGTAGTCAAATCCATCAAGCAGAAAAATGATGCCATCATTTACAAGCGGATCACCGCCTATCTGGAGGAACATATCCGTGAGCATCTGACCATTGATGAAATCTGCAGAGAAAACCTGATCGGCCGCTCCCAGCTTCAGAAACTTTTCCGGGAGCAGAACCAGTGCGGTGTCATTGAATACTTCTCACGGCTTAAAATCGAGCTGGCAAAACAGCTCATCCGGGAGAATCACCACAATTTTACGCAGATATCAGATTTCCTTGGCTATACTTCCATCCATTATTTTTCCAGGCAGTTTAAAAAGCTCTCAGGCATGACCCCGTCCGAATATGCCTCATCCATTAAACTGCTTGCCGAAAGGCCATAATTTTGAAACTTCTTTCAGAATTTTATCATTGTTTTACAAGACTATTCATATTATAATGAAGAAAAAGAGCACGGTGAAACGGGGGCTCGCAATAAAGGAGAATGTGTTATGAAAATCTACAGAACAAAAGACTACGATGAAATGAGCAAAAAAGCGGCACACATCATTGCTGCTCAGATTGTATTAAAACCTGACTGTGTTCTCGGTCTGGCAACCGGCTCCACACCGGTAGGCACATACAAGAACCTGATTGAATGGTATAAAAGCGGGGATTTGGATTTCTCCACACTTTCCTCCTGCAATCTGGATGAATACAGAGGGTTAAGCCCTGAAAATGACCAGAGCTACCGTTACTTTATGAATACAAATCTGTTCGATCATGTAAATATTCGCAAAGACCATACTTTTGTACCGGACGGACAGGAAGCAGACAGCAACAAAGCCTGCCAGATGTATGAGCAGATCATCCAGGATCTGGGCGGCATTGACCTGCAGCTTTTGGGCCTTGGACACAACGGACATATTGGCTTTAACGAGCCTGCAGAGGAATTCCCCAAAACAACACATTGTGTTGACCTGACAGAGAGCACTATCCAGGCCAACAAACGTTTCTTTGAAAAAGAATCTGATGTTCCGAGACAGGCCTACACCATGGGTATCGGAACCATCATGAGCGCCAAAAAAATCCTTGTTGTAGTAAGCGGTGAGGATAAAGCGGAAATCCTTAACAAGATCATCAACGGACCGGTCACGCCTCAGGTTCCTGCATCCATCCTGCAGCTTCATCCTGATGTGACGATCGTTGCTGATAATGCGGCACTTTCCCAAGTTAAATAATTTTATAAAAAAGAGGGAACGGCCAGCCGGCTGTTCCCTCTTTTGTACTGCGTCCGATTCATTATCTCATTCTTAAAAGTTCTTTCATTTTCAGCTTATTTCCGTAATGGAGAACAGATGCACTGTACACCCTTATTGACACTGCCGCGATCACAATGATAAATAGAAGGAGAAGGCCCATGGAAACCAACAAATCCCCTGTCTTCATCCCGCCTGTCAGCAGAGTGAACGGTACGGAAAACGGTGAGGAGAACGGCAGATACATGGCAAATTTGGCCAATCCGCTGCTTCCGCCTCCGGCGATAGCTGTAAAATATCCCAGATAAAAGCTGCCAAGACTGATAAACATTACAGGCATCATGGCTGAGTTCAGGTCCTCCACCTTGCTCACAGCCGCGCCGCATACGGAATTCATCACCGCGTACAATGCATATCCCAGTATAAAATAAACCAGTAAAATGAAAACCGTGAACGGTGTGATGCTGGAAAAACTAATTGCAACTCCGCCTATATTAAAATTCGCAGGCACAAATACCGTGTAGCATATAACTGCAAAGGCAATGATAACCACCATCTGGATCAGTCCCAAGACTCCCATTGCCAGACATTTTCCGATGAGGATCCTGGATGGTTTTGCTGAGACAACCAAGGTCTCCATAACCCGGGAGGTCTTTTCCGATGCCACAGACATGGCAACGCCGTAGCCGTAATAATATACTGCAAAAAACATGATAAATACCACAGCCAGGCCCAGAATATAACCTGTAACATCCATATCACCTACGGATTCCTCTGTGTATGGCAGAGACAGGGTGGATTCTGCAATGGTCCGGCTGTCCACACCACTCTCTTCCAGGACATTTTTCTGCCATATTTTATTACACTCATCTGATATTTTCTGAGCGCTTATTCCCTTCATGAAATTAGCATTTACCACATGGATAAAGGGAGCTCCGTCCTTCTCCTCAATGGAGATCAGAGCGTTGTTTTCATTTTCTCTGATTTCAGCACGAATGCCTTCCTCCTCCTCTTTTGAGGCGATCTTAAAATTCCTGTCCATATATATCTTTCTTAAGGAATCCAGATTCTTCTCAAAAATCCCGGTCTGGTCGATCAGGTAACAGACGGGTGCATCTTCGTCCACAGCGATCTGTTCTGAAGAATTTTCCGTGCCCGCCGTACCTGTCTCTTTCTCGCTGCCGCTGCCCTTCACGGCTGATATGATCCGCGGAGCCAGACACAGACCCAGCACCATGACCATAATGATCACAGTTGATACAATAAAGGCTTTCTTTCTGGCTGCCTCTTTTAGGGTGTATGAAAATACTGTTGTTACCTGTCTCATTCTGTCTCCCCTGCCTTTCTGACGAAAATCTCCTGTAAAGATGGTTCCCGGATTTCAAATTTGTTTGGGTAGATTCCTGCATCCAGCATTCTTTTCAGGAATCTGTGAGCCATCTCATCCCCATTAATTTTATACTCTGTCTCAGCGGCACGCACTTCAAAAACTTCCAGTCCTTCTTCCCTGGCTATCTCCTCCACGTCCGCATTTACAGCAACACATAGATTGGTGTGGCCAAACGCTGATTTGATCTCTTTTAAATTCCCCTGCAGGATTGTTCTGCCCCTGTTCAGGATCAGAAGGTTTTTACAGTATTCTTCTACGGTCTCCATCTGATGCGTACTCAGAATAATATATTTCCCCTCTTCCACAAGCTCAGATACCAAATCCCTCAGCATTTTGCCGTTCAACGGGTCCAGGCCGGAAAAAGGTTCATCCAGAAAGACAAGTCTCGGATTATGGATAATGGCAGATATCAGCTGCACCTTCTGCTGGTTTCCCTTTGAAAGCTTTTCCGCAGGCATATTTCTATACTCCATCACTCCAAGGCGTTCCATATAGCCAAGCGCTGCTTTCTTCACTGCTTCCCGCTTCATACCGCGGAGCATCCCGAAATAAATAAGCTGTTCCAGAACCTTCGTCTTCATATAGATGCCACGCTCCTCCGGCAGATAGCCGAAAGCCAGTGTCTCCCTGTTGATTTTTCTTCCATTCCACTGGGCTTTACCTTCATCAGCCTCCATAATCCCCAGTATAGTCCGGATCGTGGTGGTCTTGCCCGCCCCATTGGTTCCCAGAAGGCCAAATACCCCCGGTGTCTCCATGGAAAAGGACAGATGGTCAACCGCTGTTTTCTCTCCAAACCGCTTTGTCAGGTTTTCCACTACTAAACTCATATACTCCTCCTCTTCTATTGCTCCATCCGGTCAGAAACAAGACGGTCCGTGCGGTTGGCCTTGTCTCTGACCGAGTTACCCTTAACGCCTTTTTTCATAGTTACATATATATAGAACAATCTGGTACGTCCAGATAATTCCTAGCATAAGAAACGGCAGTACACCGATATCCACTGCCACGGAACACATCAGCAAAACTATATAGATGCCTGCATAAAGCCAATTGGACTTTCTGTATACCACATAGGCAGCCTCATACATTCTGGCCTTCTCCTGTTCATCGCAGCTTTTATCCCAATCCCGGTTAAAATGCAGCGACAAAGCGTTGCCTTTCTTTTCAGGATTCATCTTCTTTGTCTGTTCAACCAGAATATGTTCTGAGAAGGCGGACCACAAACAGTATCCCACGAACAAAGTGGGTATCACTGCAAGGCTGGCTTTACTTTCACTCCTGTGAAGTCCGTAAACAATGTTTACACCGCTTAATACCATTACCATTGTGGAGCAGCATGATATGATTCCCTGGCAGCGATTGTTGTATCTTTCAATCTGTTCTGCTGTCTCATCGTCCTCTCCATCCCATTCACGGAACTTCTTCCGGACTGTGAGCACCATGTATGTATTGGCAATACTGCCCAGGATGGACATAAGGACTATGAACCAAAAGGCGCCCTTACCAATGAATGTCTCCAGAATACTTCCCAGTTTTTCCACATCCCCGCCGTGCTCTCCTATGATCACAGTACCTACCCCGCCCATAAGACCGCTGACCAGAATGATCATAATAAATTCCAGATATCCTTTTTTCTCTTTTTTATGCTTCTTCATTCCCGTCCTCCACATACCAGAAAATGTCCTCCACGGATGCCCCGCACTCCTTGGCTATTTTCAATGCCAGAGTCACAGATGGGGAGTAATCTCCTCGCTCAATGAGGCTGATGGTCTGCCGGGATGCTCCCACGCGCCGCCCCATTTCCTGCTGGTTGATATCCAGCTTTGCCCTGTATTCCTTCAGGCGGTTGTGCAGCGACATTCCCATCCCTCCTTTGCGACAAAATTATTTGTCATTTTGACAATTTTCCTTGTCATTGATTATAGCACTTGACAAGGATAGTTGTCAACTGTTTATACAAAAAAGACGGGGCTGTTGTTTTTAGCCACCGTCTCTCACAATCATATTTAACCACACAGCTGATTCGTCGGCTCATCTGGCTAGTTATATCATTTATAGAGATATTCTTCGTTTTTTCTTTTTTCCCAAATAAATAAAATCACCAGAATTCCTGCGCATACCAGTGCCCCTGTAAAGATTCCAATTATGCTGAAATTTATTACGGAAATCACCTGTCCGCTGAAATTAATAATAAAGTGACAGAGTATGGATGCCTTCAAGGTACCGTATTTTTTTACCAGTCTGCCCAGGATCAATCCCATCACAAAAGCATAACACCCCTGTACCAGATTCATATGATAAATGCCGAAATACAATGCCTGAAGAAAATTAGCGGCCCAGAAAGGGAAACTATTTTCCAATATTTTCAGGCAGAGCCCTCTCATAAGCAGCTCTTCCGCCAAAGGCGCCATAATGATCACATACAGCATGGAAATAATGGACGGCTCTGACATTCCCAGTCCTTCCATCACTTCCATGTACTGTCCCATCAGGTCCGGGGCCACTACGGCAAGAATATTCAAAAGGCTGCTGACCGCAAACTGGATAAATAAAGCCACAAAAAAGATACCCAGTATTGCTCCTGAATCCATGCCCGGCTTATGCCCCCGCTCCAGATAAACAGCCCGTCTGTCTGCCATCACTCTGCGGTACCAAAAATACCCCACCAGCAGAAAAAGCCCATAGGACGCAGCACTTATGATATACACATATTGATTTATCACATACTGCAGCACCGGTGACTGGTATATATGGATCATATTCAAAAAACGGTCAGCAAAAATGATCAGAAACTGCATCCCAAATACCACCAGAATCTGGATGATATACATAAGCACAATTGGTGCCAGACTCAGCAGAAGTGTCTTTGCTTTTTTTACCATTCCTTATTATGCCTCCAGGTCTTTAAAATGAAACTGCTTTGTGCCGTCTGCATACTCTCCCACCGTCTGTCCGCTGCCAAACAGCTTATATTTATAGGTTACCAGACCTTCCAGCCCCACAGGACCCCTGGCATGGATCTTACCGGTACTGATCCCCACTTCCGCACCGAATCCGTAACGGAATCCGTCGGCAAACCTTGTAGAACAATTCCGGTATACACCTGCGGAATCCGCAAGCTGCATAAAGGTCAGGGCTGTCTCTTCGTTTTCTGTAATAATACAATCCGTATGGTGGGAGCCGAATCTGTTAATGTGTTCCACTGCCTCCTGTACATTGTCCACCAGTTTCACAGAGATCACCAGGTCCAGATACTCCGTATCGAAGGCATCCTCCTCCATAACTTCACAGGGTATGATTTCTGACACTTCCGCGGTTCCCCTGATCTTCACATGGTTCTCTTCCAGGGCTTTGCTGATCACTGGCAGAAACTCCTCTGCAATTTTCCTGTTGACAAGCAGGGTCTCCACAGCATTGCAGGCCGCGGTATACTGTGTCTTAGCATCAAGGATGATCGGCACTGCCTTCTGTTGTTCAAAGGATTCGTCCACATATATATGACACACACCGTCGGCATGACCCATGACCGGAATTTTCGTATTGTTCATAATATATTGTACAAACTGATTGGAGCCTCTTGGAATGAGCAGGTCAACCGTCTCATGGCAGGACAAAAGCTCATCAATTTCATTATGCAGTTCTGCCTGCAGCATACACCCCTTTGGCGCACCTGCTTGGACGGCTGCCTGATAGATGATGTCAAACAGAACTTTGTTTGTCCTGGCTGTTTCTTTCCCTCCTTTTAGGATGGCACAGTTTCCGCTTTTTAAACAGAGGGAAGAAATCTGCACCAGGGCATCCGGCCTGGCCTCGAATATAATACCGATCACACCGATGGGACATGTCACCCGGTATAATTCCAGCCCTTCATCCAGCTCTCTTGCAAGCTGTACTTTTGAGAGGGGATCCGGCAGATTGATAAGTTCCGCGATCCCTGCAGTCACATCCTGGAGCTTATGTTCATCAAATTTGAGCCTTTTCATCACGGCAGCTGCAATTCCCGCTTTCTCTGCTGCTTCCATATCTTCACGGTTTGCTTGGAAGACAGCCTCCTGATTCGCAAGAAGTGCGGTTCTCACTGCCTCCAATGCAGCATTTCTCTGTTCCTTGCTGAGCGCTGCCATGCGGAAACTATCCTGTTTCATTTTCTGGGTTGCTTCTTTTATATTCATATGATGTATCCTCCTGTTATTCTTTACTGTTATATATGTGTGAAATATCTGTAACGTCTCAGCAGGTCTGTAAATTCACTGCATGAAAGGCTTTACATTTACGCTACCATTCAATCTTTTCCACCGGAATGGGGGATGCATTTTTTGTTATCTCCGTCACTTTTCCGCTCCTGAACCGGATGACCCGGTCAGCCATGGGCGCCAGCGCAGAATTGTGCGTAATAATGATAACCGTCATATGCTCCTTGCGGCAGGTATCCTGCAGAAGCTGAAGGATCTGCTTGCCCGTATTGTAGTCAAGGGCGCCTGTTGGTTCATCACAGAGTAAGAGCTTGGGATTTTTGGCTATTGCCCTGGCTATAGCTACCCTCTGCTGCTCACCGCCGGAAAGCTGTGCCGGAAAATTCGAGGTTCTCTCTGCAAGCCCTACCTTTCCCAAAACTGTAGCCGGATCCAGAGAATCCCTGCATATCTGAACAGCCAGTTCTACATTTTCAAGAGCTGTGAGATTTGGTACAAGGTTGTAAAACTGAAATACAAATCCCACATCATTGCGTCTGTATGTGACTAAATCCTTTGCCTTTAATTCATTTACATGTTTTCCGTCTACAATAACTTCTCCCTCAGTGGCACTGTCCATACCGCCCAGAATATTGAGGGCAGTGGTCTTTCCTGCTCCGGATGCCCCCAGGATCACTGCAAGCTCCCCCTTTTCCACGGAAAAACTGGCATTGTCCAACGCTCTGATCTCCACCTCATTCTTGCTGCCGTATATTTTTTTTACATTTTGGAATTCTATAAATGACACACTTCTATCCTCCCGGCTTCAGAGCGTATTTAAAAATTGCTCTAATGTTAGTTCTCATTATATCGCCATTTTAGCTGTACCGCAATCTAGTTTTTTATGCCTGGAAATATTTTTGATAACTTTACAGTTGGTTACAGCATGTTTAACCCGTTGAATTTTTAAGTGTGACTTATTTTAAATATGAACAAGTTCTGCCGATTTCACCTTACAGGGAAGTCTGCCTTGCAGTGTGAAAAACACAGAGCTTTTTTGCATTGCTGGATAGGGCGCTTCCTATGCTTATCCTCTTGGGCAAAATGTCTTCTTGAACAGTGACCTGTGAACAATAACATAACTTTTACTTTTTTCTGTATAAGTATTGACTTTTCCACTTATTCATATTAATATATGAACAGATATTCATATGTTTAATATACTATAGTTACATAGGTAAAAATAAATTTGGAGGGTCCGAATATGAAGCAGGATAAAAAAAATTCTTCCATAAACCAGCAGAGGTATGAAAAAGAACCAAATCATGAACATCTGCATGATGAACACTGCGAGTGCGGATGCGGGCATGACCATGACGAGCATTCTCATGAGCACTATCATGACAACCAACAACACGATGAACATTGTGACTGTGGGGGCGAACATGACCATAACGAGCATTCCCATGAGCACTATCATGACAACCAACAACACGATAAACATTGTGACTGTGGGGGCGAACATGACCATAACGAGCATTCTCATGCGCACTATCATGACAACCAACAACACGATGAACACTGCGGCTGTGGATGCGGACATGACCATGACGGACATTCCCATGAGCACTATCACGACGACCACCAACATGATGAACACTGCGGCTGTGGATCCCAGCATGATCATGACGGGCATTCCCATGCGCACTATCACGACGACCACCAACATGATGAACACTGCGGCTGCGGATCCCAGCATGATCATGACGGACATTCCCATGCGCACTATCACGACGACCACCAACATGATGAACACTGCGGCTGTGGATCCCAGCATGATCATGACGGGCATTCCCATGCGCACTATCACGACAACCACCAACACGATGAACACTGTGACTGCGGCTGTGAGCATGACTACGGACATGAGGAATCCCATCACACGCCTGGTCATCCTAAGGACTGTCAGTGTGAATTGTGCCACCCGCATGAGGAATACTGCGATATCTGCGGCGAGAGTCTTGCAAACTGCAAGTGTAATATGCCAGATGCCGACTGTGAAAAGAAAGTCTATATCCTGAAAAACCTGGGCTGCGCAAACTGCGCAGCTAAAATGGAAGCCAAAATCAAAGAACTTCCCGGTGTAGAGTACGCCACTATCACTTTTGCCACGAACCAGCTCCGCCTATCAGCCAGGGACCATGCATCCCTTTTACCGCGGATCCAGGAAATCTGTACCTCTATTGAGTCGCAGGTAGAGGTGGTGCCCCGTTTTAAAATGCCCGGTGCATTTACCACCAAAACATACCGGATTGAAAATCTGGGCTGCGCCCACTGCGCGTCCAAAATGGAGGAAAAGATAAACGCTCTCCCGGAGGTATCCAATGCCACCCTGACTTTTGCCACACACCAGCTACGCGTCACCTCAAAACGAGACCCTGACATTCTGCTGAATCAGATACAAAAAATCTGTACCGACATTGAGAGCGGTGTGACGATCAAAGCAAAGGATACTACCCCCAAAAGTGCAGATACCCTTCCGATCCAGGACGTTGTACCGCCCACAAGGGTGCTCTCACAGGATACAAAAACGATCCTTGCCCTCTGTACCGGCGCTGCCCTGTTCGTTGCAGGGGAAGTGCTGGAACATATGGGTATGGAGATACCGTCCCTTGCAGTGCTTTTGACCGCCTATGTACTGTTGGGCGGAAGAATTGTCCTGACTGCCCTTCGTAACCTGGCAAAAGGCCACGTGTTCGATGAAAACTTCCTGATGAGCGTCGCCACCATTGGCGCCATCGTCATCCGGGAATACCCTGAAGCTGTGGGTGTAATGCTGTTTTACCGTATCGGAGAATACTTTGAGCACAAAGCTGTGGAGAGAAGCCGCTCCCAGATCATGGACGCGGTCGACATGAGACCGGAAACCGTCACCCTGGTTATCGGGGATGATACAAAGACTATCGCAGCCGGGGATGCAGTGGTGGGCGATATTATCCTTATTCGACCCGGCGACCGGATTCCTTTGGACAGTGTGGTGATCGAGGGTGAAAGCCGTATCGACACCTCCCCGGTGACCGGAGAACCCGTGCCTGTCAAAGCAGGATTCGGAGATGAACTGACCTCCGGATGCGTCAATACTTCCGGCCTCTTAAAGGTACGCGTCGAAAAAATACTGGAGGAATCCATGGTGACACGTATTCTGGATTCTGTGGAGAACGCTGCTGCCAGCAAGCCCAAAATTGACCGGTTCATTACACGTTTCGCAAGAGTATACACACCATTTGTTGTATTCCTTGCACTGGCAACCGCAGTTATCCCCTCCCTGATCACAGGTGACTGGGACCATTGGGTATACACAGCGCTTACTTTCCTGGTGATCAGTTGTCCCTGTGCCCTTGTTTTAAGTGTACCCCTCGCATTTTTCTCCGGAATCGGAGCCGGTTCCAAGAGAGGCATCCTTTTTAAAGGGGGCGTGTCCCTGGAAGCCATGAAGGGTGTAAATGCAGTTATTATGGATAAAACAGGAACTTTGACAGAAGGAAATTTTGTCCTGCAGACAGTTCTCCCTGCCGGCCATATGAACGCGGACGACCTGTTGGAACTCTGCGCTGCCTGTGAATCCACTTCCTCCCATCCCATTGCAAACAGTATCGTCACTGCAGCACAGGGAAAAGGTCTCCCCATCAAACGCCCGGATTCTGTGGAGGAAATCGCAGGCTGCGGGATCCATGCATTTATAAACGGCTCAGAAATTCTATGCGGCAACCGCAAGCTGATGGAAAAGTTCCATATCCCTATGGAAAATATCTCCACTGACGGCCTGGGTGCAGAAGTCTTTGCCGTAAAAGATAAAACCTATGTAGGCTGCCTTGTCATTGCCGATACCCTGAAAGGGGATGCCAAATCTGCGGTTAAAAAGATAAAGGATATGGGAATCACCCCTGCCATGCTGACCGGTGACGCCCAGGAGACGGCTCTGGCAGTGGCTAAAGCAGCAGGCATTGAGGAAGTGCGGGCCCGTCTCCTGCCCCAGGATAAACTGAATGAACTGACACGGCTGCGCAACACATACGGCTCTGTCATGTTCGTAGGTGATGGTATCAACGATGCACCGGTACTGGCAGGTGCCGATGTGGGCGCTGCCATGGGAAGCGGCGCGGATGCTGCCATAGAGGCGGCTGACGTGGTATTTATGAATTCTTCCATGGAGGCAGTACCTCAGGCATTATCCATTGCCAGAGCCACCAGCCGCATTTCCTGGCAGAATGTTATCTTTGCCCTGATCATAAAGGTTTTGGTCATGATACTCGGTCTTTTTGGATTTGCATCCATGTGGATGGCTGTCTTTGCAGACACCGGTGTTGCTATTCTGTGCGTGCTCAATTCCATCCGCATTCTTTACAGGAAAAATCTTTCATAACGCGGTAACGTCTCTGCCTTTTAATAATAGGAAGAAGCTGTGACCTGACTATATAGCAGTCTGAACACAGCTTCTTCTTTTACATCTGCTTTCTTACAATTTTATACTCATCATTCATCTGGAAGTAGGGACAGTTCTGGAAGGTATTGGTCATAAATCTGCCCATCTCGTCCTCGTCCAAATTCACATCACAGCTATAATAGCCATATTCCTCATCATAGACATAATTACTGCAGTATTCGCAGTTGGCTGTTTTCTTTTTTTCCATAATCCGCTCCCTTTTTCTATCTTTTGAATTATGTATAGCAGAATCTTTTCTTTTTGTCAAATTTCACTATAAATTTCCGATAAAATACAGAAAAATTTATGATTCTATGATTTAAAAAAACTGCAAGTGGTGTTATAATGATTGGACGATATCCCTTTATAAAATCTTTATGTCAGGTATATTTTTTTTATACAATTTTAATTACTGGAGGAAGTTATGAAAATCATCATTTTAGGCAGTGGTAAAGTGGGCCGTACCCTTGCCGAACAGCTCAGCAACGAAGGACACAATATAGTTATGGTAGATTTAATCGCCAAAAAGGTCCAGGACATTTCAGAAGACGCAGATATTATGGGCGTACTGGGCAATGCATCCAGTATCAATACCCTGTTGGATGCCGGAATTGAAACCGCTGATATCCTGATTGCGGTGACCGGTTCCGATGAACTGAACCTTCTCTGCTGCCTGATCGCCAAAAAGGTCAGCAAATGTCACACGATCGCCAGAGTACGAAACCCTGTATACAGCAAAGAAATTGGATTTATTAAGGAGCGTTTGGGTATTTCCATGATCATCAATCCGGAACATGCAGCCGCTATCGAAATTTCCAGGCTTCTGCGTTTTCCCTCTGCCATCAAAATCGACACCTTTGCCAAAGGCAGGGTCGAACTTCTGAAATTCAAGTTAAAACCCGAATTTAAACTGGACAAGATGACTGTCATGGAAGTAGCAGAGCGCTATAAAAACAATATCCTCATATGTGCGGTAGAGCGCGGAGACGAGGTAAGCATTCCCTCCGGTAATTTTGTTTTGAGAGATAACGACATTATTTCTATCGTTGCCTCCCCAGTGAATTCCGCACTGTTCTTCAAGCGAATCGGCATTCATACCCACCAGGTCAAGAGTACCATGATCGTGGGCGGCAGCACCCTTTCCTTTTATCTGGCTAAGCTGCTGCTTGCTATGAAGATCCGGGTATTGATCGTGGAGGCCAGCCAGGAGCGCTGCGAACAGTTGAGTGAACTTCTTCCTGAGGCCACAATCATTAACGGCGACGGCACCGATAAAAATCTTCTTCTGGAAGAAGGCCTGACACGTGTTGAATCCTTTGTAACACTCACCAATCTGGACGAGGAGAACATTCTGCTGGCTCTGTTTGCCAAAAAAAACAGCAATGCCAAGCTGATATCAAAAGTAAACCGTATCGCTTTTGACGATATCATTGAAGGCCTGGACATCGGCAGCGTTATATATCCCAAATATCTGACCGCTGATTACATCCTGCAGTATGTGCGGGCCATGCAGAACAGCATTGGAAGCAATGTGGAAACTCTCTACCAGATCCTGGACAACAAAGCGGAAGCCCTGGAATTCTCTGTACACGAGGACTGCACCTTCTTAAATATACCGCTTGCCGACCTGAATATCCGGGACAACCTGCTGGTCACCTGTATCAACAGAAAAGGAAAAATCACCATTCCCCGGGGACAGGACAGTATTCAGCTGGGTGACACTGTGATCGTGGTCACCACTGTGAAGGGGCTGCACGACATTAAAGATATACTGAAAAATAAATAATTTACGAGGGATGAAATGAATTACTCAATTATTTCCTATATTATAGGATGGATCTTAAATTTTGAGGCGCTTTTTATGCTCCTTCCCTGTATTGTCGCCATGATATACAAGGAATCCAGCGGGTGGGCTTTTGTGCTGGCCATGCTTCTGTGCCTCCTCATCGGCATACCTCTTACTCAGAGAAAGCCAAAGAACAAAATATTTTATACAAAAGAAGGCTTTGTCACCGTAGCGCTGAGCTGGATCGTGCTCAGTATCATGGGAGCGCTGCCGTTTATATTCAGCGGCTCCATTCCCAATGTTATTGATGCTGTTTTTGAAACAGTGTCCGGCTTTACCACCACGGGAGCCAGCATTCTGCCGGATGTGGAATCCCTTCCCTACTGTCTCCTGTTCTGGCGGAGTTTTACCCACTGGATCGGAGGTATGGGTGTACTTGTATTTCTGCTCTCCCTGCTTCCTCTGACCGGGGGCGGCTACCATATGAATCTTATGAAAGCGGAAAGCCCGGGCCCCTCTGTAAGCAAGCTGGTTCCAAAAGTACAGTCCACCGCTAAAATTCTGTACGGCATTTATCTGGCCCTCACCCTGCTGGAGATTCTTTTCCTTCTCTGCGGCGGTATGCCTGTGTTCGATGCACTGACCACCGCTTTCGGAACGGCAGGTACCGGTGGATTTGGTATCAAAAATGACAGTATTGCCAGCTATTCCACCTACATTCAGGTGGTTGTCACAGTATTCATGATATTATTCGGCGTCAATTTCAGTGCTTATTTCCTTATAATAAGCGGCAAGCTTAGACAGGCTCTCCATATTGAGGAAGTGCGCTGGTATCTGGCTATTATTGCCATTTCCATCATTACTATTACATTTAATGTATACCACATTTACGGAAGTATCGGTGCATCCCTGCAGCAAGTGTCCTTCCAGGTAGCTTCCATCATCACAACCACCGGATTTGCCACCACGGACTTTAACACTTGGCCGGAAATGTCCCGAACGATTCTGGTCATTCTGATGTTTGTGGGGGCCTGTGCCGGCAGTACCGGAGGGGGTGTGAAGGTATCACGTTTTGTCATTCTGATGAAGACCATCCAAAAAGAACTGCGCCAGTTCCTGCATCCGCGCAGCATCAAGAAGATTAAAATGGATGAAAAACTGGTTGAGCATGAAGTAGTCCGCTCCACCAATGTATTCATGATCGCCTATGTACTGGTGTTTGCTTTCTCTGCACTGTTGATAAGTTTTGACAATCATGATCTGATAACCAATTTTACCAGTGTTGCCGCTACTTTGAACAACATTGGACCTGGGCTTGAACTGGTTGGTCCTACCCAGAATTTCTCTATCTTCTCCGGTGGAGCCAAATTGATCCTGATTTTTGATATGCTTGCGGGAAGGCTGGAATTATTCCCCATACTCTTGCTGTTTACCAGGGACACCTGGAAAAAGTTCTAAAAAAGGCCGTTATCTGATAACTTTAAATGTTTCAGATAACGGCTTTTTTTATTGTACTAATCTTATTAGTTCTGAAGAAACTTCTTATCGAACTCCGGATTAAAATAATAATAATTATTGGAATCCAGTCTCTCTTTTGTCCTCTCCAATGCCTCTCCGAAACGCTGGAAATGCACAATCTCTCTTGTTCTTAAAAATTTCAGCGGTTCTCTCACTTCCGGGTCTGTTATCATGCGCAGAAGGTTGTCATATACTACCCTGGCTTTCTGCTCAGCCGCCAAATCCTCTGTCAGATCCGCAATGGCATCACCCTTTGACTGAAATTCTAAGGCAGTGAAAGGAACGCCTGCTGCTGCCTGAGGCCACAGGGCTTTTGTGTGGTCAATATAATAGGCGTCAAAACCCGACGCCTGGGCCTGCTCCACTGTCAAATCCCTGGTAAGCTGATAGACCATGGCACATATCATTTCCATGTGGGCCAGCTCCTCCGTGCCGATATCGGTCAAAAGTCCGCCCACTGACTTGACTGGCATGGTGTAACGCTGCGCCAGATATCTCATGGAAGCGGATAATTCTCCGTCAGGACCGCCATACTGACTGATAATAAGCTGAGCTGTTTTGGGGCACGTTTTCGTGATCTTCACCGGAAACTGCAGTCTCTTCTCATAAGTCCACATCAGATACACGCTCCTTCCCATGGCATTGGGCCTTCTCCCCAACACCCAATACAGTCTTTTGTCAGAGCATAGTATTTCTCATCAAAATCTTTCAAAAGACTCTTTCTCTGTTCAATGAGGTTTTTCCTAAGTTCCATAGCCTCTGCGGATTCCGGATGGGTATCCAGATACAGGACTGTGTCATCCAGGGCAAAACTCAGCGCGCTGATTTCCTTCATCAGCTTCTCTCTCTCCTGCTGCTTGGGTGACGCATTTTCGTCAGGTTTAAACCCTGTCTCAAACGGGGTTTCTTCCAATACATAGAAAGGTTTGTTCAGCCCCGGAAAAATAGTTCCAGTTGCCAGTGCCTGTTCCCAATCGTATAGAGTCTCCCAACTCTGCATGGGAACGGAGGCAATTGCCAAGTGCTGCTGTTCCATATCATCGTCTCCTTTCTGATACAAAGACATTGTTTGACAAAAACTATCAAATTTTCTCTGCATTGTTAGTATGTGCAGAAAAAATCGTTTCACAAAGGTAGTTTTTTCAATTTTAAATATACCTTGACAGGAGATGTATATTTATGTTTAAATGTAACTAAGAAAGGGAGGTATGCTATATGTCAATCGCTTCTGATTTGATCCGCGGCCATACCGATACTATTATTCTGGCACATCTGCTGGAAGGCGACAGCTACGGATATAAAATCAATAAAGAGATACAAAGAAAGACAAATCAACAGTACGAACTAAAAGAAGCCACCCTCTACACTGCATTCAGACGTCTGGAAGAGGCTGGCTGCATATCATCCTATTGGGGCAATGAGCTGACAGGTGCCCGTCGGCGATACTATTCCATCACCCCTGAGGGAGAACGGACATATGAACGTCTGAAAGAAGAGTGGGACACCGCGAAACAATTAATTGATGTTCTGATCCAAGCAAAAAAGGAGGAAGTAAAAGATGGAAAATAGACTCAGGGAATATATGGACAATTTATTCGGGGAAATCCCCCCCCACCAAACAGGCAGTGGAGCTGAAAGAAGAGATTCTTCAGAACCTCATAGACAAATACCATGACCTTCTGGCTGAGGGCAAAAGCCCGGAAGCAGCCTTTAATATTTCTGTAGCCAGCGTAGGAGACGTGGATGAGCTGCTGTCAAATCTGACTGCCGGCTACAATCCCCACCCCTTCCCTGATGAAGAAAGCCATAAAAAACAGAAGCGCAAATCCGCGATCCTGTTCTCCTCAGCCATTATGCTTTATATCACATGTGTGGTTCCTGTTATCATAGCGGATAGTTTAGGCCACGATACCGTAGGCGTATGCCTTATGTTTCTAATGATCGCCGCTGCCACCGGTCTGCTGCTCTTTCACAATATGACCCGCCCCCGCTATACTGCCAATGACGGCACTATCGTAGATGATTTCAGAGAATGGCAGGAATACAACGCCGGCAGCCGCCAGACTTTCCGGGCAGTCAACAGTGCCTTATGGAGTCTTGCCACTGTACTGTATTTGATTATCAGCTTCAGTACCATGCGGTGGAATGTAACCTGGATCATTTTTCTGATAGCCGCTGCGGTACAGTCTATCATCCGAGCAGCCTTTGAGCTGAGAAAGTAGGTAACCATGAATAGAAAAACATCTGCCGTTATACGCATAGTTTCCTGGTCTATTGTGGCTGTTATTCTGACAATTGTACTTATTATGGGCGTTTTAGGCAACTGGAGTGTCACCCTGTTTCCTTTTGGCAATCACACCACTTCCGGAGGCTGGACCTACGCGGAAAGCGGCAAATACACTGCCGGGCCCGCCGAACTGCCAGCGGATAAAATAAAAAACATAAGGGTAAACTGGTTAGACGGCAGTATCACTTTGTCTGCCTCAGATACCGATCAGGTCATTGTTAAAGAAACATCTTCACAGAAATTAAGCACCAAAGAACAGCTGCACTATTACCTGAAAGGTGACACGCTTCTGATCGAATACCGCGGTGCCACCAAAAATATCATAACCGCTTTTGCCAACGGTCTTTCAAAAAAGCTGGAGATCCAGATTCCCAGGAAATACGCGGACTCCTTCCAGGAAATTCTTGTGGATGGTGTCTCCTCAGATATCAACCTGGATAATTTGAAAACAAAAAAATTGTCCCTGGATAATGTGTCCGGAGATATCAGTCTTAAAAATGTGGAGTCTGACACTCTTTCCGCGAACACCACCAGCGGCTCCCTGAATTCCACAAATCTGATCGTCAGCGAAAATGCAGTTACCAATTCTACCAGCGGCGACGTTATCCTGGATGGTTCTCTGACTGCTGTGCAGCACGACAGTGTATCGGGAGATTTACAAATCACCTCTGCTGCCTGCCCTGAAAATATCCAGGCAGGCACCACCAGCGGAAGCGTAACCCTGAACATCCCCGCCAATTCCGGTTTTACATTGGAATATGACACAGTAAGCGGCGACCTGGAGAGCGACTTCCCGACTACCGGTTCTGACTCCCGCCGCACCTACGAGTCCGGCAAGAGCCACTTCCGGATCGACACGGTAAGCGGCAGCATGAAACTGAGCAAAACAAAATAATATTGCGCTAAAACAAAATTGAGGAGCCCGCCAATACAGGCGGTCTCCTCAGTCTTTTACATCCACTAAAATCTCAATACTATCTTACTGCCCTTCCCAGGCTCACTGTTCAGCACAATCTTGGCATGATGCAGCGCGGCTCCATGCTTCACAATGGAAAGCCCCAGTCCTGTTCCCCCGGTCTTTCTGGAATGGCTCTTGTCCACACGGTAAAACCTCTCAAAGATTCGCTCCTGCTCCTCTTTCGCTATACCGATCCCGTTATCCTCCACGCTCCACCGCACCCCGCCTTTTTCCCGGGCGAGCAGAACCTTCACGTATCCACCTTCTTTATTATATTTAATGGCGTTATCCACAAGGTTATACAGCATTTCATATAACACGTGCCTTACCCCCTGAATTGTCATGTTCTTTCCTTCCATCAAAACTGTCACCCGTTTCTTTTTGGCCGGAAGCATAAGGGTCTGGCAGATATCCTGGGTCATCTCATACAAATCCACCTCTTCCAAAGGCATATTCCTGCTCTCATCCAGTTTTGAGATTTCAATAATGTCCTGCACAAGGCTGGTAAGCCTGCTTGCCTCATCGTAAATCCTGCCTGCAAACTCGGGCACATCCTGAGGCTGTACCAGCCCGTCACGCATGATCTCCGCATAACCTGAGATGGACATGAGCGGGGTCTTCAATTCATGGGAGACATTTGCCGAAAATTCCTTTCGCACCAGCTCCGCCTGTTTCAGTTCCTCTACCTGCTTGGCGATCTGCACATTCTGCTCATCCACCCGATCCAAAAGAGGCCGCAGTTCCTCATACGCCACATTTTCCAGCGGATGCTCCAGATCCAATTCATTGATGGGCGCGATCAGCCTTCTGGTCTGCTTCTCGACTACAAAAAAAGCCAGCGCCAGAATCGCGATCAGCAAAAGCCCCAAAAGCGTGAAGCTTGACATCATGGTGGACAAAACACTGTCTGTTGTCTTAGCCACCCGCAGAATATTTCCGTCATTCAGTTTGACTGCATAATAAAAGGTCTGTTTTGACAGCGTCTGGGAAAACCGTACCACTTCCCCGGTCCCCTTTTCCAATGCCTGGATGATCTCAGGTCTGTCCTTATGGTTCTCCAAATCAGATGCATCTTTTTCTGAATCATACAGGATCGTCCCGTCAGGCCTTGCCAGGGTAATACGGCTTGTAGTCAAATCACCTGTGGTTTTGTTCAGATACTCCTCCCCCGTATTCTCCACCGCGTAGCGGATGTACTGGACTTCATTCCTGACATCCTGCTTCATATAATGATTGTATTTCCCGTACATAACAGCACTGGCCGCGAAAAAGGTCAGTATCACGGAAAGAACCACCATGATCCCTACGTGGTTCAGTATACGTTGTTTCATCTTCCATCTCCAATCCGATAGCCCACTCCCCGGATGGTCTCAATCAGGTTTCCGCAGTCTCCCAGCTTCTGCCGCAGTGTCCGGATATGTACATCCACTGTCCTTGTCTCACCGTCAAAGTCATATCCCCAGATATGTTCCAGCAGTCTGTCACGGCTCAGCACGATTCCCTGATTCTCCATCAGATAGCGGAGCATTTCAAATTCTTTCAGTGTCAGTTCCACTCTCCGCTGCCCATCCAGCACTTCATGCCTGTCCACATTTACGGAGAGATCTTCACAGCGCAGGATTTTGTCCTGATACTGCTTTTTACTTCTGCGGAGCACTGCCCTGACCCGGGAGATAAATTCCATCATACCAAAGGGTTTGGTAATATAGTCATCCGCCCCGCCGTCCAGCCCTCTCACCTTATCGTATTCCGCCTCCTTGGCAGTTACCATAATAACAGGGATATCTCTGGTTTTGTGCTCTTTTTTCAATTTTTCCAGAATCTCATACCCGTCGTCACCGGGCAGCATAATATCCAGAAGTATCAGCTCCGGAATCTCACCCTCCAGTGCTGCAAACAGTTCTTTTCCATCACATAATCCCTTTGCCTGAAATCCGGTAGTGCCCAGTGTATATACAAGAAGTTCCCGAATATTTCTTTCATCCTCCACACAATAAATCATATGCGCTCCCTTCTCCTGCCATCCTATTCTATAGACAGTATACGCATTTTTCAGGGAGCGCACAAGAAAAATTTATGGAAGCTGATAATGACTGCGGGAAAGTTCCATTACCCGCTGGAACTCGGAGTTATCCTCACGCTTCATATGCTCCAGATAGCTGTGGGTATCAAACGCATCATCCGGAACCTGAGTGATACAGACTGCAATGTTGGAGCAGTGGTCTGCAATCCTCTCCAGACTGGTTGTGATATCAGAAAGGACAAAGCCCTGTTCAATGGTACATTTGCCTTCCCTGAGCCTGCGGATATGGCGGGCTTTCAGCTCCATATTCAGCTCATCTATTACCTGTTCAAGGGGTTCCACACTTTTTGCCAGCTCCTGGTCCTGCCCTGCAAATACTTTGTAGGCAGAATCAAAGATATCCTCAACAGCCTTGGCTATCACGTGCAGTTCCTGTATTGCCTTATCTGAAAATTTCATGTTTTTTGCATACATCTCCTTTGCTGACTGCATAATATTTACCGCATGGTCAGAAATGCGCTCAAAGTCACCGATGCAGTGGAGCATAATGGACAAGTCATGACTGTCCTTCTGATTCAGGTCTTTCTGGCTTAATTTTACCAGATACGTTCCCAGCGCATCCTCATAGCGGTCCACATGGTCTTCCAGGCTGACCACATCCTCCGCCCCATTCTCATCGTAATTATCAATCAGAGACAGGGCTTTGCGCAGGGACTCCTGTGCATCTCTCGCCATACTGTCCACCACGTGGCGGCTCTGCTCCATGGCAAACGCTGGTTTATCAAGAAAACGCACATCTAAAAGCTGTGTCTGAATATCCTGTGGGGATGCTTTCGCCTCCTCCTCTTTGTCCCGGATCGTAAGGGTGGCAAGCTTTTCCAGGCCTCTGGAGAATGGCAGCAGAACCAAAGTGGCAAAAACATTGAATGTGGTATGCACGATCGCAATACCTGCCGCATTTGCCGCATGTCCCATAAATCCAAAATGGATAAAAGAGTTAAGTGCATAGAAAAGGATCATGAATGTAACCGTACCGATCACGTTAAAGTACAGATGTACCATAGCCGCACGTTTAGCATTCTTTTTAGCTCCCACAGCGGAGAGAAGCGCGGTCACACAAGTACCGATATTCTGTCCCATGATAATGGGGATGGCAACGTCAAAGCTCACCGCCCCTGTCACACAGAGTGCCTGCAGAATACCCACAGACGCGGAAGAACTCTGGATAACTGCTGTGAGGACCGTACCTGCGATCATGCCCAGGATCGGGTTGGAAAACTGTGTCAGAATACCGGTGAATTCCGGTACGTCCGCCAGTGGCTTCACAGCGCTGCTCATACTCTCCATACCAAACATAAGTACAGCAAATCCAATAAATATCATGCCAATATCTTTTTTCTTCTCACTTTTGGCAAACATAAGGAAAGCTACACCCACAATAGCCAGGACGGGTGAAAATGTTGATGGTTTGAAAAGCTGTATAAAGAAGTTATCACTCTGAATTCCGGAAAGACTCAGAATCCAGGATGTAATTGTTGTACCGATATTGGCACCCATGATAACACCCACTGCCTGAGAGAGCTTCATGATGCCGGAGTTAACGAATCCTACAACCATGACTGTTGTTGCTGATGAAGACTGAATGACCGCAGTGACAGCGGCTCCCAGTCCCACGGCTTTTAAGGGGTTTGAGGTCAGTGTTTCCAGAATCCTCTCCATCTTGCCGCCTGATACCTTGGCCAGACCGTCACCCATGACATTCATTCCGTATAAAAACAAAGCCAAACCACCGACTAAGGTTAAAATACTAAAGAAATCCATACTTTTTCTCCTTTTCCTTTTGTAGCAAGGCAAACTTCGTTACGGTTCACTCCGTTCTCAGCAGCACGCTTCGAGGGATCGTGGCAGTGAGCAGTAACAACATATTACCTTTTATTCTGTCCTTATTGTAGGGGAGGTATGTAAAATCTTTTATTGGGGTTTTGTAAAATCTATGTAAAATTTTCTGACGCCAGAAATACAGGCTTATAGATTCACAAACCGCTGCCTCAAACCCCGGCAGCGGCCCTTGAACTGACTATTAGAATTGACGATCGCCATGGGCAATGGGATTTTGCCTGGCTGTTGGACTTGTTCTCACGGTCACCGCAGTAAATACGATGACCAGCGAAGTCGTTACTCTGCAAGAATCTTTTCAAATTTCTTTTCAGATAAAATTTCATTTGTCAAAAAAGCTCCATTATAAAAAAGGCTGTATGACGTAAAAGGTGCCGGGGCATTTTGTGCCTGCTCTTTCGTCTTAAAACGTATAGCCTGGAATGGCACCCCTTTGTTTTGTGCCAAATTCTCAATGAGCGGTACATATTTTGCGGTAAAAGGACATTGATGCGTATAATATAGAACAAATCCCTCCTGCTCTGTGTGCGGGGATTTTGACTGTTCCCTAAACTGTGGCTTTTCCGCATTCTCCTCAAAAGGCAGATAAAGCAGCTCATAATACGGCTTAGCCGTATCCGCAGTGATAAATCCTTTATAACGGAGATAGCCGGGATCAGACAAGTATGGCATTTTTTTAGGGGAGGAGAGAACTGCCAGTCCCTTTTTTCCTTTTGCCTTGCTGTCCCTGATGCATTCGTCCAAAAGGAGATTAGAATACCCTAGCCCCTTGAATTTTCCTGAAACCCACAGACAGTCAATGTACATGTAATCCTCTGCCAAAACCGGAGCCCACGCGTTCTCCGCAGGAATGTATTCAATAAAACATTTCCCCCGCACATCACATTTTTTGAACATCAAACCAGCATCCAGCTGCTGGGAGATCCATTCCTTCTTTGCCGCCACCTGACAGTCCTTATTGTTGGAGATCGCACAGCAGATATGCTCCTTTTCCAGGTTTTCCTTTGTAAGTGTAATAATATCCATATAATTTTCCCATTTCCTTTCTGAACTAATGCCAGTATAACATATAAAACATGACACGGTATGTCATATTTTTATGGGAGACAAACTTATCTGCTTAAAAATTCGGCCGGAAAGGAGGGGCAGTTACCAGATATTCTCCTTCAGGATCCCCCAAGACCGTCAAAAAGAACTCAATCAACTATTAACATCCCATACCCTGGTCCCCACAACCAGCTACGGCCTTCAAAACTGCTGCCAACGCATCCGCCTCCACTACGGTCCCGCCTACGCCTCCAAATAACCAGCACCCCCAAAGGCACCCTAAACCACCCTAACCCTCCCCCCATCCACCCCTAAGGGCGGCACCCTGTCCCCTCCGCAGCCTTACGTTCCGCACTCCAATCCCTATCCTTTAGGCAGCCTTATGTTCCGCGTTCCAACCCCAGGCAGGCGAGGCGGCGCTGCAGGGGCGGGAGGCAGAGATACAGGCTGGCGAGTGTCAAGCGGAGCGAGCCGAAGATCCACTTGCCCCAGCTGATTAATGAGGAGGCCATTGCCGACGAATTTAGCAGCTGGGAGCAAGTTAGCTGAGGGGAGCGCAGCCAGGAGCCAGGCTGTATCTCTGCCTCCCGCCCCTGCTGCGCCGTCTCGCCTGCCGTCCGCCGTCCGCCGTAATCCATACGCCGTAATCCGCCCCACAACATTCCCCCCCCCCCCCCCCCCCCCCCCCCACCCCCCCCCCACCCCCCCCCCCCCCCCCCCCCCCCCCCCCCCCCCCCCCGCCCCACAACATTCCCCCCCCCCCTCACAATCCCTAAATCCCCCCAATAACCTCCGTAACAAGCCCCGCAAACTCCCGCGAAACCCTATCCGCCGTCTCCTGCACCTCCGCATGATCCAACTTCTTGCCCATCCCCGCAGCCTGATTCGTAATACAGGAAATCCCGCACACTTCCATCCCCATATGCCGTGCAGCCATAGCTTCACATGCGGTACTCATCCCTGCCGCATCAGCCCCCCACACTCTGCACATACGAATTTCCGCCGGAGTCTCATAATTCGGTCCGCTAAACTGCATATAAACCCCTTCTTTCAGAGAAATCCCCAGCTTACATGCCGCCTCCTTCACCACTTTCTGCATCCGGACACTGTAAACCTCACTCATATCCGGAAATCTTGGCCCCAATTTATCCATATTTCCCCCGATCAAAGGACTGGGCACCGCTGTGGTGATATGGTCACGGATCAGCATAAAATCCCCGGGTTCAAAATCAAAATTCACTCCTCCTGCCGCATTGGTGAGAATCAGCTTTTTCGCCCCCAAAAGCCCCATCAGTCTCACAGGAAGCACCACATCCGACATGGGATATCCTTCATAATAATGCACACGTCCCTGCATGATCACCACAGGCACCTTCCCCACATATCCGAATACAAATCTTCCCTTATGCCCCTCCACTGTGGAGGTCGGAAATCCCTCAATATCCTTATAATCCACGGTATCCCCGATCCGGATCCCATCCGCATAATCTCCCAGTCCGGATCCCAGTACCAGCGCCACCTCCGGCTTAAATCCTGTCCTCTTCTTAACACTTTCCAAACACCTGAATAACTTTTCCTCTGCCTGATTCATAATTTCACCCTTCCTTTCATTCCTGTTCAACCACGGAGGAAACCATGGCCTGCATCCTCTCATACTGTTCTCTGCTTATCAAAATAGAATTGCCTTCCCTGGATATCAGTCCCTCTTCCTGAAACTTCTTAACTGCCCGGTTGATCGTCTTCACACACAAGCCCGAAGCCTCTGCCAATTCCTGCCTCGTGCTTCTGATCCGGTAAACATCCTGCTTCGCATAACGCTGATACCGCTCTGTAAAAAGCATGGCAAGCCTGTCAGCTCCCTGCAGAAACAAATACGCCCTGCTGTTCCGCCCCTGCTCCAGCAAATACTCTCCCATAAGCTTTGCCTCCTGTTTCAGGGCACGGATATCCGTTTTCAGCCATCGCTCAAATTTCGCTCTGGGAATCTTTATCACCGTGCACTCTGTCACTGTCTCCAGTGTTGTCCGGTATTCACTCAGATCCATGATCACTTCCATTCCGCCCATGGCATACACACCGTCAAACCGCATAAAATCATAGGCAATGCCATAGATCCGGTAATCCACTGCCCGAATACTTCCTTTCCCCACAATATAAACCGTATCCACAGGTGTGTTCTCCCTGACAAAAGTAATGCCCTTTTCCAGCACCTCTATCTGAAACGAATCCATGAGCCAAACCGGAGCCGTCTCGAAATACGCCTCAAAAAGTTCCCGCCTTCTCTTATCCAGCTCCCGCAGAAAAGGCAGCGCCTGATACAGATACTTCTGCTCCATTAATATCCCTTTGTCTCCTGCCCCTGAATCAATTTGACTGCAGAGCTCGTTCCGATCCTGTCACATCCTGCTTCCAAAAATGCCTCCATGTCCTCCACACTTCTCACTCCTCCGGCTGCTTTTATTTTTACATTTCTTCCAATGTGCTCTTTGAAAAGCAGGATATCCTCCAGAACCGCACCCCCGGTTCCAAATCCTGTGGAGGTCTTGATATAATCCGCACCTGCCTTTGTCACTGCATGACACATGGCTGTCTTCTCTTCTTTTGTGAGATAACAGGTTTCAATGATCACTTTTAGGATCTTTTCACCTGCAATTTCTTTTAATGTGCGGATTTCCCTCTGCACAGCATCAAAATCCCCGTTCTTAACATCCGTGATATTGATAACCATATCCACCTCTGCCGCACCGTCCTGAAGCGCCTGTTCCGTCTCCGCTGCCTTTGCCTTTGTGGTACTGTAGCCCAGGGGAAAACCGATAACGGTGCAGATATTGATCTTCTCCCCGTAAGTTTCATGAATTCTTTTTACATAACAGGGTGGAACGCAGACCGAGGCAGTATCGTAGCAGACAGCCTCATCACACAATCTCTGTATTTCCTCCCAGGAAGCATATGCTTTTAAAAGCGTATGATCCACATGCCTTAAAATTTCTCTCTCTGTCATTTTGCTTTCCTCACTTTCACTATTGCCGGTATACTGACACAATGGCTTACAGGCAAACCTGTTTATCCATATTACTGCAAAGTCTTACCGGAAATTCATCCTGCCGGTACCGGTACATCTCTCAACAGATAACCAAATCCCAAAACTCATCCTGCTGCATAAGTTACGGGATGCCCTTCAGGGTATATTTCATATTATAATGCATTTTCCACTCCAGAAAAAGGACTAGAGTCTTTTTTACGTTTACTTTTGGTTTTATGCCTATATCAAGTTCATTTCATATTAATATTGACATTCTTTGACCTCCTGTCATATTATGAAGTTAGCTTCATACGAAGCTTACTTCACATAGATGGTGGGTGGAATATGAAAACAAAAGTACGGGAATTACGAATATCCAGAGGATTAACCCAGCAGCAGCTCGCAGAGCTTGTTCATGTGTCGAACCGGACGATCATTTCTATTGAAAAGGAACAATACAGTCCGTCCCTTATGCTTGCCTACCGAATGGCCCAAGTATTTGGCACAACGGTCGAGGATTTATGCTGTCTAAAGGAAAATAAAGAAATGGAGGATTTGGAATATGAAAATAAAGAATAGTCGTGGATTTGCTACAGGTATTATAACTTTCTTACTGGGTATGGCAAATATCATCGTTTATGTCATTTCAAACGAACAGAGATTTTTCTGTTGATCGTCTGGTTTATCATTACCGATCAGAAAAAGGCCGGCCCTCGATTGGCCGGCCAGCCTTAAAAACTCCTGATCTGGTCATCCTCGTCTTCTGTTGTCTTTACAATAGATTTGATCACCACCGGATAACTCACCGTGTCATTGACCTTCACCATGACCCGTTCTCCCTCCCGGTGACCCCGGATGGCTTTTCCAAGAGGCGATTCTATACTGATCTTATTGTCAAGAGAGTTGCCCCGGATGGACGTTACCAGTTTGTATGTCTCCGTCTCGTCCTCCTCCTCATAGAAAATTTCCACCACATTGTTGATACCCACCTCATCACTTCCGGAGTTGTCCTTTACAATAGCGGCTGTCTTCAGCATTCTTTCCAGATACCGGATACGGCTTTCGTTCTTATTCTTGTCTTTCTTTGCCGCATAGTATTCAAAATTTTCACTCAGGTCTCCCTGTGCCCTGGCCTCCTTGACAGCCTCTATGGCTTCCTTTCTGACCACCAGCTTCCGGTATTCGATCTCCTCCTGGATTTTCTTTACATCACTCTCAGTGAGCTGTTCGCGCATATCTCTCTGCCCCTTTTCCTGTATTCCCGGTTATGATATTTTTGTTCCCGCCTTAGCCAGAAAACCGCGTTTCATAAGTTCTGCCCCTATCTCGTCCAGAGTCTGCTCACTGTCCGCAAGAACCGTGTGATAATGATAGCCGGATGTTATGTTCTTCAAAGGACTGGATTTTCCGCCCTGAATGCCTTTTACAAACTCTGCAGCTTTTTTTCTGGAGTCAACAGACAGTTCAGCCCGAAGCTGGCCGTAAACCTCATGGCATATGAACACATCCTCCACCTTGCCTCCGCAGTCTACGATCAGATTCAGCTCTTCCATAATCTCACTGTCCTTATGGCATACATAAAACACACGGCTCGCAAACACCGGTGCGTGAAATACATACCCCCGGTGTGTGGAAAGAATATCCTGATCCTGTGCCCGTAAAAGTGCAATATCCTGCACGATCACCTGGCGGCTGACCTGGAACCGCTGTGCCAGCTTTGTGCCGGAAACAGGTTCCGGGCTGCGCCTGATATATTCTAAAATTTCCTGTCTGCGTTCTTCGCCGTTCATCCTCCACTGATCCTTTCTCGCTGTCCTTATCATATATCTTTTCCACATCCTGTAATTCCATACTCCCGGGCAGCACTCGCCGGCTTAACAGGATACAGGATGCAGGTTTTTCAAAGAAATGTCCAAGATAGGCGCGGAATGGGTCAAGGCCCCGCTGGAAATATAATCCACGCCGATAGATACCAGCCTCTCCACATTTTCCCTGGTCACATTGCCGGAACACTCAGTTTCCGCTTTTCCGTCAATGATCCGGATCGCTTCCTTCATCATCTCCGGAGTCATATTGTCAAGCATGATGATATCAGCCCCTGCTTCCACGGCCTCCTTCACCATATCCAGATTCTCCACTTCCACCTGGATCTTGCGCACAAAAGGAGCATACTCCTTTGCCATTTCCACGGCTTTTCTCACACTCCCTGCTGCCCCAATATGATTGTCCTTTAATAAAATCCCATCAGACAGGTTGTATCTGTGATTATAGCCGCCGCCCACTTTGACTGCATATTTTTCAAAGACGCGCATATTCGGCGTTGTCTTTCTGGTATCAAGGAGCTTTGTCTTGCTTCCCGCAAGCAAATCAGCAATCTGTCTTGTGTAGCTGGCAATCCCGCTCATTCTCTGCAGATAGTTCAAAGCCACACGTTCCCCGGAGAGAAGCACACGGATATCCCCGTGCAGTGCTGCCATAAGCTGGCCGCTCTTCACCCGTTCTCCGTCTTTTACATAGAATTTTACTTCCGTCTTTTCATCCAGCAGCTCAAATACCCGTTTAAAAACATCAAGTCCGGCAACCACTCCGTCCTGTTTACAGATAAGTTGTACCTCGCCCGGACACGCTTCCCGCATCACCGCATTGGTGGTAATATCCTCACTTGTGATATCCTCCTGCAGAGCCTGCATAATAAGATGGTCTGCATTTAATTTCATTGTAATCTGATTCATCCCGCTTTTTTCACCCTTTCGATTTCTTTCAAAACACTCTCGCCATACATTCTCTGAAGCTCTTCCTGCCTTGGAAAACCTTCTCTCTCTGCTTTTGTCAGAAGCATAGCTGCCCTTTCCTGGCACATCTCTCCATTTTCCTGCACTTCACGGGCAGAAATTCGCAGAGCCGCACGTTTTGCGAATACCAGGCTTTCCAGCAGGGAATTACTGGCCAGACGGTTGGCTCCGTGAACACCGTTACAGCTTGTCTCTCCTGCTGCGTAGAGATTTTCCATCGTGGTCCTGCTGTCCAGGTCCACTTTCACGCCGCCCATAAAATAATGCTGTGCAGGCACCACAGGAATACACTCTTTCCTCACATCGTACCCTTCCTCCAGGCACCGTTCAAAAATATTCGGAAAATGAGACATGATCTCTTCTTCCCCAAGAGGGCGCATGTCCAGCCACACATAAGGCTTGTGGTCTATTTCCATCTGTCTGTGGATGGCGTCCGCAAGGACATCCCGCGGCAGAACCTCATTGGCAAAACGTTCCATATTGGCATTGTATAATCTGGCACCTTCCCCGCGCACGGATTCGGATATAAGGAATCGGCGCCCCGGTTTCCTGGAATATAAGGTTGTAGGGTGAATCTGCACGTAATCCGGATGCTCCAGCTCGATACCATGTTTCAGTGCTATTGCCAGGGCGTCACCGGTCAAGTGTGGGAAATTGGTGGAATGCTCATAAAGTCCGCCGATTCCCCCGCAAGCCCAGATCGTATCCTGGGCAGTGACTCCAAACACACTGCCGTCTTCTTTCCGGGCCACAATACCATAACACCGATTATTCTCCTCCAGTATATCAATCATGGTTGTCCGTGTCAAAATTTTTACATTGGGGAGCTTCTGAACAGCCTCCAGCAGTCTGGTGGTGATCTCTTTTCCTGTGATATCCTTGTGATACAAAATCCTGGGCTGGGAATGGGCGCCTTCTCTGGTATAGGCAAGCTCTCCTTCCCTGCGGTTAAAATCCACACCGCAGGCCATCAGTTCCCCGATCACCGCTCTGGAGGAACGTATCATCACATCCACGGATTCCCTCCGGTTCTCATAGTGTCCGGCCTTCAGGGTATCCTCCATGAACAGATCATAGTCATTTTCATCCCGCAGGACACAGATGCCTCCCTGTGCCAGAAAAGAATCACTGTTCTCCAAGTCATCCTTTGTCAGCATCAATATCTGTTTCTCTTTTGGCAGATGAAGGGCTGCAAAAAGTCCCGCAACACCTGTGCCGACGATCACGATATCTGTTTTTTCTCTTTTCATTTTCTCCTAGACCTTCTTTCCTTCCGCAGTCAGTCCCTCCTGAAAGGACTAACGGGTTCCATCTACTTTGCAGTCTCCAGCATCCGGTTCAACGGCACATTTGCCCGGCTTCGGAGGCTGTCATCCACGCTTACCTCTCCCTTATTATATTTCAGGCAGTCACGTACCTTCTCCAGCGTCACCTTTTTCATTGCGGCGCAGGTCTGTCCGCCGGGAACGGTATAGAACTTCTTGTCCGGATTCTTCTGCTGCAGTTCATACAGCACGCCGTTCTCTGTTCCGATCATAAATTCCTTTCTTTCACTCTTTGTGGCATAGTCAATAATACCTGATGTGCTTCCGATATGATCGGCAAGCTCCAGGACTTCCTTGGTGCACTCAGGATGCACTAAAAACTCCACACCGGGATGCAGGCGTTTCATTTCCTCCACCTGCTCTTTCTTCACTTCTTTATGTACATAACAGTAACCGTCATTGAGAATCACATTTTTTTCCGGTACCTGCTTCGCCACATAACTTCCCAGGTTTTCATCCGGAATAAAAAAGATATTTTTGTTAGGCAGCTTCTTTACAATCTCCACTGCGTTGGAGGAAGTCACACATACATCCGAATATGTCTTTAACGCGGCACTGGAATTGATATAGCAGACAACTGCCAGATCTTCATATTCTTCTCTCATTTTTTCAATCTTATGAACATCCGCCATATGGGCCATAGGGCAATCTGCTGTAGTATCCGGCATAAGTACGGTCTTCTTTGGATTCAGTATTTTTGCACTCTCTCCCATGAAGGTCACACCGGCAAAAACCAGGGTGCCGGCTTCCAGCTTTGTGGCAATCTTGCTCAGATAAAAAGAATCTCCGATATAATCTGCACATGCCTGCACCTCTCCCGGCACATAGTAATGGGCAAGGATCACTGCGTCCTTCTCTTTCTTCAGTTCCTCGATTTCCCGATAAATGGAATCCACGGTTTCTCCTCCTCGATTTTAAGAATTTTTAACATTATACAACTTTCCTTTACATCTGACAAGACAGTTGTAAAATTGTACTGTAATTCATACAAAAAGAGACTGCACCGTGTACAATCTCTTCCTTAACATATTATCCTTTTTTCAGGCATCCAACCCCATACATCATCATATCCTCAGCCATGGCCGCGATCTCCTCTGCCCCTGTCACCATGCCCTCTCTGAGCCATTCCTCCAAAAGGCCGATACACCCGGCACTTGCAAATGTATAGAAGGACGCCTTCCGGCCTGTGTAAACGGCGGTTACGATCTTGTGGATGTCCGGGATGTAGCTGCCGGGTGCCTGGCAGCACTGGAACGGGGAAAGAAAGGAGAATGTTACATTCTCTCAAACCGCCACTATGAGATAAAAGATGTACTTAGAATGGTTAAAATGCTATGCGGCGGCAGACGCCTGCCAGTCCTCCCTATGTGGATGGCAAAAATAGCGGCACCTCTGATCGCGTTATCTGCCGGATCCAAAAACGGCGCCCTTTGTACACCCGGTACTCTCTGTATACCTTACAGAGCAATGACCGTTTTGACCACACAAAAGCCACCTCTGAACTGGGTTTCAAACCAAGAGACCTGTTTCAGACCATTGCGGATACCATCACCTGGCTGAAAAAGAAAGGCCACAGCGTACTGATCCAGAAAAGATAAAATTCCAATATCTGAAAAGGCGGACGGCCTTCCTAACCCCTTGGGTAGCTGCTATCCGCCTAATATCATATTGCATGGATCTCAAAGTGATCATATCTCCCGGTCGGCAAGCTGCTGCTGTGTCATCCCAATCTCTTTTCTCTTTCTGGAAATAAAACCTCCGATTTTTACACTGTCCAGCATGATGTGTCCTCCTCATTTTCCCTGCCTTGGGTCATTTTTCTGTCCTAATCATACCCCGGCTTATCCGCGTCAGCAATAACGGGATATTTGAGTTTCTTTTTATTTTTCAACCGACGGTAGAGCCGTTTTTTTATATCTTTTTAAAAACCGTGCGGTCAGCAGCAATGTGGAAATCTCCGCAGCCGGAAATGCCAGCCAGATACCGTCCATCTTCCAAATAAAAGACAGAAAAAACGCAAAAAACAGTATGGCTGCAACGCCCCTTACAAAGGCAATGGCAAAGGACTCTCTTCCCTTTTCCACTGCCCCCATATAAGCGGCTGCCACAATGTTAACACCAGCCGGGCAAAAGCCCAGAAAATACAGCCTCAGTCCCCAAAATGCAATCTCTGCCAGTTCACGATTCCCTTCCCCGTTAAAAATGCCTACCAGGTTTGTGGTAAAAGCAAACGCAGCAGCACTGAAGAAAATCCCCACAGCTCCTGCCAATATGGCGGCACGAACAAACACAGCGGCACTCTCCTTCTTCCTGCCCTCCCCGTAAAAACGGCTGATAAGCGGCTGACTGCCCTGGGAGATTCCGGTAAACACAGACACAGCCACCAGTGCCAGATTAGCAACAATCCCGTAAGCTGCCACCCCTGTATTCCCTGCCAGATGCAGGATCAGCAGATTAAACACAATGAGCACAACAGCGGAGGATAATTCATTGATAAACGCAGATATTCCCAGACTGCAGATATCACGTACCCGGCAGCACAGTGCCCCCATAGGCGAACTCCAGGTAAACTGATTTTTCCCCCTGATAAAATGCAGGGACAATAGCCCTAAACTGATAACCGGTGCAAATCCGGTTGCAAGGGCAGCCCCAAATATTCCCATATTACAGGGAAATAAAAACACATAATCCAGCACTATATTAGAAAAACTCCCGGTCAGCATAGCAGCCATGGAGAGACGGGGGCTGCCGTCGTTCCTGACAAACGCAATGAGTATGTTGTTCATAATAAAAAATGGAGCAAATACCAAAATTGTCTTCAGGTACCCCCCTGTCATTGTCTGTATATTCCCCTCAGCCCCCAGCATTCCTGCCACGGCGTCCGAGCCTGCAAGCCCAATGATCAAGAGAACTATCCCCACTGCCATCCCCGCCGCAGCCGAGGCAGCGAAGACCTGGTTTCCCTTCTCTTTCTCTCCCTGTGCCCGGCAGATGGCAAAACGGGTGGCCCCTCCGATTCCCAGCATCAGCCCCAGCCCGTTAATAATACTGTATACGGAAATAGCCAGGTTCAAAGCGGTCAGACCATCTGCTCCCAGCCGTTTTGAGATGAAAAATGTATCTGCCAGAATGTAACAGGACAGTCCCAGCATTCCCAGAACGTTCAGGGATATGTATTTATAAAATTCTTTGCTTATTTGTTTCTGCATAACCTGTCTCCTTGTAATTTAAGATAAAAAAATGCCCAAATACATTCCTTCCATGACCTACCGGAATGTATTCAGGCATTTTCCCGTCTACCCGGTGGCAGACGGATGCTTATGCTATTGTATCATCAATAAGGGGGGCTTTGCAAGGGGGATTTTGTATCCGGTTGACTTCCATTTTATTCAGGATTCCCTCCCCCGTCACACCGGGGTGTGTGGTGATAATACGGCAGACCTGTTCCGTAAAACCCAAAGTACAGCCGTATTTTTCTGCCATATATTTTATGGATTCCCCTTTTTTCATACCTTTGCTGATATATTCCACGGTTTTTCGGATATCCTTTTCCCGGGGTGCATGGATGACCGGCTCCGAATGGGGGATTTCTATCCGATGTACCTCTATCTCTCTGTCTTTTAACTCCAAAACCGCCATGGTAATATCCTGGTTAAACCGCCGCTTTCCACAGCTTCCCGGATTGAGAAAAAGACGTCCGTCTTTTCGTACCTCCAGATATTTGTGGGAATGCCCAAAGACCACCACATCCACACCTGTCAAATCCAGAGGAATCTCTTTTTTGTTGTGTACCATATAGAAACCGAAGCCGTCCAGTTCAAAACGAAGGGACCCCGGTATATGTTCCGCCCATTCCTTGTCATTGTTGCCTCTGACAATATAGAGGGGCTTATCTTTAGACAGTTCATCCACAATTTTCTGCGTATTGATATCCCCGCCGTGGAGAACCACATCACAGGTATTCACAATTTCCATCACCTCCGGGCGAAGAAGCCCGTGGGTATCAGATAAAACGGCTATTCTCATTTGACTGCTCCCGATCATTTAAGCTTTTTCAACTGTGAGGTTATTTGTAAGGATTCGGCAGGCCTGCGCCTTCACTGCATGGACCGTCAGACCGCATTACAAAGTCAAGCAAAATTCCTATCGCCAATGGCGGTTTTCTTTTATCTTATCTGAAATTCTCCTGTTTGTAAAGGACCTGCCTGCTGCCTATAAAAATTTGGTCACGCCCATCACACCAAGCAGCACTACGCCTCCGGCCCCGTAAATGCTGTGGACAAGCAGGCATATTTTCATTAGATTGTTCCTGATCTCCTCTTGTATAAGCGAAGACGGTGAAAATACTTCCAAGCAGCATTACTCCTATATATACCAATATGATCGTTTCCGCTGCAGGTGACTCCGATCCCAAGGGCTATCCACATGTTTCTGCAGATGGAAGACAAAGCTGCCATGAAAACAAGCAAAGGCAGGTGAAACCTGCAGGATCGCAGTGTAGGACAACGGTGCCGGGGTATCGGATGAGGAGCTTGAGCGGATACGGAATGTACCGCACGATATGGTTTGCGACAGGGAGGCAGGAAATCAGAGACAGGGGCTGGGGCTGATGCTGGTGAGACAGATCGCCGAGGTGCATGGGGGAGGCATGGAGGTTTCACACGGGGAATCAGGGGGATTCCGGGTTGTTATCCGGCTGCCTTATGGTATCTGACGCTTTAGTTCCTGCAGGCTTTTGGTTATGTTATTTCCATGGACATAGAGGATTTTCTGCCCTTTTTTTCTTTGACCTGTGATTTTATAGTATAATCCATGCTTCATCATGTCTGTGTTGAATACAAGATATTTTTTGCAGTATAGTACAGAATTGTCAAAATGCAGATTGTCGGAAGATAAAAACTGGCTGTGGGGGAGGTGTTGTTTCATCTTCTTCTGCCAGTTTGCATGCCCGCCGATTATAAGCATTTTTTCACCTTTCATCAGCTCTGCATACTCATCATTGCTGTGGGCCTCCTCCTGTTTTGGCTTTTCTTCTGCCTGTATGCACTGAAAAATATAGTTACGCAGACTGATGAGCTCATCCCGCTCCAGCGCATTCTTTTCCTCCGCGCTTTGGAGCCGGGTCCTAAGCTTTACTTTCTCTGTTTCGCTTTGCTCCAGATGTTTTTCCAGCTCTTTTTTCTTTTGTTCCAGGTATTCTGTCCTGCTTTGCAGGTTTTCTATTTCAATGAGCATAGTATCCTTGTCTTTTTCGGCTCTGCGCTGCAGGTAGCGGCGTTCCTCCGGATTGTGCTCTTCACATAACTGCTGCAGCCTGTGGATATATTTGCACAGGGTTGCAGTAAGTAGTATTTGTTTATAATCCTCCCATTTCATATCTTCTGCCAGAGAACAGAGAAAATCCACATCCTTCTGCTCCAGCTCAATTCCCGTCAGCATTCTCAGATTCAGATGAAAATACGCAAAGACCAACTCCAGATCCAACTCGTTTTCTTTCTCCACTGCCCCATCAAGATAATAACAGATATAGTAGGATTCCATCTGCAGGTGTTCTTTCTGAAGATGTCTGTGCAGTCTTCTGCCCCTATTATCCGTGTCTTCCAATTCCGGTGATTTTTCCAAATCCCCTTCATAAGTCAAGAGCATCTGAAGCCCCAGATAGAAATCATAATCCTCAAGTACAGGAACTTCCGATTCTTCGGCCATTATCAAAAGCACCATCATCTCCGCTGCTGCCAATACCATATCATTGCTGTTTTTAACTATTTTTTGAAACATGCCGCCATCTATGTATTCTGCCTTTTTTAACTGGTTTTTCAAATTTCTGTGACCTTCTTCCAGAATTTTCATAAGACTTTTATATAGCCTGTTTTCCCTGAGTGCACAGCACTGCTGTGTCTTATATTCCTGACGTATCCGCTCTATCAGTCCGACTGCCATGCTTGCCGGAAGTCTGTCATCCACGAGAAACCAGGATGGGAAGGCGGACGCTCTAAACTTGGACTCTTTATATGCTTCATAGCATTTTTCCCCTTCCCTTTTTGCATATTCCATCAGCGTTTTTCTGCAGGCCTCATTTCTCACAACTGCATATGCCAGAAAGAGAATACTCTCCACATGGACTTCCTCATGATCCAGATTCAGCGCAGGTCCCATTGCTGCTGCCAATCTCTGGGGCACTTCCTCCTGCTGGCGCCTCAGCAGCTTTTTCCTGATAATTGCATCAAACACATGCTCTTTTTGTTCTTGGTCCCACAGTATCTGCATTTTAACAACACTGCCCATCTGGGAGGACTCAAAAAACCCCTCTCTGCTGTCTGCCTCCATCATGGCCTGTATCAGCATACCACGGGACTCTTTGGAAAATTCCATACACCAGTCAATAAATGCGGACTTGGAATGCACATAACAACGAAGCCCTTCACATACTATGTTTTTTTGCACCATAAAAAAACCTCCTTCAGATATGAATTTAGATGAATTGATAATTTGGCGAAATGCCTGATTTTATTGAAAAGATAACTAGATATTTAAGTAAGGCAGTGACACTGCCTTTTGTTGTGGACTAACAATATCATATTTTCTGAAGAAATGCAAGGATGAAATCATTTTTTTATGGCTCCGGCTGCTCTTTCATAAACATGAGTACAAAACCTGCCAGAAGAAGACACGCGGCTGTCCAGATAGCGGGACTGCCAAGAACTGATGTGATCAGTGCTCCTGCAGTTGCACCTATGGCGAAAATCAGGATCACAAAATAATAGTGGATGCTTTTCCGCCTTAGTGTTTTGTCTTTTGTTATGTGATATCTGCAGAGCATTTCCGTGGCGCTGCGGATGTTGCCGATACACATGGTAGTGGCACAGGGCAGGCCATGAAATTTTCGGAAACTGTTGACCTGCATGGCACAGGCAAAGGACATAAGGGCATTGGCACTTATATTCAGGGTCTGCGGAAGAAAACCGGTAATGACCAGCAGGAGCGATTCTATCAGAAGAATCACCTGCCTCCAGTGGATTTTTTCGTTTGCTCGGAAACGGTGGTGCACACGTTCTGTGATGTAGACACCCAGAAGGAATGCGCAGAGAGGAATAAAATAGTGAAATGCTGCTCTCCAATGGCCCTGAGCCAGGTTTTGCCCCAGCAGGACAATGTTTCCGGTTTGGGCATTGGCAAAGACCCTGCCGCGGCAGTTGTAGGAATAAGCATCCTGGAAACCACCGGCCAGGGTTAGAAATATAGCAAGGGGCATGGACTCTGACATTTGACGGGGTTTCACCGCTGGTTTGACTGCTGGTTTCATAGTTCCTCCTGTAGACTGCTGCTGGTTTGCATTGTTTTTTGTTCCTATTTATATTATACTTTTGAGGAGCAAGATGTAAAATATATATATGGTATTATTTCTATATCATAATTATATATCAGATGAGAATATTGTCTATTGCAGCAGCGTTTGGCGGAAATGGGCAGTGGGGGAAAGATAATGAATGTGACTTATGATTATTATAAAATTTTTTATTATGTGGTTAAGTATCATAGCTTTACAAAGGCGGCTTCTGTTCTGATGAATAGTCAGCCGAATATTACCCGGTCTATGAATAACCTGGAGCACGAACTGGGATGCAGGCTTTTGCTTCGCTCTAACAGGGGCGTTAAGCTCACACCGGAGGGGGAGAAGCTTTTCAGACATGTAGCCTTGGCTGTGGAACAGATCCAGGCCGGGGAGGAAGAATTGAGAATGGAGCAGACTCTTAAAAGCGGCCAGGTTTCTGTTGGAGCCAGTGAAACAGCACTGCATGGACTGCTTTTGCATAAGCTGGGGGAGTTCCACAGGGAATACCCCGGCGTAAGGATACGGATATCAAATCAGACAACACCTCAGGCCATACTTGCTTTAAAAAATGGTACGGTAGATTTTGCGGTTATCACAAATCCGTCTGGTATCCGCAGACCTTTAAAGGAGACACCACTGAAAAAGTTCAGGGAAATCCTTGTGGGCGGACCGCAGTTTTCCGGACTTTCAGAAAAAACATGGAATCTTGGGGATCTGAAATCTTACTCTTTTGTCTGTATGGATAAGAAGTCCAGAAGCTATGAATTGTATGGGGACTTTTTTCTGGAACATGGGCTGACCCTGGAACCGGATCTGGAGGCGGCTACTATGGATCAGGTACTCCTGATGGTAAAAAACGGCCTTGGGATCGGCTTTCTCCCTGAGGAATTTGCCAGAGATGCATTGGATAAAAATGAAATTTTCCGGATCCCTCTGCATGGGGAACCGCCGAAACGCTCCATATGCCTGATACAGGATATGGAGCGCCCGCTCAGTGTTGCAGCCAAAAAGCTGACAGAACTTTTGTGCAGCCCGGATACTACAGCTTCTTCCTCCCCATTCTGACGTCCTCCATCAAGCCCTGCAGTTCATCTGACAGATGGTCAAATAAATAGTTTTTCCCATTCTGGCCCTGGTTCAGATAATTGCTTCTGATTTCAATATCTGCAGCCCGGATTTCCTCTTTTAGTCCTGCGGCTGAAAGGCGGCTTGCGCCTTGTCCCAGAATGATGATCTGCTCCAAGGCGTCAGAGGTTGCTACTGTGACCCGGTGTTTCCTTCCAATCTCGTGTACGGTCTTTTCAATATACTGGTCTGCTGTCTCCGCTTCTTTTGTGTATACCACATAGATATTGTGATATTTCATCACCTCACCTGTATTGCCTTCCACTTTGTAGGCGTCGTATACGAGAATCAGGGTATTTTTCTTATATCCCTGATAGTTGCTGAGAATATCCATGAGTTTGTTCCTGGCAGCTTCAATGCCGGCATTGGCTAGGTCTCTTAATTCTTCCCACGCAAATATAATATTGTAGCCGTCCACCAGCAGATATTCTTCCTCCGTCCCCTGTTTTTTAGGTTTGTATTCCCTGGGGGAAGAAGTTGCCGCACTGACCGTTCGCTTTCTGTTAAATGGATCTCTCTCTTTCTTTGCAGTTCCATAGGTGCGGGTAAATATTTCTTCCAGCTCTTTTTCATCTGCCGGACCGCGGCTTTGGAACGTCTGGCGGGATGTCCGGATGGACTGTTCCTGCACGGGCTTTTCCTTTTTTTCCAGGCGAATCCCACTGTCCAGATGCATATAGTCCCGCACCTTGTCCCAGCATACCACATAACCGGCGCCGTGCGAACAAAATACAGAGCCAGTGGGATTTTCTGTGTCTTTTTCGGAATCATAGGCTTTTTCCCGGATCACTTCCTCCGCATTGTGACAGGGTTCGTACCCCTTCAGTGAGCAGGAGAGCCGTCCGTGGCCTTTGGTGTAGGCAGCCACCTCTGTCTGGTAATCCCGCATGGCAGATACAGGAGCGGTACCCGTCAGTATGGTCATATCTCCTTCTATGACCGGCCCGGAAAATGTACCATACATTTTCTGGATGTCCGAAAGTGCCCTGCCCACCTTATCGGAAGGGATTTCCAGTCTGTATTCATAGACCGGTTCCAGCAGGAGGCTGGCTGTACATTTCAGTCCATGACGCACGGCTCGATAAGTGGCCTGCCGGAAATCGCCGCCCTCTGTATGTTTCAAATGGGCGCGTCCTGTGACCAGCGTGATTTTCATATCCGTGATCTCTGAACCTGTCAGTACACCTCTGTGGCGTTTTTCCTCCAGATGTGTCAGCACCAGGCGCTGCCAGTTCCGTTCCAGGATATCCTCACTGCAGGCAGCCTCAAACTGAAGGCCGCTGCCCCGCTCCCCCGGCTCCATCAGAAGATGCACCTCCGCATAGTGGCGGAGGGGTTCAAAATGCCCCACACCTTCCACCGGTTCTGTAATGGTTTCTTTATAGACTATGCTTCCTGCGCCAAATTCCACCTCCGTGTCAAAGCGTTCCGCGATCAGACGTTTTAGTATTTCTATCTGTACCTCTCCCATGACCTGGGCATGGATCTCATTGGATTGTTCTTCCCAGACAATGTGCAGTTCCGGTTCCTCCTCCTCCAGCTGGCGGAGCTTCAAATACATCTGGTGCACATCACATTCCGGCGGGATCTGGATTTGATAAGTGAGAACCGGCTCCAGAAGAGGCAGCTCCGCCTCAGTCTCAGCGCCCAGTCCCTGACCGCAGAACGTCCTCAAAAGCCCTGTCACCGCACAGACCGTACCTGCCGGGGCCTGGCTGATGGTGCGGAAACCGGCACCGGAGTAGATGCGGAGCTGATCCGCTTTTTCCTCCCAGATCTCCTCACTGCTTTCCTTTCCTTCCCGGCGGTTTGTCAGCATCTGCTTTACTTTCAGGGTACCGCCTGTGATCTTCATATACGTCAGACGGGCACCCTGGGCATCCCTGGCTATCTTATAAACTCTGGCACCGAATTCCTCCGGATGATCCGGACAAGCTGTATAAGTATCCAGCCCCTGCAAAAACTCCTCCACCCCATCTATTTTCAAGGCAGAGCCAAAATAGCAGGGGAATACTTTCCGTTCCCGGATCAGCCGGATGATTTCTCCCGGCTCCACCGCGGCGTCAGACAGGTATTTTTCCAGTACAGCCTCATCACTCATGGCTAGATTCTCGAAAAAAGCCTCTCTATCCTCATTGTCATCAAAGACGATACATCTTTCATCCAGGCGCTTCTGCAGTTCCTCCAGAAGCTTCCGTCTGTCAGTTCCTTCCTGGTCCATTTTATTGATAAACAGGAATACAGGAATTTTGTACCTTGTCAAAAGCCTCCACAGAGTCTGCACATGTCCCTGCACACCGTCCGCTCCGCTGATGACCAGCACCGCATAGTCCAGCACCTGCAGGGTTCTCTCCATCTCCGCAGAAAAGTCCACATGCCCGGGCGTGTCCAGAAGTGTCACTTCTTTTTCTCCCAGCTTCACTTCCGCCTGTTTGGAAAAAATGGTGATCCCCCGCTCCCGCTCCAGATCGTAGGTGTCCAAAAATGCATCCTGGTGGTCTACACGTCCCGGCTTTCTGATGCTGCCTGTCAAATAGAGAATGCTCTCAGCCAGGGTTGTCTTGCCGGCATCTACGTGGGCGAGAATGCCGACTGCTAATTTATTTGTTTTCATATGGTAATTGTCCTATTTTCTGATGTATTCCCATCGAAAATGCCCCTTTCTGTTGTCTATAATAATACTTTTCCAGTGACTTTTCAGTACCTTCACAGTTACAGGCAAAAATCCATACAGAATCGTTTTTGGCCATGGGATTTTTGCTTGGCTGCGGAATGCTTTCTTACGGTCAGCATAGCGAATGCGCAGACCTACTGAATAGTTACCTTTCCTACTCCACTCCCAGGGCCTTAAACACCGCATCTTCCGCGCTCTGATAAAAGATAATCTGAAAATTAACACAGGTTTTTTTAATGCAATGAAGGTTTGCAATGCCAAACTTCCTGTCATCCCAATCCCCTGTAAATCCTGGTATCCAATCATGTAATCTTTTGTCGTTGTACTTATACTTCCACTGATAGGATCGTTTATCCATCATTTCTGTTTGGCCCATTCTTCCGTCTCCATCTATAATAAATCGTTACAGTAATTGTTCAGTACCTTCACAATTACCCGTTATGTAACTTAGCGTAACTTAGATTGCAGAATCCAACATCTTAAAAATCCCGGTTTTAACCTTTTCACAGCCTTTATCCCAACTATTATCTTTATAAATCACAATTTATGAAACTTACGGTAACTTAAATTCTATGCCCAGTGTGGTATATATTTCATATATCTCGGTGCGGTCATAGGATCTACCGGTTTGATCAGGCCTGCATCTAAAGTGTCTTTAATGATTCGGAAGGCTTTTGTCTTTTCTTTCTCATCTAATCCAAACAACGCCCGGACATCCATATTCCCAATCGTACCAAAACTTACATAGGCAAGACATGCGTGCATATAACAGGTTCGGATACGGTCTTCTTTCGTTGTAAGATCAAACGGAACTTTTGCAAACATGACTACTTTTGTAAATTGATCATTCTGATTTTCAATACGCGGTGCCAGCATATTGTATTTTCCCGTGATACCAACAATTTTATCATAGCCGCTTCCACGTTCTTCACAAATACCGCAGCCATGCATAAATCCTGCAATATTCTCATTTCTGGAAACTGGAACCGTATCAACAATTCGATCAATAGCAACCAATGGTGCACCTGCATTAGAAAACTCTATTCTATTAGTAAAAAGCTCTACCATTGGACTGGTTCCCTTTTGATCCAGTGCCTGATGAATCATGACGTTTGCCAGAAGTTCTCGAATTGCCACTTCTGGGTATGCAGTTTTTTTCTTTCTGATCCCGTCCACCATAATTTCTTCATGGGGAATAATGGTCATAATATATTTTACGATATCCTCAAAGGAAATGGCATATCCCAAATCGAAAGCCTGCTCATCAATTCCAGCCACCCGCGTGGTATCATGATATTGGATCACCCGGACACCACGCCTGAGTAATCCCTCGAATTTTTTCAAATCTTTGGCAAACATAAGCGCACCATAGTTTGTAATATCCCATCGGCCTGCATCATTTAATTTTATAAACTTCTCTTTTTTAAAGTCTTCTAATACCTTTTCACGATTACCTGGAATCGGCAGTTCCAGCTTGTCATAGTATTTTGTGTAATCCAAAAGCGACGTAATATCTTCCTCTGATCCATTAGAAAAGGCTGTTCGCAGTTCATAAGGAGTAGTATCAAATAGTGCCCACAACTGTGCTTCTTTTTCCCTATGGCCGGCCAATGGCATTAAGTTAGTTCCCACACGAATGTATGCCGTTTTTTCAAACCTGGTTGGCTCTGTTTCCGCAGCCGGAATTTCAATCAGCGTTACATATATTGCATTTCCGTCTTGGTCTGCCCCCATCTGTACCTCATAAAACCTGAAATTAATCTTCGGATTTATCATATGTACAAGCCAGGCTTCCAATTCCTCATTTCCTCTTTTCATTTTTCGATATTCAAGATCAGTTCCAACAATATTATGGGTATCATCCTGAATACCCCAGACAAGGTATGCCTTTGTCCTCTCTGCCAGAGTTGCTGCATTGCTAAGTCCTGAAATATATTTTGCAATACGTTCCGGATCTTTGTTGTTACATTTAAATTCAACCCACTCTACTTCAGTTGGAAGCTTCGATAGCTCACGAACCAGGCTCTCTAAATATTCTACTGAACGTGCCATGCCAAATCTCCCTTCTAAAATCCATAATCCCCCGTAAATGGCAGATCCATAATCACTTGCCGGCTCATGCTTTCTGCTCCGGTCTTATCATTTACAATTTTCAGGAAATAGTTTCGACCACTGCTATAAGATTTCCGCTTAATATCAAAACTGATGGTATAAATCCGATTCCCTGGCTTCTCTTCTTTACTGTTTACATCCAGAAGGACTTCATTAGAAATAATTTCTCCATCATCTGCTTCAAACTTCAAACGGTATATGGTAGACTTTACTGTATCTGTCACAGTCTTTTCCTGGAAAAAGTCTAGCTTCACTTTAAGATTGGTAATCTTTCTCAAATCTGTGATCAGATTCAGTTTCACATCTTCGGTTGCTACAACCCCCCGCTGCGTTTTTACAAACAGGGATGGAATAATCAGTTCCTGTGGTGACGAACCCCCATGCACATAATTCATACCACCACCACATTTGAACACGCTCATCCCTTTGGCACACATAATATAACGTTTCAGCGCATTGTTCATTAATGCAGCCTTCATTGGAACAGCAAATACTCCGTCTACGGTAAACTCCCTGTCATCTATAATGAATCTCCGATCCACAAAAGCAGCTTCCGTTGCCTCATGCTCCAATTTATCAGTCGCTTCCAGTTTCTTTCTGGAATAAATGTAGCCATGATCTGCTGTCACCAAAAAACGATATACATTTCCACTCTTTGAAAATGTCTTGATGATACTAAAAATCTCATCAATCGCCTGTTCTGTGGCCGCTAATGCACTATGCTCCGTTCTGGCTGTCTCACCTGTTGCATCAATGCGATTATGGTAAACATAGATGACTTCCATTCCCACTGTAAATGCCTTTAACTCTTTTGCACTCATTTCAGCTATTTTTTCATATAATTCAGCTGCAGAATTTTCATTCTCTTTTTGGAGGATTTTTCTTCTTTGCTCCGTTGTGGCACAAGCGTTTCCATCTAATAAGACGGTATGTTCTTTATCTTCTGTCATGGATAATTCCTTATGGGGAAGTAATGCTGCCATACCAACCGCTGTATAAGAGGGCAAGGTTCCCATCATGGTGTCCATTCTGATCTCACAATTCTGATCCTCCTCAAATCTGTCCGCCAACTGTTTAGCAGCTTCATAACGAAATGCATCTGAGATGATAACCACTGTTTTTTCCTTTATTTTTTTCACCTTATCCTGATAGAAATCTGATTGAAATGGCATGATGCGGCGCATATCATTTTTCACAAAAGCATTATTCCATGCATAGACTATCTTTTCTAAAAACTCCCTTTGATAGATATTTTGAATTAATATCTTTAATTCATCAAACCAACTGCTGTCCTCTAATTTATCCAGAGAGGTAATAAATGTTCGATAATTCGTATCCACTCTGTAATCAGATTTAATATATGCAGATGCGAGTTTGGAAAGCTCCTGCTCGGGAGTAAATCCTACAATTGTCAGGATTTCATAACCGGATTTCAACGCATCATACGCTGCTGTATAATAATTTCCAAAGTGAAGACGTTTTCTTATATCACAGATAGCTGGTATGCTCATGCCAGATATCATGGCGTTCTTGTCTTCTGCCAGTTCCCGTCCAATCATCCATTTGATCAGAAGTTCATCTATATACCGAAAAGAAGTGCAGCCCAGCAGGTTATCAAGGCTTACTCTTCCAAAAGCCTTTTCGACATCCAGCACTGTCTCTGCTGTCTTGGATATTTCATCAAATGTATCCTGGTAGATGACATTATTCATCATATTGTCCAGAAGGACACTGATATTTGTTGCTTTACTTTTCACACTATCTTGTAAAAATAATTTCCATGCATCTGGAACAGCATCCTCAAATTCCCTGCAGGCATGAACAGCGAACAGAGATAACAGCAGCCGCAGTAAGGATGGCTCACTTTCTTCATATCCAAAGTGATGGCTGCACAGTTTCCAAAATGCATCGGCAACATCCGCTTTCTTAAACTCTGTGATAATTTCCTGTTTTTCAACTTCTCCAGCAGCAAAGATAGCGTACATCAGGTCTTCCACCGTGACATTTCTGGCTTTGGAAATAACACATAATGCCAACAAATCAATCATATCCGATTCCGCCGATGGTAAATCCACCTCACTGGCACGTTTGATAAAATCGTTGATACGCTTTACTACTTCCTTCGTATTTTTCCGGCCAATACCAAAGAACACAGATCGTTTCTTTAACGGCACACGGAAGCGGTCCGGAAGGCCTATATCTGCTGCGATCAAAGACAGACGATCCGCATGGAACTGTTTAGAATATAACAAGATATCTTCTAAATGATCATGTTCCACGTCAGGTTTTTCAAAAGGTGCATAAATCAGATATTTTCCTTCCTTGTCCTCATGTTCTATCAAGATTTTAGTTCGGAAAGTGTTGCGATCCGTTAAATGCAAAATTTCTACACCCTCCAGCTTTAATCGATCCACAGTGTCCTCAAAAGAAGCATCTGCATCATACCAAAAGACAATCCGCTGCCCAGCTTCAAATTCTATATTTAACTTTTTTTCTATTTCCTGAATATTCAATTCATCCATATCCCTGTCACATCTCCAACTTTATTTTATCGGGGCAAGAATCTGATACTTCATACCATCACGATCTGTCTGAACCTTCTCGTAATTTACCTTCACCCCATCATCAAGGTCTATCTCTATCTTCTCTGCTGCAAGATGATCCAGCTTTTCATCATATTCTTTCACTTCTGCTATCTGCTTCAAAAGCTTTTCTTTTCTCTTTTCCTCTATTGCAATCTGCCTCTGGTCAGTCATATGCAGTGTCATCGTGTCAATGGCACGCACTTCATTCTCATATTTTTCCTGTATACGATGTAAATAAGAAACCCGTACACGTCCAATCGTATCTGCATGATAGCGATGCATGTAAATCAAAGCCTTAAATCCATTTTGTTTGCCGCTGTCGAAGAGCCAGTAAATCGGACGTTTTCCAGATCCGGTTACAGAATAAGCTGCACAGTGATCCTTGAAGAAATCCTTTAGGAAATAATTGCGGATAATATCTCTGCTGTCCGTTCCCTTTGTTCCCAGTGCTTTAGCCATAAAATCAAGATTTTCTTCCAGTGTTTCTTTGCCATAAACAACGGTGAGCCATTTGATGAATAATTCTACAATATCATCGTCCAGGTAACGTGCATCGGTGATTGGGATCACATTGTCTTTATCTGGAATGAAAGAGAAATATTTAGTTGCATCCCATTCACCGCCGGCGTAGGCAAGGCCTGGGGTGTCAAGGGAATAGCGGCCGAACATACAGCCTACGGCATAGGAGATCAAACTACCAATATCTCTTCTCAAATCTGCTTTGCGTACAGTTACATCCTTGTCATCTACTTCTGGTGTTAATTCATCTTGCAAGCCATAAATGTCAATGAAAATACGGTTCAGTTCTTCCTCATTGGATTTTAACTGGTTAAATCGTCGCTTGATAAAATCTTGATATAATAAAAACGATCCCTCAATAGAATAATTCACTGACTTTGAAAAATCAGCCTTATCATCAGAATTATAAAATATATCTTGATTTCTAAATGAAATCAGAGGGTGTCTTTTGAAATCCCATGAAGTTTCAAAGGAATCCCAGTCCTGCCGTGATAATTCAATACATAAACTCGATAATTCATTAATCAAACTATAGTTTTGATACAAAATAGGAATTTTTTTCAAATCCCCTACTTGTAAGTTAAGCGTTGGATTTAGAATATTCAAAATATACTTTCCTACTTTACTATTTATTAACGCTAAAATATATTTAGTATTCACCCCTGCCATTATTGATGGTGCACCTGAATCAAATAATACATTTTTCTCATAATATCGCATAGAAGTTGACTTAGAGCTTACTTTGGTACTGCCACATACACATTGGAAATACATATCCTGTCCTTGCAATCCCGAATTAAATGACTTTTTAATTTCTTCACCATCAGACTCCCAATTTATTACCCATTCTAAATTCCCATACCATTTGCGAAATTCTCCACCTTTATGATGTGGATACCATTTATATTCTTTACTGATTTTAGCCATAGAGAATTTTTTTAAATTAACTTCAAACCATAAACGAAGAAAATATTCATTATTACCTGTTTTTATCCCCTCAGATACTTTTGCTGTTAATCCAATACTTTTACCTTGTTGAAAATCTCTAAAAAGATTTTTGGAAACCCAATATGCAATCGGTGATCCTGGTATCTTCAAAAAATTATCTTGCTTAACTTCATAGTGATTATCTCCTCCAAGAAACATCTTTTCTTTACCTACTTGAGTTGTCGGCTCAAGTAACCTGTAATATATGCCTTTATATCTTGTAATATTAGCATTCCTCACAACAAACGCCGTCGTCTGCACTACTTCACCGCCAATTTCTTCAAAAGCCCTTGCTCCCAAATGAGCCATATTCACAATATCCGCCTGGAGCATTTTTTTTCGCAGCTTTACAAAACTTGAAAGAAACATCCACGCATGCTGTGTAATCATTGAACGATATCCATTTCTTTTAATCATCTGTCCGCATTTCTCAATAAACACAGCAAATAAATCTGATTTGCTATCCGGATAATGCTTTTTTACATAATCATTCAGTTTTTTATTTCCATTACTGATTCCCATATAAGGTGGATTTGTACATGCAACGTCATATTTCCGTGCCAGGTTTTTAGCGTTGTAAAGAATAACCTTTAACAACTTTCTCGTCTCATCTATCCCAACAGTCTCAAAATCCATCTGCATATCATTTACGATCGAACCGACAAATCTATCAAGCAGTTCCCAATCATACTGTTTCACATTTAAAATAGAACCATATTCCTTTGCATCTTTAAATGTATCCAACAGTTCATTCATCTGCTGTAATGCATCCTTCTTCTGTATTTCTTCTAAATCAGCACCAAAATAATTTAACTGATTACGGTTAATTCCGTTACTTTCCTGTATCGCATACACCTGCGGCGCAATCCCTCTTTCCAATATCCTGGTATCATACTCTCTTGCCTTCATCATTATCGAAAAATAAGCAAGCTGATAAGCCCTGCCATCAATATCCAATCCGTACAGGTTATTTTTTAATATGGATCGCACCGCATCCCGCTTTGTATATCCCTGTGATTCATAAATCTGCATCAATACATCAAATGCATAGACTAAAATATGCCCGGACCCCATACAAGGATCAATGAATGTCAATTCTTCCGGTGTCAATTGACCATATTCTTTTCTGATTTCCTCCAGTTGGGCCTGTACCTCTGGCTCCTGTTCTGCTTCTTCCAAATAGTATTTCCATTCTGCTTTCAGTACGTCGTCCGGATGTCCTTCCAGCCATATTCTCCCCAATGCGTTTTCTACCATATAACGTACAATCCAATCCGGTGTAAACAACTGTGTGGCCGATGGTATTCTTTCTTTGCTGATCTTCTTGCCCTTTTTCGCCTGTGCAAACGTCTCGTCCTTTAATTCCGAATTATAATATTGGTAAATCCACCCAATGATCTGGACCTGCTCTTTCCAGTCTTCTTCTTCAATGTCATGCACCAGATGATAGATGATCCCATCCTTATCAACAAAAGAAAAGTGCATCATAAGCTCAGATGCATCTCCTTCTTCTTCAAATAATCCAGGCAGGCATTCATGGAGCTGATTGCAGCGTTTTTTCAGCAAAAACCGGAACAGGCTGTCACTTTTTCCATTTGTCTTCCATTCAATGATCTGCTCCCGTTCTTTCTCTGAAAACTCCAAATCTGAACTAAATGGTAGGGATACAATATCCGGATCCCTCGCCCCTTCTTCTGTGGAGGACAACACACGCAGATTATCCGGAAAGTATTCATTCACTTCCATAAAACGTATAGCGATCAGACGATTGAACCAGTCATATGCATAATCTTCTATCATCTGGTTATAAATTTTTTTATAATCCCCATCGTTTTGTTCTGTTTGTTGTTCTAACTGTCTTACCAGTTTTTCTCTTTCCCTTAATTCCTTACCTGTTACAGATATAGGCTGTGCAGCTCCTACATCAAAATATTTGATTTCTGATGTAGATGCCGGTAATGGCTCTGCGATTCCACCTTCAGCAATTCCTACAAATCCTGCTCTCGTTCTGATTTCTTCTCTCAATTTGTTACGTGCCCAGACGGCAAAACTTTTTATTGCGGTTTTATTCATCGTATTCCATCCCTCTAGAACTGCAATTTCACAACATCGTTTTTATCCAATTCATCCTTAATCTGTTTTCTTACCTTTACCAGATAATCATCCAGATCCTTTTCGCTGGTTATCACCCAGGTATCCGAAGTAATATCACGAGCCATTATGTTTTTAATACGTTTTGGCGCTGGTTTCGTCATATCCGCAGGCGTTTTTACCTCCCCGCCTGCCGACGATGTATCCGGCAGTGAAGGCGCCGCCATATTTGCAAATTTATCCAGATAAGTTTTACACAAGCTATCCGCCTTATCTTTAAAACCAAGCATATTGGAAATATCATTTTGCGTTGATGCACGCTTTATAAGTTCCTCAAATGCCTGGATCACTTCTGCCTTATATTTATCCTCATAAAACTGACCGTTGATATAATTTAATACATTCTTCTTATCCTGTTCGATAACTTCTAACACAGGTGCCAGTTTTTCATCCAGCACTTTCCCATAAATTTCCATAAAAGACTGATACAAGGCCGGAAGATTTTTTATCAAATGGTAAGGCGTCTTATGATATACGATCTTTTTAATATTTTCCATGACTGTATCCAATTTCTCACTGTTGATATGTTCCTTGCTGTTATCAAAGAAACGAATGGCTCTAAGTCCATTTTCGTTAAAAATTTTCTGCTGCGTACCACTGGTGTAGAAAGTTCTCACTGGTGACAGATCATCGGCTAAATCAATCAAGTCTCCTTTTTCTTCTGCTATCTTTTTATAAAAAATAGTTGTATCATCGATTACTGAAATCTCCGTCAACATCTTCGCTGTTTTTTGTAAGACCTCACTGCCTGGGTACTCTTTTACCTGTAAATTCTCTTTCAGCATCACATTGCATTCATTAATTGTGTCTTTTGCATGCTCCTTAAAGGATTCCATAATCTTATCTACATCATTGTCTGTCTCTGTGCGATTGAAAAATGCCTTGATCACATCTTTACAGGCTTTGATTTTAGCAGCATCAATGTTTTCTTTCGCACGGAAAAGAAGTTTTTCTTCGTATTTCCGTGTAGTGAAATACATTCCCAGCTCCTCTGGTTTTCTATTAAACAGCGTAATTGGATCTTTATCTACTGTTGCAGATGCTGCCCCATCTATGAATGCTTTAGCCACCAGCCATTTCACATCCGCCTCCACATAACCATATGGTGCGATCGTAAAATGATCCATCAAGCTTTTCATAGAAATACTGCTATAGGAAGAAGAGGTCAGTCGGATATACTCTTTCACTTCCCGGACTGCATTGCTGTTTGGTTCCTTTGCCCCATCCAGAGACAAAGCCACCTGCTGGCTTTTTACAAAAAGTGCTTTAATATCTCCATCATCCTTTGGGCTGTCAATGTATGTCAGCTTGTAATAAATATTTTCTATCAGTTTTTCAAGGGTGGCTCCAATTTTTGCAGATGCTTCACGGGTAGTGATATCTGTAATCTTTTGTCCGTTAATGAAAACTTCTGCCTTTCCTATGGCTTCTTTCAAGGATTTTACCGCTGCATCTTTGCTCTTGCCGGATTCCTGCATTTTAGTAGCTCGAATTGCAGTTGATTTTCCTTTTTGGGGATCGGCCACATTGCGTATGTAATCGTCAATTTTTAAGGCATTGAGCAGTTCATTATAATAATCAACATGATCCATGGGCAGTTTCAAAATAACCTCACGATTTCTGGCTGACATCATGCTAAGCGAAGTATCATCCAAACTCCCTTCTGCACTCACGTACCTTGGAGTAATCAAACGAAGCCCCATTTCATTACTCTGGTTATTCTTAAATGGTACCGTGTCCACGGTTTGGTTAAATGCAAACGTGTATCTCCCATTGAATTTTGGCACACGGTATCTGGAATTATTATAAATAGAATCAAAGGTTGTCCTTGCTACTGCTCTGATCACATCATTGCTTGACACATTACGATCTCTGATGGCACGGTTAATGTCCTGCTCCTCATCCGTCAGGAACTCATAGGTATCCTGGATCTGTGATACCAGCAGGTTTCTGGTAAGAAGCTGCAAAGATTCCTCTACCTCTCTTCGGAGTTTTGTTCGGTCATCATGAATGTTTGTAATCATCAGACTCACAATATTTCCCACAGTCAGATCCACGCCATTGACATATTTCAGAAGGAATAACGTCTTTAAAACATTGATGGTAAAACAATCCTCATCATGCATTGGATTCAGTCTCTCATTATCATAAGCTCTTTGTATAACACCTGCATGGGTATGATCCAGAAACTTGATCAGATCATCATAGAAACGGTAGAATGGCACTAATACGCCTTCTTCCTGTTCCATAACAAAAATAGCCGCTTTCTGATATGCGCCAAGCATGGAGCGCTCGCCTTCCGATAAATGTTTGCCTGTGGAACTGTTCAAACGAATGGCATTCAGTACATCTGCCAAAAGATTAAACTGATATGGAAGAAATGGATACACATTGGCAAACTCCTCCGCATTTTTTATTTTTTTCATTTCAATGGCAGCCCCTTTGAAATCAACCACATTTTGAATCGTTGTCTCCTGTGTCTCGTATAGGGCTTTTAATGTACTTTTTCCTGTGTCATTCTTTTTCAGAATTCTTTCTCTGATCACTTCATCCGCATTGACGGAGGACAGAGAAAGTCTGGTTTTAAAACGTCCCTGTATCTTGGAAAAATCATTGGAACGTTCCTGCATATTCTCTGTCATAGAATCAATATCTTCCTGTGCAGTCACGATCACCCACACTTTACCCTTACAGCGAACACCTAATTCCTCTGTGATCGTCTGCAGGTTTAGCATTAACTGTGAATCCTGACTGATAAACTGTCCAATTTCATCTACAAGAAATACGACTCTTTTTCCGGTACGTTCCACATATGATTTTACGCGCTCTGCAAAATCTTCTATGGCGATCTGATAACCCTGTGTGGAAGATTCCTTTACCCACAGACCTGCATCTTCTGCCGACATATAGCCCATTTCCACAAGCGTCTTTTCTACCCTGCCACGCATGATTTTAAATTTGTGTCTGGTTTCCAGCCAAGCCTTCCCGGTTACCTTTAAAAAGGTATCCTGAAACTCCTGATATTTTCCCTCTTCATCTAATTCTCTTTCCAAGTCTGCAAGAGCCGGTATGGAACCAATATATCCAAGTTTTTCATTGAAGACCCGATTGAATACCATGACAATGGCATTACTGTCTGATTTCGCAGAGGCTGTACTTTTAGAATCCACATTAAATAAAATTGCTTCTGTTGGTGTCTGAGCTGCCAGTTCCATATTTGCAAGCAGCATGGGATCAGATTGTAATGACTGATTATTTTCTTTCAAATATTCCCAGGCATGTTTTCCTGCTATCACGGCATTATCTAAATCATAGGACAATATTTTCAAGAAATGTGATTTACCACTTCCAAAGAAGCCAGAAATCCACACTCCCATCTCATCCGTTGGGTTTTGAATACTTCTTGTATAATGATCGAAAAATTCTCTGAAATGCTTTGTCAACTCTCTTGTAACCACATACTCCTCTAATTCCTGCTTTTTATTATATTCTTCTATCTGACCTACTTTTATGACTCCTGTAATCGGTCGGTCAATGTCCTTCTGAAACATATCACGAATCTTCATTTTTCTTTATCCTCCCGTACTTATCTTTCCACTAACGGAAATGCTCTATAATAATTGTCTTCCTTTAATTCTCCAAATACATTCAGTGAATCACCATTGTATTTTCCCGGATAGAATAGAATCACAGGACAATGATCCATTACCTGATGCAGATTATTCAATATCTTGTGTGACCTAAGAATCGGGAAGCATTTCCCCACACCTGTCAAAAATACAACGCTATCCGCTGGTGTATGTTCTAAAATATAATTTACGATCAGGCTGTCTTTGTCATCAAATTTCAAAATATCACCTATACATCCGAAAACATATTCCGTTCCTTCCTCTTCTTCCAATTCCTTTAAATCCTCTAGTGCATCCTCTTCTTCCAAAAGTTTTAGAATAAGTTCATACAGGTCATATATGATAAGCTGATAGCCAAACTTTAATTCGGTATTTGTATTTTCCAATTGTTTGATCCGTTCCCTGACTGTGAGTTCCTGATATGCCTCATAATCAAAAACATAATATCCCACTTCATTACCAAGACCTTTATTGGTTCGGAAAGATTCCGCGCGCATCTTTTCCTCCAGAATATCTAAACGCTTTTCTATTGTCTTCATACTCTTTCTCCCACCAGTATTCCCCGAATTCTATCCATGCCATTTTCATTTAAGTAATCTGTAACCTCCGGGGACAGAATTGGCCTTATAATATTTCGATTCTTCAATTCTTTTGGTATTAACTCTGCATCCCTTAAAATCATAAGATATTGACTGCGCAGTTTTTTAATCCCACCGTCTGTCCATTTTGCAGCCCTCTCATCCCTTGTTTGAATATCGTGGATAAAACCAATCACATCTGCATCCGAAATGTGCAAATCTCCTATTATCAGCTTTTCCTTAAAAATATTATCCATAAATTCATAAAATGTTCGATCTGTCAACATGATCAAAACAATACTCATCAATTTCTGCATCTCTGAGGATGAATCTAAATATACAGTTCTAAATTCATCCTCCACAGCAGCATTTCTTCTTGCCAATGCTGTCCAAATATTACCAGCCCGATTCACAGATGCTGCATTAAAGATATTCTCTTTTTCAGCCAATTCTTTGAATTCAGCAATTGTTTTTTTTTCATTGACCAGCAATTCAAACATCTGTCTGGTTTCACGTGACCATAATAAATCTTTTGTTCGGCAGTAATATGGTTCTTTCAAAATATTCACTTCTATCATACTCTACACCTCTCCGGCTTCTACAGGTCTTCCTGCTTATTATTAACAATACTGACAATGTCTCCGATATCACACTGCAATGCCAGACAGATTTTTATCAGAACTGTCATAGCCACAAGCTCACTTTTGCTCATCTTCGCTATAGTGCTTGTGCTGATCTTGGCAGTCTTTGCCAGTTCTCCTTTATTCATCTTTTTATCTATCAGTAATTTCCATAATTTATCATAGGACACATACATATTTTTTTCACCCTCGTTTTACTTATGTATTTTTCTTTTATTCTTATTTACCATGCATGTCTTATCATACCGCAGAATCAGCTAAGTAACAATACAAATTTTCGAGTTCTCGGAAATTTGGGTACAAAAATAGCCGGACGACCTTCGCAATGAAAACCAACCTGCTATGTTATATTCGATATTCTATTTTATGCTGCCTCCTCCCACAATCTCTGTACATCGCACTCAATACATGAAAACACCATATGATTCAGGTTTATGGGAAATCTGTAGTTATCCCTTATTCGTCATAACAAAAGAATCCCCCGGAAAAGTCCCTGGAGATCCTCTGTCCTTGAATCTTTCTTATTCATTTTTCTTTGCCGCCGCAACAATGGGGATAAAGGTACACAGTATCACTGCCAGGCTGACATATCCCCCGTATCTCTCCCACCATGCTGTCCCCAGGATTTTTAACAGCAGAAAGCTGAATAAGGGATTGAAAACCACAATTCCCATCATGACGATTCTGCCCGCCCTCAATACATGAAGCCAGTTTTTGTTATTAAAATGCACCCCTGCAATATGTATCCGAAACGGACCCTGACTGTAATAATTGATCTTATTCTCATCATAAAAAGACGGGAGTGTCTCCCTTGCAAATAATAAAAACCATGCTCCGAACAATAGACACATCCCCTCAATGGTAAAAAATTCTGTAGAAAATATCTCTTTTCCACCACCTGTGCTCATCAAACCCCATGTCTCCAAGGCCGCAGCCGCTGTGCAGAGGAGAAAACAAATCATGCGTTTTCTCTGTCTTACCCTTTTTTCTTCCTGCTCCTCCACAGATAAATGAATGGAACCTGACACCAGATCATCAACCTCCAGCTTTGTCATGGTTTTTTCCTCACTGATGCGGCGGGCCTGCAATAATTCCGTAACGGTCACGTCAAGGATCTCTGCCAGCGGGCCGAGAAGGGTAATGTCCGGAAGACTCAGTCCCCGCTCCCACTTGCTGACCGCTTTATCAGAAACAAATACTTTCTCGGCAAGCTGTTTCTGGGTATACCCCTTTTCTTTCCGCAATTCTAAGAGAAATGCTCCAAATCGCTCTTTATCAATCTCAAACATATTATCAGCCTCCTGCTCTCTTATGAAAAGCTTATCTTAAAATGCCTGATTTGGCCATCGACTGACAGTAGAATCTTTCATTCTCAGTGGTGAAGTGTGTGTTCAGATATGGATTTGGTCAAATCCTCCATCTTCTGGATCCGCTCCAGCACAAGCGCGGCCTCATCCAGCATAGCAGATATGAGATTGTATTCAAATACGGCGATTTCCCTCCGCTCTTCCAGCACCATGCCCACCACGGCAGAAACCTTATCATCCTCCATGACGGGAAGATAAATAGCCTTGGCATTTGGAAGGGTATGGGTGGTACATCCGGCTCTGTGGCCGTTTTCAAACACCCACTTGACCACCGCCTGCTCTGCCCGGGAGGTATAGTCTGCCCTCAGGCTTTCCTCCCCGCCATTCTCAATTCCGCCGCGCAGATATATGGAAGGCATCTGTATCACACCATCTTTCTTCATATATATGATCACTGTAAACTGCATCAGCTTTTGTATCTGGACAGCCAAATCATCGCTGACCTGCTGTCTGGATTTGGCACGCCTGAGTTTTTTGCTGTTCACCAGCAGAATTTCCGTTCGGTAAGCCCGCTTGGCATTTTCCTCATTCTGCTTTTGTATCTTTGACATATTCCAGGATGTGAGTAGGCTGACTGTGAACATCATGGCAAATGTCACCGGATAACTTGCGTCATATGCCTGAAGGCTGTGGACCGGCACGGTAAAGAAATAGTTGAACAATATCACACTGAGGAGGGATGCCAGAACAGAACACACATACCCCTGGGTAAAGATTGCAGTCAGCATCACCCCCAGCAGGTATGCCATGATAATATTGGCTTCTGTCATCTGAAAATGTGCCAGCAGTGAACCGCCCGTTGTGCTGACTGCCATCATGCCCAGCATGATCCAGAAATCGGTTCCTTTCATACCCTGCAGAAATTTCCCGGCTTTTATTATGGTATAGGGCCGCTGACCGATACCGCTCTGCAGATCAGGTATGACATACACATCGAGATTGGGGGCATATTGATTCAGGCTCTCAACCAAGGTTTTTCTTGTCTGCCCAAACAAAATCCGGTGAGCCGTTCTGCCCATAACGATTTTTGTCACATTGCTGACCTTTGCGTATTCCGCGATCTGCCTGGACACATCCTCTCCGTTCACTGTGGCAACCTTTGCCCCCAGGCTTCTGGCAAGCCGCATATTTTCGTCCCTTCGTTTTTTCACCTTTTCATCAGCATTCTGCAGATATCTGGTTTCCACATACAGCGCAGTGAATTCCGCATGAAACGCATAGGCCAGACGGGCTGCTGTGCGGATCACCTTTGCGTTGGAAGGTGCGGGCGAAATGCAGGTGAGAACATGCTCACCGGTAGAGTATTCTCCTGCGCCAAAGATTTTTTTCTCCTCCTCCGCCAGATGGTTCACACGGTCAGCCATACGGCGCAGGGCAATCTCCCGAAGGGCGGTCAGCTTATCTCTGGTAAAAAAATTTTGAAGAGCCCTCTGTGCCTGTACCCCCTGATAGATTTTCCCTTCCTTCATGCGCTCGATCAGCTCTTCCGGCTCGATATCCACAAGCTTCACCTGGCTGGCCCGGTCAAACACACGGTCAGGTATGGTTTCCCTGACCATAATGGAAGTGATACTCGCCACATTGTCATTGAGACTCTCCAAGTGCTGGATATTGACGGTGGTGTACACATTGATTCCGTGTTCCAGCAGTTCCTCAATATCCTGGTACCGTTTGCTGTGGCGGCAGCCCTGGATATTGGTGTGCGCCAGTTCGTCCACCAGGATCACTTTCGGATGACGCTTCAGGGCAGCATCCAGATCAAATTCCCGTATTTTTACCCCCTTATAATCCACCATCAAAAATGGAAGCTGCTCCAGACCCTCCAGCAATGCCGTGGTTTCCGGCCGCGCATGGGGCTCCACATATCCGGCAACTACATCTATATTCTGCTTTTCCAGCTCCCCTGCGGCCTGCAGCATGGTATATGTCTTCCCTGTGCCGGCTGCATATCCCAGAAATATTTTGAGCTGCCCCAGCTCCTTTTTCCGCGCCATTTCCTCCTCCACCCGGATCTTTTCAAGCAGTTCCCGGGGACTTGGCCTTTCCTCTCCTCCCATGGCATACTCCTTTCCACACGCAAAGAAACTGACAGCAGTCCAAAGCGGAACTGCCGGCAGTTTCCCATACGGCAGTTTTCTGACTGCCGCATCTTCTGTTTACATCTTATATTTCTCCAATGGCTTTCGCAATCTCCAGATTGCACTTCAGGACATTGACTCTCTCATGTCCAAACACCCCAAGAACTCTGCCGTCTGTGTTGTTTTCAACGATTGTTCTCAGTTCTTCCTCACTCAGTCCTGTATTTTCAGATATGGCAGGAATCTGGATCTCTGCTGACTGAGGTGTGATATCCGGGTCCATACCAGAACCGGAAGCGGTGAGCAGGTCAGCAGGAATATCTCCCTTTTCCACACCTGGATTCTTCTCCAGAAATTCATCTACAGACTTTTCCACGCGTTCTTTCAGCTCTTCATTGGACGGGGCCAGATTGGAGCCGCCGGAACCAACACCGCTGTAACTTTTATCCTTCTTTTCTTCCTCTGTATAAGTGTTATAGTTCACTCCGGATACACGCCCCTGAAAATACATGGGATTTCCCGAAAAATCCTGTCCTACAATGGCAGAGCCTGCCGCCTTTTCCGGTTCTGTTGTCTTCTCTCCCTCTGCGGTGATCAGACTTCCGTTTGCCTGGTGCGGGAACATAAACTGCCCCAATCCGGTCAACGCAGCCGGATAGGCAAACCCACAGAGGATCAGCATAAAAACAGTCAGGACCAGGGCACTCTTAAAATATTTTAAAAATGATCTCATTAAATCTTCCTCCCTACATTCCCAGCACTGCCAACAGCGGTGCCACCAGACAGTCAATGATCTTAATTCCTGCAAATGGTACGACTATGCCGCCCAAACCATAAATGCCCATATTTTTCAGAAGCATACGCTCCGCGCTCATGGGCTTATATTTCACGCCCCGCATGGCAATGGGAATTAGGCACGGGATTATGACCGCATTGAAAATAAGTGCTGATAAGATAGCGGACATAGGTGTTGCCAGCTTCATAATATTCAAAATCTGCATCTGGGGGATCACCATGGTGAACATGGCCGGTATAATGGCAAAATACTTCGCCACATCGTTAGCTATGCTGAATGTGGTAAGAGAACCTCTTGTGATCAGAAGCTGTTTTCCTATTTCCACCACTTCCAGTATTTTTGTGGGGTCAGAATCAAGGTCCACCATATTTGCAGCCTCTTTTGCCGCCGCTGTACCGGAATTCATAGCCAGCCCCACATCTGCCTGGGCAAGAGCCGGGGCGTCGTTAGTACCGTCACCTGTCATGGCTACCAGTTTTCCCTCTGCCTGTTCTTTTTTGATAGCCCGGATTTTATCTTCAGGCCTGCATTCAGCAATAAAACCATCCACACCGGCTTCTTTCGCAATGGTGGCTGCTGTCAGCGGATTGTCGCCGGTACACATAATGGTCTTGATCCCGATTTCCCTAAGTCTCTGAAAGCGTTCCACCAGCCCCGGTTTTACTGTGTCTTTCAAATAAATAACACCGTAGATCACAGCATCTGCTTCCACCACAAGGGGAGTTCCTCCAAGGCCCGCGATCTGTTCCACAATGGTGTCCAGATCATCCGGCACGCTGCCTCCATTTTTCAGGACTCTCTCCTTGATGGCATCTGCAGCTCCTTTTCTGATCTGAGAACCGCCTGTCAGGTTTACCCCTGACATTTTGGACTGAGCTGTAAATTCCACAAACTCCATCTGCCCTGCAGTACTGTCATCTATTCTGCTTCCCATACTTTTTGCCAGTTCTGCCGTTGATCTTCCCTCAGGTGTAGGGTCACAAAGAGAAGAAAGCGCTGCATAGTCCATTAAATCCTCTTTGCTTTTTCCGGCAACAGGATAAAACTCCGCTGCCAGACGGTTTCCAAAGGTAATGGTACCTGTCTTATCAAGTATCATGGTGTCCACATCCCCGCAGGCCTCTACTGCTTTTCCCGACATGGCGATCACATTAAACCTGGTAACTCTGTCCATTCCCGCAATACCGATGGCGGAAAGCAGGCCGCCGATCGTAGTTGGAATCAGGCAGACCAACAGGGCTATCATTGTGGAGACAGGTATCTGCACCCCTGAATAAGCAGCAAAAGGATACAGGCACACCACAACAATGAGGAAAATAATCGTGAGACCTACCAGCAGGGTGTTCAACGCGATCTCATTAGGTGTCTTCTGGCGGGATGCCCCCTCCACCAGGGCTATCATTTTATCCAGGAAAGACTCTCCCGGTTTTGATGTGATCCTGATCTTCAGCCAGTCGCTGACCACCGTTGTTCCTCCTGTGACAGATGAAAAATCGGTTCCCGCCTCACGTGTTACAGGCGCGGATTCCCCTGTTATGGCCGATTCATCCACAGACGCGATTCCCTCTATGACTTCCCCGTCATTTGGGATTATCTCCCCCGCTTTTACCAGAACCACATCATCCATTTTCAGGTCAGAAGCATTTACGGTCAATTCCGTACCGTCTTTGTCTATAAGGCGTGATCTTGTATCCTGTTTTGTCTTTTTCAGTGTGGCAGCCTGGGCCTTTCCCCGCCCTTCTGCTACAGACTCCGCAAAATTGGCAAATAATACGGTTATAAAAAGTATTACGCACACGATTCCGTTATAGACTCTCAGATATCCCAGTGATGCATCATCCCCAAAAAGAGTTGGAACAATGGTCATCAGCAGCGTGAGCACAAAACCCACCTCCACTACAAACATGACAGGATTCTTCACCATATATTTGGGGCTTAGTTTCTGAAATGCACCGATAATCGAACTTTTTAAAATGTCCTTTGTCACGAACTTTGTTTGTTGTTGTTTTTTAGACATTCCTCTTTTACATTCCTTTCTCAAATTTTATGAAAACCACAAGGTCAGATGCTCCGCGATAGGCCCCAGAGCCAGTGCCGGGAAGAAGGTCAGCGCTGCAAAAATATATACAATGAAAATCAGTAAAATAGTAAATATTGTATTATCTGTACGCATAGTACCAACAGACACTTTTGTTTTCTTCTTCGCAAACAGGGACCCGGCAATGGCAAGCTGGGCTATAATGGCAATATAACGGCCAAAGAACATTGCAAGTCCTGTTGTGATATTCCAGAAATAGCTGTTGTCGGACAGCCCCTCAAAACCTGAGCCATTGTTGGCTGACGCGGATGAGAACTCATACAGCACCTGTGACAACCCGTGAAAACCGGGGTTGCTTATGCCCTCCAGGCCTGCCTGGGTGGAAACCGCCAACGCGGAAAATCCCAGGATCAGCAGCGGATGCACGATCAGCACCAGAGCTACCAGCTTCATCTCTTTTCCTTCTATCTTCTTGCCCAGATACTCGGGTGTACGGCCGACCATCAGTCCACAGATGAACACTGCCAGGACTGCATACATGAGCATATTCATAAGGCCAACACCTTTACCACCGAAAACACAGTTAAGCATCATATGTAAAAGCGGTATCAATCCTCCCAGAGGCGTCAATGTGTCGTGCATGTTGTTGACCGTACCTGTGGTGAAGGATGTTGTAACCGTGGTAAACAGGGCCGATTGGTCAATGCCGAATCTGACTTCCTTGCCCTCCATACTTCCCATGTCCTGGCTGATTCCCGCCGTCTCCAGAACCGGATTTCCCGCCTTTTCCGACACAAAACACAGAGTCAGGCCAATAAGGAAAATAACGGACATAGCTGCAAAAATGGTTCTTCCCTGTTTTCCGAATAATGGTTCTTTTGTTTTACCTTCCTCTTTTCTTCTCTCCTGGCACATCTTGCCAAAGGTGAGTACACATGCGCCCGGGAGGATCATCATGGAAATCAGTTCCACTATATCCGTGATCACGGTTGGGTTCTCAAAAGGTGTGGAAGAGTTTGCTCCAAGAAAACCGCCTCCGTTTGTTCCCAGATGTTTGATGATCTCGAGGGCAGCTATGGGACCCATGGCAAAATCCTGAAGTTTCCCGTGGATGGTCTCTACCGTAATATTCGAGCCAAAGGTTTCCGGGCACCCCTGCCAGATCAACACCAGACCGAATATCAATGACCAGGGAATCAGAATACGTGTGGTGATACGCACCATATCTTCGTAGAAATTTCCCAAATCCTTACTCTTTCCTGCAAGCCCCCGGCAAAATGCCATACAAGCTGCATATCCGGACGCCGCGGAAGTAAACATCATGAAAATAATAACCAGCATCTGGCTTAAATAGGAAAGACCGGATTCTCCGGAATAATGCTGCAGGTTAGTATTTGTCATAAAACTAATTATTGTATTGAAGGAAAGCGTTGGCTCCATTCCATCAATTCCATTCGGATTCAGAAACAGGCCATGCTGTAATCTCAACACCAGATATCCCACAAAAACCATAACTGCATTTGCCATAAGAAGGCTCAATGCATATGTTCTCCAATTCATTCCTTTTCTGTCAATACGGCAGATTTTGTATATCCCATTATCCACCCTGTCAAAAAAAGGGTCTGCAAAAGTTTTCTTTTTGGCTGCTATGTGGTACATATATTTCCCCATAGGGATAACTGCCAAAATGAAAATTGCCAAAGTCAGCGTTATCTGTAACATGACTTTTATATCCTCCTGTCATCTTCTTTATTCCTGTTACTGATTTTGTTATTGCTGTTCACAGATGATCCTGCAAACGGCAGCATTTTGATCACTATAATTTTTCGGGATAGACCAGAGCATAAAGTAGATAAGCCGCTGTCAGCAAAATTACAATTCCCAATATTATCATATTGTCCCCTCCTGTCATTGTTCTGCATTGTTCTTTTACTCCTTATTCTCGTCGCTGCCTGTATCCACCTGCCTGCTGCACCATCCGGTAAAAAGCTTCATGAATCCAAAACAGGCAAGCAGAACAGCCACCATAGCTAAGTCCATCATATCAGGTCCCCTCCTTTATCTTTCAGGATGTAACTGATGTTACCACGTAATATCCTAAATGCGCATAAGGGAAACTGCTTTTGTATTAAGATTCAGTTAATGACGACGGGATTGGTACGAACAGCACGCTTTCCATCTGCATCTTCAACCCTTTTATACCTCAGCTTCCATTACGGTCAGCATACTATATGCGGCTGGATCAAGCACCTGTCACCTATTAAAATAGCTGGGGCGGAATCTGTGACACTTATGTACTGTCTTGCATAAGACACAACAAAACTTTTACTATTTGTTAGTTATGTGTCAGTTACCCACAAATTTCTTTATTTGTCACTTACGTGTTCGTTACCTGTCAGTTCCCCCCTATCCTTCCATATCGTTTTATGGTTCTTTGAGAATTAAAAGAATCCCTGAAAACATTGCATTTTCAAGGATTCTATCAATTCTCTTATTAAATTTCTTATTATCGTTTGCATAACTCCAAACACCCAAATCACGCCATTATTAAGCCATTTGTCAGTTACGGTTTAATTTCTCAAAATTTTATTGAATTTAATATCATGTTATGTTATATTATAGATAGAAAAGGAACAACCGCCCACAAGGGGTTGACCCATAAGTTTAGTTAAAGAACCGCCCTTACTCGCCAAAGTACAAGGGCGGTTTTGCTATGTAGAACTACTTACAAAACGAAAAAACGAATGTAAGTAATGCCAAAAGGAACAGACCAAAAGTCATTATATCCTTAAAATCAAAATGATTTTTCATAAGCATCACCCCCATTCTATAAGAATAGGAGTCAACTCACCCTGCAACACGATTGTCCTTGCGTCCATTTTATCATATGGAGTATCTCAATACAATCTATAAATTGTATTGAGATACCCGCTATTCTTTTTGCCCAGACTTCAAAACACCACTAATCAAATTTATTTATGACAAATCTTTATTGACGCTTGTTGATCTACCACCATATAAGTCTGCCCGCATTTCTTTAATTAAGTGGGTAAAGATTTGAAAGCTCATATAATGAAGACAAAACCGTAGGACTTGCAACAATGGTCAAGTTATTAAAAGCATGGTTGTACCTTTTTGTTGCTTCATCATGTCCAGAATTCATATTTAAGCTTAATGCATGTATGAACTCTAATTAATACTGCTCCTTTAATTTCCGTTCCTCAAATTTAAGCTACTGTTTTTGCTCAAAAAATTTGTGATAATGGCTGTTACAATAGCAGTAAATGTCGCTAAAAGTGCAACAATTATTGTTGTATTCATTTTTATTTCACCTCTTGCATACTATACCGCTCATCTCAACAAAAGTCTATTTGTATCATACAAATGATTTTGTCTTTTCTTATATCTCAAATACCCATTTTGTTTGTCTGTTATGTGTCAGTTACTTGTCTGTTACGAACATGTTTTCATAACTTTTCAGGCTTTCACATAATTGCTTTAGACATAGAGAAACCCTTGGAAACACTGGATTTTCAAGGGTTTTAATAATTCTCTTATAATATATCTTATTATCGCTTGCTGAACTGTGGACACCCAAAACACGCCATTCCCAAGCCATTTGCATACTCTTCTTGCTTGACTGTCGTTTGCCCTATTTTTATTTCTGTATTTGTTTTAGTGCTACCCCATGAAATAAAGGGAACTTCTTTCACTGAAAATGCCCCTTTTGAAACGTCATCCTGCATTAATGTAACTCTGCCTGAATTCTCTCCGCCTTTGCTTTTGACCTCTAAAGATTTTTCCAATAATTTTCTGCTATATTCCATCTTAACTAATTGTGTAAATAATGGTTCATATACCTTTGCAAGAATTTCTGAATAAAAATCTCTATTCTTTTCTTTGAAATATTTGTATAATGTCCATACTCCACCAATCACTACAGTGACGCATGTAATAATGGGTAGGGCATATGACACTATGTTCTTCAATACTGGTAATAAATTATCCATTGAAATCAGTCCTTTACAAACCACCTTTTTAGTGGTATATTTTAAGTAGAAAAAGAACAACCGCCCACAAGGTGGTTGACCGATTATGAAGATAGCAAAGCCACCCGAACCGACCAAGTATCAGGGTGGTTTTTGCTATGTATAGCTACTTACAAAATGTAAAAACGAAAGTAAGCAATGCCAAAAGGAACAGACCAAAGGTCATCAAATCCTTAAAATCAAAATGATTTTTCATAGGCATCACCCCCATTCTTTTAGAATGAGGTCAACGCACCCTGTAACGCGATTGTCCTTGTGTCCATAATATCATAATCAACAGCTCCATTCAATCTGCTTTTTCCTAATAAACATTATTTAATCCGCCATGTACTGTCTTCCACAAGACATAACAAAAACTTTTCTATTTGTCAGTTACGAGTTAGTTACTTGTCAGTTACCCATATAATTCCGCAGCATTTTAGGTTACTTAATGATTATTCAAAATATAAAAAAACCCTTGAAAACACTGCATTTTCAAGGGTTCTAATACGTCTCTTATAATACTTCTTATTATCGTTTGCTGAACTGCGGTGCACGACGAGCTGCTTTGAGACCGTATTTCTTTCTCTCTTTCATTCTCGGGTCACGAGTCAGGAAACCAGCAGATTTTAATACTGGTCTATACTCAGCGTCTGCTTCCAGTAATGCTCTGGAGATTCCGTGGCGGATAGCACCAGCCTGTCCTGTAAATCCACCGCCATGAACGTTTACTAACACGTCAAATTTGTCTGCTGTCTCAGTTGCCACTAACGGCTGACGAACAACAACTTTCAGTGTCTCTAATCCAAAAAATTCATCAATATCTCTTTTATTGATGGTGATCTTACCTGTTCCCGGTACTAAGTAAACACGAGCTACAGATGATTTTCTTCTTCCTGTTCCATAGAATTTTGTACTAGCCAATGTTCTCTACCTCCTATTAAAATGTTAATACTTCTGGCTTCTGAGCTGCATTCTTGTGTTCCGGTCCTGCGTAAACGTGCAGCTTTTTGATCATGGATCTTCCTAAAGGTCCTTTCGGAAGCATTCCCTTAACAGCGAGTTCAAGAACCTTTTCCGGTTTTTTAGCCATCATTTCTCTCAATGTGGTCTCTTTCATTCCGCCAACATAGTCAGAGTGATGATAATAAATCTTCTGGTCTAATTTCTTACCAGTTACGCTTACTTTCTCAGCGTTAACGATGATTACATAATCACCTGTATCAACATGAGGAGTGAAAACTGGTTTGTTTTTTCCTCTTAAAACTTTAGCTACTTCAGATGCAAGGCGGCCTAAGGTTTTGCCTTCAGCGTCCACTACATACCATTTTCTTTCAATCTTATCCGGATTAGCCATATAAGTGTTCATGGTTTTACCTCCTAATTTTCAGCATATACAGTAATATTCAAATTCATAAATTTATAATGAAAAATACCATACCGGGGCTTTTGGCTAGGTATTTTCGCACTACGTCACATTGAGATATTATATTACACTTATCCGGGCATGTCAACAGGTTTTCTCGAAAATTTTGGCAAAAAATAAGCCATTTATAGAGCTTCCTGTCTAAAGGGACAAACCCGGCAGATTCATCCGTCTGTGGTGCCGGTACTTTCTACCTATTACATTGTTTACCAAAATCATAATTTAATAATCTGAGTATACACCATCCAGGCCTACACACAGTGTCCCCTGACTTGGCCCACACAATTTTTTTCAGTGCCCTTAACGGCCCACCCTTTTTATTCTCCTGCATTTCATCATGAATTTAATTTTTATTGTTTTTTATACATTATATTTGCAGGATTGTGTCATTATTTGTCATATTTATCCGTAATTTACTGGTATTTACTCTGAGAACTCTTTTCTTTATTGCAGTTTTTTATATTTTTCGATATAATAGGAGAGCATAAAATATAAGGGAGAGAAAGACTATGAATGAACAAAAAGAATTCAAGCCTTATATTCCGGCCGAGCGCGTAACGCCGGAATTAACTATTACCTCCATTGTTATGGGTATCATTTTGGCCGTCGTTTTCGGCGCTGCCAATGCTTACCTGGGGCTTCGTGTAGGTATGACAATCTCCGCGTCCATCCCCGCAGCCGTTCTAGCCATGGGAGTCATCCGCGTTATCATGCGCAAGAATTCCATCCTGGAAAGCAACATTGTACAGACCATCGGTTCCGCCGGTGAGTCTCTGGCTGCTGGTGCCATCTTTACTTTACCTGCCCTGTTCTTATGGGCTGCTGATGGCAAAATGGAAACTCCGAGTATTCTGGAAATCACTTTGATCGCCCTGCTGGGCGGCCTTCTGGGTGTACTTTTCATGGTACCGCTGAGAAATGCCCTGATCGTAAAAGAACACGGCATTCTTCCTTATCCGGAGGGAACTGCATGTGCGGAAGTCCTTCTGGCAGGTGAAGAAGGCGGCGCAAACGCGTCCACTGTATTTGCCGGTATGGGATTTGCGGCAGTCTTCAAATTCGTCATTGACGGTTTGAAAGTAGTTCCAAGTGAAGTATCCCTGAGAGTAAAGGGCTTTGCAGGTGAGATCGGAACGCAGATTTATCCGGCTGTTATGAGTGTGGGTTATATCTGTGGTCCCCGTATTTCTTCTTATATGTTTGCCGGCGGTCTGGTAAGCTGGATGGTTCTGATTCCGGCTGTTGTGCTTTTCGGTGCTGACCTTACTCTGTATCCGGGAACTGCCCCCATCGGTGAAATGTTCGCAGAAGGCGGCGCAAGTGCTATCTGGGGAAGTTACATCCGTTATATCGGTGCAGGTGCATTGGCAGCGGGCGGTATCATCAGCCTGGTGAAATCCCTGCCCCTGATCATCCGTACATTCGGTGATGCCATGAAGAGCCTGAAAGGCAATACAAATACCAATACAACCCGAACAGGACAGGATTTGAATATGGCTGTCATTCTGGGCGGTGTGCTTCTGATCACTATTGCTATCTGGCTGGCTCCTCCGATTCCGGTAACCTTCATGGGTGCCATTATCGTAGTAATCTTCGGTTTCTTCTTCGCTACCGTATCTTCCAGAATGGTCGGTCTGGTAGGAAGCAGCAACAACCCTGTTTCCGGTATGGCAATTGCCACGCTGCTGATCGCCACTATCCTGCTGAAAGCAACAGGCGACAGCGGAATCCACGGAATGCAGGGCGCTATCGCAATCGGTTCCATCATCTGTATCGTGGCTGCCATTGCAGGCGATACCTCACAGGATTTGAAAACCGGTTACCTTCTGGGTTCCACTCCTAAGAAACAGCAGATTGGTGAGTTCATTGGTGTATTCGCTGCTGCTCTGGCAATCGGCGGTGTTTTATACCTGCTGAACGCTGCATGGGGATTTGGTTCTGAAGAACTGGGCGCACCTCAGGCCATGCTGATGAAGATGATCGTGGAAGGTGTTATGGAAAACAACCTGCCATGGACACTGGTATTTATCGGTGTATTCCTGGCGGTCGCAGTGGAAATCGTGGGTATCCCGGTACTTCCATTCGCAATCGGTGTATATCTTCCAGTTCAGTTAAATGCCTGCATTATGGTTGGCGGACTTGTTCGCCTGGTATTTGACAAAATGAATATGAAAGATAAGAAGAAAAAAGATGCCATTGTCAATGACGGTGTGCTTTACTGCTCCGGTATGATCGCCGGGGAAGGTCTGGTGGGCATTCTTCTGGCTGTCTTTGCAGTCTTCCATATTGATAAAGCCATTGACCTGTCCAGCAAACTCAATCTGCCGGCAGCAGTATCCAATATCGGAAGCCTTGTTGTATTTGCACTGGTGATCCTTAGTCTGCTTAAATTTTCTCTCTGGAGAAAACGTAAAGAGAACAAATAATGAAAAACAAAGAAAATGTAATTGATAAGAACTATCTGGAATTCATTCCTGAAAAAAATACACTTCTCACCTGGAAAACAGACAAAAAGGGAGTTGTAACCCTGGATGTGGAAAACACCGGATTTTTCAACCGGTTAGCACAAAAATGCTTTAACCGCCCGAAATACACCCATGTCCATCTGGACAAGCTGGGAAGTTTCGTCTGGCCTTTGATTGATGGTAAGAAAAATATTATTGAACTGGGCAAAGAGGTGGATGCGCATTTTGGTGAGGAAGCCGCTCCTCTCTATGAGAGGCTGGCGAAATTCTTTCAGGTACTGGAAAGTTATCATTTCATTAAACTGAATAAGGATGTATAAAAACCAGCGCACTGTGGAGAAAGAAATCCATGGTGCGCTGGTTTTACATTGTATGAATACCTGACAGCTATGAGGACATCAAATTACTGTTTTTTATTTTTCTGTATCATAGTGCCAGTCAGTGATCCCCCCGAAATCGTATACCCGGGTGTATCCTGCCTCTATCAGTTTCTTAGCAGCCTGGGCGCTGCGGTTGCCGCTCCTGCAGTATACCAGGATTTCCTGATCCAAATCCGGCAGTTCTTTTAACGGCTCGCTGCTGATCGTCTCATTTGGGATCACGACCGCTCCGGGTATATGTCCTTCCTGGTACTCCTCCTCTGTACGGACATCCAAAATTATGATCTTATCGTCTTTGTCCATCCGCTCTTTCGCTTCTTCTGCTGTGATCTTTTTATACTCTGTTTTCATTGTATCCTCCTGGGCTGACTTTGTATCCTGTCTGGGCTTATCCTGTCCGCACGCAGACAGCGCTGCTGCCATGATACCTGCTGCTATGACCGTCAGAAGCCATTGTTTCTTTTTCTTCATGTATTTTCCTTTCCTCTGCTGTATAGGATTCTAATATGGTGAGCAGATTATACATACTGTGGTTATTTTGGTTACAGTTTATACTGTAATTATAATTGTTTCAGTTTAACTTGTCAAGTATGGGTGTAAAATTAATTGGGGACAGGTATCTGAATATCACTACAAATCCCCTACCGGCTTGAGAAAACCAGGGCTGTTGGGGCAGGGTGCTGTTCTCCTTAGGCAGACATTGCGGTAGAGAGCCTGAAAATAAGCGGTTACGGAGACTTGGCGTGAAGCCTTTGCTGAGCGTCTTAGTCGAAGTTACCGCTTAGTTGAAGGGGAACCAAGCTGGCTGCCAAAGGATAACAGCACTGCCCCAACAGCCCGTCCGCCTTCATCCCCCCCACTACCCAACCCCAATCTTATAAACACCCATCCAATGCTTCATTCTCAAAAACCGCCCTTATTGTAAACTTATTATCGATTTACAGTTGACATTCTCTGCCCAATATTTTATATTATTTCCTATACCAATACACTCCCCTATAAACAATTCAAACCAAAAACCCGAAAGACGAGGTATAAAAATGATCACTACACTAAAAGAAAAAGTCATAAACGGCCAATCCCTTACCAAAGAAGAGGCAATACACCTATCCTCTGCCGAACTCTCTCCCCTTTGTAAAGGCGCAGACCAGATACGCAGACACTTTTGTGGAAATGCTTTTGATATGTGTTCTATTATCAACGGCAAAAGCGGAAAATGTCCCGAAGATTGTAAATACTGCGCCCAGTCCGCTCACTACGCTGCCAACACAACCGTGTATCCCCTCCTAAGTCCCGGGGAAATCCTGCAGGCGGCAGAAGCAAATGCAGCAAATGGTATCCTTCGCTTCTCAATTGTCACATCCGGAAAACGTCTCAGTGACAAAGAGGTGGAACAGGTATGTGACAGCTTTCGGAAAATCCAAGAAACGTGCAGTATTTCTCTGTGCGCATCCATGGGACTGCTCACCGAAAAACAGTTTGGGATGCTGAAATCTGCCGGCGTTGTCCGCTATCACAATAATCTGGAAACTTCCCGCAGCTTTTTTCCAAAAATCTGTACCACACATACATATGAGGATAAGATTCAGGCTATTCAGGACGCACAGGCAGCGGGACTTACCGTGTGCAGCGGGGGGATTATGGGACTTGGGGAGACTATGGAGGACAGGATTGATATGGCCCTGACACTTAGAGAGCTGCACATCCGGTCTGTCCCGGTTAATATACTGAACCCAATCCCCGGCACGCCTCTGGAATACAACACACCTCTGAAAGAAGAGGAGGTCTGCCGGACTGCGGCTGTATTCCGTTTTCTGCTGCCGGATGCTATTCTGCGCATGGCAGGCGGCAGGGGATTGATGGATGACCAGGGACGGCGTGTGTTTCAATCGGGAGCGAATGGGGCAATCACACAAAATATGCTGACTACCGGAGGTGCCACTGTCCATGAGGATAAAATTCTGGCTGAAGAATTGGGATTTGAGATCAGGCTTTATGAGTAGATATTAAGTTTTTTCTGAAAGGAGCTTGAAATCTGATTTTTTCTTTGATATACTGAATCTTGTAAAAGAGCTTATGCGGATTATAATAATCATTTGCATAAGCTCTTTTTTTGTTATTTTATGGGTAATTTTGATTTGCTCTACATAACAATATAGTTATGCGTACTTTCTGGGAAAGGATGGTTTAAATATGAAAAACAATTATAAAGCCCTTATAAAGAATGTTGGGATGGAACTGCTGGGGAGTGTTTTTATTGCAGTTGGTATTTATAATTTTGCTGTGGCCTCACATTTTCCTATGACGGGATTTTCAGGTATTGCCCTGATTTTAAACCGTTTGTTTCAGCTTCCTATCGGTATATCAATCATCATATTGAATATTCCGGTGGCAATTCTCTGTTTCCGGCTTTTGGGCCGGCAGTTTTTTCTGCGGTCCCTGCGGGCTATGATCATCTCTTCGGTGATGATTGATTATCTGGCACCTTTGTTTCCTGTGTATGAGGGGAACCGGATGTTGTCAGCAATCTGTACCGGTGTGCTTGGCGGCCTTGGTTATGCCATTATTTATATGCAGAACTCTTCCACAGGAGGGACGGATTTTATTATTATGGCAGTGAAGGCGTTAAAGCCGTATTTATCACTTGGGAAGATCGCTTTTTTGTCTGATGTGGGGATCATTCTCTTGGGCGGGATTATTTTCCGGGATATGGATGGGATTATTTATGGAATGATCATTAATTTTCTGTTTGCTATTGTGGTGGATAAGGTGGTTTATGGAATCAATGCAGGGAAGATGACTTTGATCGTGACGGAACATGGTCAGAAGGTTACGGAGGTTATTGATGAGTGCTGCGGAAGGGGGAGTACGATTTTGAAAGGGGCCGGCGGGTACCGGATGGACGAGAAGCAGGTGGTTATGTGTGCCTGTAATAATAAGCAGATGTATTTTGTGCAGAAGATGGTGAAGGAGGCGGACCCGGAGGCGTTCATTATTGTGTTGGAGTCTAATGAGGTGCATGGGGAGGGGTTTGAGATGTTTCAGATTGGAAGTGGGGGGAATGGATAAAAAAGTCAAATGCGTAAGTGGATTGAAAAATGGGCTTACGCATTTGGCTTTTTTACGTTTCATTAGAAACTTAAAATAAGATTTTGATTATCTCTTTATAACTTTTTATATGTCCGCAAAGCCTTATTCTATCGGCTTTAGGGGCATTTTTACTATCGGAAGATACTTCACATTTCTTTTCATAAACTCTCATGTTTTGCCTTTGGAAAGTGGTAAATAAGTGGTAAATTTCTTACGCTATCAGACTTACCATTTCAGCCTTTACACCGTCCAGTGACGCATGGGCGTACAGATTCAGCGTGATATTGATGCCGGAATGACCCATGATGTACTGTAAGCTCTTAGGATTCATGTTCTTGTTTGCTAAACGGGTACAGAATGTGTGTCGCAGGATATGTGGCGTGATGTTCGGCAATGCGTCCTGGTGGCTCTTGTTATACTTCTTGACAAGATTTCCAAACGTAGAGGTATAGTAAGCCCCTGTCATGGGATAGCCTTTTTGATTGAGGAATACAAAATCACTGTAACCGTCAATTACTATCGGCTGTACGTTCTTTCGCTCTGCCACCACCTTTTGAAGTGTCTGGCAGGTTTCCTCACTCATTGGAATCATGAAATAGTGCATAGAATTACCGCATTGACTTTCCCCTAACGTCAAGGTGTAACATAAGTATGAAGTAAACTGAAAGGAGGACGTTTATGCTATCAATAGGCGAATTTTCAAGGATATGTAAAGTATCTACAAAAACGCTTCGTTACTATGATGAAATCGGGCTGATAAAACCTAGTAAAATTAACCCAGAAAATAGTTACAGATACTATTCTATCGAACAATTAGAAACTATGCTATTTATTAACCGTTTAAAACAGTATGATTTTTCTTTGGAAGAAATTAGAGCGATTATTACATCAGAAGAAATACAAAATGAAAATTTATGTTTAGAACTTCATAGAAAAAAGATAAAATTTGAAAAAAAGATACAACTATACTCACAAATTACAGAACAGTTAAATGAGGACATAACAACTTTGAAACAAGGTAAATTAATCATGTCTTATTTAAGCAACATTGACATACAACTTGTAGAAATACCCGTTATGCACCTTGTTTCTATTCGTAAAATGGTTTATAAGTTTGACTTGGCAGAACAATATGATTGTTGTTTTAATTCGATATTAAGAAAAATTCAACATGATAAATTAACAGTTAATGCTCCACCTATGGTACTTTATCATGGTGATGAATTTACGCCTTTAGGTTTAGATACAGAGTTTGCCGTTCCAGTAGAACAAGTTGTTACAGGAACAAGAGATTTGGATTATGTTTGAAAACAATTTCACATGGCGGATATTCTAATCTACCGTCTGTTTACGCAAAACAATGTGAATGGGCGAAGCAAAATGGTTACGAAAATAATGGTGCACTTTTTGAAGTTTATGTCACAGATTCGGCCCAAACATCAAATGATAATGAACTTGTTACTGAAATTGATGCCAGGGATCTTCCCAGATCATATGCTTTTTTCACACCTTCAGAGCGCTCCATATCTCCCTTAGTATCCATCCCCGGTACAGTAAGTATCCCCTTATCTTCCCATCTCAAATAGGCACAGATATCCTCATACGCAGCGATCGCAGAGCGGTAAACACCATCTGAAGCGGAGTCCAAAAGAAGTACCGCATATCGGATATTAAACCCTTTTCTGGCTCTTGCATACAGTCTGTCAATAGCAGCTTTTAACTGCGCACTGATAGAAAACCAGTACACAGGTGATGCAAAAACGATCATATCCGCGCTATCCACCTTATCCAGTATCTCCGCCATATCATCCTTCTGCACGCACACACCGTTATGGGTAAAACAAAATTCACAGGCCAGACAAGGCGCGATCTTCCTGTTCCCAAGATTCACTTTTTCAACCATATGCCCCCTTTTGCGTGCCCCCTCTATAAAAGCATCCGCCATAATTTCCGTATTTCCATTCTTACGGGGACTTCCGTTAAGTACAAGTATATTCATTCTCTAATTCTCCTGTTTTGCCTACCGTAATTTTTCTAATCTATTTCTGTTGTCACTGCCCTCCCGGACATAGGAATCAATATGTACACATGGATACGCACCGCACAAAGGGCAGTGCTCCAGATCCTTTTCTATTCCGCAATGGCTTAATCTCATGTCAGTAGAGGATACCCATTTCTCTCCTCCTCTATTTCCAATCATCTATTTTGCTGTTTCTTCTCTCCATCTACAGAGGGTGATTCTCACTTAAAATTATGTATACATTTTAAGTTTTTACTCTTTCATCCCGCCTAAAACCTGTGGGTCATAGACAAACAGGAAGTGGCTGGGAGAGGACCGGGGGAGGGAGATGCGTGTGAGCGATGTATAGTGGAGCTCCGCGGAGATCCACCTGCCCCAGCTACTTAATGAAGAGGCCATTGCCGATGAATTTAGTAGACGGGAGCAGGTTAGCTCCGTGGCAGCGGAACGCTTCGCTCACAGGCATCTCCCTCCCCCGGTCCTCTCCCAGCCACTTCCGTCCGCCCTATACCTATACCAATCCCCTCCCTACTTCACCACCAATTCCACCACTTCCCCTGTTTCCACATCCACCACCCCAAAATCTGTCAATTTCAAAGCCGGACTCACCGGAAGCCCCAGCGTGCAAAGTGACATGATCGGATTATAATGCTCATACCCCAGCCCTGCCAGACTCCTTCTCACATCCCCCAGCATTCTGCCAATATCATCCGCCGGAAGTTCTGAAAGAATACCGCATACAGGCAGCGGAAGTTCTGCTGTCACCTGACCGTTCTCCACCGTACAGATTCCTCCCTGCAGTTCGATCAGCCGTCTGGCCGCTGTGAGCATATCCTCAGAATCAGCACCGATCACCATAAGATTATGATGGTCATGGTAATAGGTGGTAGCTGCCGCTCCCCGTTTCAGACAATCACCGGTTACAAACCCATAACCTATATTGCCATTCTTTCCATGGCGTTCCAGCACAACTGCCAGCACACACCCGGATTCCTTCCATTTTAAACGGCCATTTTCCACTTCCATAGAGACATGTTTTTCTCTTGTCTGCGTGCGGCCGTCACTTACTTCAATAACCCGCACCAGCACAGACCCTTCCTTTACCTGGACCATTGGCTCCAAATCTTCAGGCTCTATCTTCTCCAAATGTACCGAGTGATAAAATTCCGTTGGAAAGCCATAAGGCTTTAACTGCCTTCCTTCTCTTCCCTTACGGAAAATCTCCTTCCCGTCTTTGAACACAAGATCCGGTTCAAAACCGGATACTGCCTCTTCTTTCACAAGCTGGAAATCCGCCTTTCTTCCCGGTGCCAAAGCGCCTCTGTCCCTGAGATTCATTCGTCTTGCCGGGGTATAAGACGCACAGTATACCGCCTCTTTAAGAGGAAATCCCATCTCCACTGCCTTTTTCACAATATAGTTAAGCTGTCCCTTTTCAAGCAAAGCATCTGCCATGGTATCATCCGTGACAAAACAACAGTGCTCAAAAAGGCTGTTTTCAATAATATGATCCAGAATCTCCGGTTTCAGCATTTTCTCCTGGAGTTCCACAAACATGCCATTTTCAAAACGCTGTCTGATCTCCTCCAGCGTGTGCTCTGTATGGTCCCCGTCAATTCCCCTGTACAGGAATTTTGCCAGATCCAGACCTACCAAAGAAGGACAATGACCTTCAATCACTGCCTGAGGTTCCTCCTCCCTGAGGTAATCCAGGAACCTGGTGATCTCCATCTCAGTGCCTTTGACAATCTGGCGGTAGTTCATGATCTCTCCCACGCAGACAACGCCCTCTTCTCTCATGAGATGCTTCATTTCCTCAAATCCGATAACCCCGCCTGTGGTTTCCAGGCTCTCGTTTGTGGATGGAACACTGCTGGGAATTCCGTAAAAAATATCAACAGGCGAGTCTTTTGCCCCGTTGATCATCTCGTGGATCCCTTGTACTCCCATGACATTGGCAATCTCATGAGGTTCCGAAACCAGTGTTGTGACCCCGCAGGAAGCTGCCCGTTCCCCAAAGGAAACCGGGGTCATCATAGAGCTTTCAATATGCATGTGTATGTCAATAAATCCGGGAAGCATCAGATATCCGCTTCCGTCCAGCACCTTATCCGGAGAAAGCGTTTCCTCCTGTCTGGTATCCACATAAAATATCCTTCCCTCCTGCACATATACATCAGCAGGCTTAAAACATTTCAGGTATGAATTGTAGACTTTTGTATTTTTTATCAGTAAATCCGCCTTTTCCATAAGGCACCTCCCATCTTACACAATTGAGTAGAAATAGAGCACACAGACTGCCACCAGCACCCACATAACAGGACGGATCTCTTTTATCTTTCCCGCTGAAATCTTCATGACCACATAGGTGGGAAGAGCGGCGCAGATACCGTTTGCAATGTTGTTTCCAAAGATAGTAAACGCAATACATACAAAGGATGGAAATGCCTCTGTAAAATCATGAAACTTAATGTTTTTCATGGCGCCCAGCATGTTGATTCCAATATACATCAGCACCGGCGAAGTAGCCGCTGAGGGGATCATAAGGGCGATCGGTGCAAGGAACAGTGCCAGACCGAAGAATATAGAGGTAAACACCACCGACAAACCGGTCTTTCCTCCTGCCTCCACACCTGCTGAAGACTCCAGATATGTGGTCATACTGGGCATACCAAACAGCGCGCCGAAGCTGGTTGCCACTGCATCTACCTTGAAACATTTGTCGATCCCCGGAAGGTTGCCGTCCTGGTCCAGATATCCCGCTTTTGCCCCTACACCCAGAACGGTTCCGAAGGTGGAGAAAAAGTCAGGTACAAAAAGGGCGATCAAAAAGGGAATATAAGCAAAATTCAATGCTCCCAGAAAATCAACGTTCAGGAACTGCCCGCCAATGTTGGCAGGCATGGTGAATAGGCTTTCCGGCATTTTTGTAACGCCAAAAGGGATCCCCACCAGAGTGGTGATGGCAATGGCCAGGATCATATCCCCCGGCACATTTCTTGTTTTTAGTATCAGTAAAATCACAAAGCCGATCACTGCCACAATCACAGTAGGCGCGGTCAGGTCACCGAAGCCCAGGCTTTTCTTTGCCTCGTTGGCAATGATCAGGCCGCAGCTCTTTGCACCCAAGAGCGCAATAAACAGGCCGATACCTGCACTTACTGCGTGTTTCAGGCTGACGGGAATAACTTTTACCACTGCTTCCCTGAGTCCCAGAAAGGATATTGCGATAAACAGAACACCACTCCAGAATATTACACCGGAGGCCACATCCGGTGCGATCCCGTCATTTGCTATCATTGCGGTTACAATACCTACACTGCCAAGTCCCGGCGCCAGTGCAAAGGGGCGGTTTGTATAAAATGCCATTGCGCAGGTTGTGAGGATGACCAGCAGAATCAGCACGGTGAACATTACGTGCTTGTCCAGCCCTGCGGACTCCATCATGTTGGGCACTGTTGCCAGAACATAGGCCATGGTCACAAATGTAGTCAGACCGGCCAGAAGCTCTGTTCTGACGTTTGAATGAAACTCTGATAATTTAAATTGTTTTTCCAGCCACTGTTTCATATAGATTCTCTCCTATTCGTATCTCCTTGATTCTTTTCCATTTTCATTGTATGATAACCCTGATCGGAAGTCTAATTCATCTTAACTATAAATTCTATTCCAAAGTGGAATAGCGGCAGCCATTCGGTAACGATCCAGTAGGTTTGGACATTGACTGCGCCGTCCAACAGCCAGGTAAAAATCCCATGGCCAGCCTAAAACACTGTCTGCGGAAAGGTGGAAGAAACTCTATGAACATCCACGAATTGAACTACGTGCTTTGTATTGCCAAACATCAGAATATGACCAAAGCCGCTCAGGAGCTTTTTATCTCCCAGCCAACCCTCAGCAAACATCTTGGAAAACTGGAACGCGAACTGGGTGTCAAGCTGTTCAGCAGGATTGATAACTGCTATATCCCAACTTACGCCGGAAGACGGTATATGGAATACGCATCCCGTGTACTGGAACTGACCCGTGAATGGGAGAAGGAGCTGGATGATCTGTGTTCCTTAAATGACGGTGAGCTGAACGTTGCCTTTCCCCTGATGCGCAGTTCCTGCATGATCCCCAAAATCCTTCCCGCTTTTCGCCGGATCCATCCCAATATCCGTCTGAACTTTCTGGAGGAGACTTACGCTATCCAGGAGCGTCTTCTCACAGACAGCCGGATTGATTTTGCGATCTTCAGCGACGGAATCCTGAATCCCAAACTGGAATATGAAACTCTGGGCCAGGAAGAAATCCTGCTGGCGGTTTCCCCTTCCCACCCTCTTGCCAAAGAAGCAGGAAACATTTCCTGCCAGGTCTGCGTTTATCCCCAGGTGGATTTGTCCAGGCTTGGAAACGAAAAATTTATTCTGCATTTTCCGGAGCAGAATACTGGGGCCATAACAGAACGGCTTCTGAAAAAGTACGGTATAGAACCAAAAGTTCCGTTCTACACGCGGAATACACAGGCTGCGCTTTTGCTGGTCCAGCAAAACGAAGGGATTTGCTTTGCGCCGGAAACTTATATCCAGAACATGACCTTTGCCACCCCTCCGGTCTGCTTTTCCCTCCATGACCCCGATGCCTTTACAAGTACGATCCTGGCTTACCGGAAGGGTGCTTATCTGACTTCCTATGCTGTGGATTTTATTCAGATAGCAAAAGATTATTTCCGCATTCCCTAACAGAATGCCCATGGCGGCTGATAAATATGCCCAATGCTCCCGTCAGGAACGGGTCATGGCAGGTCCGATGGGACAGCCTTTACCTGCATGTACATCCGGACGGCTTTCCCGCATAACAAAAAAACCGCCCATCCGTATAGGACAAGCGGTAATCCTCAATCCACCCCCGATCATCTGCATATATAAACTTCTTGGTTCTTCCTGGAGGATTCATAGATCGCTTTTATCAGTTTCAGGCTTTCCAGAGCATCCTCCCCTGTTACCAGCGGTTTTCTGTCTTCCCTTATTGCCTGTACAAAATCCTGGTACTGCCGTCTGTGTGAGTCTGTTGAAATGGCGGCATCCTGATGCAGTGCATTGGCTTTTTCAGGATTCTGCAGACAACAAAACGCCTTGCTTTCCCCGTCCTTGAACTGATAAAAGAGCAGTTCACCGTTTCGTATAATAACCGTACCCTTTTCAGCGAACACTGCCAGTTCCGCATAGAGTCCGGGATAAGCAGCCGTAGTGCCTTCCACGGTGCCCAGACACCCCTTACTGTTTCTTCTTTACCGGATAACAAACCTCCGTCACGTAGTCCTCCGGAACCTGAGTATCCTTTGGTCCCACATGATAAATGTTAAATCCCATTCCGTCAAACTCATACCCATTGTCCGCACACCACTTAGCCACTGCTTCATTCACCTTTGTGATCTTTTCATACTGCCCTTTAAAAACAGCTCCGGCATACTGGACCTGGGGTGCAGTTTTGAATTTCACATGTTCTGTGTCCTGGTAGGTGCCGGTTACCGCCCGCTGCACCTCCACATCCACATTCCTCTCCATATACTCCCCATCATAAAATACGGCCAGGTCATAAGCAGGGCTGTCATAGCGAATGTTCCTGCCCAATGTCTCCTCCATCATAATATGCCACAGCCTCCCCTCCTCCTCATAGGAAGGGATCACCTGCCTCACACTGGCTACATAACGTTTCGGCAGAATCTTCAGACTTACATCGTATCCCATAATATTACCATCCTTTCTCAGCCACTCCATGGTACTGTCAATCAGATGTTTTCTCTGCCTCAGTATCTGCTCCTGCTCTGCAATTTCATGTCTTTTGATCTCCAGAAAATGCTTCAGTTCCCCTGGGTCTGCATAATTCTCCATAATCTCACGGATCACGGAGAGACCAAATCCCATGTTTTTTAGCACCTGGATACGCTCTCCGTCCAGAAGCTGGGATTCGTCATAATATCTGTAGCCAGTGAACACATCCACCTTTTCCGGCTTCAGCAGACCGATTTCATCGTAATGCCGCAGCATACGGATACTGATCCTTGACAGTTTTGAAAAATCTCCTATTTTTAACATGTTTTTTTACCTTTCACATATGTGAATGATTCGAGCTCATTTAGAGTATAGGGTGTAACATTATGGGAGAGTCAATACCTTTATTCAAAAAACCGTCTGTACTAAAATCATATAAAACACCGTGCCCCCTGCTATAGATAATAGCATCTGCCGTTTCCAGAGATGAAGCACCACCACCAGCAGAATTGCCAGAAGTTCGGGAATGCCGTGACTGCCTGTAAAAACACTTACATTCTTCAGGCAGTAAATGACCAGCAGCCCAAAGACAGACGCCGGCAGCACCCTGCCAAGATATTGTATGTACTTGGGGGTGGGTTTTCCCGCGGGGAATAGCAGAAAGGGCAGAAACCGGGTGAGCATGGTACCCAGAACCACCATACCGATCGTTATGATCTGCTGCGTAAGAGTCATTGGCAAACTTCCCCCCTTTCTTTTTCAATAGGTTTCCGAAGCAGGGTCAGCACTCCTATAATTGCCGCCATGGCAGGGATCATGAAATTCTCCGCCCCAAAGGCCAGCAGGCACAGAAGAGACAAACCAAGTCCCAGCAGAGAGCTTACATGGTTCTTTTCTTTGAGCCATTGCTCCATAAAGATAACCACAAACATGGCAGTCATAACAAAGTCAAGCCCTTCTGTATTGAATTTCAGAAGAGAACCGAAGATTCCCCCCAATGTGGAACCGGAAAACCAATAAAAATAATTCAGCAGTGTCACAAAAAACATAAACCAGCCTCTGTCTACGTCTTCCGGTATCTTTGCTGTATAGTTGATGGTAAAGCTCTCATCACACATCCCAAAAATCAGGAACCCTTTTTTCCAGCCTGTATTTCTGTATTTATCCAGCATGGAAATGCCGTAAAATAAATGCCGGGCATTTATCATAAGGGTCATGATAAAGGCCTGCAGGGGATTGAACGCGCCCAGCAGCATATTGACCACCACAAATTCTATGGAGCCTGCAAAAATGGTCAAGCTCATGATCATGGGATACCAAAAACTAAATCCGGAGACATTCATGTAAATGCCATAGGTCAGCCCCAAAAACCAAAACCCTGCAAAAATAGGTATGGTATAAGGGAAGGCCGCACAGAATGCCCTGAAGATCCTCTTTTTCTTTCCTTCCATTTTCTTTCCTGCTTTCTTATCTTTTGTCATTCGGCACACAGGCCGGATGTCTGGGAGGACAATAAGTCCCTCCAACTATTCTATCAAAGTCATAGATAAAAGGAAATGGAAAATTCCAAAAAAAAATTTATGGTGTTTTCTTACTCTTCCCGGCCGGCTTTTTTCTTAATTTCAATTCTATCCCATGTGCCCCGGCTGCTTCCCGGAACAGCTTTGAGGCAAAGGCTGCCCAAGGAGATATCTAAAAATTTCCGCTTTCTCTGCCTGTTCTTCCCCATAAGCCCTGCTGCCTGCCTCTTTAGCCTTCTGCATGTCTTTTACTCTGCTGCGGTGTGTGATGAAGCTGTCGTATTCGTCTATCCCTTCATATCTGCCGCACGGGTAATCCCGCACTGCCAGCAGTATTCCACTTTATCGTGCTCCAGACTGCATCCGGCTATGGCACAGGACTGGTTTTCCTCACCGCCTCCGCATCCGGGACAATACCCTCCAATCTGCATGGGGCACAGTCAGCAGTTCAGCCCGCACAGCGAAAACCGTTTATCCTCTCTGGTGAATCCCTTCATCTCATCCTCCTCATACTGCCCTGATCTCCGTTTTCTTTCCTATCTCCGTCCGTATACCAGATCTGTCATACCGTTATAGCATTTGGCTGAAATAAGTCTCAGTTTTATCTTGGGATTTTCTCCGTCAAACAGCCTTATGCCGCTTCCCAGAATGACAGGTATGACAGTGATCCGGTAATCGTCGATCAAATCTCTTTGTACCATCTGGTTTACTATATCCGCTCCTCCGCAAATCCAGATATCCTTCCCCTCCTGCCCTTTCAGACGTTCCAAAAGAACCTCAGGGGTTTCCTCCGTGAAAGTTATCTCCTTTTTATCCAAAAGATCTTTATGGGTAAATACATAAGTCTGCATACCTTCATACGCCCATTTGTCCGGTGAAAGCTCTGTCACGATCTGATGATATGTTGTATATCCCATCAGCACGGTATCTACTGTCCTGATAAACGCAGGATAACTTCCCTCCTCCAGGCCATCCGGATATTCCCCGGTCAGCCAGCTCACATCCCCATTGGGTGCTGCAATAAAACCATCCAGACTTTCCGCAATATATAATACTGTTTTTCTCAAAGCTCTCTCCTTTCTGCTGCTAAAATCCTTTTTTCTTCAAACCCGCGATTTTTACTGCTGTCCAAATCATACCAGATAAGAGCAGAATAATAAACGCTGTACTATATTTATTTACAGAAAAATAGGTTTCATCCGCAAATATAGCCGTCACATCTGATACAGGGGGAAGTACCCATAAAATCACAGCCAGCACAGGTACTTTTTTTAGAAGGGCCGTCTTTGTCAGAGCCGTGACTGCCAGCAGAAAAGTGAAAATAATGGCGGTCTTTCTGTCCTTGTTCAGCCTGGGATGTGAAATCTCTCCCAGGGAAGCACCTGAGAATCCGCTCAGAGACATGAGCATAAAACCGCCAGTCAGGTCAGCCGCACCAAGAGGCCGGTCAAAAAGCAGTCCACCGTTACAACGATCCATAATGACCGGAAAGATGACCGCCATGGCACTGACCATCATTCCAAGTAAAAACAGGAATACTGCGTGACTGACATAATATTTTCCGGCACTCTGCACTCTCAGTATCAAAATCTGTTCCGATACCATATTCTCCATATCGCAGGCAGTGACCCCAACCCACACCATGACTAAAAACAAAAATACACAAGATACTGTCAGGCTGTCCATGACTCCTACCGGCTTTGAAGAATAGATACTGTACAATAAGATCACGAGCACGGCAAAAGGCATGACAAACTTGCTGGTGCTGAAATACTGCTGCATCTGATATTTTACCAATCCGTTAAATTCCCGCATCACGCATCCCCCTCAGTTTCCATCCGCACCGGATCATCTCCAGAATCATCTGACTGCTCTCATCTTCAGGGATCCTGGCCCTGCAGCCTTCCCCTGTCTGCCGGATATAGGGTCTGTATTGCTCCGGTATAGTGGCGTTTTTCTGCTTTTCAAACCACAAGATGTGCTCTTTGCCGGAGAGCGCTGCAGTTATGTCAACCTTTTCTACCTTCCCCTCCCCCACTGACATTACCGTGTCCGAAATACTTTCCATCAGATATTGTTCGTGACAGGACATGAGAAGTGTGACATTTTCTGCTCTGAGGGCATTCATTTTCTCAATAAAAACCATCTGGGAGTCCATATCCTGGCCGGACAGAGGCTCGTCCAGCAGCAACACCTGCGGCTTACGCAGCAGGGCCTGTATGACACCTATTTTCTGCAAAGTTCCCTTGGACAAATCCTTCATAGAGGTATTGACCATCTCGGTCAGGAAAAAATCCTCAAACAATTTTCCGCATCTGTCTTCCAGAACTTTCCGTGGTATCCCGTCTATTTCCCCCATTCTTTTTAAATACTGCCATGCTGTGAGGTTCATTTTAGGAAAACGTTCCGGTACATAATGAAACAGCAGCCTGTCCCTGTAAACAACCTTTCCGCCGGAAGGCTTGACCAACCCGGCAATTATTTTAAGTATGGTGCTTTTTCCGCTTCCGTTATGACCGGTAAACGCAATAGACTGCCCTTCATATATGGATAGGTCAATTTGGTTTATGATCCGTTTATGATCATATTCCTTTGAAATCTTTTCTAACTGAATGATCCCTTTCATCTGCTCCCCCTAATGGGTGACCATCACTTTTCCGGTGATGTCACGTTCCCTGATCATATGCTCTTTATTTTCTGAAGCTTTGAGATTATCCTCCAATACAAAATATTCATCACTGCCAAGTTCTGTCTGCGCCAGACTGCAGTCCTTTGGATAATCCCCGTCCTCTCCATATCGTCTGCCGTCAATGTACACGTCTCCCTGTCTCATTTCCACACATTCTCCGGGCAGGCCTATCACTCTGGTAATATGGTAAATGCCGTCTTTCTTATATACAAGAATATCCCTGCGGCTGGGGACATCTGTTTTATATGCCCATTTATTCATTATGTAATACTCCCCGTTCCTGACGGTTGGTGCCATACAATCACCTGAGACAATGGCCGGCTGAAACATGCTGGCTGTTATTATGAAGATCAAAACACATAATAAAACAGCAAGACACACTGCTCCTGTCCGCCTGCGGCGGATACGCTTTGCGACTTTTTGATACCGCATTCTTTCCTCTGACTCATGGACCGTGTTGATGTCCTCCCCCTTTATCTTTTCATAGAACGCTCTGCACTCCCCGCACTCTCTCAAATGCCTGCTGATCAGTTCTTCCGTCTCCTGACTCAGCGCCCCATCCCCATAGAGGGGCAGCAGATCCTTTACTGCCGGACAGAAATTTTTATCCTTCATCTCCATCTCCCTCCATTCTCTCACGAATCATGTTTTTTCCCCGGTGATAGATCACCTTTGCGGAATTCTCTTTTATCCCCATCACCTCTGCGATCTCATGAAAAGACATATCGAAAAACAGACGGTAGATCAGCACATCCCTGTATTTTTCTTTCAATCCCATGATTTCCTGCACAGCGTGGGAAAATATCTCCTTCTGCTCTGCCCTTTCCTCCATGGAAGTAACTTCCCCGTCTTTCATAAAAGCAGACTCTATTTGCTCAAACTCCGCTGTGGCAGGGTTTTTCTTATAATATCTGCGGCAGACATTTTTTGCAATGGCACAAATCCAGGTGAGAACGCTGGAATCTCCTCTGTATTTCGGAAGGGAGAGGTATACCTGATAAAACGTTTCCTGGGTCAGTTCATCTGCAAGGTCCGCATTAGAGTTGGTAAGTTTCAGCATAAAATTGTAGACGTATTGATTGTATTTTTCATATAGTTTCTGAAATTCCTGCATTTTCTCACTCCCCTCTATAGATTAGTAACTGATTTTCCCGAATGGTTACATCTTAGCCACAGAATTTATATGATATTGTTCATATAGGTTCTTCAACTACAAAAAGCAGGTTCTGCCATTTTGTATGAACTGCCAGACCTGCTTGTTATAATGATTTTACGACTCCTGTTATCTGCACTCTTTAATGTGAGGCTGAATCATATTTGTCTCTGTGATGAAGACAAACCATGATAGCGACTGCCGTGGCTGCTGCCAATATAATAAACGGCAGTGTAAGTCCGGGAAATATTTCCCACAAAAAATCGTTTTCAAGGGAAATCCCCCTGAGAAGCACAATAAGCGCAATGGCTGCAAGATAAATACCCACACAACTCAGAACACAAAATTGTTTTTCTTTTCTCTTCCTGCTCTCCCTTGCAAGTTCCTGCTGCTGTTTTTCCAGCATTTCTGTTTTAATAGAAAGCTCATCCAGTTCTGAGGGCTTCAGCAGATAATCGGTAGTCACTTCAAAAATCCCACTCAGCGACACAAGCTTTTCTAATTCCGGTACAGACTGACCGCTTTCCCTTAGTTAAAGATATAAACCCTATTTATCAGTCTACTTTTCCAATAAATCGGTAGTATATCTCTATTTCCTGTATTCTTTCGTTATCCTCATTCGTTGTTGCTTCGTGAATGAGTATTTTTTCTATCATTGCATTTAATAACGGTGCTGTCAGTTCCTTTGGTACGGAATATTCTTTGATTAACTCAATCCACTTTTCAGCACCTATCATATCCTGTTCCATTTTACTTAGTTCTTCTCTTAGGTTTGTTATCTGCTGTTCCAGTTCTATCTGTTCCTTTTGATATTTCCCCGACAACATAACAAAGTTTCGTTCTGTTATCTTCTCACAGGCTCTATCTTCATACATTTTCGCAAATAAACGGTCAATCTCATTTTGTCGGTTCTCTGCTTTCTTCAACGCACTTGCCTTTTTCTTCTTTTCCCGTATTCGCTCTGCATTGCCAGCCTTTTGTATCTTATTTAAGACCTTTTCTTCGTCCTGCTGTACTGCCTTAGCCCAATACTGCAAGCGTTCCAATACGGCTTGATACAGCACATCATAGCGGATATAGTGCATAGAACAATAGCCTTTGCCAAACTGTGCATAAAATGTGCAAGAATAATAACTATACGGTGTTTTATTTGCCTTATTTGTCGCAAATCGCATAGACCAGCCACAATCCGCACACTTGACAAGCCCTGCAAATATCGGTGTTGCCTTTTCCTTTGTCTGTCTACGCCTTGATTTTATCTGCTCCTGCACACGATAGAATACATCTTTTTCAATAATCGGTTCATGCGTATCTTCCACTCGAAACCATTCACTTTCAGGCTTTCTCACTTTCTTCTTGCTCTTGAATGATACCGTAGACTGTCTGTTATGTACGCTGTTGCCGATATAGACCTCATTCTTCAATATTGCCTTAACGTGTGCGATTGTCCATTCATAACGCTTGCTGTCGGGTTTCCCCTCAAAGATATGTGCAAAAGTACCGTATCTTGTAAAATTCAGCCATGCAGGTGTAGGAACTTCTTCTGCTCTTAACTGCTTTGTGATTTTTGCACTTCCGTAACCTTGATAGGCTAAAGAAAAAATTTTTTCAATAATCCATTTCGTTTCCTCATCAACCAGCAATTTTCCTTTGATGTCTGGGTGTTTCTTATATCCTAACGGAGCATAAGCACCGTAATACGCACCCTCTGCAAATTTTGTCTTAAATGCTGATTTCACTTTACGGCTGGTATCTCTTGCCACCCATTCATTGATGATATTCTTAAATGGTGCAATCTCACTTTCGCCTTTTTCGCTGTCTACACCATCATCAATCGCTATGTAACGGACATTATGGCTGGGAAAATACAATTCTGTATATTGTCCTGTCATAATATAGTTTCTGCCAAGTCGTGATAAGTCTTTTGTTACAACACAGTTGATTTTTCCTGCCTCTATATCCTCAATCATTCTTTGAAAACTCGGTCTTTCAAAATTTGTTCCCGACCAGCCATCATCAATATATTCATCAATGACATTCAAATAGTGCTCTTTTGCATATAGACGCAACATACTTCTTTGTGTGGTAATGCTGGAACTTTCGCCTTGTAATTCATCATCTCGGCTCAACCTAAGATAAAGTGCAGTATTGTAAATCTGTTGTTTCATTATCAGTTATCCTCCTTTATAACTAACCCGTGTTTACAATACCTGCTTGCAAGTAAAGTATAGCACGGGTTCTTTTTGTCATTCAATCTATTTCTTACAACTGCACCGATTTTATGCGATTGTCTG
>ERZ778495.78-NODE-78-length-108980-cov-6.848042_pt1 | contig 108980 bp, 84 predicted proteins | sample MGYA00433100_ERZ778495 | MGnify/ENA primary metagenome ERZ778495 (study PRJEB29527, sample SAMN07138962) | mouse gut metagenome | material: feces | host: mouse | place: China:Nanjing | collected 2016-01-25 ...
GAGCAATTAACCTACGCTCATTTCCAATAAATTACACTCTTTTCGTAACTTCCTGACGCAAAGTTACAATAATAATTGAAAGAACAAATATTCCTGACAAAATATTATCACAATATCTATATTACTTCAATCCGTTCTTACGGAGCAACTCTTCTATCTCTTTCAAGCTTATAGATTCACGTTCTGCTTTGTCGTAGATGTAGAGCAAGTTGATCTCTGTCTCATCGATGGCTACCACTACCGTAAAAGAGATAACCCTTGCCCCACCGCTTTTGCCTCGTCCTTTGGAGGAGATACGCATACGGATTTTACGAAGGCCGTTGCCGAGATCGGTCCCGATCTGGGGATTCGCATAGATCTCTTCCTGAAACTCTATCAAATCCGATTTCAATGAAGGATAACGTTTGCTCAAGCGTTTTACCTCTTTTTCAAACGACTTGTCAAATACTATGCTATAATTCATTGATAAGTTCTTCTAAGTGTTTCGCTCTCTTTCCACTACGCTTACGCTCTTGCATCTCTTTCAGCCCGGCATCAATCCCTGCCAAGATTTCTTCCTTGCTGATATATTCCGTTTCTTCCTCTTCGGCTTTTGTCCTAATTTTATTGTTCAGCTTTTTCAGATAGTTCTTCACACGGTTGAGCGTGTCTTTATCATCGATGCTTAACAATTCTTCGACCAAATCCATCTTTAGGCATTTTAGTTCCATTGCCGTCATACAAATACTCCTTTCTTATTAATTCGTTCTCAAGGACAAAGATAATGATTTACTTTAATACAAATGACTCGCTTGCTGCTTAATCTTATTGGAAAGCATCAAGGGGAAGTCCGGATGCGCGGTAAAAAACGCATCTACTTCTTTCCGAGCTTCCTTCGATGTATGAGCGGAAAGCAAGGAGCGAACCCAAGCGGTGGGGAAAAAGATATCGCCAGTCCGCTGTACTTCCGGCATCGCTTCCAAAGCCGGACGGATATAAGTGACCGACTCTTGTTCTCGCAGGCGATGGTTCAAATGAGCGAGAGCGGAAGAGGCCCATGGCTCCACCCTACGATTCCCGGCGATCAACAAGGAAGCGAAGACACTGTCACGTTCCGCCTTGCGGGGCGATACGGACGGGGAGATAAATTGATACTCCTTCTTCCGGTCCGGATTCTGTATGCGGGACAATTGCGTAGCGATAATCTTATCCGCTTTTTCCGGCAAATGTATCGCCAACATATAGGATAAGCCAATATAATCATTCTCACTCAACGTACAATCTTTCGGAGCTTTCCGTTCCTGCCATAACGTATACAGACGTTGTACCGCCTCCTCTGAATCCGCTATCGAACGATACAAACGAAACGCCTGCAAGCGATGTTGGGATACGGGATTCGTTGTCACGATCTTCCACAAGGCCTGTTCCAACGGACGAGAATCCGACGGGAATATCCGCTGGCAATCTCCTAAATAGCTTAAAGCCATCGAGAACAATAAAGAATTAGACTCATTCGGTAAATACGCTAACATCTCATCACGGAACCCTTGCGGAGAAATCGTTTTCCAACGAAGATTCTCATAAAGGGTAATCAGCAAAGATCCCTTCATCACCTCATCTTCCGATGAGCGAAGCACGGACCATAGACCGGAAGACTCCCCCTCTGTTATTTTGAAGAAGCCATAACCACGCCCATTTATATTCGGAAGAATGACACAATTTCCATTCGGAAGAAAACTTAATTTCATTCGGAAGGAATCAGAGTTTCCTTCGAGAGAAACCGGGATTTCTTCCGAATCCGTTCCGCAGATCACCCGATAGGTTAATTCTTGCGGCCATTTTAAACCCCGGCCCAACGGATCACGCTGCTCTACGATCAACTCTCCATCCTTAACCGAAGCCGTAATCTCCGGCATACCCTTCTGATTCACCCACACCTCGCTCCAAGCGACCAGATCCTCTTCCGTATATTTATTCAAGATACGGATCAAGCCCTCCCACGTAGCGTTCCCATACGCATAAGTAGTCAAGTACTCACGGATTCCCTGCTGGAAAGCGTCTTCTCCCAAAATACGTACCAACATCTCCATAATCACGGGAGATTTATCATAGATGATATTTCCATATACCAAGCCGGCGTTCCGCAAATTATCCAAATCTTGCTTGATCGGATTCGCACCTGCCGTACGGTCTTCCGAATAAGACGCGGGAATATAATCCCGAATAAAATTCAACCGATGATTCACGTCCGGATACAAGGGTTCTACGATACGGGAAGCGAAATAATTAGCGAAAACCTCTTTAGTCCAGACATCATCAAACCATTTCATCGTTACATAATCGCCAAACCACATATGAGAGGTTTCATGTGCGATCAAGGCGCTCCGACTCAATCGCTCATTTAAGGTAGGAGGCTCATCCAGAAACATCCGGCGATCCGTATATAAAGTAGCACCCGTATGTTCCATACCCCCATATTGGAAACCGGGTAAGATAATCACGTCATATTTAGCGAAAGGATAAGGAATACCGGTAAAGTCTTCCTGCCATTCCAACGCATCGAACACCTCATCGGCGATGGCTGGGCATTGAGCGATTTTCCTCGGATCTGTCTCCCGATGATAAATAGAGATATCCCGTCCGTTCCGGGAATAAACCTCACGTGTTAATTTACCGGCCACGAATGAGAACAGGTAGGTACTAAGCGGTTCCGTCTCCTTGAAAGAAATACGATTCCGACCGGAGACGCTCGTACTATCCGTATGTGTGATAGCGCCATTCGCCACGGCCTGCCAAGTGGAAGGAACTTCCAAAGTCAAGGTAAAAAGCGACTTCATATCCGGCTGGTCAAAACAAGGGAATACCGTACGTGCCCGGTCCGGAACCAATAACGTATACAAGAACTCATCCCGCCGATTCAAGGATTGATCCGCAGGAGTAAAAGCGATCGCTACCCGGTTCTCTCCCACCGCTACCCAATCAGAGGCAATCACGATATGCTCATCTTTCACCTCATAGGGAATATCGCCTCCGTTCAAGGTAACGGAGGTCACTTGCTCCGGTTCTCCGCGGAAATCGATAATAAGCAGCTGCTTCTCGTCTAATAACAACGATAGCTCCACCTTTCCCCGGATCGCCTCGTCACGAGATTCCGGAATCGAGAAGAAAAGATTATAACGGACATTTGAGAAATGCTCCTTCCGGAATTGAGCTAACTCAAGGCTCACACCAGGCCGGGACAAACCGGCCTCATCTTGTTTAACAGAGCTACAAGCAACCAGACCGGACAGTACGCAAGCTCCGATAAATACTTTTAGGTTCATATCTCGTAATTATTCTCTTAAGTATTCTGCTATACCCATAAAATTTCGTTCCAACAAATACATCTGGCTAGCCATAAACGTGAAAAACTCTCCCCAATGCGCTCGCCGATGCAAATCCAATCCTTCCTTTGCCACATAGATGCGGGCCACTTGTCGGCCATTCTCACGGACAAAGCAAATATCCCAGATCAGGCCCTCGGGGAAATCCTGTTCCAAGGTCTCTTTATACCAAGTCAAGCGCTCAAACATCTCCAGACGTAAGTCCTCGCTACGGTGGTTTACCTCAAGAATAACGTAAGCCCCTTGGCGGTTCGCGTCGAATTTCAACTCAACGCCCTTTACCTTCGTGTCATATAATGTCCAAATTTTCTTACGCCCCCGCAAATAGGGTTGCACCTCACAAAAAGCGGCGAAGCTTTCCCAAAACTCCAATTTGAGATTCTTCAGTTCCTCCTTACTATACATTATCTATAAATATCTTTCCTTGTTACTTTAACGATCTGTCCGAATTTAGAGAGTTTCTCCATATCCATTTTCTTTGAATCACCGACTATCGCATATATCATTAAATGATCTTGTATATTCTCCTTATAAAAACGAAGGATATCCTCCATAGTCATCCGATCGACAGCCTCCAAGTAGTCCCTGTTCGGATCGCTCTCGTATCCTTCACGCCGGAAACCGGCGATCTTCAAGGAAAGAGAGCGGCTGGTAGGATATTCATTATTTACCCAATTACGAATCGTCTGTTTCACCGACTCCACCCGTTCCGGACGTTCCGGCATATCATGTACCAAATTCTCCAACACGTCCATCGCATCGATCATCTTATCCGTCTGTGTAGCCAATTTCATCACGAAACTAGCGGGCTTCTCCGATCGATTCAAAGGAGGATGTTTCAAACGGGCATTTACTTGATAAGCGAACGAACGAAACTCACGGATCTCCTGAAACATCAAAGATGACATATCCCCTCCGAAATAAGCGCTAAACAACCGGGAAACAGGACGATCTTCCTTAGCCTTCAACGGATCGATATACATATAGGCATAGATTATACTTTGCGTGACATCCTCCATGTCCATGAAAAAGACAGTCGGCTTATCATACATCATAAGATCACGGATATAGGGTGAGTTCGATGGAATACTTACCTCCTCCAATGGTAAATGCTGCTTGATCTGCCGGGCGGCCTCCTCCATAGACAATGTACCACAATAATGCAGGTTACAAGCGACCGAACGTACCTTATCGAAGGTGTCCAGCAACATCTTCCCTTTTAGTTTCTTGATCTCGGCGAACGATAATTTGGTCAAATAACGGGATTGTTCTCCAAATTTGACTTTCTCCAGCAGCATATCGGCCACGTTCTCACTGGAATTGAACAACGATTTCTCCGTTACCTTCGCCTCGTCCACGATCTGGCGTAACTTCTTATCATCCGGCTTGGCGTGCCGCAAGAAATCGCCGACCAAAGCCATTGTCTGGGTAAAATGCTCATCGAAACCATTCACTACCACCAAAAACTCAGCATCCGTGGAATCAAAAGTCAGTGTACTGCCAAGTTCCTGCAATTTACCCCGAAAGACATCAAAAGACATCGATTCCGTCGCTACAAAAGGTAGATAAGCGGATAGTTTATCAAGATCACGAAGTTCCAACTGTCCCACGCCATAAGATAATGTCAGCGAGAATATATCATTTACAAAATTATGAGTCTTATACAACGTAACAAGCGGACGCAAGGATACGACCTCGACGTCTTTCTCAAAATCGAGAAAATGCGGTTTCAATTCTTGTACGGGTATCTTTTCCAAACGTTCCACATAAGCGGAGGAAGCATCGGAGTTCTTCGGTATAATCGGTGAATAATCCGGCTTGGGTAAGATCGTTTTCGGATAGCGTCCGGTCTTCTTCGTGACGTACATATAATTCTCCGTAAAATATTTCTTGGCGACCTCAATCACGTCTTCTCTCGACAAGGCATCGATATGGGCGACCTCGTCCAAATAATCCTGCCAGCTTTTCCCTTGAGAGAAAATACGCATCATCACATCGGCCCTTGAGTTTATATCTTCCAGTTTGGAGGCATATTCACGTTTCTGTTCCAATTTCAGGCTTTGAAACATCTCATCGCTAAAATCACCCTCCTTAATACGGTTGATTTGTTTCCATACTAATTTCTCGGCTGCCGCATAGGTCTGGAAAAAGAACTTCGGGAATACCAACAAGCCTAATATCCCAGCCTCATTCATACTTTGGTTAACCGCCATCGCACCCATCACCTTATGATCTACCGTCAGCTTATCCAAAAATCCCGTACCATTGGAGTTATTCAATAAGGATACGGCGATATTGAGCGCAACTTGATCCGGATGATTCGCGGGAACTCCCCGGAATCCCAATGCCATAATTTTCACGAAAGGCATAGGAATACGTACGTTCACTTTCTCCCGCCCCTCGAATGGTGGAAGCGCAACGATATCCCGGTGGGGTGGTTTCCCTTTTCGTATCCGTGAAAAAGTAGATTCCAAGATGGGTAAGACCTCCTCCGTATCGAAATCCCCGCTTAAGATCAATCCCATATTGGAAGCGACATAGTATTTCTCGAAGAACCGGCGCATCTCCGAAAGACGGGGATTCTTCAAGTTCTCCGCACTTCCGATAATCGGATACGCATACGGATGCGGATAGAAATAACGCTCTGTCAATTTCTCGATGGCGACACTAGCCATCGTATCTCCATACATGTTCTTTTCTTCATAGACCGTCTCTAGCTCACTTTGGAAAAGACGAAATACGGGATTTACCAAACGCTCACTATTGATCTCGGCCCATTGGGAGATATATTGCGGAGAGAATGTGTTGAAATATAATGTATAGTCGTAAGAAGTCCCGGCATTTAACTTCGTACCACCGAAACGAGAGATCAACCGGTCGAACTCATTAGGTATTACATATTCAGCGGCACGTACGCTCAGATCGTTAATGATTCGCTGCAAATGGGCACGCATCTTGGGATCCTCGGTATCCGCCAAAGCGTCATATTTCTCAGCGATAATGTCCAGCAAGACTTTCTCGGACTCATAGTCGATCGTCCCGATCTTATCCGTTCCTTTAAACATCATATGCTCGAAATAATGTGCGATACCTGTGTTTGGGGAATCTTTAGCTCCGGCTTTTACGACTACGGCTCCGAATATCTTAGGTTGGCTATGGTCCTCATTCAACCATACCGTCAAATCATTACTTAATTTATGCTCTCGTACCTGTAGAAAATCTGAGGTTGACAACAGAGATCTCATGGAATCCATTTAAGTTTATATTATTTCACAAAGATACATTTTTCAATTGGATTAATACACTTACATTCACAAGCAATCTTAACAAAAGGGCAATTTTAACGTAGGATTGAACCTATTTTTAAGAGTAGTGTTATATCAAAAAACGATTATTATGATAAATTTAGGCAGTTGGATGAACCAAGTCCTCACCGGATGGGGCGTAGACGAGAAAATAGCAAACACATTTGATGAGGCGATCATCGCCGTTCTACTAGTGGCGGTCGCTATCGGATTGGATTATTTATGCCAAGCTATTTTTGTCGGAGGGGTACGTAGTATTGTTAAGCATACGCATTATCAATGGGATACGTTATTAATTAAACGTAAGGTCGTACATTATCTCGTACATACGATTCCCGGTATTTTAGTATATGCTTTGCTCCCGATGGCTTTTATCCGGGGAAAGGAATTATTATTCATTTCCCAGAAGATTTGCGTGGTCTATATCCTATTTTCCCTGCTGTTAGCACTCAACGGTCTTCTCTTAATGATGCTGGATTTGTTTAACCAACAGGAGAAAATGAAAAACAGGCCTATGAAAGGTTTTATACAAGTATTACAAGTGCTTGTTTTCTTCGTTGGCGGTATTGTCATTATAGCGATTCTCGTCAATAAATCCCCGGCTACCCTTTTCGCCGGATTAGGCGCGTCGGCAGCTATTCTTATGTTGGTCTTTAAAGATAGCATATTAGGCTTCGTGGCGGGTATACAGCTTTCGGCAAATGATATGTTGCGCCCCGGCGACTGGATTACGATGCCTTCTGCCAACGCAAACGGTATTGTTCAAGAAATAACCCTAAACACCGTGAAAGTTCAGAACTTCGATAATACGATCTCGACAATCCCGCCTTATAATCTAGTGAATAGTTCTTTCCAAAACTGGCGCGGGATGGTTGAGTCCGGAGGACGTAGGGTTATGAAGTCCATTTATCTCGATTTGAATACGATCAAGTTCTGTACACCGGAGATGCTAGATACCTTCCGCAAGGAAATTCCTTTATTAGCGGATTATCAACCGGATAAGGATGTAGTCCCTACAAACTCGCAAGTATTCCGTATATATGCAGAGCGTTACCTGACAAGTCTTCCTGTCGTAAATCAAGATTTGGATTTAATTATCAGCCAACTTCAATCCACGGAATATGGTGTTCCCATCCAGATTTATTTCTTCTCCCGAAATAAAGTATGGAAAGAATATGAACGGATCCAGTCGGATATATTCGATCATTTCTTCGCTATGATTCCTAAATTTGAATTGAAAGTATATCAATATTCAGACTAAAGTACGTGTTCGAATTATTTTTCCTATCTTCGTCCTCGGATTATCTACTTAAAGTTTAAAATCGTCTTTATGAAAAAAATACAAGAATGGGTATATAATTTATTAGTTCAAATGGGATTGATAAGCGAAACTTCCAGTTACCTAGACAATATAGTGATCTTATTACTTATTATAGCCGTCACCGTCGGGATCGATTATAGTTGCCGGTATATTTTCCTAGGTATGTTCAAACGATTAGCGAGGAAGACGAAAAATCAACTGGACGATTTAATCGTGGATCGTAAGATCATCAATAAGATGATGCATATGATCCCGGCCATATTGATTTATATATTGTTACCATTCGCCTTCTCAACCGAAGAGACACCGAAGATTTTAATATTGCTCCAAAAACTTTGTCAGATTTATATCATAGCGGTTTCTTTAAGGTTTATAAACGCTTCCTTAAATCTGATCCACGAGATCTATAATAAAAAAGATTCCTTTAAGAACAAGCCGTTAAAAGGCTTCATACAGATCTTGCAGGTTACGGTTTTCTTTATTGGAGTGATATTGATTATCAGTATTCTTATCAATAAATCCCCAGTTTCTTTACTGGCCGGATTGGGTGCGTCTGCCGCTATCTTGATGTTGGTCTTTAAGGATACGATCTTAGGTTTCGTTGCCGGCATCCAATTATCCGCCAATGATATGCTCCGGGCCGGGGACTGGATCACGATGAGTAAATATGGTGCGGACGGCACGGTTATCGAGGTGACATTGAACGCCGTGAAAGTAAGAAACTTTGACAATACCATCACGACCATCCCTCCTTACGCCTTAGTAAGCGACGCTTTCCAAAACTGGAGAGGTATGAGCGAATCCCCGGGCCGCCGTATCAAGCGCTCTATCAATATCGATATGAACAGCGTACATTTTTGTACCCCGGAAATGCTAGAGAAATTTCGTAAGATCTCTCTTATCACGGATTACATCGATGGAAAAGAACAGGAATTAGATGAATACAATGAAGAACATCATATCGATAGTTCCATTTGGGTGAACGGACGTAGACAGACAAATCTGGGAGTCTTCCGTGCTTATCTCGTACGTTACCTAAGAAGCCTCCCGGAAGTAAGTAAGGAATTAGTCTGCATGGTAAGGCATCTACAACCGACTGATACAGGTATTCCCATCGAACTTTATTGCTTCTCATCCAATAAGGTATGGGTCGAATATGAAGGGATCCAAGCGGATATATTCGACCATGTACTTGCGGTAATACCGGAGTTCGGACTAAGCGTATTCCAAAATGTATCCGGTGCGGATTTGAGGAATATTATCATTAAACAACCTTTGTAGATAAATTGAGGCAAAAAACAGCAGAGATGGAAAAGATTAGAAAAATATCGAAAGAACAAGTAGTAATGGCTTTTGTTGCCACCTGCATTGAAACAACAGCAAGGCAACTGAATACCAATTACAATGAGATATACCAAAGAATGGAACGGGTGGGGATGATAGAGAATTATATCTTACCCAACTATGAGCCGTTGCACAGCGAAAGCCGTGAAGTATTGGCTGAACGTTTGATTGAATGTTTAAAAAATTGGGAGAACAAAAAATGAATGAAATAACGGTATATCATGGAAGTACAGAGAAGGTAGAAAATCCAATTTGTAGATTTGGACGAAAACATTTGGATTTCGGACAGGGATTCTATGTGACTAATCTGCGTGAACAGGCAGTCGCTTGGGCAAACAACACGGCAAGAAACAGGAAGATACCCATTGAGATCGCATTGGAAGAACTGTCCAAACACCAACCCAACAATCAAATGTGTATTCTGAATCAAGATATAATCAACAAACATCTCCGATATGATAGAACAGAAAAGTTATAATAACCCAATGAAATCACCGATAATTCAAGAAATCATAATGAGTAATCGAATCGGTGCCATTGCCATCATTCTGGCAGAACGTTTGAATATAAGCAGTGTGAGAGCCTTGAAGTTGTTTTACGAGAGCGAAACCTGTAGCAAACTACACGACAAATCGACCGGCCTCTATCTGTACGGAGACTTGTATGTAGCGGATGAGTTTATGCGCGAAATGGAGAACAAGCAATAACAGCATGCGAAACCGTCAATAAGAGGCTCTCCAAGTGAATAACTAACCACTTCCCAACTCGTAAGCTTACGGCTACCCCCAGCCGTTAGTTATTCACTTGATAAGTGGTTAGTTATTCACTTGATAAGGCTTTTTTAATTATTCAACACATTGATTTTCAGTAGCCCCAAGACAGAAAGTTCATCTACCTTTTTGGGGTATTTAAGCATCAATTCACTCCTTGCCATATAAGTTCAATAAATTTTCGCTTTTATCGATCAAGGCCTGTAAAGAAGATGCCTTTTCATAATCTTGCGTCTCTGAAAACTCTTTTATTCTGCACGACAAATCATCTATACATTCCTTCAATGTATGAGCCGTTTCATTTCGTCCATTGGAAAGAGAAGCACCAAACAACTCTATCGCCTTCCCAAGATCTTGCTCACCCCCCTCTCCCTTGTAGTACTTAATTGCCAACCGATATTGTGCTTCCGGATCATTTTGTTCCGACAAAGAGAGAAGTTCTGATAGGTCAAGATCCGGAACTTGTTCTTCGTCTCCGGCCGAAATGATTCGTATAAATTCGATAAAATAATCATCCAGCGTACTTACCAACGGATAAAACGCAAATCGAAACACTTCCTCGTCTATACGGAAATCCACCCTTACATTCAATGCCGATTGGGACATAAGTTGATTGCAGTTTTCATTAATAAACAGACTAACCGAATCAAAATTATCCATCTGTATCTTATTGATAAGACGAAGTACAGCCGAGTATTGGCTTTCTTGTATCTTGATTGGCACATACGCAAACATAAGTACCTGTTTATCCGTTTCCATACAATTTAATGCGTGCGAATGCGGTTGCCCAATCATATATCAGCGGAATGACGAGTTCGCCTTTTTGATTAACGAATCCATACTTCCCCCCTTTAATCACCTTAACCATGTCATGATGGAGAGTCCCAACAATATCGTATTGACTTTTCAGTTTACTAATCAGATTCTTTTCCTTGTTGGATATTATCTTTTTCATTGTCTTCCGTTTTTCTGTTTATTTTTATACGTTCATACTCTCCTTGTATCGGCATAAATACTTTACCACCCACTTGAATGAAAGAAGTCGGTTCCGTACTGCTAATCAGTCAAATCCTATCACTCAGCTTCTCCACGACGTATTCGATCCCTACGACCAACATAAACGCCAAACAAAAAAACAGGATGCGACTACCGAACACGTCTATCCCATTAGTGAGAAACGAATGAGATTGCAATAACACCTCTACCATCCCGCGGTCATAGGCTCTTCCGGCATTTTCCAATGACATCAGCCGTAGAAGGGGAAACTCTACGCACATATTATAAGCGATACGAGCGATAGCGACAAAAAGGGATATTCCCAATATAACGCTTAGGGAATATCCCATATTTTGCAGATATTTCACCATTGGATAACGTCCTAAGAATATCGATCTCTTATTACGCATAAGGGCACATTCCAAAGAAGACTCTAACTTCAACAAATGATTCTCACGCAATTTAGACAACATCCAACAACTCTCTTTCCCGATTTCCTGGCGCGGAAAACTCGTCAAATGACCTATCAACGCCAGCTCCTCAAACAAGGTTGAGCCGTCCACCCCGAAGTCCATCTCTATACCTGTCTCCTGCATAAACAAATCAGTCAGCAAATCATAGCTATCAAGCAGCGACAAATTGAAAAAAGTTCGCTTCGTTTTCCGCTGCCACCAATAAGCCCCTAAAGTCTGCTTATAGTAAAACGTAGCCGCCAGCAAAGAGTCCAAGACCTCAGTGACTTTATAACCCGATTTATCTTTAGACAAATCCACACAAGCTTCCTCAAAAACTTTCCGATATTCTTTTAGAGGCATGAAACCTTGCAGATACTCCAACGTATTCAAGAAGAAATAGGATATAAGGCTCAAATACTCCGGGGTTTCCTCTAATTGGGTAATATCATATACCCGCTCTTTCATTTTTCGTATATTCATAACCTTTCTACTTATTGATTTCATATCTTAAACTACGTGTCAAACTAAACAAATGTCGATACTGAAAAGAATATCTCCAACGCTCCACCTCCAATGCTCGGACACACAGCTGCGGATGAGAATAAAAAGCCGTACGACACCCCTGTTGTAAACGGTTCCATAAAGAAGACTTGCGAAACTCCTCGTAAGCTTTTCCCTGCCGGATCAGATTGTCCCGTTTGTCGCTCTTCAATCCGGAAGCGAGTTTGACGAGGGCTGATTGAAACACCTCCTCTCCTACCAAGACCGAGGCACATCGGTCAGCGGACAACTCGCTTTTCCGGCTCCAATACTGCAACGCCCCATATATCGGCAAGAACAAACCTTTATGTATCAAACCGAATAAGTATCCGGCTTCTTCCAATGTAATCAGAATGGTTTTATATAGCACATGCTTACAAAGGATATGGCCACACTCATGCCCTATGACGGATTTGAGTTCTTCACGATCCAGATGCTCGATCAATCCGCTAGAAAGGGCAATAAACGTAGAGGTCTCGCCATACGTATAAGCATTCATATAGGGAGAGTTATAGATATACAATTCCGGTTCCCGAATGCCGAGCCTTTTAACCAGTTCTTGAAAATCATGATACAATAACGGATAATTCCAAGCATCGACCCGTATCATATTTCCCAAATTCTCCCCGCGGAATTGTTGTTCAAATCCGAACTTCATGAAACAGGTGATCGCCTTATCCAATCCGGGGATCATTCGGATTGCCTTAATCGCTTTCGCATCTTCCGGATGCGTAATATCTTTTGCGTCCATAATAGATCAAGCCGTTAGCACCTTCCAAGAAGATTGATTATACACCGAGCGCATATAAGCGATTTGGATCACACAAGGAATCGTCACCCGATAGGCCGGAGAAGACAAATCGTATGCCGTCCAACCGGCAGTCAGAACCCATCCAACCGGACCTGAGAAGACAGAAGCCACTTTCCCAAGCGTGTTTCTGCCGGCAAACCGCAGTCCATGTCCCAACATCATGCGGGAAACCATATTGGCAGTATACAACGCTATCTTAGATGCGAAAACTTCACCTCCTTTCCGTATAAGAAGTTGTACGGCTGCCAACGTACATTGTTTCCGTAAATCTTTTGCCGGAATCTCCAAAGCCGCTGCCAGCTCTCCCAGCTCTTTTGTATCCATACGTCCGACCGCATCCGCAAACATTTTCCGCAACAGACGTTCTTCCACAGCCTCAATGGGTTCATGCTCAAAATAATCCACCCGCATCTTTTTGCATACATCCCGCACGATCTCCCGATACGGAACTCCACATCCCCGGCAACAGTTCACAATTGTGTTCCCTCCATACCGTTGAAGTTCGTTAGCGACCTCTCGCCACATATTCCGCATATGATCCGGATAGTTGCATAAATAAGCATCCGTATCCGTCAATTGTTCCGCCATGCGGATTTCCCCTTTCGCATCATGCGTCAAATAATCCGCCAATGTCTTTAAATCTTCATTCCGGCATTCCGCCAAGAATTGTAAGTCTTTGTCGTATCGCATCTCTTTCCTGTTTGATGATTATGGGGGCAAAGGAAAGAGGGGGGACGGACAAAAGGTGTCTGAGCTACGCGCGATGATAGTTTTATTGATTCAAATTCTATCTTATATGAATGACACCTTTTACACTAATATTGCTTATTCATAAAACCTCAAGTTAGAAAATAAGTAATAAGGCTAATGGCAATAATTATAGTTATGATTATGGAAATAGTAAAATTCCATATTAAACGATTTTGAAGTTTGAAAATATTTTGATTTAATACATTTACTTGATCTTTTAATTCCAAATTTTCCCTTTCCAACTGTTCGAATTTTATATTATGTTGTTTGGAAACTTCAGTGTTATATTGCTTGATTGAATCCATTAGATAATATTTTACAGACTCAATCTCTTGTTTGTATGAATGTATAACCGAATTTAGTTCGTCTCTGTATTTATCTATAATTATTAGAGAATCTTTGATACAAAATTCTAATTGTTTTTTATATTCTGTTGTTTTACAATCAAAATAAGATGCAAATTCTTTTTCTTTTTTTTGTATGGTTTCATCAAAATGATCGAATTTTTCTTCATATTTTGAAATTCGTTCTAGAATTTCTTCTCGCAAATCGTTGATTCTAGTTTTTAAAGTAATTGTTCTCTTAAATGATTGTTCAAAAAGACCCTCAATGGCAAGACTGTCAATATTATATTGAGAACAGAAGTCATACAATAGATTAGCAATATTTTCTTTTGAACAATCATTATCTTCCAACTGTTTATATAAATCATTTTCAATACTAACCAATATCTTCATTAATTTAAGAATATCTTCTAAGTTTTCACCATTAGCTTTAAAAGCATCTAATGTGCATTTGGCTACACCTTGAATAGTGCCTAGGATATTTTCAAAAGATTTTTCTACATTTGTTGTTTTAATCAACCCTTTCAAATATTCATTTTTTGCTATAGGGGAAGCTACATCATCAAGTTGCTCATATTTTTCCTCAAGGTCTTTAATATTATTGTTTATCTTATTATTGATTGATATGAATTCCTTTTCATCTATAAGATTTATCTTATTTACTAAATGCCTTCTTTCTATTTCTAATGATGTAATTTTGAATTCGTTGTTAGAAGTCGTCATCGTTACCTATCTTATTTTTTAAATCGTTAAAATGATTATTCGTTTCTAATAATTTCGCTGTAGCTTTATTTATAGTGTTTATTCTATTCTCTGTAGCTATGATATTATTACGAGTCTTTTTAATTTCACAAATACTATTTCCAAAGAACTGATATGTTTTATACACATCTCTACTTGATTTCAGAATCGTCACATTAATTCTTAAATTATCTATAAATATGGATTGAGAATGAAGAAGAGAAAGTTGTAATTGTGTATTTCTTACTTTTAAAGATTCTTTGGTATTATCAAAAAGCATGAGAACGATATTTGAAAACACACCAGCAAATAAGCCAGCAAGACATTCTGAAACGAAAGATGCAATAGAAGCTGGTATTGCCATACTTAACAAACCTTTTTCAATGATTTCATTCAATGAAAATCCCAAAACAGCAACTGCTCCGGCTGACAATACTTTAGCAGCTTCAAATACTTTTTCCTGCCAAGAATATTCTTTGTTACACATGATTTTGAATGCACTCTTAATTGAACCAAACATCTGGCGAATAACACTAAAAAGACGATTAAATGTACCTAATAAGAAATCGTTAATAGCATTGAATAGTTCTGTACATATTGCACCCGTAATATTAGCACCAATATTTTTAAGAATATTCACAGCTTTTGTTTTAACTTTTTTCCAACAAGTTGTTAAAACGTTTTTTACATAGGTAAGAAATCCCTGCTCTTTTATAAGCTTTCTTTCTTCATAAAACAAAGTAATCAGATTTGTAATAATATGTTTCATCAAGTCTTTTACGACTGAGATTCCAACACCTTTTGCTGTTTTTACTCCACGAATTTTAGCTTCATGTTTTACATATGCGATTTTTTCATCTCGCCTATATTGTTTCATTGCATTCTCTGCTCCTTCTTTACCAATCAAAATATCAGAGAGCATGGAACAATAGCCTTTATGAGAAGAAGAATCGTGAACATCTGTAGGAACTAAATACATTCCATCACTTGTTTCATGGATAGTCAAATGATTGCTTTTTCGCCATTGTTGAGCTTCTCTTTTTGAGGAAAAACCGAATTTTTCCATTAATGCAGTATCAAAAATATCAAAATTCTGTTTTCTAATATAACTAGTAGCACTCTGTTTATCACCTTCATCTACAGCAGCCTTATACCCTTCTTTGATTGCTTCAATATCAGGCATTGAGACAATTGGACCAATACGATAATTTCTTAAACCTGATAATGATTCATAATTTTGTATTGAATCACTGGTCTTGATTGACTTTCCTTCACCATAAGAGGTAATAGTATTTGTTTTCAGGCGTTGATTATATGCATCTTTATATCTTTCAAATTTAATTTTTCCTTTCTCAGACATACCTAGGGTATTCTCCACAACATTTCGGTCAAAAGGGGAAGTTTTGGCTTCTTCCATTTTTCTAGTTTGCCAATTAGCTGTATTTTTTTTAGGTTTATGACGTTTATCAATTTCAACATCATTTAATGCTTTGACTATATCGGGATCTTTGGCCTTACTAAAAGTTTCTCCAGTATCCGTCATTGCTTCAACATAATCTAATGTTCCTCTTTTTACAGCTTCCATTAAATCGTACATCAAATCATGATTGCCATCTATCTGTTTCTGAAGTTCATCTATTTGTGAAACTAATAGTTCTTCCTGTTCAGAGAGCATTTCATCAAAAGATTCAAGAGATAAATCTTCATGTTCTATCTCTATATCAGATATAATAACATCTTTCTTATTCTTTTTTTTCATATAGTAGTTTAATTGTTTTATTATTTGGAAATTTTATATCAATAATATGTTTATTGGAAATAATATTAAAAACTCCTTTTTATTTCTTTTCTACTAATGTAGTAATTTTATATTTGATTGAACGATTTTTATTCATTTTCTATATTATTAGATTGCTTTTTTAACAACGAAACACATTCGAGAAAATCTTCCATCAGATAGGTATACATTTTGTCTTTTGAAGCAATAAAAGATGGATGATAAGCTCGTATCAACATAAGGTTGCGTGTTTTGCAATAATATATTAAACCATGACTGCCTTTTTTATCAAAAGAGTATTTACTTAATATAATATCTTTTGCATAGTTCAGAACAGCACCACCTTTACCTCCACAACAAATAATTACGTTTGGTTTTAAAACACAAATCTCTTTACTTATTTCTTTGCAGTATGCGTTTGCATAGTCTTTTATTTCATTATCAGAAACTCGTTCCTTTCCAACTTTCTTTTTGATATTTATAATAGCAAATGGTCTCTCTGTGAAAGACTTCTCTTGGTTGTACACATCATAAGCTGCTGTTAAACTCGGCTTTTTACCTTTGTTATATATCTCAAAAAGACCATAAATCCAAGCAGCTATATTTCTTCCAAAATTATTATTAACACGTTCATAATTGCGAGAATTGTGATATCCATCATTACCATTGTTATCTTTTAAAAGTAACAAAACCCTCAGAGAACTATTCTTCCAATATGAACTTTCTTTTCCTCCCTTATTCTCTCCTGCAGGTCGAAGAAGTAGGCCGTCTATAGAAAAATCTTTATCGGAATTGATTTTTCCATCCTTTTTCATTTTTTCTCTATATGTCTCATAAAATTTATCTAACTCCTTGTTATAATCTTGTCCATTTGCATGAATAGAAAGAAGAAATTGAAATGCATAAAAAAGCAAAATGAGTCTTATATTCATATCTCTATTATTCTATTTCCAAAATATTATCCAATCTAAAACTCGAGAAAACCAGGACTTTTTGTTTTCTTGTTCCTCTGGTGTTTCCTTTGACATATAATCATGTATTAATTCATTATATGAAATGTAAGAAGGAAAATATAATTGTTTCCCATATTCATATAGGACTAAAAATGTTTTTCCTGAGCTCTTCTTAAATAGCATATTAATATCATGAACACTGATTCTCAAATAGGATAAATCCAAATCACTATCTAATTTAAAATCTTTTTCTAGATTCTTAGGATTATTATTATGAGTCAGGTTCCCATATACCAATGCTGTTAGTATTGGGTCTTCAAAATTTGCATCAACATCTTTTCTCTTCAATTCTTTCTTATCTTTGAACTTCTTAAAGATAATATCTATATCAACTTTTTCATCTTTACGACATATATCTCGGATTTTCATGCGATCAATATCTGATATCTCAGAATCCATTTCTTGTAAATTTAATTCATATCGGAATCTGAAACGTCCATTGGGCATTTTTTTAAAATAGAGAAGTATCTCATTCTCGTATTCCTTAAATTGATAGAACTTTTGAATAATCTCATCTTTAGTATATCCTGTATTAAAACTGAACTTCGCATTATCATAGATAATAATTCCATTCTCATCTGTAATTTTGTACGCACTGATTTTTATCTCTTCTGAAGAGTTGTCTATATAATGTGGAATCTGAATTTTAGAAACTTTTGGTGTATGTGAGTTGTAATCATTACATAATAATATAGAGCCAATTAAAGTAAGTACTATACCTGCAAGTAGCGTATATATATTAAAATATAACCATAGTGAAAATAAGATAATTATGCCGATAAGAAGAATGATAAATTCTATCCACCACCAAAATCCATAATACTCTTTTTTATATGTAATATCTACTTGATTTAAATATCCCAAGAGTGTATCATCAACCTTTCTTTCTGATAAATATCGAGAAAAAGTAGGTAAAGACAAGACGATTCTTTCTTTTGATATAACTTCATCTATTCTACTTAATAAATCTTTGTAAATGACACCATAAGATGGATTATTATGTAATAATAAAGTCAAATACAAAATAGTCTCATCTTTAGCTGAAACCCGATTATCCATAATGCTTTTGTATAATAAATCCATACCTTTATTTGCATCATGTAAATTTTCAAAATAATTTATTGCACAAAATAGGTACATATTACCGTCTGTTGGTAAGTTTGTCAATGTTTGATCAACTAAAAGATTAACTTGATCTTCTGAGTAAGAATCTTTATTTAATTGTAACTTATTTGCTGCTATGATACCAAGATATTTATCTTTTCGAAAAATTGGAGCCTCATTATACAGCTTTTCATATTCATCAAAAGCCATAAGAGCTTTCTCATTTGACTGAATATTCATATAAGCATCTCCCAAATAATACCAATAAGGGGCATAATAGCGGAACTTATTCACTTTTAATTCCAGCTTAGAAGCGCGTAATAGTGGATTATCGGCAGTATTATGAATTATTTCTACAAGTTCTTTAATATCATCGTTAATTCTATATTTTTCTAATAAACTATGTTGAGAAAATAAATCGTAAGCAACGTTTCGAGACTCTTTTCTAAGATCGGTTAATGTGATTAGAGACTGTTTTTCAATTTGCCAAGTCTGATCCGAAAACTCATCATCTAAAGCGCTCAATTGAGAAGAATAATCAACTGCCGTTCTTGCTGTTGCTAAAACGACATTAGCAACAATTGAATAAGGATTTCCTCCTACTAAATAAACTCCATTTAGAGCACTTGACATGGCATCTCTTGCGGCTTGATTCTTTTTCTTCTCTAATTTATTACGTAGGCGATTACAATCTTCACTATTTAAAATCATCAATTGAAGATTCCCTAATAAATTATTTTGAAATTTGGCTACGGATGGAAAACCAACCAATTGTTCAATTGTAGAATTTTCCCATACTGAATTATATTCTTCTGTTAAGATTTGTTTATTGTTATACTCTTCAATATTTGCCAAGACAGCAGATATATGATTCAAATAGGTTATTGCTAATCTTTGGTTCTTAGAAATCGTGTTATCTTCTTCAACAATTAAACTGTCACTTTCAACTTTTGTAGAGACCACAGACAAACTGTCATTCTCTTGGAAAAAATTGGAAGGATACACTAATTGAGTTGTTGAGTACAACAACCACATAATTAAGCTAAACAGATAGCTACTTTTCATTTGAGATAATTTACTTTTCAATGTCATTACTACATTTTTGTACTCGAAGGAAGATGGCTCCTTTTTGAGTGAACAAATGTAAAGAAAAACCATTTGTAAACAAAATATATTTCCTATAAAATCAGGCAAATAAAAAGCGCAAGCCCATCGCTCCATATCTGACTTAGAGGTATCGGCAAACACCCACTATCGAAGATAATAGAGCAACAGCTCACGCCTATATCGTATGTATAGAAACCGGGCAGTTCCTTCATATATACAATCCAGCATGAGCGTTTGTTGCCTACTATTCCCTGATAGTAAAATTTTGCCGATTTTCTAAGTCGGGAATAATATTGTAAACGCTTTCTTGCTTCTTTTATGTCCTCCGCTTGACTTTCCTCGCTTGGGAGCCGTCACGGATTGCCGCAAATTTAGTAATCTTATTTGATTCATAACCTTTTTCTCCTATATTTTTGCGATGTTCTCTTATTCTATATTCTGATAGCGCAAAAGAACTGGGGAGATGAGACAAAAACTGTCCGAGGCAGAAACAATTTTGATTGTATTCTCTTTCAGAAGTTTGTTTTTTGCAGGATTCATAGGTAAGGCATCCGTCTTGCCAAGGAAAGTCAATGGAATACGAAGGGTTTCTTGATGGATTTTCAAGCCTTGGATAAGCGGTTATAAGCCGGTAGTGGGGCGATTGTACATTATTCGATCTATATCCCGACCCTATCCCCGCAAAACCTTTTTCTTTTGCAGGTCTTGCAAGGGGTACCCATCCACATGCCATCAAATTGCTCCACGGCTTCGGACACCAAGTCTGCCTCCGAAGTCAAGATACCGGCCTCGAAGTTTCGATGATCCTTTCCTTTCATACCGAAAGCGGCCCCTGTCAAATTTGCGGAGCCGATATAGGCCAGCTCCAAATCAAATATCAAGATCTTAAAATGTACCCGAGGACATAAAACCCGCTCCATCCTGCTCCATAACAACGGATACTTATCGAAATCATCCCGAAAGTTCTTTCCCGGTTCTTTCGCATGGATCAAGCGGATCTCTATACCCTCTTTCACTTTCCGCTCCAAAAGCTTCAGCAAAGGTACCGCCTCTTTTCCCTCTTTGATATAAAGATCCTTCAGATCTGCCGTCCCGATCCAAAGCGTACGTCTTACTTGTCGAATCGCCTCTACAAGAAGGTCGTAGTGTTGTTCGTTTTTTATGTATTTGAGCATAGGTGACATTTCAAAATTGATTTCTTCCGCAAATTTAGCTATTCAGTAGCGACATAATAAAGTCTTTTTGCAATCTTCGATCTCTTTCGATTCCCAGATAACATCATAATCCATAGGGTTACCGCACTCATCCAAATGTGAAGCTGAATAAAAAGATTAGAGAAGACAAAAACTGTCCGAGAACGGATAAAAAGATAAGCCAATGGATGAAGAAACAGGCGATTCCGCTTCGCAAATTTATCCATTATAAAAATTCTGCAATTCAAAATTTTCACTACCTTTGCTTCCAAATAAAGCAAGATGAGAATAGTATCACATAAGAAATTGAAGGAGTTTTATGAGAAGAGCGGAAACGAGGATTCTCGTGTGGCTCTTGAACGTTGGTACGATGTGGTAGATAAAGCTTCTTGGAGAAACTTTTCGGAGATAAAGGTTGATTTCCCCGCTACTGATTATGTAGGCAACCAGCATTATGTGTTCAATATAAAAGGTAATAATTATCGTCTTGTTGTCGTTGTAAAATTTACAATAGGGTATGTATTCATACGCTGGGTTGGCACCCATAGGGAATACGATAAGATAGATTGTTCAACCATTTAAATATAACAATTATGGATTCAATAAGCAAGGAACAATATGAATTCGCTCAAGCAAGGATAGAGGAATTGTTGCCGTTGGTAAATGATAACACGCCGGCGAACGACAGAAACGCGGTTGAACTTACGATGATGTCTGATATAGTGATCGCTTACGAAAAAAAGCACTATCCCATAGGTAAGCCGACGGTCGCTGAACTGATAGGGTTGTCCATCGAGGAAAAGGGGATTACCCAGAAACAATTGGCTAGTGAGTTAGGGGTTAGCCCGTCACGGGTGAATGACTATATCTCCGGTCGTTCAGAGCCTACACTGAAAATAGCCCGCCTGCTTTGTCGGGTTTTGAATATATCCCCGGCCGCGATGTTGGGATATTAAAAACCTTTTAGGGATAGACACACATATACCCGATTTTCAGAGAAGATATACTTCAAGTGCCAATACATATATACTTCTCTGGCACTTGAAGTATATCTTCTCTGAAAAGCAAGTGAATCGTTTCTCCTAGGAACCTATATACGGTTCGGATTCAATCCCCGGCGGGTATCTCCTCCATCCGTACCAGCTCGTGCCCGCGGAACTGCATCACGATACGGTGTAGCTCCGTGCCTTGTATCAATTGCTGGACACGGGGAGCGGCGGCATACCGATGAATCTGCTCGACCGCTTCTTGCCATTGTTGGCCGGCCTTCGCTTCGCTATCTTTGGAGGATAGGTATTTCATTTCGACAATGTAGCTATGAGCCACCTCATAGTGGCGCAAGTCCGGCATCAGGAACAGGTCGCAAAAGCCGTGGTTCAGCTCCAATTCCGGAGCCAGCAAGTAGTAAGAGTTGATGCTTAGGTAGGCGGTAAAGAAACCTTGGAGGTTGCGCTCGCCCTCGATGGCACTGCGGACGGAGGAGTTCTCCTTATACGATTGGGCGATAAACGACAAGGCCTCTTGCCATTGCCCGTCGAAAGCCATGGCATCATAAAAATCCCTTAGGTACTCCAGGTTGATATGACGATCCGTCTGATACTCGTCCAACGCGAACTCGTAATACTGCTTGCGCACGTTATTGTTAGGAATACCCAACACGAGACGATCTCCACGGGTGGCCGTAATCGTCAACATACCATAGTAGAACAACAAGCTGGTGAAGATCTCCGGCTTGGTGATCTCTGCTGCGGGGAAGGTGGTAAACAAGGAGGTGACGATCTGCCCCTCGTCGGTAATCTTTCGCAGAACGCCTTTCCGGTTACCGTCCAGCTTGTCCAAGCGGATGAACTTCTTCATCTTGTTGTAGTCCGTGCGGGTGTTCGGGTCGATCATCTGTTTCGGAGCCTTGCCGGAACTTATGTAATGCCGCAGGTAATAAAGCACCATGTCGCAGTTGAACATCTTTGGGTCACGTTCCAAACTCTCTTCGGCGAAACAATAATTATCGTACCAAGGCTTCATATCCTCGATCATCGCCTCTATGTCCGTATCTGCCGGCAACTCCCCGGCTGTCTTATAATACGCGAGCATCTCGCGCACGTCCTCCTCGCTGAAGCCCAACATCATATTGAACTGATGGTCGGTGCTGATATTCCAGCCGATGTTGAAACCGCTGGTCAAGTCGTCCAAAGTCACCGGGCTGACACCCATCATGAAGATACGGTCGAACATACCCTTATACAGCTTGAAATGATCCCGGTAAAAACCGCTGGCATGGGTCAAGGCATGATAAACCTCGTTGCCTTGCTCATTCAAGACTACATTCGTGAAGTTATCATACTCGTCGATAATAAGGTAAAGCAAATAGCCATTCTGTTTCGCCTCCACATCTATCTTCGACAACTTATCGGCGGACGAGTCGCTTTTGAAAAACGCCTCTCTCAAATCCGCGGAATAGAAATCCGCATAGGTACGCATGAAACCGTCCAGCACCGTGCAGCAATACCGGTTGAAATTATCCTCCAACGTCCCGCTCCCGGCGCTCGCCCTCGAGAAGTCGAAGAACAGCACCTGATACTTCCCCCGCGTCGGCGTAGGATGGCTGCCGATCCAAAGACCGCCGAAGCGTTTCTCGAACTTATCCTTTTGCGACAGGTCGTAATACGCACGCAGCATACTCAAGAATATGCTCTTCCCGAAACGGCGCGGACGGATGAAAAACAGGCTGTCCGGTTGATCCTCCAACAAGGGCAGGTACATCGTCTTATCTACATAATACTGGTTCCGCTCCACCACGTCCACGAAGTTGGAAACTCCATACGGTATTCTTTTTGCCTTTTCCATCGCGTTGCCCTTTTATAGAATGATTATACAGATTACAAATATACGTTTATTCAACGGATTTCGCCTTATCATTGTTTTGGGAAAATGATTTTGTGGGAACATTTAAGTTCTCATCCCCTTTGTCTGTATATCTGATGCCAACAGTTTATTCTCAAATGTCGGCTCATCCGATAAAGTCCGTGGCAGGCACACAGTCCGAAGTATCTTAGGTGCATCGGCCAACGAACCTAAGATACTTCACCCATGAACCTAAGATGCTACGACGGATCGCCAATATGAGTGATCGGCCTTTCGCAAACTGTCCAAGAATAGAGATCGACGTAAAAGTTGTTTTCTTACAGGAGAAAGACAAAGAAAAACGCAATTACTCCTTATTGATATTGGGGAAATGCGTATATTCGCACAAATCATGTTGGTAAAATGTGATAAATGGACGAAATACCATATCGACTTATGAATAAAAACGAGCGTTGCCTCTGGATCGTGGGGACTTTCATCGATTACGGGGATATGTCATTGAGGGAGCTTAACGCACGCTTCCTGGATTATACGTTGAATTATGAGGGGGAGGAGATACAGCCGCGGACATTCGACCGCGACCGGAGATACATCGCTTCTACCTTTCAGATTGATATAGACTTTGATCCTCGCCTCAAGAAATATCATTTGGTGAATCCAGAGGAGATACAAGACAACCCGATCTTCAAATACCTGCTGGGAAGCATCCATGTGAACAATCTTTCCACATTGGCGTTAAGGCATAAAGACAAGATCATGTTGCAAGAGATACCGACCGGTGTCGAGCTGCTACAGGTCGTGCTAAACGCTATCGACTTAGGGCGAACGATTTGCTTCGATTATACTTCCTACTACGCGAAAGGAAAGATATTCACCTACGAGGTAATCCCTTGCTTCGTCCGAATGTTCGAGCACAGATGGTATTTGGTTTGCGAATACTTGGATCATAGCCAGACACGGGTATTGGCCTTGGAACGGATGCGGCGATTGAGCATCGGTGAAAAACAGGCGACCTCTTCTCCTCATATAACCCTGCGGCAATTCTACCAGGATTGCTTCGGCATCATCCGGGATGATAAGCGACCGGAAGAGATCCTGCTGAAGGTCTATCAGAACCAAGTGGACTACGTGCGCTCCGTCCCCATCCACCCCTCGCAGGAAGAGGTGGAAACCGGTGCGGATTACGCTGTCTTCCGGTATTACCTGCGCCCCTCTTACGATTTCATACAACATCTGCTATGGCATCGGGAGCATATGGAGGTGCTGCGTCCTGTCGCTCTCAGGGAAGAGGTACGTACCCTTCTCCTAAAGATGCTGGAACACTACGGCATGAATGACTCATCCTCCTGAACGGGAGGTCTTGCCATCCCACGTGGCAGGGTTTTGCCATGCTCATGGCAATCTTTTGACATGTATATGGCAAGACTTTGACACGTAGATGGCAAAACTTTGACACCGGCATGGCAAGGCCTTGTCAATACAACTAATTGTATATCTTACCCTTAGAATTGAAAATAAATAAATGGCTGTACCCCTGCGCTCTTAAACTGAACAACAACGAAAATCGCTATCGCCAATATAGCGGCCTGTATCAATAACGGGGAACGGGTCACGACTCCTCGCAAGGCATCCTCAGAGCGTTTAGGCATAAAATGCAGCACATAACCGATCACCATCAACGCAAACACCCCTTTATATCCTGAGACGAATTGCGTGAACACCTCCGGATGAAAATTCGTGAAGATCTGGCGAAGCATCTCTCCCACTGCTTTCATCGAAGTAGCCCGGAACAAGATCCATCCGAAACAAACCACATGAAAAGTAATCAAAACACCCAATACCCGTCGCCAAGGCTTCATCTCGCATCCTAAAGATTTAAAGCTACTGAAACGCGCCATAACGAACTTATGCACGGCCAAAGCCATGCCGTGCAAGACTCCCCATAAGATGAAACTAATGGAAGCCCCATGCCATAGCCCGCCTAGCAACATCGTTATTAGCAGATTCATATAGGTACGAATCTTTCCCTTCCGGTTTCCGCCCAAGGATATATACAGATAATCTTTCAGCCAAGAGGAAAGGGAGATATGCCAACGACGCCAGAACTCCGTAATCGTAGCCGATTGATAAGGAGAGTCGAAGTTAATATTGAAGCGGAATCCCAACCACAAGGCGATACCGATCGCCATATCCGAATAACCCGAGAAGTCACAATAAATCTGTAGCGCATACCCATAGACACCCAATAAATTCTCCACACCCGTATAAAGCAACGGAGCGTCAAAAATTCGATCCACGAAATTCATACTGATATAATCCGAGATAACCGTTTTCTTGAAAAGACCACATAAGATAAGGAATAATCCCTCACCAAACTCAGATCGCGTCACCGTAGGATTCTTATACATCTGGGGGATAAAATCCCGGGCACGAACGATCGGCCCGGCAACCAGTTGAGGAAAGAACGATACATAGAAAACATAATCGATCCAACGGCCGAGAGGTTGGATTCGTCCCCGATAAACATCTATCACATAGCTTATACTCTGGAAGGTAAAGAAAGAGATTCCTACCGGAAGGAAGATGTTCATCTTAAGCCATTCTCCCCCGGCGGCCATAACAAACAACTCGCCTAAGAAGTTGAAATACTTGAAATACCCCAACATTCCTAGGTTTATGCAGAGACTAAGCGTAACGAATAGCTTACGTCTTGCTACCGATGTCGTACGCGAGATACATCGCGCTATCAGGAAATCGGAAGTAGCCGTAAATACCAGCAGCCCGAACCAAAGCCCGCTGCTTTTATAATAAAAATAAAGGGAAAACAACGTCACGTAAATAATACGGGCCAACGTATGTTTCCTTAGCGACATATAAATCATCAGGAAACCAATGAACAGGAAGAAAAATAACCCGCTGCTAAACAAGATCGGGGCATTATGATGATACGTCAGGATATCTCCCAGTTTCTCCCACGTGAATTGATGATTATTACTAAGCCAATCTCTAAGTATATTATATTCCATACAAGATTCTTATCGGTTGTTATATGATTCCATGAACGCCCTGAACAAAAGCGTTCCTTGTTCTTGATACCCTTCTTTCGTAAAATGAACCCGATCCCGTCCCATCAAACGGGAACTATGCCATTTACGGCACGAGTTTTTCCCTCCCGTCACAGTGAATAAATCCCAGCAAGCGGTCTCTTCTTTCTTCGCTACGTTCCGGATAACACGGGCAGCCCGCTCGGTATTATCATTGCGCACATACGTTCGTTGCTTGTTGACTCGCACCCTTTTGTAACATTCCGGAGGAGTCGTCAGTAAGATCGCCGTATTCGGTAGCTCTTTCTTGACGATCGCCAAGAAAGCCTCGATCTGGCCAGAAAACTCATCGGTGTTAAAACGTCTGCCAAACGTCTCGTTGGTTCCCATAGAGATGATTAATAAGGACGGTTTTAATAAAGCCAACTGACGTACATAAGCCTCGTCCGTATAACTCGCGTACATGGCCCCATTTACTCCGATGGAATGATATAAGATACCGCTGCCTCCATTCTTCAATGTCAAGCCATAATACAAATTCGTAAAGAATGAGGCCGGCCGCAATGTATTCGTGCCCTCTTTCCGTCTCGTACTCTGTAATTGTAAAGTATCGGTCAAGCAGGAGATCCGGAAAGTATCGGCCAATACACCGGGGACACATACAGTATCCGCACGGAATGTTCGGACCGAGTCTTTCAAAGCCCCGGCGGGAAGCATGAGCATCGACTTCTCCCCCCTATATAAGATCGCCTCGTTAAACTCGTATCCGGCACCATTCTTCGGGGCTATCACGACATCCAGATTAATCGAGGGGGAAACAGACTTAACCCCGATCCCACCGATCCCTATCGGGGTTTTCCGGACATGCTGAATACAACGTCCGGCGATCCAATCCTTAGCGACGGATTTGATAAAGTAATCATCCGGCTCATTGCTCTTGCTCAACTTAAAAGGAGCGATCCAGCCTCGTCCTGCATTCCCGAACGCCTGTTGGAAAAGGCGCATGACACGACCGCTTAAATGTCCGGCTTGGATATGCGAGTCCCCCAATTGAACGATCGTGATAACCGTATCTTTCCCCGCACGCAACGAATCCAGCTCATTGAAGAAATCGTTCCACGCCTTACTTGAATCGGGTAAGATCAACGTATCTTTTCCCGCTTTCATCGAATAAGATAAAGGTGGCAACGCTACAGTATCCCGAACCGCCAAACTATCAAGAGATACATCCCCGTTTATTCCGGCTTTAGGTTTCGGAACAGAGAAGCCCATGATCACTCCTAAAACAACCAGACTAATTAACCACTTTCTCCGCTTCATCATAAAAATCTTTTTCTGATAATAACGCTTTCAGCAAGGCATCGGCAATCTCCCGTCCACCCCTGAAACTTAAATGCGTATAATCCTTACTAGCCCAATTTAATTCTACGAAACGGACCATACTGTTCTCTCCTCCCATAGCACCGAATACATTCCAGAAAGGAACCCCTGCCTTTTTAGCGGCTTGCCTTTGCGCATGCAGCAAGGCTAACACGGCCGGCATCGTCTCGAATTCCCCATCGTCTTGACGGCTTCTGTCCGACACCCCCAACATCAATATATCGGCTTCCGGAAAACAAAGTCGTATATGGTTAATGACCTTTATCATCCGGCTACTATACCATCCATAATTCATCACGTTGTCGCTCACGACATTCAATCCATACTGCAAAACGATCAAATCATACGGACGGATCTTATTCAACGCTTGGCAACGGGAAACATCCAATCGCTCCAATATCATACCTGAGTTTCCCCGGAGAGAGAAGTTATCTACCACGATACCTGAATGATCCTCCATAGCGACCCCTAATGCCCGGAACTCCGGTGTATTCTCAAAAGTGAAATCCGCTTCGGTGAACGTCCCTTCCAACTCGTATTGGGTTACGATTGATGTGGCGGGAAGCATTTCTTGCAGGGTATCAGCGGAAGCGTTGCAAACCAAGCGCATCTCCGTATTCTTATTTTGCTCATAAATCAGTTTCAAGGAAGAGAACGTATGAAGCTCCGGATAACGCTTAGTCGTCTTCACATGGATAGAGGCGTTTGCCTCGTTTGCCTCGAACATCATCCCGGATAAGGTATATCCATGCTCACGATCTGTCAACATAGACCAAGTAGTCCATCCGGAAGAACGTTGCTCCACGGTTGGACGGAACTGTGCCGCTACGGAGGTAACTGGCACAAAACCAACTCCCCGCCCCCCAAATTCCTTCTGCATCCCGGAACGGAAATCGGCCACCATAATATCTCCTTCGATAAAAGAATCTCCAAGGAAGGCCACACGTACCGGACGATTCAATTCCCGCCTGTTTTTTAAGGCGGCGAAGAATCGTTTCAAACCGATATGTCCAAGAGAATAGTCCTCAATATGAGCCCCTAGCGAATCCGCCCCTTGGACAGCATAGACCGCTTTGTATAATGAATCACGAAGAACCAAAGCCACAGAATCTATTCCTGCGGAACGCTGGATAGAATCCCTTAATACCACCGAATCTACTTGAAGGGTATCCGCTTGTTCCAATTCTTGTTTCAAAGAATCCAAGGAAAGCTTTTCCTCTTTCACCTTGAAATCCGATAAAAGATCTACTCTTTTGATCTTATACCCGAATAACGTATCCGGAAGGCTATATAAACCAAAGCTCATCAACAACGTCAGCGACAGTAACGCTAACACTCTACCCAAATTATTATCTTTGTTCATCTAACTTTTGCTTACAAGGAGACAAAGATAGGCAAGTTTGCCTACCCGGAAATAATCTTCGGACAAAAAATAACCTTAAATTATCCGTTCAGGGTGGATCATCCCTTAAACGTAAGTTGAGACAAAAAGAGATGCAATAATGAAGGCTCCAGCAGCATTGGGAAAATCAATCCATAAATAGCTCCATAGAAATGGGCATTATGATTTATGTTATCTCCTGTTTGTTTCGCCATATATTGGCAATAGGCCAGATATAGCAAGCCGAACACGATACCGGGGACAGGCAACACAGCGAAAAACAAGATCTTCCCCCAAGGATCAAGGAATATAGAGGTAAATAGAACCGCAGATACCGCTCCGGACGCACCGATAGAGACATAATACGGATCATTTCGCCGTTTTATCAAGTCGTAAAGCGAAGCCACGATCATTCCCCCGAAATAAAGGGCCAGATAAGCCCCACTACCGAATCCCATATATCGAAACGTTCGCTCGATATAGAGCCCAAATGACCAGAACGTGAACATATTCACTAGCAAATGTGTCATATCCGCATGGATAAATCCATGTGTCACGATACGATAATATTCATGATTCCGGATCGTACGATATGGGGTAAACGCTAATTTCATAAATAACTCCCTATTACTAAAACAGATAAAAGAGAGAACCACTGTTGTTCCAATAATCAAATAAGTAATCATATATTCTATAATATTTTTCTGATGAGCCACAAAGCAAAGCATAAATTCCGGTTTATACAAAAATCGGGATATATAATAAAAAAGTGGATATAGGCTTTTCACATATCCACTTCTTATTTGTTACTTAAATAAGACACTACTTCTTGCTATCGATTACCAATAACGGAGTATCGGTGTGGAATAACATTTTTCTCGCGATCGAAGGATTGAACATTCGGGCTAGGATATTACGGCGATATGTGCTTAAGGCTATAATATCAATTTGTTTATCACGAACAAATTTCTCGATGGCTAACAGCAAGTCACCATCGGCCAGCACCGTATGGGAAATATGGGCATGTGGATACTGTTTCTTGAAATATTCACGGACGCCCGTCAAACGAATCTCATTCCATTCATCTTTGCTGGTAGAGATATTGAATAGATGAATATTAAAATCAAAACCTTTGATGATCTCCATAAACTCGTCGAAAGCGACCAAATCTCTCTGGTTAAACGATGTAGCGAAAGCGATATTCTTAGCGTCTCTCAAATCCGTGAAAGGAACGTTCTCCGGTATCGCCAATACAGGAACCCGGTTCACCTCGATAACCTCCCCGGTCACGCTACCGATCAGATCCATATCTTTTTGGCTCTTACCTCTCGTTCCCATCACGATCAATATCGGGTGATATTCCTTGCTATAGGCGATGATCTCCTCTTCCGGCAAGCCTTCACGTAATACATAATCGTATTTTACCTTGGGTAATTCACCAGAGGACATCTTCCGGTTGATATGCGTACAAATATTCTCCATATCGATACGGACACGCTGTAAAATGTGTTGTACAGATTCCTCCTCGTTTATTTGGTAAGCCAATGTATCTCCCATCGGAATAGCGGATGGGAAATAGGGGCTGAAATAGGCATGCATAATCATCACCTCCGCACCTACCTCATGCGCGTAATTAATTCCCAACTCACAAGCCTTGGCGGAATAATCCGAGAAATCAATCGGGATCAGCACTTTCTTGGCCGCATTAACCTTCGCTTCTTCCTCTTTCGGCTCCTCAAACCACTTATTGTCTTCAATAATGCGTAAAGCATGCGGTAAATCACTCTCCTTAATACGCACACGTACTCCTGCCGAAACAACGGGCTGGATCTGGTTTACATTATGTATATAGACCTCTATGCCTTCTGTTTCGAGGATTGTCTTGAGAATCTGGGCTTTCTCGAACGTGTGGATAGCCAATGTCACTAATTTATCTTCCATACTCAATACATTTTTATAGATGAAACAATCAGGATTTATGAATTGTTGAATAAAAAAAATCCCAAAGCGTTCTTTCATTTAGCTATGGGATTTTTTATACGAATGAATTTCTCTTACGCTTCCTGTGCTTCGGCATCCTGACTCTCGGCCAATATCTGCAAAGCACGCTCGAAAATAGTCGTGTCATCTAAGACAACCAACCCTCCGTCCGGACCGGGCTCGATATGGAAACCACAACTCCGTCCATCTTGAAAATTATGTCCACCGAAATAGTTACGGACTGTCTCTACCTTTAATCCCAGCTCATCGGCGATGCGTTGTGTACTTCCGTCTGGTAACGAATCTTTAATTCTTCTCAGTTCGTTAAATGTAATTGTCTTTGTCATGGCTTTCTTATTTTGAAGGTTAATACTTTTGTTTAATATTATGGCACTAACTTAGTCATTTAATAGCATTGAAACAAATTATTATTGAGAAAATGAACTGAAAACAAATATGCTTTACGACATACTTAACGAAAACCTCTTATATTAAGCACGATACCAATTGCTCATTAAAAAGGGCTATTAAAAGGATGGTCAACCAAATCGCATAGGTGATCCAGCGTTTCCGGGTATCCGAGTAAATGGCCTCCGGACATACCCAAGAATCCGCCGGAATCAATTTAGACCTTATATAGAGGTATAACAGATATACAAGATACCCGAATAACAGACCGGATAAAGCTCCCGGAATAATATCCGTGATAAAATGCACTCCTAAATAAATACGAGTATAGGAGGTCAAGATCGCCCAAAAGAAAATAGTCCATCCGAATAGTTTATTCCTGAAGATCAGCGTCATCAAGGTCGCAAATCCGAAAGCGTTCGCCGCATGGCTGGAGATAAATCCATACATACCGCCCCGATAGCCGAACACCACCCTTACCTGATCCATAAAGTCCGGGTGATGAGTCGGACGGAAACGAGTGAAGATGGGTTTACAAACATGCGAAGCGAACTGGTCGCATAGCGTGATCGTCAAGACAATGGCCAATAAGATCAACAACCACTCCTTCCAGTTCTTCTTATAGCACAATACCACCAATATAAAAAAGGCTAACGGTAGCCAAACCGCCTTGCCTGAATAGATCCACATAAAGCGATCTAAAAAAGCGGAGTCGCTACCGTTAAGCATAAAGAACGCGTCACGTTCCCAAACTAATAATTGTTCTAGCATGTATCAGATTTTTTCTATGTCTTTACTAGGCATCCATCCTACATTCCCATCCTCAAGCTCGATCTCGCTCCATTCGCCGAGCGTACTCTTCACGGTCACGTTCGTTCCCTCGTGCAATACGAAAAGATCCGTACCGCTAGCGTCGGGAGAGCTCTTCACCGTAACGGTCGGGGCGAATACGATAGCGTGTTTACGGTTTATCATCTCATCCTTCTGGTCGCTGGCGAATATATTGGCAAAAACAACCATGATAATAAATAGGATACCCAAATAGAAACCGATCTTCTTCAAGCGTACCCAACGGGAGAAGAAGAACAAGATCAAGCAACCGATAAACAACAGGAAGCACACGATACCTGTCTTCGCCCAAGAGTCTGCGGAACCGAGGTTCTCCACGCTCTTAAACCATTTTACCAAGAAAAAATCACCAACCGGCTCAATCTTATCGATCGTCTTCTGACGGGCCATCTGTAAATTGAAGCGAGCATCGCTATCACCCGGATCCAGCAGAAGGCAACGTTCGTAGTTCAATATAGCCGGAGCGATCTTACCCGCCTTATAATAGGCATTTCCCAAATTATAATAAACGGCGGCAGACTCGCCATTGCTCTTCAAGATTCCCTCATATAGCTCGATCGCCTTCGCGTAATCTTCTTTCGTGTAAGCGACCTCGGCCTCCTTCAAGGCGGTATCTTGCGCATAAGCAGATCCTATCAGACATAGAGTCAATAAGAAAAACAATACCTTTCTTAAATTTATAGTCATCTTCATCTTCTTACTTTTTAATTGTATTCTCCATTTTACCAATAGCGTCTACCGTCAGCTCATACAGCTTATCCATAGCATCCGACGCTTGGGAAGGAGCGTAACGAGCGAACTCACAAGTATTCAAGATATCCATGAACTCATTCGTCAAGGATTCGTCTACACCGTATTTAGCCAATTCTGTCTCTACGTTATCCTTGGTCAGATCGGATTGCGGGATACTCAGCTTATCGCTCAAATAGCCCCACAACGCACGCAGCACCTCGTCGTAGAATTCTTCCTTCTTATTCTCTTTCATCAGCTTGCCAGCGTTCTTCAGACGTCTAACCGCCATCTTGTTCGCCTTCTTGGTACGAACCAAGGCGATGTCGGCGTTTTCCTTCACCTGCTTACGATAAATAAAGAAGAATACGATAAACAAGATAGCCGGTACGATATAGCAAAGATAATACATAAAGGAACCGAAGAAAATACCATCACCTCCCTCGATAAAGGAGAAACCTTTCGTCTTCAAATAACGGATATCCTTGCCTAAGTATTTCACGCTCTCCTTATTGCTGAAGTTCGATACGACCGGGGAAGAACCGCTACCCCCCTTGCCTTGCTCCACATGTAGCTTATAAGGATCGGACTTGATCGTCTTATAGGAACCGGACTTGATATCGAAATAGGAGAAAGCGATCGCCGGGATCTCGAAATCACCCGCATAACGGGGTATCGCCATATATTCGATCGTCTTGCTTCCACTGACACCGGCGGTCGTGGTCCTGATGTCCATCTCTACTTTCGGATCGTAGACATCGAAATCGTTCGGGAAAACCACTTCCGGGTTCTTCACCAACTTCACGTTTCCGTTACCCGTGATTTTCACCTTTACGGTTACGGCCTCGTCTGTCTTGACGTTGTTCGAGTTGATATCAGCCGTCATGGAGAACGTACCTACGGCACCGGAGAAAGAAGCGGGCTTACCGGAGGGCAAAGGCTTCACGTCGATAGTAACCGGGGAAGTGGTCAGCACCTTGCTCACATCCCGATACGAGTCGAAAAAGCTATCGAAGATGCTACCACCACCCGCTTGTCGCATACGGACACGCACCACGGCATCATACTTTCCACCTTCGATCGTAATCTTACCGGAACGTTGAGGATACAGGATCACCTGACGCATTACGGCCGACTGGTAGTTACGCCCGTTGTAGTTTTCCAAGGTCAGTTGTTTCTCCTGCGGCAACTCAACCTCTTGTACCAAGAAACCCTCGAACTCCGGATATTTCAATCCCGTAATCGAGAAATTTTCCAAGGAATAGACCTTGAAAGTCACCAAGAAACCTTCTTGCTCGAACACGCTTCGTTTGGATATGTCCATCTTCACGAACAGCCGATCGTTAGAGATCGCCCCGCTCGCCGTCGTTGTCTCCGCCTCTTGCTTACCCGCCTTATCAGCCGGAAGCACCTTGATGGCCAAGCCATTCGATGTATAATTAGAACCGTTCACCTTGATCGTTGCCGGAGCGATATTAAACGTACCTTCCTTCTTCGGCATCAAGACATACGTATACGTAACGGTTGTCTCGCTGGTACTCTTCCCGTTCACCCAGCTACTGCTATAAGAAGTGGATTGGGAAGGCCCCATTAATACGTCAAAGTCAGGCATCTCCTGTACTCTCAAATCCTTGCCTTCGGCATTGACGGTGAAAGTCAAGCGAAACTGCTCTCCCATTACCACCGCTTGGGGCGCCGAGGCCTTGAAGGTCACATCCGCGGCCTTTGTCGCCACCCTTGCCGTTAACATCAGGATGAATAAGAAAATTAATTTCCTCATTGTGTATCTCATTTTTTCGTTAATTATCCAGTTTACCACTCCTTCTCGGTTTTCCGGCGTTGTTGCTGCTGCATCTGTGCCTTCTTCACCTTCTCTTGAGTGTCTTTCTCGTCTTGCAGGAAGGCGTCCAACATCTGCTGGGCATTGTCCTTGCTCATTTGCTCGCCCTGTTGCTGTTGCTCTTGGGTCTTATCCTGTTTCTGGTCGTCTTGCGGCTGTTGTTGTTGCTGTTGCTGCTGATCGTCCTTCTGATCCTTGTTCTCCTGCTTGTCGTCGTTCTGTTGATCTTGGCTCTGATCCTGATTCTGCTGATCCGACAGCAGTTTCTGGGCCAAGGCCAGATTATAACGGGTCTCGTCATCTTTCGGGTTCAAGCGAAGCGATTGCTTATACACCTCCACGGCCTTGCCGTAATCCTTGTTCTGCATGAAGATATTCCCCATATTATGATACACCTCCGACAAGCGTGCCTTCCCTTCCGGCGTAGCCACCATCTTCTCCCCTTGCCCGGCGATCAATTGATATTGTTCGGCGGCCTCGGGGAACTTGCCTTGCTTGTATAGGGAGTTTCCCAGATTATAGGTTCCTTCCGTAGAGCGGGGATTCACCTCCAAGCTCTTGCGATAAGCGATCTCGGACTCGGTGTATTTCTCGCTCTCATAAAGCTTATTCCCCTCACGCACGTTCTTCCGTTCCGCTTTCTGGGCAGAGACCGCCCCGGCGCTGAGCGCCAAGACCGATACCCATATCATAGATTTATATATACGTCTCATCACTTCGTCGAATTAAGAGAATAATTTTACTTTCCTAAATATACGGTTCTTACGATCCAAGGTCATGAAATCGGCGATCAAGAGAAACAAGGCGATCCAAGCGAAAATCTGGAACTGCTCGTCATACTCGGAATAGACCTTGCTATCCAGCTCCGTCTTATTCATTTTCTCGATTTCCTTCTGAAGGGCTTTCAAGGCAGAGTTCGTATTGTCCGCACGCACATACATACCGTTTCCGGCGGCGGCGATCTCTTGCCCCATCTGCTCGTTCAGCTTCGTGATCACCACGTTTCCGTCCTTATCCTTCATATAGTTATTACTTCCTTGGATGGGGATCGGAGAGCCTTTCGGATCACCCATTCCCACGATGTTCACGTGGATGCCCTTCTCGGCGGCGGCTTTGGCGGCACCGATAGCGTCGTCCTCATGGTTCTCGCCGTCGGTGATCAAGATGATCGCCTTATCGGTCGCCTCGTCCGGGGTAAAGGAACGGGCGGCCAAGTTGATGGCGGCACCGATCGCCGTACCTTGTGTAGAGACCATCGACGGGTTGATAGAGGACAAGAACATCTTGGCGGAGATATAATCCGAGGTGATCGGCAACTGCGTGAAAGCGTCGCCGGCGAACACGATCAGACCTACCTTATCATTCGTAAAGCCGTCCGTCAATCGGGATAGCATCTGTTTGGCCTTATCCAAACGGTTGGGCGACACGTCCTCGGCCAACATGGAGTTGGATACGTCCAGACACACCATGATCTCTACTCCCTGACGCTTCACCGTCTCCAGTTTCGAGCCGAATTGAGGCCCCGCTATAATAAAGATAACCATGGTAATGGCTCCGAACAACAGCCAAAACTTCAGATGCTGGCGCTTGGTCGATACCTCGGGCATCAACTCAGCCAACAACGTAGGGTTACCGTATTTCTTTATCGCTTTCTTCTTCACGATCATGGCGTACACGTAGAACGCCACCAACGCCGGTAGGAGAAAAAGCAAATATAAAAAGTCCGGATGCGCAAATCGAAACATAAGCCTTTTATCTTTATGGTATATTTCTCAACAATGTATTTCTCAATAAGATCTCCACCAGCAACAAGGCGAACACCAGCAAGGCCCAGTTCTTATACTCCTCCTGCTTCTTGCTGTACTCCTGTACGCTGATCTTGGTCTTCTCCATCTGGTCGATCTCGGAATAGATCTCCTTCAGGCTGGCGTTGTCCGTAGCACGGAAATATTGCCCGCCCGTGGTAGAGGCGATCTGCTTCAACGTAGCCTCGTCGATCTCTACCGGTATATTTTGGTACTGCACGCCGAAAGCGGTCTGGAACGGATACGGCGCCATGCCTTTCGTCCCGACTCCGATCGTATAGACACGCACGCCGAACGTCTTGGCGATCTCGGCAGCGGTAACCGGAGCGATCTCGCCGGCGTTGTTCGAACCATCGGTCAGAAGGATGATCACCTTCGACTTAGCGTGGCTGTCCTTGATACGGCTCACGGCATTCGCCAAGCCCAACCCGATAGCCGTTCCGTCTTGGATCATACCGCTCTGGATGTCCTTGAAGAGATTCAACAAGACCGTATGATCCGTTGTCAACGGGCATTGCGTAAAGCTCTCGGCAGAAAAGACCACGAGGCCGATGTTATCGTTCGGACGGCCGTTGATGAACGACGCAGCCACATCCTTCGCCGCCTCCAAGCGGTTCGGTTTCAAGTCTTGCGCCAGCATACTACCCGAGATATCCATCGCCAACATGATATCAATACCTTCCGTGGAAGAATTGGACCAACTATTCGTGGATTGCGGACGGGCCAAGATCACGATCAGCAGCGCTACCGCTACCATACGCAACACGAAAGGCACGTGACGCAAGTACACGATCCATGATGCCGCTCCCGGCGCCTCGAACGCCTCCGACGAGGAGACCTGCAAGCTGGCCTGACTCTTGCTCAGCTTGTAGACGTACCATCCGATCATCGGAATGAGCAACAACAATAAATATAAATAACCAGGATTCGCAAATACCATCTCTCTTAGTCCTTTAAATTAGTTGTATCGTTCGTAGATTCGGGTTCTTGCTTCTCCTCCACCTTCGTCTGGTTCACGAACAAATACGCGTTCATCATACTCAAATCATTCTCGTCCGGCAGCGGGTTCATCTTGGCGAATTTCACGAAGTCTGCCAATTGCAGAATCTGCCTCAAGTTATCGTACACGCTCTGCGCCTCGGAGTTCTTGCGAACCAGGTCTAAGATCTCCCCGGAAGTCATCTCCATGGCACTGATACCGAAACGTTCCTCGATATACTTACGCAGCGTATCCGTGATCAAGGTGTAATACTCCTTACTCCGTCCCTGCTGCCAGAGTTTCTGTTGCTTGATCTCGTCCAGTTCCTTGATAGCCTGCTCGTGAGGCGGGAGCTTCGGCTCCTCTTTCTTGAATGGTATCAACGACTTCTTCGCACGCATCCGTTTCACGATATAGGCGATCACGCAAATCAAGAACAGGGCCAGCAAGATCCCGTAAATGATCGGATAATAATCGGCCCATACGAAAGGCGGCTTCCATACGGTCTTGATGTCGTTGAACTCCTCCGGCTTATCCGCGTTCACGGGAATCGTGGAGACCTTCAAGGCGACTTGGTTGGAATATACGGTATCCACCCCGTCTATCACCTTCAACGGAGGCAACAGATAGAGCGACGAGTCAAACGAGGTAATCAATACATCCTGCTTGATAACGAGCCGGTCGTTCTCGATCTCCGTGGAGTCCGCCTTGGAGAGATTCAGTACCTCCACACCCGTCATCAAGGTATCGTTCGGGATCACGATCTGCACAGGGCGATCCTTATCCGCCGTTACCGTAAGGTGCAAGGTAGTCTGCTCTCCGATCAATATGGCGGCCGAGTCGATAGCGACATCGATCAACGGCCTTTGCGCATATGCCCTTCCCCCTGCGAGGGAAGCGGCGGCGACCAGAAACAGGATACTTTTCTTTATCAATTTCATCTGCTTGCTTTAATTACGTTTGTCAAAAAGGGCAATCAATGCTTTCACATAATCATCCTCGGTACGGACAGATACGGAGTCTACACGGCATTTCTTGAACGTATCGCTCATCTTCGCCTGCCGTTTCTCCCACCATTCCTTATAGGCCGCACGCACACGGGCGGAGGAACTGTCTATCCATCGCTCCTTCCCGGTCTCGGCGTCCTTGATCTTCATAAGTCCTACGGCGGGAAGCTCGGTCTCACGACGGTCGTACACCTGAATGGCTACCATGTCATGCTTGCGGTTGGCCACCGTCAGGGCGTCCTTGAAACCCTCCTTGTCGATAAAATCGGAGATGAGGAAAGCCGTGCAACGCTTCTTGATGGCGTTGGTCAAGTATTTCAGCACTTGGCTGATATCCGTTCTTGTCTCCTCGGGATGGAAATCGATCAGCTCCCGGATAATATAGAGGATATGTTTCTTTCCTTTCTGGGGTGGGATAAACTTCTCGATCTTGTCCGAGAAGAACACCACGCCGATCTTATCGTTGTTCTGTATCGCCGAGAAAGCCAAGGTAGCGGCGATCTCGGTGATCACCTCCTTCTTCATGACGTTGACGGAGCCAAAGTCACGGCTACCGGACACGTCGATCAGCAGCATCACCGTCAGCTCACGCTCCTCCTCGAACACCTTGACGTAGGGGCGGACGTAGCGGGCGGTCACGTTCCAGTCGATATCCCGGATATCATCGCCGTACTGATATTCCCTCACCTCGCTGAACGCCATACCACGGCCCTTGAAAGCCGAATGGTACTGGCCGGCGAAGATGTTACGGGAAAGACCACGGGTCTTTATCTCGATACGGCGGACCTTTTTTAATAATTCGCTTGTCTCCATTTAAGGAACTTCCACTTTATTTAGTATCTCGCTGATTACCTCCTCAGAAGTCAAGTTGTTCGCCTCGGCCTCATAACTCAAGCCGATACGATGGCGCATCACGTCGTGGCATACCGCACGGATATCCTCCGGGATCACATAACCCCTGCGCTTGATGAAAGCGTACGCACGGGCGGCCAACGCCAAGTTGATAGACGCACGGGGGGAAGCGCCGAAAGAGATCATGCTCGCCAGGTTCGGCAAACCAGCCTCAGCCGGGAAACGGGTAGCGAAGACGATATCCACGATGTAACGCTCGATCTTCTCGTCCAAGTAAACCTCGCGAACCACGTTACGGGCGTCGAGGATCTCCTCTTTCGTCAAGATCGGCTTGATCTCCGGACGTTCTCCGGATATATTCTGGCGTATGATCAGTTTCTCCTCCTCCTTCTTCGGGTAATTGATGATCACCTTCAACATGAAACGGTCTACCTGCGCCTCAGGCAACGGGTACGTACCCTCCTGCTCGATCGGGTTCTGGGTAGCCATTACCAAGAACGGCTTCGGCAGCTTGTAGGTACGCTCGCTGATCGTGACCTGACGCTCCTGCATGGCCTCCAACAAGGCACTCTGCACTTTCGCCGGGGCACGGTTGATCTCGTCCGCTAACACAAAATTAGCGAAGATCGGGCCTTGCTTTACCTGGAACTCTTCGCTTTTCTGACTGTAAATCATCGTACCGATCACATCGGCCGGCAGTAAGTCCGGGGTGAACTGGATCCGGCTGTATTTAGCGTCGATCAACGACGACAATGTTTTAATGGCAAGTGTCTTAGCCAAACCCGGCACACCTTCCAACAGGATATGTCCGTCCGAAAGCAAACCGATCAACAAGGATTCAACCAAATGCTTTTGTCCGACGATTACTTTGTCCATGCCCATCGTAATCATGTTCACAAACGAGCTTTTACTCTCAATCCGCTCATTCAACTCACGAATGTCTACTGTCTGACTCATAAGATTTATTCTATTATATTGTTATTATATTGTCCCAATTTTACGTTGATTTTTTAGGATGCACAAAATTAGAAATGTTAAATTCGTATCCTTCACTTTTGCAGTTAAATAATACTAACCAACACTTCCTTGTTTTGTTTTATTTTACTTAAAAAAGGGGGATTTCTCTTACTCCCCGGCAAGTATCTCTGTTTGTAGGGCGGCGGCTTTCTCCCGCGACTCACGGCTCTTGACGTCGATGCCATACGATTCCGGAGCGGGTATCTCGACCACGGTACCGATCGGGACGTTGTTCGGGTCTCTTATAACAGCCTTATTATGTTGGTAAATATACACCCAGAATAATTTATTGCCATAATATTCCAAGGCGATCATGGTGAGGCGGTCGCCATGCTCGATCTTCACCTGTCCCAATGGTTTGGGCTCCGGTTCCACATAAGGCTCCGGTTCCGTATGCCGGGTCTTCGCCGCTACCGAGTCCGGATGAAGCATCCAAGCTGGTTCTCGAACCGTGTCCTTGGCCGCATCCTTGGCTTCCGTTATCACCTCCTCCCGGGCAGGCGCCGGTTTCCGATCATTCCTTCCCAGATAGAAGAACACAGAGATTACGATTATCAAAAAGGCGACGATCATTAATACCCCCTTCTCCTCCGGTTTCCTACAGGCTCGCCCTTCCGGTCTCTCTGGTATGGGAGATGGCTCCGCTACCGGTTCAAGTTCCGGTTCTGATACCGATGGCGGCTCCGGATCAAACGCTTGCCCTGGCTCAGGCAATGGTTCGGGTTCTAGTGCCGGCTCGGGTTCCTCCTCGGGCCGGGTATCCGCTAAAGGGATCTCCTTATCCGGCATCACCTCCTCCACGGACTCGTCTTCCGTTTCCTTCTCCTCCACGGACTCATCCATGTCCGAGAAATCCACGTTCTCGCTGATTTCTGTCGTCTCAAAAATGGAGAAAGGCTTGTTTACCTGTTCCCGCAGGTCTTTATCCGGCAGGAAAGAGAATTTATAATGCGCAGGGATCAAGAAACGTTCGCCGGTATTCACGTGGATACTCTCCCGCTTCTCCACGGAGATAATCTTGAAAGTACCCAAGCCCTTTACTTTTACGATCTTATCCGTATAGACCCCTTCGGATACCACCGAGATGAAATCCCTCAAGAAACGCTCTACCTCTCCTCTATCCTTACCGGTACGCTCCGATAATAAACCGGCTAAATCTTGTATATTCAGCCGGTTATTCATGATCACCCAATTCCTTTAAACGGTTCTTCACGGTCGTTCCGGGCTTGAACACGGGAACTAATTTAGGGGGAACCAGATATCGCTTCCCGTTCGCGGGATTCACGGAAATACGTTCCGCTTTCTTTTTCACCTCGAACTGGCCGAAGCCTTGCAGATAGATCGTATCGTTATCCACTAATTTCGAACTTACGACGGAACTGAGCGCAGAAAGCATATCGGAAACTTCCTTCGAAGTCCAATCCATGCGATTCGCCAATTCCGTTATAAGTTCCTTGTTTTTCATATCTAATTCCATAACAGTTCGTGCTGCTATATTAGTTATTTTTTCGTAAACCGACAAATATATTGACAGTTTTTACATCAACTCAACACTTTGCCATACAGATCAAACGCTTGTGCGTCAATCACCTTTACTTGGTGAAAACTGCCCGGGCTCAAGGAGGTCTCCTTGGAAATCAATATTTCCGGATCTACCTCGGGCGAGTCGTATTGCGTACGTCCCACGTAGAAATCCTCCTCCTCGCGGTCTACGACCACCCGGAAGGTCTGTCCCACTTTCGAGGCGTTCACGTCGGCGGAGATGCCTTCTTGCACACGCATCAGGTAGTCCAGCCGCTCTTGCTTCACCTCCTGCGGGATCTCGTCTTTATAATGCTTATAGGCGTAAGTACCCTCCTCGTGGCTATAGGCGAAAGCGCCCATGCGCTCGAAGCGGATATCTTTCACGAAACGGACCAATTCCTGGAAATCCTGCTCCGTCTCGCCGGGATGCCCCACCATCAAGGTGGTGCGCAGATGGATGCCCGGCACTTCCCGGCGCATACGCTCCAGCAGCTCATAGGTCTCGGCCTTCGTGATATTGCGGCGCATCATCCTCAACATCGGGTCGCTGATATGTTGCAGGGCGATGTCCATATACTTGCAGACGTTATCACGCTCACGCATCACCGGAAGCAGGTCGTAGGGGAAACGAGACGGATACCCGTAATGCAAGCGGATCCACTCCACGCCCGGGATGTCGGACACCCGCTCCACCAGTTCCGGCAGGGCCATCCGCTTATAGCGATCGAGGCCATAAAACGTCAGGTCTTGGGCGATCATCTGGAATTCTTTCACGCCTTGCGCCACCAAGCCACGCACCTCGTTCACGATCTCCTCCATCGGACGGGACTGGTAGGCCCCGGTTATGATCGGGATCGAACAGTAGGAGCAGGTACGGTTACATCCCTCCCCGATCTTCACGTAAGCGTAGTGCCTCGGGGTGGTGAGCACACGATCCGTAGCCAGCTCCTGATGATACGACTTGCCCAGATCGGAGATCAACTCCTTCCAATTGAATTTCCCGTAAAAACGATCCACCTCGGGAAGTTCCTTCTCCAGATCTTTCAAGAAACGCTCCGACAAGCACCCCATCACGAAGAGCTTCCCGATCCGTCCCTTCCGCTTTTGCTCGCCCAGCTCGAGGATCATATTGATAGATTCCTCTTGGGCGTCGCCGATGAAACCGCAGGTATTCACCACCACGATCTCGCCATTGATCTTATGGGGATCATGTTCTACCGTATAGCCGTTGGCGACGAACTGGCGCATCAATTGCTCCGAGTCCACAAGGTTCTTCGAGCACCCCAGCGTGATAATATCTACTTTATTTTTTCTCATTCTCCAAATAACGAATTGACAAACTCACGTTTGCGGAATACTTGCAAATCCTCCATCCCCTCGCCCAGTCCGATATATTTCACGGGGATACGGAAATGGTCGGAGATACCGATCACGACACCTCCCTTGGCGGTACCGTCCAGCTTGGTCACTGCCAAGGCGTTCACCTCGGTGGCGGCGGTAAATTGTTTCGCTTGCTCGAAGGCGTTCTGCCCGGTAGAGCCGTCCAATACCAGCAAGATCTCGTGGGGAGCGTCCGGAACCACCTTCTTCATCACGTTCTTGATCTTGGTAAGCTCGTTCATCAGGTTGATCTTGTTATGCAGACGTCCGGCGGTATCGATAATCACCACGTCGGCATCGTTCGCCTTGGCGGAGTTCAACGTATCGAAAGCCACGGAAGCGGGGTCCGAGCCCATGTTCTGCTTCACGATAGGTACGCCTACCCGCTCGCTCCAGATCACCAACTGCTCCACGGCGGCGGCACGGAACGTATCGGCGGCGCCCAGATAGACCTTCTTGCCGGCTTTCTTGAACTGGTAGGCCAGCTTGCCGATCGTGGTCGTCTTACCGACCCCGTTCACGCCCACTACCATGATCACGTAGGGTTTCTTGCCCTCCGGAAGCGCGAATCCCTCGGCATCCTCCGTATTGTTCTCCGTCAGCAAGCTGGCGATCTCGTCACGCAGCAACGTGGTCAGTTCTTGGGTGGTGACATATTTGTCACGGGCTACACGCTTCTCGATGCGATCGATGATTTTCAACGTGGTATCCACACCGACATCCGAGGTGATCAGCACTTCCTCCAAATTATCCAACACATCGTCGTCTACCTTGCTCTTACCGGCGATCGCCTTGGTAATCTTGGAGAAAACGCTCTCTTTTGTCTTCGACAGACCTTTATCCAAGGTTTCCTTCTTGTCCTTACTGAAAAAGCTAAAAATACCCATATTTATTTTGTTTCTGTTTTTAATCCATCCTGTTCTTATAATCCTCATAGCCGAACGTACGGTACATCACCAGCCGGTCGTCCTTGTCCCAAAGGGCCAAGGATGGATGCGGTATGCCGTTGAACATATTCGTCTTCACGATCGTGTAGTGGATCATATCCTCGAAAATCAGCTTGTCGCCGATCTCCAGGGGTTTGTCGAACGACCAATCCCCCATATAATCACCGCTCAAACAGCTATTTCCCCCGATCCGGTAGGTAGGTTTCCCTTCCACGGCATCCGTGGCGAAACGAATCGCCGGTTTGTAGGGCATCTCCAAGCAATCCGGCATATGGCAGGTGAACGAGGCGTCGATAATCGCCGTCTTGACACCGTGGTTCTCCACGATGTCCACCACGGTTGTCAGCAAGAACCCGGTTTGCCAAGCGAAGGCACTGCCCGGCTCCATGATCAACTCCAAGTGCGGATATCTCTCCTTGAAGCCTTTCAGCAAAGCGATTAAATGCTCCACGTCGTAATCCTTACGGGTCATCAAGTGCCCGCCTCCCATATTCAGCCACTTGACGTGAGGCAGGAAACGGCCGAAACGCCTCTCCACCTCGGCCAGCGTCCGCTCCAGATCATAGGAAGTGGACTCGCACAAGGTATGGAAATGCAACCCCTCGACACCCTCCGGCAACGTATCACCCAACAGGTCGCAGGTCACCCCCATCCGGGAACCCGGGGCGCAAGGATTATACAAGTCCGTCTCCACGTCCGAGTATTCCGGATTGATCCGCAATCCGCAAGACACCCGGCTACCATCCGCCCGCACCATCGGATAAAAACGATGGAACTGAGAGAGCGAGTTGAACGTGACGTGACTGCTGTACCTCAAGATCAACGGGAAATCGGCCTCCGTATAGGCCGGGGAATAGGTATGCGCCGGACTTCCCAGCTCCTCGAAGGCCAACCGGGCCTCGAACTTAGAGCTCGCCGTCGAAAAAGGGATGTACTCACGTACGATCGGGAACGCTTTCCATAAAGCGAATGCCTTAAAAGCCAATATGATATTCACCCCCGCACGTTCTTTCACGCTCTTGATCAAGGACAGGTTGTTTCTCAGTAATTTCTCCTCCATCACATAGCAAGGCGAGGGTATCTTGTTGATGTCTATCATGCTGTATCTCAGTATTTCATAATGAATATGCAAATATAGCGAAAACATTCGGAGAAAGCAAGGTTTCCGCTCCGAAAAAGCAATAAAAAAACGACTATTTTTTTCATTTAAAGACTATTGTGTTTAGCCCCGGACACTATTGTGCTTGGCGGCGGACACTATTGTATCCAACCGCGAACACGCTTGTGTCTTTTTCTCTTTCTTTCAAAAAAAAACGGTGGCATTTTATGCCGCCTATTCTATTTCTTTTTTTTTTAATATATTTATAATATTAAGAGCAGTGCGAAATGCAGTGCGAAGTACAATGCGGCCCGTGGCATGCTTGGTCATGCCACGGGCTAACATTCAATCATCCAGCACGATAAGCTTAGCGAACTTCAATAGCAATTGCTTTTGCCCGAAATGATCGAAGGCCACCGTAGCCTTCGCGTTGCCCCCCTCTCCTTCTATCGAGACGATCCTACCTTCCCCAAAACGATCATGGCGAACCTTGGACCCTACATGTAAGCCCGATAGATCCGTGGCCGGAGCCGCCGAAAAGCACGATTCCATCGTGTTTTTTAGCTTCGTAAGATGCCCTTGACGCTGTGCCGCTTGCTTCACGGGCGACACGAAATCATCCTCAACCGCCCTTCGTTGCCGGAATGGAGAGGTAAAAGCCGGGCGCCCGTAGCGTTCACCGGCCGAGGCGAATGCGTCTGAAGCACCGGCATCCGAAGGCATATCCAGATACCTGGCGTCTATATCCTTCAAGAAACGGCTGGGCGTACACATATCCGTCTTTCCGTTACGATAGCGGCTCTTCGCGTAGCTCAATACGCAATTCTGCTCCGCACGGGTAATCGCCACGTAGAACAAACGGCGCTCCTCCTCTACCGCTCTCGGGTTATCTTTCGACAGGGACGAGGGGAATAGGTCTTCCTCCATCCCTACCACGAAAACATTCGTGAACTCCAACCCCTTGGCGGCATGCACGGTCATCATCGTGACCTTGTCGGAGTTTTCCTCTTTATCGTTATCCTGATCGGTGAGCAAGGATACCTCCGCCAAGAAGTCGGACATGGCGACTTGCTCCATGCCCTCCTCACGCCGGATCTCGCAGAACTCGGCGATACCTTTCAGCAACTCCTGCAAGTTCTCTTGCTTGCTCACGCCCTCTACGGAGCGGTCTTGAAACAGGTCGGAAACGATGCCGCTGCGCTTCACCACCAAGGTGGCCAATTCCTCCGCGGAGAGTTTTTTATCCTCTTCAATGAAAGCTTCAATCAAACTCCGGAAATCGCTCAATTTCTTGGCCGTACCATTGTTTATTGGCAACGAGTATTCCAAGGGGGCCTGAAGCACGGTCCACAGGCTTACCCCGTATTCGGTAGCGGCGCCGACGAGCTTGCCTACCGTCGTATCCCCGATTCCCCGGGTGGGATAATTGATGATCCGTTTCAAGGCCTCCTCGTCGTGCGGATTCACGATCAGGCGGAAGTAAGAGATCACGTCCTTGATCTCTTTCCGCTGGTAAAAAGACAAGCCGCCGTAGATCTTGTAAGGGATGCCCCGCTTTCGCAACGCCTCTTCCAAGATACGGGACTGGGCGTTGGTACGATACAGGATGGCGAAATCAGCGTACGAGAACTTCCCCAATATCCCGCGCATCTCGTTGATCCGGGCGGATACGGCGTAGCCCTCCTCATAATCGGAGTACGAGGTGAAGACACTCACCTTGCTGCCCGCCTCCTTCTCGGAATAGACCGTCTTGGGTATCTGACGTGTATTCTTGTCGATCAGGCTATTGGCGGCGTTCACGATATTCTGGGTGGAACGGTAGTTCCTCTCCAGCTTGAAGATACGGCAACCAGTATACAGATTCTTGAATTGCAGGATGTTATCTATATTAGCGCCTCGGAAGGAATAGATGCTTTGGGCATCGTCCCCTACCACGCAGATATGGCCGTGCCCCTCGCAAAGCCGTTGCACGATCAGGTGTTGGGCGAAGTTCGTATCCTGATACTCGTCCACCAACACATACCGGAAGAAGTTCCGGTATTTCTCCAACACGGCCGGATGATCCCGAAACAGGATATTGGTTTGCAGCAACAGGTCGTCGAAGTCCATCGCTCCCGCTTGCAGGCAACGGCTCTGGTAACGTTTGTAGATTTCCCGGAGCAAGGGGACCTTGGCGTTCATATCGCTCTCCACGAGCTCTTTATTGTGCTCGTAGGCCGTATAAGTGATCAAGGAGTTCTTCGCGTTGGAGATCCGGTTCTGCACCATCCCGATGCGGTACACCTTATCATCCAGTTGCATTTCCTTGATGATGGATTTCAGCAGGCTCTTGGAGTCTGTGGCGTCATAAATCGTGAAATTGGAAGGGTAACCGATATGCTCCGCCTCGTTCCTGAGGATACGGGAGAAGATGGAATGGAAGGTTCCCATCCATAGCCGACGGGCCGTTTGCTCACCGGTGATGGCCGCGATACGCTCTTTCATCTCCCGGGCCGCCTTATTGGTAAAGGTCAGTGCCAAGATACTATAGGGAAGCAATCCCAATTGCAATAAATAAGCGATCTTATAGGTCAGTACCCTTGTCTTTCCGGAGCCCGCCCCGGCCACGACCAAGGATGGCCCCTCATTGTAAACCACCGCTTCCCGCTGGCTCTCATTCAGTTGATTCAAAAATTCTTCCACATTCATCCGTTTTAGGGATACAAAATTAGGGAAAATAAGCGATTCCGCATAAAAAAGTTGGGCAGGTCGTCGATAATATATACATTTGCCTGCATATAATCAGTAATATTAACCAAAACAAGAGACTATGGGGAAATGGGAAATTTTGAGAAAATAATTATTAAGAAAGAGCGGGACAAGATCAGGAGGGAGACTTTAGGGAAGTTCTTTTTTGATTTGGCTAAGTTGGTTTTCGCCGCTATAGTATTGGGAGAAATACTCCTTTTGCAAGAGAATGTTTTTGATAAGAGTTGTTGGGTCATGATAATGACAGGTCTTAGTGTCACCTATTCATTAGCTTGGTTAGGAAATAAAATTTTAAAATAAAAGAATATGATATTAAATCCATTAAGTGCCCTATTCTTAGTAGTAGGAATTATTACAGGTTTATTTATCGCTTGGCTTTACACAAAGCCCGGCAAGAAATGGTTGGATGAGTTATGATACCGTAGGTGGTGTGCCATATTGTGGATCATGGCACACCATCTTCCTTAAAATGTAAGGGCGGGGTCTGCCCACCCTTATAGAATTAGAATACGGTAACTTCCTGCCCTGCGGTATTCGCACGGATTAAATAATCGTACATCGCCTCGCAATACACCGGAGGCAGGTAGAAGCGGCCCGGATAGACCGCGCAAAGACTGATTTTCACGGTCACTTGACGGCCTGCCGGCAGACGGTCTATATAACTGTACACACGATCGTCACGAATATCCTGATAATTCACTCCGGCGGTCAAGCTGTCCGTAGCGGACTCATTCAAGAAACGGGTATTCAGTATTTCCCAACCGGCAGGGAAGATCTCCGATACGACCAAATTAGTATATCCCCGGGCAGAGGGGTTCTTTACCGTAACCACGGCAGAGAAGTTCGTACCTTGCTCCAATTTGGCGATATCGACCGGACGGCCGTTCAAGTCCACATAGCTAACCGCCAACGAGACTCCGTTCGCATACGCTTTCTCCTCTCCCTGCTCCGGTATTCCCTCGGTTATGATACGGGCGAAGAGCGTAGATTTACCCGTGTTCTTCAACTCGACGCTCGCCGAGGTTCCCGCCTTATCCAATAAGGTCTCGGACCATATATGCTTATCCGTCCTCATCTGCCCGTCCTTTCCGCCACAAGCGTACGTGAAATCCATGGCCCCGTCTACCCGATATCTAGCGAGGTAGTCGGACAAGGCAACTAAAGCGAATGCCGTAGATTGTGTGCTCAACCAATCATTCGAAGAAAGTTGTTTGGACAATTCTTCCACCAAGGTAGCGGCCTCCTTGCCCTTGTTCAATAAGCAAAGCGTCATTAACTGGATGGATTGATCCCGGACATCACTGCCGAACGTCTCGTCATACTCGGAATAACCGGAAGGAAGAGCCGTCGTCTTGCTGATCAGGTCTTGAGCGACATCCTCACGGCCGACCAAGGCATAGGCGGAAGCTAGCGACCAGCGACTCATGGAGGCCAAGTCTTTCATCTCTTTCAAGCGGTTCATGGCACCCATCTCCGGCGACCCGGCCAAAGCCAATACATACAGGCGATAGGCTTGCGTAGCCTCTTCCGAATCTTTATAATAAGAGGTAACCGGCTTCCAATTACGGGCTGCCCGGCGTAAGTTATTCAATACGCTTTGTCTCATGGCCTCGGGAACCAAGTAACCTCTCTTCGAGGCCTCCAGCAAGAAATGAGTAGCGTAAACCGTACCCCAGCCATTGCTGCTCGTTCCACCCGGCCAATAGGCGAAAGCCCCATCTACGGTCTGGTAAGAGCGCAGACGGCGGATCACCTCTTTCACGGCCTCCTCCGTGGATTTCGCCTGTTGAGGGGTCAAATCCGTAAACGAGGAGATATAAAGCTGCGGGAATCCTTTCGAGGTGATCTGTTCCAGACATCCGTGCGGATAATCCAACAAATAAGATAGACGTGAGGATAAGTTCACGGGGGCGATATCCGACACTTCTAAGGTCAACTGGTTCGTACCCGCGGCACCCGGCATCGCAACCGTCTCTTTCCAAGACTTGCCGGCCTCCAAGGTAGCGGCGGTAACTTTCACTTGCGGGCGGCGTACCGTACGGATCTCGAGCTCCGTCTCATAAACGGATTTATCCCCCTTGCCCGTAGCGGTTATCGTTACCTTCCCGATACCCAGGTTCTTCTTCACCCGGATACGGAACGAGGCCTGCCGATCCCCTTTCCGCTCGAAGCTCAAGCTCTTCGTCGCCTCGCCGACCACTTCCATATTCGAGCTGCAAGCGATAGATACATTCACGGCCCCTACGCCATCCTCGGTAGCGAATACCGTAGCGGGTACTACCATCTCCTCGCCCACGCCGATCACCCGGGGCAAGGTTCCCAGCAGCATTACGGGCTTACGTACCATCACGCTCTTATCGGCATGTCCATAAGCCTCTCCGTTTCCGGCTACCACCATGATCTTGACACGCCCGTTATAATTCGGCATCTGATAGGTATGCCGGGCGGTCTTCCCCTTCTTCAGCAAGAACGGGCCGTCAAACCGGACCACGGGCTTGAAGCGGTTCACGATCGCTTTCGGGCCTTTGTTCAGCGCATCGTCGCCGCCGATACTGAACAATTGCTCGATACGGCCGCCGTAAGCGCCAACCACGTAGTTATACAAATCCCATGTATTCACGCCCAACGCTTCCCGGGCGTTAAACGCCTTCCAAGGCTCCGGCGTACGGAAACGGGTCAGGTCCAGCAAGCCCTCGTCCACGATCGCTAGCGTATAAGCCATCTCCTTTCCATTCTTCTCGGAGACGGAGACGGTATAAGAGGCATCCGGTTTCAGCTCGGCGGGAGATTGGATGACCGGGGTCAGATGGCTGTCCGGAGAAGTTACCGTGAACGGGACCACGCCGTACAAGCGGATCGGCAAATCGTTCTTCGTGATGCCATGAGGCTGCAAAAGGGTGATATAGACGTAAGCGTTCGGCTGCATATCTTTCGTCACATCCAGTCTCACGGTCGTTTGCTTATCCTCGCACGTATGCTCTGTCAAGGAAAGGACACGCACGCCGTTCTCTATACTGATAATCGCACGGCTTCCTTTCGTAGAGGGGAAAGTGACCACCATCTTCTCGCCGGGCGTATAACTATCCTTATCGGTCTTGAAACTAAGCATCGTGGCGGACTCGCTGCCATCGGCGTTACGTCGGCCCTCGTTATAAGGCCAGTCGAAATAACTCATCACGCCGGTAGAGTGCTTGCTCTCCTTATCTTTCACGGAGATGAAATACGTTCCCCACTCCTTATCCGGGAACGAGAGCCGGAACGTACCCCGTCCGTTCCCATCCGTACGGACGGTAAATGTCTTTACCGGCTTATTGTAGGAATCCGATACGTAATTGGCCAGACCGCTCTTGTTGGAGTCCCACCACCAATACCAATAGACCTTATATATCTTCACGTCTAACTCCGTATTCGCTTGTGGCTTTCCCAAATAGTCAACGGAAGCGACCTCGTAGGTGTAATTGGCTCCGGTATTTAGTTGCTCCTTCTCTTTCTGCGGAGACTTGATACCGGCATACCGGCGATAAGGCGAGTAAAGCATCCGGTCCGCGTCGATACTGAAATCGCCGGATTCCTCATAGACCCGGGTCACTAGGTTTGCCAGCAACATTCCGGGAGCGGTAGAACCCAGCTCGAAGCGGGCTTGTACCGTGGCATCGCCCCGCTCATTGGTAACGCCGGAGATCAGCTTGCTCTCTTCCGTATTAAATACACGGGAAGGATCGTCGAAATAGAACCCCTTATACCCCTCGAAGGTAGTCGGGGTAGCGATAAAGGTACCTTGTATATCATATTTCAAGTTACGGGCGATAGCTCCTTGCAGCCATTCCACATGCAGGCGGGCAGCCATAGGCTCACCACGCAACAAGGTCTTCTCCGGCATGGATAAGGCGATCTTCAGGCGGTTCGGCTTGATGGACTCGATGCGGAAGCGCTTCGAGAAAGAGACACCACCCACTTGTACCTTCACGTTCCAAGCGCCTGTAGGAGCGTCCGCCTCAGTAACGAAATCGAAGGCGTAAAGCCCCAGCTCGCCACGGGTCTGTGTCTTACGGGCATACATTTGCCCTAACGGGTTGTACAGTTCCATCACCACCGGATGCTCTGCCGGCAATTGCTTCGCCCGGTCGTTCAGCATAAAGCCCAGATGCAACGTATCACCCGGACGCCATACGCCCCGCTCGCCATAGATAAAGCCCTTGATCCCTTTCTGGACAACCTCGCCCGATACATCGAACGAACTGAGCGAGAGAGCCGATCCGTTATCCACCCGCAGATAGGAACGTTGGGTTCCCTGTGAGGCGATCAGGTAGAACGGACGTCCCGAGGCGAGATCCAGCCGTACCTGCCCCTTGTCATCGGTCGTGCCTGAGGCCAACGACTGGTGTTGGTAATTATAGGCGGTAACCGTAACCCCCCGCTCCGGCTCCGTACTCTGTATGTTATGCACCAACACGGTCATATCATTATCCTGCCCCATCATGGCGACCAGTCCCAAATTGGTAGCCAAGATATTCTTTCCCTCCACCTTATTAAAGTAATAACTGTCCGAGCAAGGATCACTCCGTTTCTCCCAATTATAATCAGACCAATCATACCGGCGATAATAGTAATACCCTCCCTCGTCAAAACGGGCGGACTCTTCCTTGAAACGGATCTCGTCCGAGGCCAAGATCTGCTCCTTCGAGATCTTCACCGTATCATTCCCGCAAGGATAGGCCGACAAAGGCCGGTCAAACGAAAGCTCCAGACGGTAGATAGCGCCTGGTTCCGGCTCGATCAACCGCTTTAAATCGACCGCGAACGTATTCCACCGGGACAGGTCAAGACCCTCCTCATCCAAGAAGATCGTCTTACGGGCGATCAAGCGCCCGACACGCATCAGCTCCCCGGACTCATCCAAGTTGTTCGATTGCAGGAACTGACCGATATTCTGCTCCAATATCTTGATGACGCTCACCGTAACCCCTCGCAAATAAATCGCTTGGAAAGGAACGGATAATTGCGTGGATTGCGGGATGATCACTCCTTTCCCAATAAAACGGACATTGGGTTTCTGCTCGTCGGCTACCACTTGACGTACGACGGCCTCCTTTAGGTTCAAGCCGCTTTTACCGCGGATGCCTTGGTTCAGATGGATGTTCATCACACCTTTCTCCCGCAAGTCGGCGTCCGGATACAGGCGTAGTTTGTTGCCATCCACGTTTACGGTCTCCGAGGTATTGCCGGCGATAAAAGCCAAGCCTCTCATATCTTGGGCCGAGTCCAATAATTTCGTGAAAGCTACTTCCACGTAGCGTTCCGGGCCGGATACATATACCACGTCGTATACAGAGAAATCATTCTGATCCGGAATGCTCACCGACACGACATCAGCCTTTTCCACGCCAAGTTTATTAGAAGAGACGGAAAGCCTAAGCGTCCGTTCCCCCTCCATCCCGGCGTGGACATTAGCCAAGGTTACCTCATGTTTCTTCCCGTCCGGGCTATGTTGCCAAGTAGCGTCTACCTTCTCCGAGAAATCCACCAACGACTCCACCGTCTCCGGAGATTCCTTATCCGGCGTAAAAAGCACGGCGGTCAGATCGTACCCATTCTCGTTTTTCTTGTTGATATCCATCGCTTCCAGATTTCCCCGGAGGGCTAAAGGGAGCGTGGTAAAACCAAAAGCGAACCGCTTATCCTTACCTTCCGCCTCAAACCATTCGGACAAATCGGCTTTCACTTGATAAGCGGTATTTCGCTCAAAGCCTTTCTCCGGCTTGAATACCAACGTCCGGTTATTCTCGAAAGCCCATCGTCCCGGCACATCGGGCTCGAGGCGCACGAGTTTCCCCAATCGGTCCGCCTTTAACCGATCCGCCGGGATCTCTTGATTAAAGATCAGGTAAACGGGAGAATACCGGGAAATCTTCCCGGTAGTAAACGCCTCCACGTTCGGATTATAAGCAGGAAGATCTTGATCCGTGGAGCTTGTCGTATTACAACTTGTCAAAAGAGACAAGAGACAAAGCACGCAGAATAAACCGATAGATCGTATCATACACATGAATGTTTAAATGGTTAATCCACAAATGTACATAAATAGAAGGATTTCTCTCCTATATTTTCAGACAAACTGATATTTTTCGTACATTTGTTCTACATATGTTTTATTCAAACAACCTTATACATCATGCCCAAGAAACTATACAAGGAAATCCCCACCGACTACGCCGTCTGCCAGCAACAAGATTGCCCTCGGGCCGGGAAGTGCCTACACCAGATCGCCTACCAGCCCCTCATCGAACAACCGGCAACCGTATTACGGCTGCTGAACCCCACCCTCTGTACCCGGGACGAGGCTTGCCCCTACTTCAGAGACTCCGCTCCCGTCACCTACGCACGGGGCTTCACCGGAATGCAGAGCCGGATGTTCCCTGCGCAATACCAGCAATTCATGTCGATACTCCTGTCCCACTTCGGCCGCAACCCTTACTTCGAGCGGCGAAGAGGCGAGTCGCCACTCTCACCTAAAGAGCAAAGGATCGTGCTAAACGCCCTACGACAGGCTGGGGTGACGGAAGATCTAAGGTTCGATCATTATGAGGAGAGTGTCAATTGGTATGATTGAGGCAGTACTCCTTATAAAGTACCGCAATACTCAGCCGGACAGTACCGCAGTACTTCGTAAGGAGTACCGCAGTACTTTGCGCACAGTACTACAGTACTTCCTACGGAGTACTGGCAGATGCCTCAGCCATCTATCCAAGTCGCTATTACCGAGGCCGGGACGAGTGTCATGGCACCTCCTCGCATCCCTTTTGGGGATCGGCGGGGCGGCGTGGTGTGTCATGTATGGCATCGTGCCCCGGCAATTATTTCCCGACCCCTGCTCTACCTTATTATATTCGGCCGAAGGCGAGCTTTTAGGCGCACGTATCGCAACGGACGGGCAATGGCGTTTCCCGGCGGCGGATAGCTTACCCGACAGATTCGTGGATTGCTTGCTCACGTACGAGGATAAACGGTTCTTTTACCATCCCGGGATAGACCCCGCCGCCATCGTCCGGGCGATCCGCTTGAACGGGAAAGCGGGGCGTGTGGTGAGCGGAGGAAGTACCTTGACCATGCAATTGGCACGCATAGCGAGAGGGAACCAAGACCGGACCTTCTACGAGAAAACGATCGAGATGTGCTGGGCGCTCTTTCTGGAAACCACCCATAGCAAACGAGAGATATTGAACCTCTATGCCTCGCACGCTCCCTTCGGGGGAAACGTGATCGGGCTGGAGACCGCCGCATGGCGTTATTTCGGGCGAAGCGCCTCCGAGCTATCGTGGGCCGAGAGCGCTACGCTGGCCGTCCTTCCCAACTCCCCCGCCTTGATCCACCCCGGAAGAAACCGGAAACAACTGAAGGAAAAGCGGGATCGCCTGTTGGCTTCCCTTCAGAAGAAAGGCGTATTGGAGGAAACCGAATACGAGCTGGCCTGCATGGAGCCACTCCCCGAAGCCCCTGTCCCGTTACCCAACGACGCCCCTCACCTGTTGGAAAGACTGGCCGCGGAACAACCGGGGCAACGCATCCAAACCTCCGTCCGCCAAGCCCTGCAACGGCAGACACAGGCCCTCGTAAACCGTTATGCCCGTGAATACAGTTCCAACCATATCTATAATCTGGCGGCGATCGTAGCGGACGTGGAGACCGGGGAGGTATTGGCCTACGCCGGAAACGCTACCTATCCGGCCGACGAGAGGCGGGGGAACCAAGTGGACATCATCACCTCGCCCCGCAGCACGGGAAGCATCCTAAAGCCCTTCCTGTATGCCGGTATGCTGCACGACGGGCTGTTGCTCCCCTCTATGCTGGTATCGGACGTGCCCTTGAATATAAACGGTTTCTCCCCCCAGAATTACAACAAGACATTCTACGGGGCGGTACCGGCCCATGTAGCCATCGAACGCTCCTTGAACGTCCCCTTGGTACGTATGCTCTCCCGGTATAATACCGGACGCTTTATGTCTTTGCTGAAATCATGGGGAATGACTACCTTGCGCTTCTCCGAGGAGCATTACGGGGCCTCCCTGATCTTGGGAGGGGCCGAGGGAACCTTATGGGATCTTTCCGGCATGTATGCCTCCATGTCTCGTGTGCTTAAACATTACCGCACTTACAACGGACGCTATCATCCGGCGGACATCCATCCGCTGACTCCCTTTCCGGCGGAGAGGAAGGAACCCATCCGTTCCCTTACCGATAGCCGGCTCACCGATAAGGCGCTCCTTTCCTCCGCGGCCCTGTGGTACACGTTCGAGGCGATGTCCGCCCTTAACCGTCCCGAGGAAGAGGCCGACTGGCAACAATTCGAGTCGATGAAACGGATCGCATGGAAGACCGGGACGAGTTACGGGGGACGAGACGCTTGGGCGATCGGCACGACTCCCCGCTACGTCGTCGGCGTATGGGCAGGTAACGCTTCCGGCGAGGGCCGTCCGGGACTTACGGGTGTCGGCAACGCCGCCCCGGTCCTTTTCGATCTCTTTTCCCTATTGCCCGGTGGCGAATGGTTCGACCTGCCCTACGATGAGACGCTTCCCATGGCGATCTGCCGGAACAGCGGACATAAAGCCTCGCCCTACTGCGAGCAAACGGACACCTTATACATGCCGCTGTCCGGCAATAACACGGGGGTCTGCCCCTACCATAAGCTCGTACATCTATCGGCGGACGGACGGTACAGGGTCAATAGTTCCTGCGAGTCTGTCGACCGGGTGATCAGCCGCCCGTGGTTCGTGCTTCCTCCCGCACAGGAGTATTACTACCGCAACTATCACATCGATTATGTCCCGCTCCCTCCCGTAAAACCCGGCTGCGGACAAGACCTGAACCGCCAGATCGAACTGATCTATCCCGAGCATAACGCCATTCTCTACCTTCCGAAAGGCTTCTCCGGGAAGTCCGAGAAATTTATCTTCAAGGCCGCCCACGCCCGCCGTGACGCTACGATTTACTGGCATCTGGACGAAAGCTATCTGGGAGAGACCACCGAGAATCACCAGATCAGTTGCTCCGTGAGCCAAGGGAAACATCTCCTTACCCTCATCGACAACGAGGGGAACCAGAAGAAAATACAATTCGAGGTCAAGTAAAAAAAGAGGTATAAAGCGCAACCAAAGGCTTATAGGATGTGTTTAAATACAAAGCATCAGAACTTTTAAATAAAATATAAAACTATAGTTATGGGATTTATTTGGTCTATTATCATCGGTATCGTTGCCGGCTATCTGGCTGGTAAGATTATGCGTGGAGGAGGTTTCGGGGTCATTGTTAATTTGATCCTAGGTATTATCGGAGGCGTATTGGGCGGCTGGGTATTCAGCTTACTAGGCATATCGGCCGGTGGCATCTTGGGAAGCTTGATAACCTCTACGGTCGGAGCTATTTTGTTATTATGGATCGGCTCGCTATTCAACAAGTCCAAAAAGGTTTAAGAAGGCGTGCCCGATTATCAAATCATATCATATAAAGGGCAGTCCCGAAAGACTGCCCTTTTATTTAGATCGTTTCCACTTTTTCTTTAGGTAAAACCCATTTCAATACCAGATAACCGCAAAGGCCGGATATAAACGATCCCGTGAATACACCCAGTTTCGCCTGATTCAAGAGATCGGCACCCACCGCTGAATTAGCGTCAAAGGAAAGATTCGCTATGAACAAGGCTACCGTGAAACCGATTCCTCCCAACATGGATACCCCAAATAAATTGCGTTTGCTCATACCTGTAGGCATGGAAGCGAATGGCGTACACGCAAACAAGTAAGAGAAAGAGAATATACCCAATGTCTTTCCGGCAAATAAGCCCATGAACACCGCTAACGGCACATTAACCAACGTCTGGGGGTGGATGTCTCCAAATGTCACACCGGCGTTCACGAATGCGAATAAAGGAAGTATCACATAGTTTACCAAAGGATGCAACTTATCAGCGATGGTCTGCAACGGGCTGATCGTCTTATCCGCCAACGTATGGATGTTATTCAATACCTGAATCTGTGTAGGCGTAAGCACTTCCGCTTTACGAGACTGACGAACCTCGGTATAGTCCAGCATATTCAAATACCCGGTCATATCACACGTGAAATCATCCAGCTTGACAACCGGACGGGCAGGAACCGTAAAGGCGATCAACACGCCGGCGATTGTCGGATGGATTCCTGATTCCAGAAATAGCAGCCAAACGATAAAGCCACCGATATAGAAAAACAATCGGTTGTGTACCCGGAACTTTCCTCCCACATACAACAAAGCGAGGACTATCAGGGATATCAACAAAGGCTCGAAAGCGATATGCCCGCTATAAAACAGGGCGATAATTATAATACCCCCAATATCGTCCACCACAGCCAAGGCGGTTAAGAAGATACGCATGCTCAACGGCACCCGTTTCCCTAACAAGCCCAATACGGCCAAGGCGAAAGCGATATCCGTAGCCATCGGAATAGCCGCCCCGTTTACCTCGGGAGGCGTATTACAGACTAACATATAAAATAAGACCGGCACGATCATTCCACCACAGGCGGCAATGATAGGCAATAACGCCTTCCGCACGGAACTCAACTCACCGATCAATACCTCTTGCTTGATTTCCAGACCGATCACGAAAAAGAAAACCGCCATAAGGGCGTCGTTCACGAAAGCCAGCATAGACATGGTCTCGCCATGATGCGCAAAGAAGTTAAACTGCCCGGCTTGCAGATCAATCGGAAAAGCTAATAATAGATGATACCTATCTGCCCAAGGCGAATTGGCCAAGACCATAGCGACGATGGTGGCGGCAAATAATAAAAGACTAGCGTTCGGCTTCTGTATAGCGAAGCGACGCAACGGTTTAAGGATAACTTTAATTGTACGATCCATAATAAAGTGTTTTTTCTATTAATTGACAGCTTTGGCTTTTCCTGCTTGCTCCAGGTTATAAGCGCTGCGTGTGAGTTTCTCTACCCAGATGACAAATATACCAGTTAAAATTAAATTAACACAATAGTTAACACAGAAATTATCAACCTCGGGTCTTATCAATCTCGAACTCACTAGCCTTGTCTCTACAAAAAACAATTGAAAATTAAATTAGTTGACCGCTTGCTACCCTTTTAGATAAGCGGTCTCAACCTTTAACAAGCGATTTTTGAGGCGTTCGGCCTCCCCTTTACGGATACGAAGCGTCATCTCACAATCCATCTCGAACTTCTGTGAGATGATAGCGGGGCTATCCTCTTTCACGATACGCATGATCCCGTTCAGGTATGGGTATTCGAAAACAACCGTGATATCCTCGTCCACCGTACGTTCCTCGATCTCGGCGGCGGCGATAGCCTCGGCGGCGGCCGTGCGATAAGCGACGATCAGGCCGCTGGTCCCTAACTCGATACCACCAAAGTAACGTACTACGACAATCAACAAATCGGTCAGTTCATTCGAGTTGATCTGTCCGAGGATCGGTTTCCCGGCCGTGGAAGAAGGCTCCCCGTCATCGTTGGCCCGGAACGTCTGCCGCTCTGGGCCTAACACATACGCCCAGCACACATGGCGGGCATCATAATATTGTTTACGGTATTTCTCCAGTTGCTCCTTCACCTCTTCTACCGTACGCACGGGTATAGCATACGAGATAAAGCGGCTGCGCCTCTCGGTATAATATCCCTCGGCTACTTGCTTGATGGTCTTGTAACTGTCGTCTGCCATAAATCAATCCGGTATTTTAGTTTTAGACACTTCCTCCCGGTACGCCCGGAAATCTTTCATGATCTCTTCGATCTCCTCGATGAAATAAGTATCCTTCACCTTATTTCTCACCTCCTCGTAATAGGTCTCTATGGCAGCCAACGCACATACGTCCTGCCCTCTCAGCACGAAGTAAGGTTCCTCCTTCTCCACGCACTGCTTGATCATTTGTATAGGATTCTTCATTTTTTCTTATTTGCTATATCTAACTCTTCTTTCAAGAACGGAGCCGTAAACCCGACACCACTCTCCGCTAAAGCCTCCGGAGTCCCGGTGAAAAGGACGTTACCTCCACGACGCCCCCCCTCAGGGCCCATATCGATCAAGTAGTCGGCGCTTTTGATAACATCGAGGTTATGTTCGATAACGATGATCGTATTGCCTTTATCCACTAGCTTGTTCAATACCCCCAGCAAGACCCGGATATCCTCGAAGTGCAGACCGGTGGTAGGCTCATCCAACACATAAAGCGTCTTTCCCGTATCCCGCTTCGCTAATTCGGTAGCCAGCTTGACACGTTGGCTCTCGCCGCCGGATAAGGTCGTGGAGGGCTGCCCCAGCTTGATATACCCCAGACCTACATCCTGCAAGACCTTGATCTTGGATAAGATCGTCGGGATATTCTCGAAGAACTCCACGGCCATATTGATCGTCATATCCAAGATATCCGCGATAGACTTCCCACGGAAACGAACCTCTAGGGTCTCCCGGTTATATCGCTTGCCATGACAATCCTCGCAAGGCACCAGCACGTCCGGAAGGAAATTCATCTCGATCGTCTTATAGCCATTTCCCTTACAGGTCTCGCACCGTCCACCCGATACGTTAAAAGAGAAACGTCCCGGCTTATACCCTCTCACCTTCGATTCCGGAAGTTCCACGAACAGATTCCGGATATCCGAGAATACCCCGGTATAGGTCGCCGGGTTACTCCGGGGGGAACGACCGATCGGAGATTGATCCACGTTCACGATCTTATCGACATGCTCGATTCCCTCAATGGCGTCGTATGCCAAGGGGTCTTCCAGCGAGCGATAGAAATGCTGGCTCAAGATCGGTTGCAGCGTACGGTTAATCAAGGTAGACTTTCCGCTACCCGACACACCCGTGACGCAAATAAGCGTACCCAAGGGGAAAGACACGTCCACATGCTTCAGGTTATTACCACAGGCTCCCTTGATCGTAATGAACTGCCCGTTACCTTTCCTACGTTCGGCAGGAACGGCTATCTCCGTGTTCCCGTTCAAATAGGAAGAGGTCAAGGTATCTACACGCAACATCTCCTTGGGGGTTCCCTCGAAGACAACCTCGCCACCCAGACGGCCCGCTTTAGGCCCCATATCCACCACGTAATCGGCACTCAGCATCATATCCTTATCATGCTCCACGACGATCACGGAGTTTCCCGTATCACGCAATTGTTTCAGGGAATTAATCAAACGGACGTTGTCCCGTTGGTGCAAACCGATGCTCGGCTCATCCAATATATAAAGTACGTTCACCAATTGGCTTCCGATCTGGGTAGCCAGACGGATACGCTGGCTCTCGCCACCGGACAAGGTAGCGGAACCCCGGTTCATGGAAAGATAATCCAATCCCACATCCAGCAAGAAGCGCAGGCGGGAGCGTATCTCCTTCAATATCTCCGTAGCGATCCGAAGCTGTTTCGGGTCTAGCTTCTCCTCAATACCCTCCAGCCACTCATATAATTCCGAGATATCCATGGCCGACAACTCGGCGATATTCTTTCCCGCTATCCGGTAGCTCAACGCCTCCTTATTCAACCGCCAGCCGTTGCACTCCGTACAAGTGGCCATCTTGATGAATTGTCCCGCCCATTTCTGCGCCGAGGCGGACGCCTCGCTCTCCTGTTGCATCAGGATATACTTGGCGACTCCCTCATACGACAAGAAATAGTTAGACGATCCCAACGAGTCGTTCTTGATCTGCAACCGCTCGTCCGTACCGTTCATGATCTCATCCATCGCCTCCTCGGGGATATCTCGTATAGGCGTCTTGATCGTCACGTCATGCTTTTGGCAAAGCGCATCGATCTGCCAGAATATCAACGAATTCTTATATTTGCCCAAGGCTACGATACCACCGCTATAGATACTCAAGGAGGGATCGGGAACGATCTTATCCATATCCAGCAAATTGACCTGTCCCAGACCTTTACACTTCGGACACGCCCCTTGAGGGGAATTGAACGAGAAATTATGCGGAGCCGGCTCACTGTAAGACAATCCGGTCACCGGGTCCATCAGGCGACGGCTATAATGGCGGACCTCATTCGTCTCGGTATCCAGTATCAGCACGAGGCCATCGCCTTGCTTCATGGCGATCTTCAAGCTCTCTTTCAGGCGACGCTCGTCTGTCTCGGAGACAATCATCTTATCGATCACCACTTCGATACTGTGCATCTTATAACGATCCAGCTTCATTCCATGGAAGATCTCTTTCAACTCGCCATCGACACGGACGTTCAGATATCCTTTTTTACGTATCTGCTCGAAAAGTTCTTTATAATGTCCCTTTCGATTACGGACCAGCGGAGCCAGGAGATACGTTTTTTTTCCGTTGTACTCATCCAAGATCAACCGTAAGACTTGATTCTCGGTATATTTCACCATCTTCTCCCCGCTCAAATAGGAATAGGCCTCTCCTGCCCTAGCGTAAAGCAAACGGAAAAAGTCGTAGATCTCGGTAGTCGTGCCGACAGTGGAACGAGGATTCTTATTGGTTGTCTTTTGCTCGATGGAGATAACCGGACTCAGACCCGTTATCTTATCTACATCGGGTCGCTCCATATTCCCTAAGAAATTCCGGGCGTAAGCCGAGAATGTCTCCACATACCGCCTTTGCCCCTCGGCGAAAATCGTATCGAACGCCAATGAAGACTTGCCGCTACCACTCATGCCGGTAATCACCGTTAACTTATTCCTCGGAATCTCTACATCTATATTCTTCAGATTATGAACACGTGCGCCAAGTACGGATATGCGCCCGCCTTCCAATGCCTGTTTATCTTTTACCATTTTTACCTATCTGATTTAGGGGCCGTAAAGATACGAAAAAAACAGAAGCCAATCAAACTTTCCGGCAAATCATAGCATGATCTCCGCCACTTCCTTCCGCCTATTTACTCCCTTTATCCTTCACCTCCAGCCAGGGAGAGGGAGCCCGTATATTCTCGTAAAACTTCTTTTTCTCCTTGGTTCGCCGTTCTTTTCATCGGTGTAATTGTTGTCGTTGCGGCCCCCTTTATTATCTATGCTTCTAAGAAAGCATCTTGGGTAGATCCGAATACTGGACTCGAGCCGTTCCATTGGGAAGTAAAAAATGACGTATCCGATACGAATACGACAAAAGCATAACACACATTCCTCTCGATAATTACCTAGTCCGAGCTGAAATATTTTCACAGCTCGGACTTTTTGGTAAAAATAGCACAGAATATTTACGTTTTATTATGTGTATTATAAAATTGTAATTATCTTTGCAATAGTATTCATAAAATAAAATATCAAAAGAACTATGGCACGTACAGTGGATTATTCAAAAAAGGCTGAGAAAATCAAAGAGCAAGTAGATGAATTAGTACAAGAATTAATGGCTGCTAAATCGGCTCCGGTAGTTTCCAAAAGAAGTTTAAAAGTAGCTGACATCAATTTCGAGAACGAGGATGTTAATACATTAATGCAAATACAAGCTCGCCTCGCTCGCATTATTTTGGAGAAGAGCAAATAAGAAAAAACCCTGCTAAGGTTTTAAAAAAGCGTTTTTCCCGTCTTTAAGGATGTTTCGGGAAAGGCGCTTTATTTTTTATGTCTCGTGCGAACTTTCAAAGAAAAAGCTTATCTTTGAAAAACTAATCAATAACATGTATGGAACTAACACTCCCAACGAAAGTTAATGTGACACATCCCATCATGCTAGACACGAAAATATTAGTCGTGATCGGAGCGAACGGTGCGGGGAAAAGCTCTTTTGGTAGAGATTTATTGGAGAGATATGCGGGTCAGGCGAAAAGAATATCCGGTATACATGCCTTATTCATCAGCGAGGACGAATCTAAATTATCGACATCCAATGAATTCGTGCGTTTACAGTCTATGATCAAGGAACGACTATTCATGCCACGTATTTCTGAATACGAGAAACTGATTTTGCAACTCCAAAGAGAGGAATTCGAGGCGGCAGTTAACTTCAAGGAAACCTGCAAGACCAATAGCGAGATACATCCTCCGATTACCAAGATTGATATCATACAAACGATCTGGGAAAAAATGTTTCCACATAATCGCCTGATACGAAAGTCTGGGTTTATCGAGCTTGTATCTACGGGGCGTGATTCAAATTCCTATACCGCCGGACGTATGAGCGATAGCGAGAAACTGGTGTTTTACTTGATTGGCGCTGCGTTATGCGCATGCCCGAACGCCTTGCTCGTGATAGAAGAACCGGAAACCCTTCTCCACAACTCCATAAAGAACCAGCTTTGGGACGAGATCGAGGCGATACGCCCAGACTGTACGTTCGTTTATCTCACGCACGACATTGATTTCGCCACCTCCCGCTCCGATAGCAAACAGATCTGGATTCGCTCTTACGACGCCGATCATTCCCTATGGGATTACGAATTGATCGAGAGTAACGAAAGTTTCCCGGAAGAAGTCTATATGGAAATACTCGGCAGTCGGAAACCGATCTTGTTTATCGAGGGAACCGACATGAACAGTATCGACAGCAAGCTTTATCCCTTCATATTCCCCGACTATCTGGTAAAACCGATGGGCGGTTGCCAAAAAGTAATCGAGACAACCAAAGCGTTCAGTCAACTGAAAGACTTCCATACATTAGATGGCAAAGGCATCGTAGATCGTGACAGGCGTACGCAAGGAGAAATAGACTATCTACGAGAACAACATATTTATGTACCGGATGTAGCGGAAGTAGAGAACCTGTTGATGATAGAGGATGTGATCAAGACGGTCGCTAAACGGTTGATGAAAGATCCTGACGATGTTTTTAAGCAAGTGAAAGAGAACGTAGTGCGTCTTTTCCAGAAAGAATTGGATTCGCAAGTAATCCTTCATGCCAAACATCAAGTCCGTAAAAAACTGGAGACTACCGTAGATCGCAAGATAACGACGGTGGAGCAATTAACCGAACATGTAGAAAGTATCCGTCAGAACATCCATGTGGAAGAAATATACAAAAACATAAAAGAAAAGTTCGAGTCTTATATAGAAACGGAGAACTATAAAAGCATCCTCCGTGTTTATAATCAAAAAGGAATGTTACCACAGAGCCGCCTATGCGCAATCTGCGGTATCAGTAACAAAGAGAGTTATTTAAACCTAATTCTCTCCATATTAAAAGAAAACAAGGAGGATGCGGAAGCGATACGGAAGGCTATCAAACATTCATTGGGCACATAAAATTTTCTTGAAAATGCAGGAAAAGTCCATAAAAAATTGTTCTTTTGCAAACTGTTTTATAACATTAACGGGCCAAAGCCCTATATATTAATTATCATATGCGTACACCTACACTTCAATATCTTTACTTGCAAAAGCCGGTAACCATGATGGTAGTAATCTGTATTATATCGGTGTTACCTTGGATCGGCCTCGGCGATTTTTCCACCAAAGGGGAACCTCGGGAAGCAGCCGTAGCGATCTCCATGCTTGAGACAGGTAATTGGGTCTTGCCACAATCTTACGCGAACGAGTTCGCTTTCAAGCCACCGATGGCGCATTGGTTAATGGCGGCCTTCTCTTATCCACAGGGATATGTTTCCGAGTTCACCTCCCGCTTGCCATCCGCTTTAGCCTTTACTACCTTGATCGGATTCGTATTGGTCTTTTTCGGCAAACGAATCGTAAAGTTTCAGGAGGCATTCATAGCTACCCTCCTATTGGTCACCTGCATAGAGATACATCGAGCGGCCATGACGACCCGGGTGGATATGTTACTCACTACTTTTATAGTCATAGGACTTTTTCAGCTATATCGATGGGAAGATAAATTGGAGCTGAAAGGACTTCCCATATTCATACCTTTATTATTAGGATGCGCCGTACTTACCAAAGGACCGGTAGGCGTAGTATTGCCCCTGTTCGTATTCGGCATTTATTTATTAATGTTAGGTCAATATAGTTATCTTACAATATTCAAGGCTTTACTATATGCGGGAATATCCTCTTTATTCCTACCGATGTTATGGTATACCGCCGCATGGAAACAGGGTGGAGATGAGTTCCTCAATGTCGTATTAGCGGAGAATTTCGCCCGTTTCTTACACCTAAACACTCCTGAAATTTCCTATGATCTGGGACATGAGAATGGCGTTTGGTATAATTTAATGACGTTGGCGGCAGGCTTTATGCCTTGGACTATTTTCTTTTTCTTCTCTTTATTCGGGCTGAAGCTTAGCAAACCTGGGCAACCTATTAAAGAGATCCTAAAAAACACGTGGAAACGCATCCGTTCCATGGAAAAAGTTCGTTTATTTAGTTTGGTCGCTTTAGTCGGCATCCTTTTCTTCTATTCGATTCCTTCCAGTAAACGAAGCGTATATTTAATGCCGGCTTATCCGTTCATCGCCTTGTTTTTGGCTCAATATGCCTTATATATTACGGAATACCGTACGAAAATAACTCGGGTATTCGCTGCTTTTTTAGCTTCCGTAGTAAGTGTCGTCATGATAGCGATCTTGCTTACGGTATTCGGGATTATTGATCCTGTTGGCATCGTCGGTCAATATACACAAAACACATCGGCCTTGGACACGGTACAAATAGTATCAAAAGTATTGGTTCACCCCAGTACACTTACGATCGGTATTATCTTCATAAATCTATTGATACTAGGAACGGTCTATTACCAAATGTTCAAGAAAATAAATATCAAGATTCTCTACGCTACGATAGCCTTGACATTCTCGGTTAATTTATTAATTGACGGTGTCATTATGAGAGGTATTCGTGAAGGAGATTCTTGCCGTGTTTTCGCAGAACGTATCTTGAAAGAGTATCCATTGAATAAAGAGAATGTATATGTCGTAAATAACCTTCGGATTTATCGGAATCTGTATGGTTTAAACTTCTACATGGGAAATATCTTCCATGACTTCGATAAAGAAACACCCGCCAAAGGTTATTTCCTGATCGGAGAAAATGAGATGGAAAAAGTACTTTCCGCGTACGGAGATAAATATATATTCCGTACGCTGACCAAGTCTGATCAAACGTTCAGCGAGCTAAAACAAAAAATTGTACTTAGCGAGTTCGAGTTGAAATAGAAATGTAACATCTAATAGTATACCATGAATAGCTCCTATATTTCCCCTTTCGCTAAGCCGGTCTATATCATGTTGAAACCGGTAGGCTCTGTTTGTAATTTGGCATGCGAGTATTGTTATTACCTTGAGAAAAGCAAGTTCTATCCGGACGTGAAGAATCACATCATGACGGATCAGATTCTCGAGAAGTTCATCAAGGAATACATGGAATGCCAAACCATGCGAGAAGTCTTGTTTACGTGGCATGGAGGCGAGACGCTGATGCGGCCTATCAGCTTCTATAAAAAAGCCTTGGAGTTGCAACGTAAATATGCGGGAGGACGGCAAATAGACAACTGTATCCAAACCAATGGTACCCTATTGAATGATGAGTGGTGCCAATTTTTCAAGGAAAATAATTTCTTGGTGGGTGTATCTATCGATGGCCCGCAAGAGTTCCACGACGAATATCGTAGGAACCGTCAGGGACTCCCCTCTTTCTATAAGGTGATGAAGGGGATCGAGTTACTGAAAAAACATGGGGTAGAATATAACGCCATGGCCGTCGTGAATGACTATAACGTGGATTATCCGCTGGAATTCTATAATTTCTTCAAGGAACTGGATTGCCGTTTCATCCAATTCGCCCCGATCGTGGAGCGTATCGGCCGGCACAAGGAAGGTACCAAGCTATCTTCTCCCGAGGAGCAAGACGCAACAATCAAGTTAGCTCCGTTCTCGGTAGATAGCGAGAAGTGGGGAAATTTCCTGTGCGCCTTGTTCGATGAGTGGCTGAAAGAGGATGTCGGTAAGTTCTACATCCAATTATTCGATTCTACCTTGGCAAACTGGGTAGGTGAGCAACCCGGAGTATGCTCTCTGGCCCGCCATTGCGGTCACGCCGGAGTAATGGAGTTCAATGGCGACGTGTACGCTTGCGACCATTTCGTATTCCCTGAATACAAACTGGGGAATGTCCAAACAAAGACATTAACGGAAATGATGTACAGTCCGATACAACAAAAGTTTGGAACGGATAAAGAAGATAAGCTCCCTACGCAATGCAAAGAATGCGAATATCTTTTCGCTTGCCATGGAGAGTGCCCGAAAAACAGGTTCCTCCATACGTCGAATGGAGAGCCTGGACTAAATTATCTATGTAAGGGATACAAGAAATTCTTCAAGCACGTAGCTCCTTACATGGATTTTATGAAAAAAGAGTTATTGAATCAACGTCCACCCGCAAACGTGATGGATTGGGCTAAACAACAACAACATGAATATTAACAGACGTGATTTCATTAAAACAGGAAGTATGGTTATGCTTGGAACATTAACGGCTCCTTCCTTACTAGGAAGCTGCACCGGTAGTGAGAGTGATAAAGCAGCCGGTATTTCATTCGCCATGAATTATTTCAAGGTGAGTGAAGGGGATTTGAAGAAGGTATTGGCGGCAGCCTTGGAGAAAGGCGGGGATTATGCCGATTTGTTTTTCGAGCATTCATACAGGAACAACGTAGGGTTGCAGGATGGTGCCGTAAACCGTGCCTCATCTAACATCGATTTTGGGATGGGTGTACGTGTCTTGGCTGGTGACCAAACGGGATATGCCTACGTAGAGAACGTTACCTTGGACGAGATGCTGAAGGCGGCTCGTACGGCCGCACGGATCGCCACCGGATCGGCGAGCACCACCCCGATAAACCTGACGGAAAAAGCATGTACGAATAATTTTTACAGTGTGCAAACACCTTGGGACGAGATCGCCATTAATGACAAAATGCCTTTCTTGCAGAAACTAAACGATCAGATCTTCGCCAAGGACAAGCGGGTCACCAAGGTGATGGCCTCTTTGGGAGATACGACCTCTCATATTTTATTCTGTAACTCGGAAGGACAAATTTATTACGATTATCGCCCGATGAGTGCCTTGAGTGCCGTCTGTATCATGGAGGATAAGGGGAAGATCGAGAACTCGTACGCCGCACGGGCTTTCCGCATGGGAGCGGAATTCCTGACAGACGACTTGATCAACGAGCTTGCCCAAGAAGCAGTGGATAAGACCTCTATCTTATTCCAAGCGATCAAGCCTAAAGGCGGGGAAATGCCTGTCGTAATGGGTGCCGGAGGTTCCGGTATCTTATTGCATGAGGCGATCGGTCATGCTTTCGAGGCGGACTTCAACCGTAAAAACACCTCCATTTTCTCTGATCAACTGAACAAGAAAGTTTGTAACGAACATATCAACGTGGTGGACGACGGCACGATTCCTTTCAACCGGGGCTCTGTTAATATCGATGACGAGGGCGTGGACGGGCAAAAGACCTATATCGTACGGGAAGGAGTCTTGACCAGTTATTTGCACGACCGTATCAGTGCCAAGCATTACGGCATCCCCTCAACGGGCAACGGACGCCGGGAGTCTTTCCGGCAGATGCCCATCCCCCGTATGCGTGCCACCTATATGGAAGCCGGCAACGTGACAGAGGAAGAGATCATCTCTACCGTAAAGAAAGGTATCTATGCCGCCAACTTCACGAACGGGCAGGTACAGATCGGGGCAGGCGATTTTACTTTCTTCGTGAAGGATGGTTACTTGATCGAGAACGGCAAGCTCACCCAACCTATCAAGGATATCAATATCATCGGTAACGGCCCGAAAGCGTTGGCGGATATCACGATGGTGGGTAATAATTATAAAATGGACAACGGCACATGGACCTGCGGTAAAGATGGACAGTCTTGCCCGGTAACCTGCGGTATGCCGTCGGCCTTAGTCAGCAAACTTACAGTAGGAGGAGAAAACTAATATGATAACAAACGAAAATAAGAAATTGGCTCAATGGGCCATGGAATATGCTTTGAAGAATGGTTGCCAGTCCTCACGTGTCACGCTTTACAATGGTTCCAGCAGTTCGTTTGAGATACGGGATATGAAAATAGACCGCCTGCAACAGGCATCCGAGAACAGCATGGTGGTTCATTTGTTCGTGGACGGCCGTTACGGCTCCTACTCTACCAATCGCTTGGATAAGAAAGAACTTGAGAAGTTCATCAAGGATGGTATCGCCGCCACTCGTTTCCTCGCCGAGGACAAGGCTCGCACGCTGCCAGACGCTTCCTTGTATTATAAAGGTGGGGCGGCAGACTTGCGATTGATCGACCCGAATTTCGACTCCGTGCAACCGGACGATAAGGTAGCGTTGGCCATGAGCGTCTGTGAGGAAATCATGGGTAAGGATGACCGGATCATCTCTGCCAATTCTTCCTACAGCGACGAGAAGGACTTTAAGTATATGGTAGCCAGCAATGGTTTCGAAGGCGAGGCTTCCGGTTCCTCTTATGGCTTGGTGGGGAGTGTCAGCATCCGTGGGGAGGGCGACGCCCGTCCCGAGTCTTATTGGTACGACTCTTCCTTGTATTACGATGAGCTGGTGAAGACTGGTATTGGAACGAAAGCATTAGAACGAGTGCTTCGAAAACTGGGACAACGGAAAGTGGCGTCCGGTAAATATACCATGATCGTGGATAACATGAATTCCAGCCGCCTGCTTTCTCCGGTAATCGGAGCCATTTACGGTTCCTCCATCCAGCAAAAGAACTCTTTCTTATTGGATAAGATCAACCAAAAGGTAGCGAGCGACAAGATGACCTTGATAGACGAGCCTCATCTGGTAAAGGCTTCCGGTGCACGTTATTTCGATGGCGAGGGTGTCGCCACAAAACGTCTTCCGGTATTCGAGCAGGGTATATTGAATACGTATTATATCGATACGTATTCCGCCAATAAGATGGGTGTAAGACAGACGATCGGCTCTCCCTCGATTCTTACCATGCAGAATGGCGATAAGGATCTGGACGGATTGATCGCCTCTATCGACAAAGGTATATTGGTGACTGGTTTCAACGGTGGAAACTGCAATAGCACGACCGGCGATTTCTCGTATGGCGTGGAAGGTTTCTTGATCGAGAGAGGTAAGTTATCCCAACCGATCTCCGAGATGAACGCCACGGGTAATATGCTCTCCCTATGGAGTAACTTAGCGGAAGTCGGAAACGACCCCCGCCTATCCTCCAGCTGGCGAATCCCTTCCTTGCTTTTCAAAGGGGTTGATTTTAGCGGATTATAAATACAAGAAACAACATCCGGAAGAACAAGAATAAAAGAAGCCGGAACCGCTAAACACAGTTCCGGCTTCTTTATTTTTCCTTACACCAAATTATAGATCGCTATAAAATGGCAAACCGTTCCCCCGAGAACGAATAAATGCCATGCGTTAGCACATTCGCTACTTCCTCACCATGAGTCTGTCTTTGTTTTCTCATCCATCCGATCGCTACGACTACAAGGCACTGGCCTTGAAACCGGCCTCCGATACGGCGGAAAGAATGGTCTCCGCCGGAAGATCGGTCGTTATAGTCAATGTCTTATCCGGAGATTTCAAGTCGATCGACCATGCGTCCTCTTTTACTAATTTATTTAATTTAGCGCCAATAGCCGCCACGCATCCGCCACATTTAGCGTTTGTCTTAAATTTTAATGTTGCCATATCTCTATTTATTATTTAAAGTTTACTCCATTTCAACCGTAAGCTGTTTAATACCACCGACACGGAACTGAAAGCCATCGCGGCGCTCGCCAACATCGGGTTCAGTAACAGTCCGTTCACCGGGAATAAGACACCCGCCGCCAATGGGATTCCGATCAAGTTATAGATAAATGCCCAGAATAAATTCTGGTGGATCGAGCGAACCGTACGTTTCGACAAGCGGATCGCATCCGGCAATAACATCAAATCCGAAGTAATCAACGTGACCATCGCCACATCCATGGCGATATCCGTTCCCTTACCCATCGCAATGCTCACATCCGCACGGGCTAAAGCTTGCGAGTCGTTGATACCATCCCCAACCATAGCCACTTTCCTTCCGGCGGCTTGCAAGGAACGGATATACTCCTCCTTATCGCTCGGCAAGACATCTGCCTTATAATGACGGATATCCAGCATGGCCGCAACGGTCTCGGCGGTCCGTTTTCCATCGCCGGTCAATAAATGAACCTCGATACCCATTTCTTTCAAGGCCTCTACCGCCTCTCCCGACGTAGGTTTCAACCGATCCGAAATAGCCATGACCGCAAGCAATTCCGATTCCCAACCGTAATAAACGATACTCTTGCCATCCTCTTCCCACCGGATGATTTCCCGCCCAGCCTCGGGCGGAACCATCGCCTTGAAGGTTTCCAAAAAGCCTTTGCTTCCTACCCAATACGTCACGCCATGTACCTGCATTTGGATACCACGCCCCGTTACGCTCTCGAAACTATCAGCGTCGATCTCCGCAGCCTCCGTTCCTTTCAACCATGAGAGGATAGCGGACGCCAAAGGATGCTCAGACTTCATCTCGGCGGTATAAAGGATATCCAGCATATCCCGGCTTGCCTCCGATATCCAGAAAGAGGCAGTCACCTCGGGCACGCCCTCGGTCAAGGTCCCGGTCTTATCCAGCACGACGGTATCCACTTTACAAAGGTTTTCCAAGGCAAAAGCGTCTTTAATCAATATATGATGCTCCGCGCCTTTACCCATCCCGACCATCAAGGCGGTTGGCGTAGCAAGTCCCAACGCACAAGGGCAAGCGATCACCAATACCGATACCGCCGATAAGAGAGCGTACGAGAAATATCCGCTCCCGCCTACTACCAACCAGACGATAAAAGTAAGTACCGCCAATCCGACAACGATCGGTACAAATATACCACTTATTTTATCAACGATACGCTGCACGGGCGCCTTACTTCCTTGAGCGGCTTGTACCATCTGTACGATTTGCGATAATACGGTAGCGCTCCCCACCCCGGTCGCCTCCATCAAGAAAGCGCCCTTTTGGTTGATCGTCCCGGCCAAGACCCGGTCGCCTTGTGATTTCACGACAGGGATCGGCTCGCCACTCAACATACTCTCATCCACGGAAGAGGAACCTTGAGACACCATACCGTCCACCGGGATCTTCTCTCCGGGACGGACACTGACAAGATCTCCCACCCGCAATAACGAGATAGAGACCTCTTCCTCCTGACCATCTTGCACACGACGTGCGGTTTTAGGCTGCAATCCCATCAAGCTCTTGATAGCGGAAGAAGTACTGTTCTTCGCCCGTTCCTCCAGAAGTTTACCCAACAGAACGAACGCTATGATCACGCCGGACGCCTCATAATAGACATGCGGCTCCAATCCTCTCTCCCACCAAAACCGCGGATATACGGTATTAAAGAAACTGAACAGGAAAGCAATCGAGGTACTTAACGCTACCAGCGTATCCATATTGGCGCTACCGTGCAACGCATGGCGCACGCCATTCACGTAGAACGACCGCCCGAACCCGATCATAATCACCAAAGCCAGCGCCATCATGATCCAGTTACCGCCGGGCGTATGCATAAACACCATTCCCAGCAAGGCCAGCGGAATGGAAAAGACCCACGCCCCGATCGTATTCCGGCGTAGCTTCCGGTAATGCTCCCGTGCCATCTCCTCCTGTACCGCCGTCGGGTCCTCTACCTCCACGACCAAATCGTATCCGGCCGCCTGCACGGCCTCTCTCATTTTCTGAGGGGTAATCAAGGATGGATGGTATTTGACGGAAAGCGTATTCGCCGAGAAATTCACCGATGCCTCTTCCACGCCGGGAAGCCCCTTCACCGTATTCTCTACGTTATTGGCACATACGGCGCAACTCATCTCGAGAACCGGTAATATAATTGTCTCCAAATCTTTCATCACCTGTTTAGTTATATATAAATGAAAACAAAGATACGATAAATATGATTGCAATCAGATTGCAAACTTAGCGAAACAGTATTTACGTACGTTAAAGAAACTGAGGAACTCAATAGATTTATTTGAGAAATATGACTATTATTTAACAGGGAAATACCCGACATTTGTAACGATTTTCAAACCAATCACTAAAACTTAATAACAATATGATTCTAGACTCATTTGAGAACTCTAAGCGAACCGAATGTATCCACCCGCTGTTCAAGCAGGCTTTTGACTATGTTAAGTCTACTGATTTTTCAAAAATGGAAGATGGTAAATACGAGATAGCGGACGCAGGTTTCACGGTTAGCATCGCCAGTCTCTCCGGAAAGGAGAAATCAGAAGCGGCCATCGAGACCCATAAGAAATTCATCGATATTCAATTCCCCTTATTGGGCGTAGAGAAAATCGGATGGAAACCGGGAGATCAATTGCTAGAGGAGTCCGTTCCATACAACGAGGAGCAAGATATCGCCTTTTATATCGACAAACCTACCGCCTATACGAAAATCTATCCCGGGCAATTCGCCATTTATTTCCCGGAAGACGGGCATGCCCCGGGTATCGGCCAAGGGAATATCAGGAAAGTGGTTATCAAGATTCCGGTTCAATAGTATTGGATACCCTATCTGTTCCGTAAGAATAATCAGCTGAGCACTTATATATTCTATATCGGATCTACTTCTATTTTACAAACCACGTCGTGGTCTTTACAGATCACGGCATGGTTTATAAAGACCACGACGTGGTTTGTAGGATTCACGACGAGAATCAAAGAATAGATACAGATACGACTTCTTTATTCACCTCAAATCCACTTCAATCTCGTAAATTCTTGTTACCTTTGATGCCCGGTACAAAATAAAAGTAATACAAAGGAAGATGATTTCAGAAGAATTGAAAAACGACCTAAAGATAAAATGGGATCGGATGAGAGATGGTATGGCGAAGATGGGGATGGATGCCTGTTTGCTTACCGTAGATGTAAATCTTTATTATACGACAGGACAAATCTATAGTGGTTATTTTTATTTGCCGATAGACGGTGAGCCATGGTTCCTGATCAAACGCCCGAACGGGCTTTCAGGACATCAAGTGGAATACATCCGTAAGCCGGAAGACATCCCAACCTTATTTGCGGAACGAGGGATTAAGATGCCGAAAAGACTCTTATTAGAGGCAGATGAGTTAACTTATAACGAATATATCCGTTTACAAAAGATATTCCAACCGGAGGAGGCTGGCAACGCCACCGCCTTCATGCGAAACCTTCGCCGGATAAAAACGCCTTGGGAGATCGGGCAATTCCGTATCGCCGCCCGCAAGCACGAGGCAACTTATAGCGAGATCCCGGAATGTTTCCGTCCCGGTATGACAGACTTGGAGTTCCAGTACGAGATCGAGAAACGTATGCGTAAGAACGGCTCGATCGGTCTTTTCCGTGCTTTCGGAGCCAATATGGATATCTATATGGGCAGTATTCTCGCCGGGGAAAACGCCGAGACCCCATCCCCTTTTGATTTCGCTCTGGGCGGAGGCGGCATAGACGCTTCTTGTCCGCTGGGCGCTAACGGTACTTTATTAAAAGAAGGTACCGCTATCATGGTGGACATGGCCGGCAATTATACGGCTTATATGACGGACATGACCCGTGTCTTCTCCGTAGGCCGCCTGACAGAAGAAGCTTATCGGGCGCATCAAGTGGCCCTTACGATACAACAGGAGGTGGAAAACGCTACCCGACCGGGAACCGCTTGTTCGGATTTATATAATATAGCGGCGAATATCGCTAAAAAAGAAGGTCTTTCGGCTAAATTTATGGGAACTGAGCAGCAGGCTAAATTCGTAGGACATGGCATCGGTATACAGATCAATGAGCTGCCCGTGCTTACCCCTCGCTCGAAAGAGGAACTTTTACCCAATATGGTATTCGCCTTGGAGCCCAAATTCGTGATCCCGGGTGTCGGTGCCGTGGGTATCGAGAACAGTTTCCTTGTAACGGAAACGGGTGTGGAGAAGTTGACACGGTTCAACGAGGAGATCATCCCACTTGGAAATTAAGATTCAATAGAAGAATTTGTTATACATTTTAAATTGAAGCACATGAAAAAAACAGTAGCTTTCCTGCTTTTGCTGGCTATTATCATTATGCCAGCCAATGCCGTGGAAAAGGAGAACGTGAAGCCAGTCAAGAACGTGATCCTCTTAATCCCGGACGGAACCTCGTTAGCGACTATCTCTATCGCCCGTTGGTTACAATGGTACCAAGATCCCAGCAAACCGAAATTGAACATCGACCCGTACTTGTGTGGAACGGTGCGTACGCATTCCTCTAACGCCCCTATCGGCGACTCCGCTCCTACCACATCATGCTACATGACCGGGCAACCGAGCCGTACGGGTTATGTATCTACTTATCCGGAGAACGACGGTGATAACGATATCTACCCGACTGACCCAGCCCGTGCCTTCCAACCGCTCACTACGGTGCTAGAAGCCGGTAAGATGTTGCAAGGAAAATCTACCGGATTGGTCTTTACCTGCGAATTCCCGCACGCTACCCCGGCAGACTGCTCCGCTCATAGCTACAACCGTGGTAAATACGACTGGATCGCTCCGCAGATGGTTCATAATGATATCAATGTCGTTATCGGAGGTGGTGTCTCTATCCTCACGAAAGAGATGGAAAACTACCTCTTGGCCAACGGATACGGAGTGTATAGAAACGACCTGAAAGGTATGCGTGCCGACAACAACTCGAAGATGTGGGCCTTATATGGTGATAAGGAAATGGCTTACGATCTCGACCGCAATCCGGAAGAGCAACCGTCTATCGAGGAAATGACCCGTAAGGCGATCGACAAATTATCCAAGAACCCGAATGGTTTCTTCTTGATGGTAGAAGGCAGCAAGGTAGACTGGGCCGCTCACGGGAATGACCCGATCGGCATGGCTACCGAGTTGTTGGCGTTCGACCGTGCCTGCGGCGCTGCATTGGAGTTCGCTCGCAAGAATGGCGAGACGGCCGTTGTAGTCGTGCCCGACCATGGAAACAGCGGAATCAGCTTAGGCAGGAGAGATTGTACAGGTTACGATAAACTGTCGAAAGATCAATTGTTTCACCAATTCTCTTTGTATAAATTGACCGCTGAAGGTTTTGCCAAGAAGGTAAACAGCGTTCCTAACTCAGAAGTGCAAAACGTATTCCGCACTTACGCCGGCTTCGAGCTGACCCCGGAAGAGATGAACGCATTGAACAATTGCAAGGACTACAAGAACAGCCCGATACCGGAAGACCAGCGCGGTAAGGAAGACAACTCCTCCATGTACAGCGGCTCACTGACCGGATTGATGGCGCATATCATCACTTCCCGCACTTGCTTCGGTTTCACGACCGGCGGCCATACGGGCGAGGAAGTATTCCTAGCCGCTTACCATCCGCAAGGAACCTTACCCCTAGGTATGAATACGAACATCGAGCTGAATGAGTACTTATGCAATTTGTTCGGATTGACACACGAAAACTTGGAAGATCTTACAAACAAGAACTTCGCACGCCACACGGACGTATTCGAGGATTACACTTGCGAGATCGTCCCTGCCGCCGACGAGAAAGGTTCTCCAACCTTGATCGTTAAGAACAAGAAAGATAAGAAAAAACAGCTAACGATCACCCCGTTCTCCAATATCGTGAAGTCCGGGAAGAAAGGCCAAGATGAGATACGGTTAAACTCTGTCGTCGTTTATGTCGATAAAAATAACACGTTCTATCTTCCGGCAAGTCTAGTTGATTTCTTAAAATAAAATATAAAGCGGAGGCCCTTCGGTCTCCGCTTTTTTTATACATTCGCGTACATAAGACAGAATATACACAACCTATGAAAAGTAAAAGTTTAGTTTCTATCGATCAATGTTCCAAAGAGGACATTCTTCGTATTCTGGATAACGCAAGGAAGTTTGAGGAGAATCCGAACCGGAAATTACTGGAAGGCAAAGTCGCCGCCACCCTGTTCTTCGAGCCCTCTACACGTACGAGACTGAGTTTCGAGACAGCCGTAAACCGTTTAGGTGGACGGGTGATCGGTTTCTCGGACGCTTCCACGACTAGTTCCTCCAAGGGCGAGACCTTGAAAGATACGATCTTGATGGTAAGCAATTACGTGGACTTGATCATTATGAGACATCATCTGGAAGGAGCCGCCCGCTATGCTTCCGAGGTGACGGATGTCCCTATCATCAACGCTGGTGACGGAGCCAACCAACATCCCTCGCAAACCATGCTGGATTTGTATTCCATCCGTAAGACACAAGGCAAACTGGATAACCTCACCATCACGATGGTCGGTGATTTAAAGTATGGCCGTACGGTACACTCCTTGATCGTAGGAATGTCTCACTTCCACCCGACCTTTCACTTCGTCGCACCAAACGAGCTGCGCATGCCGGACGAGCAAAAGAACTTCTGCGACAAGCACGGACTCAAATACGAGGAGCATACTGATTTCACGGAAGATATCATCAACCAGACGGATATCCTTTATATGACCCGTGTACAACGTGAGCGTTTCACCGACTTGGAAGAGTACGAGCGGGTAAAGAACGTGTATATCCTGCGTAACGACATGCTGAAAAACAGCCGTGAAAACCTGCGTATCTTACATCCGCTACCCCGTGTGAACGAGATCGCTTACGATGTAGATGACAATCCAAAGGCTTATTACATCCAACAGGCACGCAACGGGCTGTTCGCACGCCAAGCTATCATTTGCGAAGTTTTAGGTATATCTATCGATGAATAAAAACGAAGTTTTATGTCAGCAGAAAAGAAAAAAGAGTTACAGGTAGCCGCTTTAGAGAACGGTACCGCCATAGACCATATTCCTCCCAGCCAATTATTCAAGGTAGCCTCTTTACTGGGACTGGAGAAAATGAACAATACGATCACGATCGGCAATAACTTCCATAGTAACAAGATGGGATGCAAGGGCATGATCAAGATCGCCGACAAGTTCTTCGAGGAGGACGAGATCAACCGTATCGCCATGATCGCCCCGAATGTTATATTGAACATTATCCGTGATTATGAGGTTGTAGAGAAGAAGACGGTTACTTTACCCGATGAGCTGATTGGTTTGGTTAAATGCAACAATCCGAAATGTATCACCAATAATGAACCGATGCTTTCCCGCTTCCACGTGATCAATAAGGAGAAAGGAACCATAAAATGTCATTATTGCGAACGTAAGATTAATAAAGAAGACATAATCATTAGGTAATTGAGAATTGAGAATTGAGAATTGAGAATTGAGAATTAGCTTTACGGAATCTTTAATTCTCAATTCTCAACTTTCAATTATAAAAACGCAGTTTTTATTATGAAGCACGATTGGAAACCGGGAACCATGATTTATCCATTGCCCGCTGTAATGGTGAGTTGCGGGAATGAACCTTCCGAGTACAATATAATAACAGTCGCATGGGTCGGTACGATTTGTACGAATCCGGCGATGTGTTATATATCCGTACGTCCGGAACGATTCTCTTATCCGATCTTGAAAAAGAATATGGAATTCGTCATTAACTTGACGAACCGTGAGCTGGCCTACGCCACGGATTGGTGCGGGGTAAACTCAGGGAAAGGCCATCATAAATTCGAGGAGATGAAGCTCACTCCCGGAAAGGCGACTGTCGTTAACGCCCCTACGATAGATGAGTCCCCGCTTTGTATCGAATGCCGGGTAAAAGAGGTGATCGCTCTCGGAAGTCATGATATGTTTATCGCTGATGTCGTAAACGTACAGGCCGACGACCGATATCTAGATCCCGAGACAGGGGCTTTTGATATGCGGAAAGCGGATCTTTTAGCTTACTCACATGGTAAGTATTACGGATTAGGTGAATTTGTCGGTAAATTCGGCTGGTCCGTGAAAAAGAAAAAATAACGGTATGAAAAAAGTCTACCTTATAGGAGCGTTACTATCTTTCGGTCTGTTAGCAGAAGCCCAGAGCTTCATGCGTTTCGAGGACAAGGCATTCAACTTTGGAGCCAAAGTAGGATTCAACGCCACTTTCCCTGTCATAAACTCCCTTTCCATCAACGGGAAGGAAGCGGAGAATATAGACATCGAATATAAGGTAGGTTATCTGGCAGCGGCCTTTTGCCGGATCAATATCGAACGGTTCTTCCTCCAGCCTAGTTTCTCATGGCATCGCTCTGAGGGAAATATCCGTTTTTCCATACCTCAAAGTTTGCCGGAAAATAATATGATGTCCAATACACCGGCAACTACCGACCTCTTGATGATGAAGACCAGCTCCTTAGAGGTTCCCATAATGGTAGGCTATAATCTAGTGAAGAAAGGGCCTTACGGACTTAGCCTCATGGTCGGCCCCAAATTAAAATACAACTATAAGGTCGCCTATACGGTAGAGTCTCCTACCACGCATGTAGAATACGTGAATGATAACACTCCGTTCGGAGTCAATATCGCTACGGGTGTAGGGGTTAGCATCGGGCGTCTATTCTTCGACTTTGCCTATGAGTTCGGACTGAATCAAGTGGAATCCGATTTCGAGAAAGTCAACAATCCAGTTCCCGAGATTAATTATGATATCAATATTGACAAGCGAACGAACGTAATGAGTATGTCGCTCGGCTTACTCTTCTAAAAGGATATTTTACCCATTTTTCAGGTACGTTACCAAGACCTTATCGATCCGGGCGCCATCCATATCTACGATCTCGAACTCAAAGTCCAGCCATTTCAATTTCTCGCCCGTTTTCGGTACACGTTCCAATATCTCCAGGATCAAGCCGCTCAAGGTATTATAATCGTGCTCAGCATATAAATCCTCCATATCGAAATACTCCAAGAAATCATAAAAAGAATATTGGCCGTCCACCAACCAAGTACCATCCTCACGTTGTATGATCTCGGACTCCTCTCCGACTTCCGGTACTTGACCGATCAAGCCTTCCATGATATCCTTCAAGGTTACGATACCTTGGATACCTCCGAACTCATCCGTGACGAGTCCGTATTTCACGTGTGTTTGCTTGAAAGATTCCAAGGCGTTATATACGCTTTGGTTCTCCGGCACGAACTGCGCCGGACGAAGAACTTGGTTGATCGAGAAATCCGGTTGGTCGATCCTTCCGAATAAATCTTTCAAATAAACAACCCCTACTATATTATCGAATTTCTCCGAGGCCACGGGATATATATTGAATAAATTCTCTTCCACTTTCTCCCGGATCTTCTCCGTGCTATCCGTCACATCCAGCCAAACCAGCTCGCTACGATGCGTCATGATAGAACCCACGTTACGGTCTCCCAAATTAAAGACCCGCTCTACGATGTCCTGCTCTACCTCTTGCACCTCGCCACCGTCAAATCCCTCTTTCACGATCGCTTTGATTTCCTCCTCTGTCACCCTATTTTCCTCTTTCGTATCCACACCCGTCATCTTCACCGCCAATGCTGTGCTCTTTGAAAGCAACCAAACAAAAGGAGAAGATATCAAAGAAAGAAAATTCATGGGCTTGGCAACTAACATAGAAACCTTCTCGGCACAACCCATGCCGATCCGTTTTGGTACCAACTCGCCGAATATAAGTGTAAGGTATGTTACGATAATAACGATCGTCGTTTTAGCGATTCCTAACGCATACGGCTCTAAGGCAGGTATTTGCGCTATTATAACAGAGAAATTATAAGCTAACGCCTCGCCCGAGTACAAACCGGTCAAGATACCGATCAAAGTAATTCCGATCTGGATAGTTGATAGAAACTTATCTGGCTCATTTGCCAGCTTCAAAGCAGTGCCTGCAGATTTATTACCACGTTTCGCTTCTGTTTCCAACCTAGCCTTCCGGGCTGATACCAAGGCGATTTCCGACATCGCCAGAATTCCATTAAGTAAGATAAGGCCAATAATAATGACAATTTCCATTAATTAATTTATAGTTTGATTATGCTGCGAAGATATATAAATACTTTAATATATAAAACAAGACACCTAAGTGTCTGCGCTTACATTTAACTAAAAAACCTTACGAATCCCTTGCGGTTTCAAAAGAAAGGCGTACTTTTGCATGACAAATACAAAGTGTGATTAGAAATGCTCGATAAAATTAAGGCTCTGCTTCAAGAAGTAGAGAATATGAAAGCGGCAAATGCCGAGGAACTAGAAGCTTTACGTATAAAGTATCTTAGCAAAAAAGGCGAGATATCGGCGTTGATGAATGATTTCCGTAATGTAGCGGCTGATCAAAAACGTGAGGTTGGCAAATACTTGAACGAACTGAAAGAAACAACCCAGAGCAAGATCAACGAATTAAAAGAAAGCTTTGAGAACGTACAGACCGCAAACGATGATATCGATTTGACTCGTACGGCTTACCCGATCGAACTAGGCACTCGTCATCCTCTATCACTTGTAAAGAAAGAAATTTGCGATATATTCGGACGGTTAGGATTCAGCATCGCCGAGGGACCGGAAATCGAGGACGACTGGCATGTCTTCTCTTCCTTGAATTTCGCCGAGGACCATCCTGCCCGCGATATGCAAGATACGTTCTTTATCCAGCATAACCCGGATGTATTGCTTCGTACACATACTTCTTCCGTACAGACCCGAGTAATGGAAAAGCAAGAACCGCCTATCCGTATCATCTGCCCGGGACGTGTATATCGTAATGAGGCTATCTCCTATCGTGCTCACTGTTTCTTCCATCAGGTAGAAGCGTTATATGTAGATAAGAATGTCTCATTCGCCGACTTGAAACAAGCCTTGTTGTTCTTCGCCAAGGAAATGTTCAGTCCGGACACAAAAATTCGCTTGCGTCCTTCCTACTTCCCGTTCACGGAGCCATCCGCCGAGATGGACATCTCCTGCAACATTTGTGGAGGTAAAGGTTGCCCCTTCTGTAAAGGAACCGGTTGGGTAGAGATCCTCGGTTGCGGTATGGTAGACCCGAACGTGCTTGAGAACTGCGGTATCGATAGCAAGGTTTATTCAGGCTACGCATTGGGAATGGGTATCGAGCGTATTACCAATTTGAAATACCAAGTAAAAGACTTACGCATGTTCTCGGAAAACGATGTTCGTTTCTTGAGACAGTTTGAGTCGGCCAATTAAATTGAAAACCTAAATCATTTACCATCTCCCCGGGTCTTAACCTAACCCGGGGAAAACACACTAGGTTGATATGATAAAGGTTTTTCTTTTAATAATAGGAGGAGCTATCGGATCTGCGCTACGGTTCGAAGTTTCCACGTGGATGCAGCGATCGATGCTTTACTCCTTTCCCATTGGTATCTTGTCGGTCAATGTGATCGGCTCCTTTTTAATCGGCTTCTGCTGGAGTATAGCGGAAGCCTATAATTTTTCAACCAATACAAGAGCTTTCCTATTCACCGGTCTCTTCGGTGGTTTCACGACTTTCTCTTCTTTCGCTCTCGATACGATGGTACTTATGCGCACCGGAGAGTACAAGATGGCACTACTCAATGTACTTGCCAGCAATATCCTTGGCTTGATTGCAGCCTTCCTAGGGATCATACTCGGGAAGAATATCATTACGATCAAGTAAATAAATAAAAAACACGGCACCTCGATCCGCATCTACGTACCCATTTTCTCGGATCACCTCGTTTTATTTTTGGCACATCTCCGCTTGTATATTCCTATTAAAAGTTATACCTTTAGGATGCGAAAAATAGAAACCGAAAAAATAATGCGAAAAGAAGAAAGATATAAAGGCGTATTAAACTGGTTCAAGGAAAACGTACCGGTAGCCGAGACTGAACTACATTATGGCGATCCGTATCAATTGTTGATAGCGGTAATCCTATCCGCACAATGCACGGATAAACGAGTGAATATGATTACTCCTGCCCTGTTCGAGGCTTTCCCTACTCCCGAGATAATGGCGGCTAGCACACCGGAAGTAGTCTTTGAATACATACGTAGCGTATCCTATCCGAACAATAAGGCTAAACATCTGGTAGGTATGGCAAAAATGCTGATAGAGAATTTCAAAGGCGTGGTTCCCTCCGATATTGATGAGTTACAGAAACTGCCGGGCGTAGGAAGAAAAACGGCAAACGTAATCGCATCCGTAGTATATGACAAGCCGGCCATGGCGGTGGATACGCACGTATTCCGTGTCTCCAACCGGATCGGCCTTACCAATAATAGCAAGACGCCTTTGGAAACAGAGAAGGAGTTGGTGAAGAACATTCCGGAAGAGTTGATCCCCATCGCCCATCACTGGTTGATATTGCATGGAAGATATGTTTGCCTCGCACGGAAACCAAAATGTGAAGGATGCGGATTAAAGCCTTGGTGTAAATACTTCTTAAAACGAACATGAGGATCGACAAGAAAGACATAACGGCTTTTATTGTCTTGTTTCTGACTACGATCGTATGCGTGAGGTACTTTTACAAGAATATGAGCGACGAGCAATTTGTTGCCAGTGTAGATCCCTATAGCTTGGTCGTCCCGACCCCTACGGCTATTTTTTCCATCAATCGTCCTCCTGTATTCGAGAAGATGATACTACCCATGAAGAATATACATAAGGCGTTCTCGGATCATACGCCCGCTATTTTCCTCTCTTTAATACAGCAAAATCCGGAATTATCGTCTTTCTTGATCGCTTATTATCCACAAGGGAATGTCTTATATGCCCCTATGGATAGTCATACGGCAGAGCGTATTTTCAAGCAACTGGACGCCTCTTTCACTTTTCCGGCCCAGCAACGAGAGGAAACCTCCGTTCCTACTAGGTATTATCCGGATGTTGATAAGCATTTTCTAGGTTGTTACTACCACGAGGGTATATTCGTGGCGTCCTACAACCGAAAATTATTGGTAGAGACTGCGGAAAAGCAACAGACGTACCCCACACAGATCATTCCGGAATTAGCAGATCTCATGAGTAAAAAAAGCAAGAGTGGCGCAATGAATCTCTTCATCCAAAGCGCCTCTTTAAATTTACAGGTTCAAATGAATGACTCAACGGAGTGGAAAATGAAAAATCAATGGTTGGCAATCGATTTGTTCCATAATGAAGGAAATATTTGCTGCTTCAATGAGCAACCCTATGAGAAAGCCTTGGAAAACTTTTACCCTAACTTATGCGACACGATAACCAATCGGATCAATCGGCTATTCCCACAAATAAAAACCACGGCACAAGTCAGTCATGACGAGGCCGTGGCATATTTTACGGTTTGCGGGAATTAAGCTTCAGTCTCTTCTTTCTTGAAAGCTGCCACAAACATATCTTTTACGAATAAATATCCGATGCATCCGAATAAAGCGAGGAAAACAAAACCGACCAAGATAAGTGCCTTCTTCGGAGAAGACGCTTTCAAAGGTACGGTAGCCGGCTCAATTACTGTATATACCGGGGTTTCTTCCTGTACACGCAGTTTATCTTGCTCCAACTTCTGCGCCAACGTATTGTAAACATTAAACGTAAGAGTCATCTCATTCTTCAAACGTTCCTGCTCCGTACGGTAGCTGGAAGAGATAATATTACGGTTGGCATCCTCGAAAGCAGCGTACGCACGTTGCGCTTTATAATAAGCGTCACGTGACTCACCAAATACCTTCTGAGTAAATTCCAAATCTTGCTTTACTTTCTGCGTACGATAATTCGTAATATAATTCTGAAGGTTTTCCAAAACGACCTTTGTCATCTGAGCGGAAATAACAGGGTCTTGCATCTGTACGGAAGCCGTGATAACCAAAGTCTTCTTGTCTACGGAAACAGATACCCGCTCCTGCAAGGCTTTTACCACCTCTTCTTGATCCTTTGTCAAATGGTAAGGATTCAAGCCCTCAGAATCTTCCTCGTCACCGGAGATTAAACTTATTACCGCACCCAACGCCTTGAATGGAGCGGAGATGATATATCCCCACCAAGCTTTGCGTTGGTGCTCGTTCATATAATTAAACAAAGTAGTACTCAATTCCCCATCCTCATCCGTAACCTGAACCGGAAACAAATCCAATAAGAACGGTGTGCTTTGCACCACATCCGGATACAAATCCGGAGAGATAGCGTCCGAACCGACAGCAGCATTCAGATTAATCCCAGCCATGGCAGCCAAACCGCCAAGACTGGACTTTTTCGTGGCATCCTGCGTCTCAGGCGCCAACTTCACTGTAGTCGTATATTCCTTTGGAATACTGAAAGCTACAATCAAACCCACTACCACCGCAATACCACAACCTTTCAATAAGAACTTACGTTCTTTCCACAGTTTTTGCGCCAGTTCGATTAAATCGATCTCCTGCTCCTCGGGTAACTCTTGTCTTTTTATCTCGTTTATCGTATCCATGCCTGATTAGTTTTTAATCATGTTAACAATAGAGGTAATCATAGCAGCCATAGAAGTAGCGGAGCTACTGATACTCATGATCTCAGCCAAGCTTCGGCGCTCACGTTGCGTCTTCGTCGGAACTACGATCTCACAGCCTGGCTCCACTTTCGGATAACGCTTGAAAAAGATAGCGGTACGTTTCGTTGTAGCGACCTTACCATTCATATAGATTACGATCGGATACCTACGTGCGATATCATTATAACCACCGGCTTGAGACAAGCAATCCGTAACCGACATACCTTTCGTGTAGGTCACGCTGTTTGGATAAGTCACGGCTCCGCTCATCTTCACCGTACTTTGCATCTGCGGGATATAAAGCTCATCGCCGTCACGAAGCACAACGTCATCGATACTACCCGGGTTTGCCAACGCTTTCTCTAAATCAATACCTACGGAATAGTCCTTCACATTCATCAACGCTACACCGATGGAATCCCGGCTTTGCTTATTCGCCTCACTTAAAGCCAGAAGGGTTTCCATGCGTTTCAATTCATCTTCTGTCAACTGACGTTTCAAGCTAGCACCTTTTACATAAGACTCTGGGGTAACGCCTCCCGCTTTCGCGATAATATCACTCAAGCGAGCGTTCTTCGTAGCCAATACATAGCTACCAGCAAAAGTGATCTCGCCGTTCACCTTCACGACCTGTTGTTCATGATACCCCGGGGAGAAACGAACATAAACCTCATCGAACGGCTCCAATGTGAAGATCGTATCTCCGGCATTCAACTTGAAGTCCTCACTCAACGAGAACTCATATACATCGGCGATCCGGTTGACATTTTGATCAGAACTAGGATCTTTTACACGACGGGCCACCTCAACATTAATAGAAGAAGCGGACTCTCTTAACCCCCCGGCCATCATGATAGCGTCCTCTATTGTCAAATTATGACGATACGGAAGCACCGTATCCGGATAATTCACGGCTCCGCCAACCTTGATCGTATAAGGTTCACGCAAATCAAATAAGGAAGGAATGCTTAATTGGTCTTCCGCTTGCAACTCTACATCCGGAGCAGTACCGTTCAAGATACCACGAATATCCACGGCGATCATCGTAGTCGTGAAATCCGGATTCAAACGGGTAATCAAGGCACGACCGGCGAACTCGTCTCCCTTAAGACCCGCCGCCTGTTTTACCAATTGCTTTACCGTATGAACCGACGTACTTAACTCATATTCTCCCGGACGCCATACAGCTCCCGTCACGATCAAACGATTCTCATAAAAAGGAATAACAGAATCTACCTGCAAAGAATCACCATCCTGCATCACGAAAGAAGCGAACTTATCCTCCGAAACCGTAGAGATCTGATAACGACTATCCGATTTACGTTTCACTTGTACGTCCTTCGTATAAGCGTCGCCGGTAAATCCGCCGGCCATATCCAGCAATTGCTTCAAGGTCTCGCCCTTGCGCAACTCAAAAATGCGATTACGTTTCACCTTACCTCGAACCACCGCTAACTGGTCGTAAGGGCCTACCATAATCATATCGTTCTCCTCCAAGCGGACATTCGTCGTATACTTTCCGTTCAATAAATAATCATATACGTCAAGATTAGCGATTTCCTTGCTATTGCGATATACCTTGATGCTACGCAAAGAACCGATCTTATTCACACCACCGGCGGCATACAACGCATTAAATAGTGTGGCGAATGAAGGCAATGTATACGTACCGGGAGCGACTACCTCGCCGACAATATTCACCTTCATGCTACGAATCTGGCTCAAGCTGACGGAAACAAAGGTATTCCCTTCTCCCGAACCAGACAGTGTAGACATAATCTGGCTCAACTCCTGACGCAGACGAGTCTCAGCGCCAGCGATCGTCAATCCACTGACCGACACCGGACCTAAGTTAGGAACAAGGATCGTACCGTCCGGAGAAATCTTTAATTTCAAGTTTAACTCGGAATCTCCCCATACATTAATCAACAACTCGTCACCGGCGGAAAGCACATAATCCTTAGGTGTAGGGATGTTTAAATCCGGGGCAAAAGACAAGTTCTTATTCGAGAAGATTTCATGCCCGAATACGGTATTCTCCAAAGCCGAAGCAGGAAGATTATTTCTACGTTGGGCTTCTAAGGATTGTCCTTCATCGATTACCGGCATTACCCGGTCGCTAACCTTCGCATCAGTAGCGGTAGCTTGAGATCTGGCCGCTGCTCCCTCTTCTTGTTTCATACGCTTGGCTAATTCCTGCTGGATCTGTGTCTCCGACATTCCAGCGGCTTTGGCCTTGTCAATTAAGTCTTGCGGAACCTGCGCATACACAGATCCCGACAGCAATAAGCAACATACGCATAGTACGTTCTTAAACGATAAATTCATACAGTCTATTATTGTTTTTATTATATACCACCCCTGCTATAAGCGACTAACTTAAAAAAAGCAGCTATTCTCTAGATTTTCAGCTGGCAAAGATAAAGAATCTTTTTTATATATGGCTTAAAAAGTCACCGTTAATCCATCATATGAGTAATGTACATGTGGAGGTAACTCTTTTTCAACGATCGCATGCAACCCTATACGATGACTCATATGGGTTAAATAGGCCTCCTTGGGCTGGATACGGGATATATTCGCCAAGGCTTCCTCCAGACTCTCATGCGATTGATGCTCTCCCTTTCGAAGAGCGTCAATAACCAAAACATCAAGGTTTTCCAACTTAGCGTACTCTTCTTCAGGAAGATATTTAAGGTCGGTCAAATAAGCCATATTACCGATACGGAAACCTAAGATCGGCAGCTTAGCGTGCATTACACGGATGGGAGTGATCATGACACCGGCGGCCTCAAACGGTTTCGTCCCAATCGTATGCAAGACCAAATTAGGCACTCCCGGATATTTATGCTCCCGGAACACATAAGGAATACGAGTCTTTATCGCCTCCACGACATTGTCTTCCGCATAAATATCCACATCCTTATACCGGCCAAAAGGACGTAGATCATCTAAACCACCTACATGATCGTAGTGCTCATGGGTCACTAAAACGGCGTCAAAATAGTAAATCTTATTGGTTATCATCTGCCAACGGAAGTCCGGACCACAATCGACCAATATCCGTTTCCCTTCCGTCTCTACCAAGATCGAGGCCCGTAGACGCCAATCACGGGGATCTTTACTTGTACACACCTCACATTGGCAACCTATCTCAGGATTGCCCGTAGACGTTCCTGTTCCTAAAAAAACGATTTTCATTATCCGACATATTTAACCTCAGGCATAAGCTCTATACCGAAACGATCTTTTACGGCGGTACGGATACTCTCCGCAACCAACGCGATCTCATGCCCCCGGGCATCTCCTAAATTCACTAATACCAAGGCTTGTTTCTCGTAAACACCTACCGGCCCATGGTTTTTACCCCTAAACCCACATTGCTCGATCAACCAACCTGCCGGGACCTTGATCTTTCCTTCCGAAGCGGGATAAGACGGAATTTCCGGAAATTGCTTTTTCAATTTCTCAAAATGCTCTGCCGTAATTATCGGGTTCATAAAGAAACTGCCCGCATTGCCTAATACTTCCGGATCGGGAAGCTTCTGCCTGCGAATCGTTATGACGGCCTCCCGGATCGTTTCCAAAGTAACTTCCGGATATTTCGTCAACTCCTCCTTTAAGTTCCCATAATCAACCGAAAAGCTAGGGTTCTTGGATAGTCGGAGCGTGATATAAATTATGATGTGCGGGTCATGATGCTCATTCTTGAAATAGCTATTACGATACCCATATTCACAATCCGTATTCGTAAAAGTCCGTTTCTCGAATGTCAATTGGTTATAAGCCTCCACGCTCTCCACCACATCCTTGATCTCCATGCCATAAGCCCCGATGTTCTGGATGGCGGCAGCACCCGCCTCGCCGGGTATCAAAGAAAGATTCTCTATACCTCCCCAACCTTTCGATACGGCGTACGCCACGACATCATCCCAGATCTCCGCAGCCCCGACACGAAGCGATACATACTCGTCCGTTTCCGCCGAGATAGAAATCCCCTTGATTCGGGAATGGATGATAATACCATTATAATCGTTGATGAACAATAGATTGCTCCCGCCTCCTATATGCAAGGATAAACATTCCTGAAAGTATTCATCATGTAAGATTCGTTGCAACTCCTCCTCCGTCTCATACTCCATGAACCAACGTGTCTTTACCGGGAGATGGAACGTATTGTGTTTCTCCAACGAATAATTCTGCTCTATTCTCATCGTCTATTTTATTTTTAGGGCAAAAGTAGTCATAAATAACTCATCCGCAAATTATGTAGTTCCGGATTTTTTCAGTAGATTTGTATAATAAGTTGATCATATGGATGAGAACACGTCCGGCATATCCGGTGAAATACAGAAGATGATCCTCGACAAGTTAAGCACGTTCAATCGAGGAAAAACGTCAGACAAAGGGCGGTATTACATTCTTTTGCCTACCTCAAAGACCTTATATTATACGCTTTGGTTCTTTACGCCTTTGGCCACTTATCATCCGACAGTCTACTTGGCGAACCTCGATTTGAATGCCATCAGCTCGGTGAACAAGGCAATTAAGATGGTAAACAACTCCTTTCTACCTTTATACATAACAACGGATATTAAAGGCTCTCCCGATAATGGAGACGATATTATTTCTTTCGGCAAATACAGAGGATACCATTTGCATGACATCTATACGATCGATCCCCGATATGTCGTTTGGATAGCCGATAAATACGAGCCTCACGTAAAAAGCGAGATGCGTTTTAAAGAGTTAGCCGTGACCTACAGTAAAATCTACCTCGACTTACAGACCTGTAAAAAATATAAAATGCCTGTAAGCCGCTTTGTAGGAACTCCTGGAGAAAAATTGAGCGATTTGAAGTTAACAATCACTAAAGTCCGCATAGAAGACGATCCTTACAAGACTCAGATTATCCGTGGTACCGAATATTTCTATGTAGACCAATTACTCACGGCCGTGGACATCGCCGGGAATTACTTTTTATTGAGGATAAAAGCGAAAGATCGTAGTCTCACCACGCAGACATTGCCACCGGGCGCTCATGCTTTCGAAGTAGGGGAAAAATTGACTTTGACTTCCGCTAAGGTCTTAAAACATATAGAATCCCGTACTATTAAGTACACACGAATCGGGTATATCAAGATTCAATAAATGTTCCGAAATTCGCAAACTGACACATTATTAACATTTTTTGTTCTTAAAAATGTAACAAACACCCGCAGGCCTTGTTTAATAAGAAACTCATATGCAAATGTATCTTTGCAAAACGTAACTAGAAAACCAGTATCAAAGTGTACATTTGTAGTGTTTAACAATTTAAAAAATTTGCATTTATGAACAAAGCAGAACTTATAGAGGCTTTAGCAGACAAGACCGGGTTACAAAAGCAAGAAGCAAAGAAAGTATTGGATGCTTACATCGAGATCGTAACAGAGCGTATGTCTGAGAATGAAGAAATCGTACTTGTCGGATTTGGAACACTGATCCCAAGACCGCAAACAGAACGTCTTGCCAGAAATCCAAAAACAGGCACTCCGGTAATGATCCCCGCTCGTACGACCGTAAAATTCAAACCGGGAAAATTACTCCTAGAGGCGATAAATGCCCACTTGAAATAACAAAGTCACTGAAGACGTAGCAAAAATATCCCCGGCAAGGGGATAAAAAATCATAAGTATGAAATCTTTCATTATAATAAGTATGAATGAAAAATTTCGTACTTATGATTTTTAGTGTCCGGAAATGATTACTTTTGGGCTCAAAAAAGACTCATGAGAATCGTTAATCTTGGAGACACCAATTCCATATTAAACAAGTTCGTAGCCGAGCTTAGAGATGTAGACATACAAAAAGACAGTCTTCGCTTCCGTCGCAACATTGAGCGTATCGGAGAAATCATGGCTTACGAGATCAGTAAGGAATTTCATTACAGTACGAAAGACGTCCAGTCCCCGCTAGGTATAGCCCCGATGAATACGCCGGACGATCCAATCGTGATCAGTACGATCTTGCGTGCCGGGCTTCCATTCCACCAAGGTTTCCTTCGGTATCTGGATAATGCGGAGAACGCTTTCGTATCCGCTTACCGCAAATATAAAGACCGTTTGAATTTCGAGATCCATATCGAATATATCGCCTCTCCCCGCTTAACAGGTAAAACCTTGATCATTTCCGACCCGATGTTGGCTACCGGGAGCTCTATGGAATTGGCGTATGAGGCACTGCTGACCAAAGGAGTACCCGACCATGTACACGTAGCCTCTATCATCTCAAGCAAACAAGCCTTGGAATACTTGCAGAAAAATATGCCGGATGACAAGACTACAATCTGGATCGCCGCATTAGACAACGACCTCGACGATCATTCTTATATCGTCCCCGGATTAGGCGATGCCGGAGATTTAGCGTTCGGCGAGAAAGAGTAATTAGAAACGCATTTATTCTCTGTTGGATACAACTCTATCCTTCGTTCGCCGTCACTGAACGGTCATTCGGCGACGGCGAATATATGTTCAGCGACAGCGAATGATCGTTCAGTGACGGCGAATATATGTTCAGCGACAGCGAATGATCGTTCAGTGACGGCGAACGAAGGATATACAAGGACATAACGGACTTTACATATAGAAAGATCAAAGTTTATATGCTTATGATGAGATGTTTTTATATGGCAAGAATAAAACGTATAAAAAAAGATCACCTCCCTTGGACAGGAAGTGATCTCTTTTTATCTCAACAAGCGCCCCGCTTATTTCAACTCCTTGATACGGATATTACGGAATTTGACAGGAGAACCATGCCCTAAGAAACCGATATGGCCTTTCTTGTTGAACAAGCCCGGATGCTCTTTTCCATCCGGCGTACCGTTCTTCACGGCATCCCGAATATTTCCATCCAAGATTACGACTCCATTCACCGTCACGCGGATATGATCGCCATCCGCCACGATCTCTTCCGTATTCCATTCTCCAACCGGCTTGAACGCTTTCGGATGATCCTCACGGGCGGGAATGATACCGTATACGGAACCGTGATGTTGCAGCGGAGTGATGTTTCCTTGGTAAATAGGATGTTCACAATCCAAGACCTGCACTTCCATACCTACATATGCTGCGTCTCCTTCCATCGGAGTACGGATACCGACACCGTTATTAGCTCCCGGTGTTAACTGGAAGTCAAAACGATAGATAAAGTTTCCGTATTCCTTCTTGGTGTACAGATTACCTCCGAAGCTACTGCTTGGAACCATAGAGATACAGCCATCCTCCAAGATATAATCAACCGTATTTCCCGTCCATTCATGCATATTCGTTCCGTCAAACAAAACCTTGAAACCCTCTTTTTCCTCTTCAGGAGACAATCGGAACGGTTCTTGTTTCTCCAACTCCTTCACGTAGATATTACGGTAATAAACCTTGCTGCCATGCGCTTGCATCTCGATTTGCTCTACCGGGAAAATCGGAAGCTTGCGATCCCAATAGTTTTCCAAAATCACGTTATCTACCACTTTTTCTCCGTTCAAGACAACCGTCACACGGTCACCAACCATCTTAATATAGAAGGAATTCCATTCACCTAGTTTATTATCGGCCACTTTCGAAGGCTTGCTCTCGTTTACCTGATTGTTATACAAGCCTCCGGAACCTACTTGCGCACCGACATTTACCCGAGAAGTATCCCAGATCTGGACTTGAGGAGTACCACGCAGATAAATACCGGCATCAGCCTCAGGGCCTTTCGGATCCAACATCCAATCCACATACATCTCGAAATCACCATATTGCTTTTCCGTACATAGGTTATCGTACCCAGTACCGTCAAATACTAACAGGCCGTTCTCTACTTTCCAGTCACGACGCATATTCTCATCTGCCTTCTCCTGCGCTTTCGCCAATTGAGCCGGTTTCATTTTGGCGCGGGCGATCGGATTCTCGACCAGACCTTTCCAGCCCGTTAAATCCTTACCATTAAAGATAGAGACAAATCCGACCTCGTCCGGCATCGCATCCAAATGTTGCTTCAAGGCATCGATATCATAACGAGCGTCTTCCCCGTCGAACATGGTCAAAACACGTTTCAAGATTGCCTTCACATTGTCACCCTTATATTCCGGATGGTTACGAGCGATATTCCAAACCGCATAAACAGCCGCAGAACGAACAGCCGCATCGCTTGAATCCAAGAATTCCGACGCATACATCAATGCCAAGAAGGTATCCGCCCGTTGGATCTGACGTAAAATAAGAGCCTTTTGCTCGCTCGTCCGGGCGATCTCCATGACTTTCCGCAAGCTCAACAAACGATTCTCTCCCGTAAATGCCGGATTAGATACCAATTGCACATAACGCTTTAACGCCCTATCGAATACTTGATCGGAAGCGGCGGATTGGCAAACCGTAAATAGTTCATCGGCAGCCTCAATACCCTTCCACGCCAACAAAGCGTCAAGAGCCGCATCCTTGGCCGCTCCATTCCCTTTATTCAATCCTTCCACGATCGTAGCCAAAGCCTCTTTCTCGCCAGTCGCTGATAAGACCTTATAATAAAGATATCTCTTGCCGTCTCCCGCTTGTATCATACGACGATTCACGCTAGATACTTGAGTTGCCGCCGGTTGTTTAGAGATAGCGGCAATGATCGCATCTTGAAGCGGAGCGATAGCGGAAGCCTCCGCAGTCTCCAACATTCCGCACAATAAAGTGAAATCTTTCTCAGACACTACATCTTTCAATGCGGTATAAGCGGCTTTCTTCACCTCCGTAGAGCCGGACTTAATCTGATCCAGTACCGTATTTAGATTCGCGTCGGCCATACGTATCGCCAACAGCTCCAAACCAGCGATTTTTCCGGCACCGGAAGCGGACGGGATCACTTTAGCGACTGCTTGGTCAATATCGCCGTTAAATGCCACCAAAGCATCTTGGCCCAATAAAATCACTTGCTTGTCATTGCTCTTCAACAAATCAGCCAGCACAGGAATGACACTCTTATCACCGATTTTAACCAAGGCCCAAACAGCGGCCTGTCGCACATCGAAATCCTTATCTTTCAATTGATCCAACAGAACTTGTCTCGCTGGTAGATCAAAACGAAGTTCCAGATTCTTGATCACGTCATGTTTAGACGGGCATTTGCTTTCACGGCCTATCCAGTTCAAGATATCCACCTTGACTTCCGGCTTCGCCTTTAACATGTGTTTCATGACCTCGATATAAACATTTTGATCAGCGAAACCCGAAGCGAAGTTCAAAGCCGCATTACGGTATCCCTTATCCGTATCTTTCAAAGCCGATAATAAATTCTTCGTAGCAGCTTCCGGCTTAGCGGCCAGTAGGATCTGAAGAGCGGCCTCACGGGTCTGTGTCATGCCTGCTTTCGCAGACTTCTTCAATAAATCATTCGCTGCTTTCTCCGCATCTTTGGTATCGCCTTGTTCAAGGACACGTTTTATCAAAGCGATATATGCCTCATTCGCCCCGGTCTTTTCCATTTTATAACCGGCTTTCTCGGCAACGGCGGCTAAATCACTCAGAGAAGCTTTAGAACCTACACGGCTCAACGCATAAAGAACCTCCTTCTGCATATTCTCATCGCTGGAGCCAAGCATCGCTTTCAATACATTTTCCGCATCAGCGATTTGCACGTCAGCGATCGCACGGATAATATCCTTTTGCGTCTTCGGAGTACCGGAGCGACGCATCAAGGAAGCCACCAAAATCTTCTTAGCGTTATCGGTACGGATAGCGGATAACGCACGGGCAGCGGGACCGCTTAGACTCTCATCGTTCAAATAGCTAGCCAGTGCTTCCACGCACTCATCTTTCCCTAACAGTTGAAGTTGCCGGATAATAAACGCTTTTGTCTCCCGGTCGCTCACCTTATCCAAAGCTTTCAAATATGCGTTGGCTGTTGTTAAACGGGCATTCTCCTCGCCTTTCGCCATTACGTAATGAGTCAGTCCGCTCAACGCATAGTCCACGTTCGAGTTACTGCCTTTTCCCGGAGCGTTAATCTTGTTAATCAACATCAAGACCCCTTCCTCGCCAGTGGAGCTTAGGTCATTAATTAATTTGTTATATTCAGCTTGTTGCTCCGCCGGCATCTGTGCCAGTACATCGGCGACGATCGTCTTCGATGTACGATTAGCCGGGCTTTGAGCCATTAACATACTACCGCACAACAATAAGCTGGCAATTGATATATATACTTTTTTCATATGTGTATGTGTTTAAATGTTCCAAGGCGCTCTCATCGGCTGATCCAACAAACGATTAGCTGCCTCATCATTAATAAATTCCAGTTTTACGGGATCAAAGTGAAGCGTACGATTCAAACGAAGGGCTACGGCACCCATATTCACGATCGTAGCGGAACGGAAGCCATTACGCTCATTCAAGGCAAAAGGCTGACGAGTCTTTACGCACTCGATAAAGTCGGTAACCTGTGGCTCAGGTTCGGGATAATCGGATAACTTTTTCTCCCAATCCGGGATATCACATACGAAATTCTTATAGACATTACCGTTCGGTCCGGAAATATAAGGTGTGTTCGGATCCCCGTAATCACCTCCCCAAAGTACGATCTGGCAACCATCCTCATAGGTGTACGTAATGGAACGCCAAGTACCCACAGCGTCCGGATGCTGTTGCGGAGCATCCACCTCTACCTTAACAGGGCTGGTATTATCTTTTCCTAGAAAATATTGTACAGGGTCAATATAATGCTGTCCCATATCCCCTAAACCACCGCCGTCATAATCCCAGTATCCACGGAATGTCTGATGCACACGATGCGGGTTATAAGGTTTGTAAGGAGCCGGGCCCAACCAGAAATCATAATCCAGCTCACTAGGCACCGATTGTGGTTCCAGATATTCTTTACCAACCCAATAGAACTTCCAGTCGAAACCGGTATGTTTGCTGATCGTTACCTTTAGAGGCCAACCCAACATACCACTTTGAACCAGTTTCTTCAAAGGTTTCACGGGAGTGCCCAATCCATAGAACGGGTCAGCGAAACGGAACCAAGTGTTCAAGCGAAACATACGCCCGTATTGCTTCACGGCTTCCATTACCCGTTTACCCTCTCCGATCGTACGGGTCATAGGCTTCTCGCACCAAATATCTTTTCCAGCTTTAGCGGCCTCGACAGACATGATACCATGCCAGTGAGGAGGCGTAGCTATATGAACGATATCTACATTGGGATCCAGAATCAAATCACGGAAATCATGGTATGCGGCAATCTTATCCTTTACCAACTGTTTTCCTAACTCCAGATGATTCTTATCAACGTCACACACGGCGACAAGACGAGTCCCGGCATAGTCCACATGTCCACGGCCCATACCACCTGTACCGATAATTCCTTTTGTCAATTGATCACTTGGAGCGATGAATCCATTACCCAACACGTGGCGCGGTACAATCGTAAATGCCGCGATTCCTCCAAGAGTCTTCAGGAAGTCTCTTCTGTTTGTCTTCATAGTACGAATTTAAAATTTAGATAGAATAGATTAACTTGAGTGACAAAAATAATCATAATACTTGAAGAGACAAGAAGAATGTATATAAAAAAGAAAAGGATGCCTTTAATAAAGACATCCTTCCCTAATATTTTATGAAAATCTATTACAAAGCAAACTGCGGCTTACGGTGAATCCATTGTCCGCGGGTGAAATCCGGGAAGTCTACCAAAGCACCGCCACGAGCGATTGACATCTCTGACAAACCCGAGATTGCGCTCCAAGCGGCAGCGTCATAGCAGTCCATTGGAGCCGGTTTCTTATTACGGATAGCGTCGATCAAGTCATACATCATGATAAAATCCATACCACCGTGTCCGGCCTCAGCGGCCTGGGCCTCCAGTGAAGACCACAGCTTGTGGTCGTACTTCTTAAACCAGTCATCCGCCGGATCCCAACGGTGAGGCTTTGATTTACCTTGGATATGTACGCCATTGCCATCGTTCATCCACAATCCCTCAGTTCCTTGAATACGGAATCCCAACGAATACGGACGAGGAGAGTTTGTATCGTGTGTCACGATGATCGTTTGCCCGTTCGCGCACTTAATCATAGACGTAACAATATCACCCAAATTAAATTGAATCTTAGCGTACGGATGGTTCTCGCCACCATTATCCACGATAAACTTATGCAATCCGCGAGATTGAGTAGCCATAGCGGATAAAGAAAGGAAGCGGTTACCACGGTTTATATCCAAGCAATTCGCAACCGGTCCGATACCATGAGTCGGGTAAATATCACCGTTACGATGTACGGAGTGATTCGTACGCCATTGAGCCTCAGCGAAAGCCGTCGGCCCCATACGCAAATCACCACTACCCGGTTGATAGGTATAATGTTGTCCATCGTTGAACTTCACGTCACGCAAGTCATGCTCATAACCACAAGTACCATGCAAGATCTCACCGAACAAGCCTTGGCGAACCATGTTCAACGCAGCCATACAGTCACGACGATAACATACGTTCTCCATAATGTTCAGCTGGCTACCGGTAGCCTCCGATACGTTTACCAAATCCCAGCATTCCTCGATCGTATTAGCGGCGGAAACCTCCACACCAACATAAGGAACACCAGCTTTCATAGCGGCGACAGACATCGGAACGTGCCATTCCCAAGGGCTCGCGATGATCACGCAATCAAACTCCTCGTTGTTCAACATCTTCTCAAATTCACGCTCACCTCCCTTATAAACTTTCGGAGCAGGCACATTAAATTTAGCGATATGTTTCAACGTACTATCGATCGGACCCTGTTGGATATCGCAAATCGCTACGATTTTATTGCCGGGGATCGCCAATACATTATTAATATGCTCATGACATCTAGAACCCGTTCCGATGAAACCGAAACGTAATTTACCATCATCTTTACCGGCTGTTTTTTTCTTTTGGGGTTCAGCGGCGGTTGTTGTAGCTCCGGCGTTTCCAGCCATTGCCAAACCTGCGGCGCCAATACCGGCGGCAGATACTTTCTTAAGGAATGAACGACGAGTGTTTTCCATATATTTTATAATTAACTTGTGTTTTTAAAGGATACAAAAATAAAAAATAATAGAGAATGTATCGTATATCCATAAAGAAAGTTTGGATATACGATACTATTTTCACCACTTATTACGGATTCTGGGTTAATGCACCCGGATAAGCGTTAATCTCGGACTGCGGAATATACTGTATAGCCAACGGGCTAGTAGCAGGGTACTCAGGTACACCGTCATGGAATCCCGGATAATGGCGTTTCATCGTATCGCCAACACGATACACGTCAAAACCACGGTCTGCCTCATAAGCTAATTCCAGCTGACGCTCTTTCATGATCAGCTCATGAGCATTGGTAGCGTCCAAAGACTTATATTCGGCGTTAGGTAAGGAACGGGTACGAACGGTATTCAAATCGGCTAATGCTTTCGGATAGTTTCCTAATTTAGCGCTAGCCTCGGCACGAATCAGGTAGAGCTCACCTAAGCGAGAGATAACCGGTGAATAAAGGTGGGGATAACCTTCTTGCTTAGAGCATTTATAACTATAGAATTTGGGATTACCCTGACTTTCCAGCATATAATAATCATAATCTCCAACATAAGTCTGACCCTTATAAACAATTGAATAACGTTTATTATCTACATCCACCGGTGTCAACGTATATTCCTCATCTTCCACCGTAGCGATCAACTTACCGCCAACTTCTTTCGTCTCGCCCTGGCGATACACATAACCGGATACCTTACCGTCCGTATACAAATTAGCAACAAAACGGAAAGCGGGGATCTGATTCCCATTCGCATCTTCCTTATATTGTGGATGAATAAATGCCTCACGTGCATCGGTTCCTTTTCCTGTCTCGTGCAACAAGTCCATATATTTAGCGCTGGCATACACCTCGCCCCAGCCTTGGCCATCGATCTCCGCATACATACTTCCTAAAGGACTACCCCAATCGCTCCAATCCGAAGCGACAAACTTCACGGCAAAAATAGTCTCTGATTGGGATGGGTCATCCGGTGCCAACTCATTGTAACGCATAAAATTACTACGATCCAGCAAAGAGAACTGTCCGCTCTCGATCACCGCATTCGCATAATTATACGACAACTGAGCATGTTCTTTGCTCGGATTCTCGAACGTACCACTCATATACATATAAACCTTGGCCAACAATGCTTGAGCCGCATATTTAGATGCATAAGCCGAAGATTTAAAACCGGACATCAACTCCTCCGCCTTCTTCAAGTCGGACACAGCCTGCTCATACGTGGCTTTCACGGAAGAGCGATCCGGAAGTTCCAAATTTTCCATATCTTCCGGCATACCATTAACAATAGGCACACCTAGATTCTTTTCCGGCTCTTGATAATAAGGACGACCAAATACACGACACAGATAGAAGTACATCATACCGCGCATATAATAAGCCTCTCCCAATTTCTGGTTCAGTTCAGCAGTCTCGCCCTCTTTGATCATTGTCATCAAGGAACTAGTCTGTGAGATAATATTATAAGCACTGTTCCAAACCGTGGAAAGACCACTGTTGTTAACGGTATGCTGATAAGTGAAATAAGTACCGAACGGATTGGTAGTCGGCTTATCCTTACATACGTTGTCACTGGGAAATTCTCCGCAATAGTGCAAATGTTCAGATGCCGTTTTCAGTTTAGCATAACAACCATTCAATAAAACATCAACCGCCGCATCTTTATCACCCATGATCTTGTCTTCCGTATACTTATCATAAGGCATACGCTCGATATCGCAGCTTGTTATAAACGTGGCCGCCGCAGCCAAAGCCACTATAGATAATTTTTTCATTATGATTTCTTTAATTAAAATGTTACATTTAAACCAAACATGAACTTACGTGCTTGTGGATACGGGGAGATAGCAACGCCAACTGATCCAGCCTTATATGCACTTCCAACCTCCGCAGGAAGTTCCGGGTCCACACCTGAGAAACCAGAGAGGACAAAGAGGTTCTCACCCGAGAAAGACAGACGTACATTATCCACGTATTGAATCTTCCAAGGCAACGTATAACCTAACGTCAAAGTACGTAAACGCAAGTAGCTAGCGTCCTCCAGATAACGGGAAGATCCCTTACTAGATTGGCTCTTATTTCCATATTCGGCCTTGGGGTGCGTAGCGATATCGCCCGGTTTTTCCCAACGGTTCCAATCATCTTTCAGATTCATCTGATTATAATTCACATAAGCTCCATCACTATCATACATTGAACGGTCGTAGTTATAAATCTTACCACCTACAGAGTAACCAAATACCGCAGAAAGATCGATGTTCTTCCATGATAAGTTCGTAGAGAAACCTCCATAAAAATCAGGGCTTGCCTTGCCTAAAATGGTCTGATGCTTGGAAGCATCGCTATAGCTGGAGGTTTTTACACGCTCGCCATTCTCGTTCGTGGTATACCATAAAGGAGAACCTGTCTCCGGATCTACACCGGCCCATTCCGTTCCGTACCAAGTATCCACATCTTGACCCGGTGTCAAGATCTTATCCATATAAATATAATAGCTTGAGCCTGCGTTGGAAGTGATGATCTCACTCTTGCCTCCGTACAGTTCCGTAACCTTATTACGGTTCAAGCCCAAGTTGGCCGCAACACTCCAGTTCCAATCACCACCTTTCAAGATATCCACATTCATAGCTACCTCAAAACCATTATTCTTAACAGAACCCACGTTACGATAGATACCCGTGATACCCGTCACACCTGGCAGCGGCACCCTATAAAGCAAATCCGTCGTCTTCTTGTTATAATAATCCAAATTGATTGTCAAACGGTCGAACAAGATGGCATCGATACCCACACCGGCCGTGTACGTCTTCTCCCAAGTCAAGTTCCTGTTTTCCTTCTGGCTGATTACCGCACCTGGATTTCCATCATATCCCGCAGACAAAGAGTACAAAGTATATTGTGAATATAATTCAGTAGGACGGTTTCCCACAGAACCATAGCTAGCACGTAATTTCAACTGTTGTACCCAATCCTTAGCCTTGAAGAATTCCTCTTGGTGGATATTCCAACCACCACTGATAGAGAAGAAATTACCATACTTGGCATCTTCTCCGAAATTAGAGGCACCATCTCGGCGGAAAGAGAAAGACAACAAATAACGGTTGTCGTACGCATAGTTTGCGTTAAACAAATAAGATTGTACAGCCCATTCCACCTGTGATCCTTTCACCTTCTTAGGAGTAGTCGCCACATCTGCTACAGAGAAGCCTGGAGCGAAGCTAGCTGCGGTCTGATCCTTGATCTCACGCGTGTAAGTATTCCATTCATACGCCAAGATCGCATTGATAGAATGTTTATCAAATACCTTGTTAAAACGAAGCAATTGGTTGCTGTACACTCGATAAGAAGAGGTCGTTTTGTCCTGCAACAAGCCATTGTCAGCCATTCCCGACTGAGAACGAGGATCTTGATAGCTCTTGAAAAGAGAGTTATTGTATTTATAGTTATTTACAGATGAGAAAGTCAACCAATCCGTGAACTTGATATCAAAGTCAAAGTTACCCATGAACTCATAGGAAGCCTTCTTATCATAGTTCCACTGTAAATCATATAAATAGTTGGTAGCATCGCTATTGATCCAATTGGTAGGTCTGTATTGCTGGATCAGCTCTCCATTCTCATCATACGGGGAATCCCAAGGGAAATGGGAGAACATAATAGCTCCCAAGCTTTGCTGTTGATCCATCACGTCACTACGAGTAGCCCATACTTTCGGCTTGATGGTCAACCAATCTGTCGCTTGATATTCCACATTGAAACGTAAGTTATAGCGGGTATAATCATATCCCTTCACGGCACCATCCTCATTATAGTATCCTACAGATGTATAAGTCTTGATTTTCTCAGAACCACCGGAAACGGATACATTATAATCTTGGGCGAAGCCTAGATGCGTACCTTCTTTCCACCAATCGAAGTTACGATTGCGCAAATCTTCCGTGAAATAACTTGGGATCGCATCTTGATTAGCGAATGATTTATAATAATCATACAACTCGGCTCCATTCATCATATCCATATTACCGCGATGCAACTGGTTCACACCCATCTTCACGGAAGCGTTGATCGTAGCTTTTCCGATCTTGCCTTTCTTTGTAGTCACCACGATAACACCATTAGCGCCTTGAGAACCATAGATAGCGGTCGAAGCGGCATCCTTCAAAATAGACATGGACTCGATATCAGCCGGGTTCAAGCTCCCCGCATCCGTACCAACAATTACGCCATCCACGATCCAAAGAGGGTCCGTGCTACCATTTACCGTAGACTTACCACGGATCACGACCTTACCTGCCGCACCCGGCTGTCCACCACCGGACGTTACCTGCACGCCAGGAGCCTTACCAGACAACAAATTCTCAACCGTAGGGCTTGTGGCATCCAGCAACTTATCACTGCTCACCACTTGCATCGCACCCGTCAAGCTTTCCTTCTTTTGCACACCGTAACCAACAACAACAACCTCCTCAAGGTTCTGAGTGTCTTCCTTGATACGGATAGTCATCGGAGCGCTAGTCGCCTTAACCTCATGGTTCACATAACCGATGTAAGAAACGACTAAAGTAGCTCCTGCCGGAGCTTCCAAACTGAACTTTCCATCGAAATCGGTACTGGTACCGTTCGTAGTGCCTTTCACGAGCACGTTCGCACCGATTACCGGCTCACCAGTCACAGCGTCAACAATGGTACCTGAAATCGTAATTGTCTGCTGCGCCACCATTCTCTCCGCATTTCTCAATTCATTTGAATTAGAAGATGACTTGTAAACGACAATCCTATTGTTGTTTACAACAAAATCAGCATGCTGATTTTTCAGTGCTGTCATCAAAATCTCCTCGACCGAGCGGTTCGACATGTCGATTGAGATACGCTCATTCAGATTGATGTCATTGTTACGGATAAGGAACGTGTAATTGAATTTTTCCTCAATCAAATCGAAAAGTTCTTTTAATGTCGTACTTTCCATTTGAACAGACATCATTTGTGTCTGAAGTTCGGACGCTGAAACCGTACCGGGAATAAACGGCAGTCCCGCAAGCATACATGCGGCTACCATCATCTTACCGGTCTTCTTGAAATAGTTCATTTCCATTAAAGTTAGATTTAATAAATAATTTTCTCGTTTATATTATATTTCCACACTTATACCTTAGAATTAAGGTTTGCATTTTTATTTATCTTTGATAATAATCTCATCTCCCGAACGAGTCCACATATATTTGTGATCCACGTCCACCTCACGGAGGATCTTATCCAACGAATAATCTTTCGTAAAGCTACCGGAGAAGATTTCCTTTCTTAAAGGATCGCTCTCGACGCGAATACGTACGTTGAACTTACGTTCCAAATCCTTGGCGATACTCATGAAAGGTTGCTCGGAGAATTTCAGGCTACCGTCCATCCAAGAGAGCGCATCCTTGGCATCCACCTCGCTGACTTTTACCTTATTGGTCTCCTTATTAAAGCTTAGTTTCCGGTTTGGAGTCAAGGTTACATCGCCTGCGTGGACAACCTCATCCCGCAAGCTCACGTTTACTTTTCCCGATACCAGAGTGACATCGGTCGTTTCATCCATTCCGTAAGCCTTTACGTTAAAGCTAGTTCCTAGAACCTTGATATCCAACTTCTTTGATTTTACGATAAAAGGCTTAAGGGAATCCCGGGTAATCTCGAAGTAAGCCTCACCATCCAATTGCACGCTACGTCCGTTCGTATTGAAATCACTGCCATATCTCAACGTGGAACCTGCGTTGACCCAAACCACGGATTGATCCGGCAAAACGACTTTCGTTTGGGCTCCCATAGGAGTTGTCGTCTCAAAATAAGCCAAGGCGGCAGGTTTCGGCTGATTATGTCTCGTACCTATATAATAAGAGGCAGTCCCCACCGATACCACGATCAAGACCGAGGCGGCAACTTTACCTAGAAACCGAAAATTTAGCCAATGATTCTTTTCAGAAGGAATAGCGGGATCGATAAGTGTCCCGAAATGTTTTTGGAAATCGGCTTTCATATCAGAGGCAAACAAAGGTACATGCGCCGTCGCCCAACAATCCGCCATCTCGGAAAGGCACTGTTTATGAGCGTCATCCGTTTCCAACCATTGTAGTAATTCATTTCGCCCCTCCTCGGATATATCTCCCATGAGGTAGCTATAAATTAAATCTTCTATGTGCTTATTCTCTATTTCCATGATATTAACAAAGGAGCCGGTTTCTAACCCGGTTTCTATTATATACACATGTTTTAGAGATTCCGTTTAAGGAGAATCCAATTATTTTTCGAAAAAATTAAATATAAGTAAGAAAAGAGGGTAAAGGTCACCTAAAAGCTCACGCAACTTCGCCAAACCGATCTTAATCTGTACTCGTACCGTACTGGAACTGATATGATTTGTTATCGCTATTTCCTCATATGTCTTGTTATGGTAAAGATATTGCACGAAGATATCCCGGCATTTAGCGGGCAAGGAATCCACGGCACGATAGATTTTCTCCTCGAATTCCTTATTCTCCAGATAAGCCAACGGATGGGGGTCCGCATCTATCTGCAACTCTTGTATCGACAATAAGCTTTCTTGTACATCTGATAAAGGGACTTCTCGCTGGCGTTTATCTCTTAAATAATTCAGGCAATAATTACGTACCGAACGAATTAAATAAGCGTTTACCGGATGTATTAACGCTGAATGATGATTCCATACATTCATGAAAACATCATTAACGATCTCACGTGCCGCCTCCGGATTATAGACATATTTAGTCGCTACGGCGCACAAGTACACGTAGAATGTCGTATATAATTGTTCAAATGCTTTGGCATCGCCATTATTGATTCGAGATATTATGTCCTCTTTTACAATCAGCACAAACGTCAACCCTTAAGTTTCACTCACTATTCAATTGCAAAAATAATGAAATATTCTAAAGTCGTGCCATAAGCATGGCAACAGACGGCACAATACAACAACTTAGATCACTTAGAGGAATTGGCGGCACGTTTCTTGTTACGCCAGTAGTTGCCGTCACGTTTGCTTCCGAACATATTACGGCGTTTCGATTCTTGCTTGATCGCCTCCTTCCTCTCGGCAACGGCGGCTTTCACTTCCTTGGTCTCATACATATGACCACCCGCTACGGGAACTTCCTTGCCGATCAATTTCTGGATATCCTTCAACAATGGTACTTCCTCGACGTCGCAGAAAGAGAAAGCCACACCTTCACGGCCCGCACGCCCCGTACGCCCGATCCGGTGCACATAGGTCTCGGGTACGTCGGGAAGCTCATAGTTAATGACGTGCGTCAGATGATTCACGTCGATTCCACGGGCAGCGATATCCGTAGCGATCAGCACACGGGTCGTATGATCCTTGAAATTCGTCAAGGCACGTTGGCGAGCAGTCTGGCTCTTGTTGCCGTGTATCGCCTCCGCTCCTATCTCCGCTTTCGACAAGACACGGGCCACCTTATCCGCCCCGTGTTTCGTACGGGTAAAGATCAATACGGATTCCAGTTCCGGGTTCTCCAACAGGCTTTTCAGCAAGTTGATCTTCTCGGCTTTCTCGACGAAATAAACGGATTGGTCAATCGCGTCCACGGTCGATGAGGCCGGAGTCACTTCCACCTTTCGAGGCTCGCTTAAGATCGTACCGGCCAGACGTTCGATCTCGGAAGGCATAGTAGCGGAGAAGAACAAGGACTGGCGTTTCTTGGGCAAGAGCGGTAAAATACGTTTGATGTCATGGATAAAGCCCATGTCCAACATACGGTCCGCCTCGTCTAAAACGAAATACTCCAAGGTATCCAAGTGGATGAAGCCTTGTCCGATCAAGTCCAGCAGACGTCCTGGCGTAGCGATCAGGATATCAATGCCTCTTTCCAAAGCTTCCGTCTGGGGTTTCTGCCCCACTCCCCCGAATATCACCGTATGGCGTAATCCGGCGAAACGGCCGTAAGCGGCAAAGCTCTCTCCGATCTGGATGGCAAGCTCACGGGTAGGCGTAAGGATCAATGCCTTAATACCCCGTTTGTAACCTTTCTTCTTCTGGAGATATAACCGCTGGATAATCGGGATGGAGAACGCCGCCGTCTTACCGGTTCCTGTCTGGGCGCAACCCAATAAATCATAACCTTGTGAAACGATGGGAATCGCTTCTGATTGTATAGGTGTTGGAGTCGTGTAACCTTCTTGCACGAGAGCCTTACGTATCGGCTCTATCAAATCTAAATTTTCAAATGTCATTCTAAAATAGGGTGAGCCATCACGGCTCGTTATGTAAATAATGCGGGCAAAGATAGTAAGAATTCGTGAGATTCAGGCAGATTTTGGCGGAATAAAGTAAGTGGTTGGAGACTAAAGGAATTGGGTGTTGAATGACTGTATTCTTCCTTTCTCCAAAAAAGCGGGATGTCGAGGAGTTGTGAGGTAATTTTGCTACCTATCCGTTGCCTTTTTTAGTGTCGAACGACATCGAAAATGAAACGTGAAACCACCCTGATTTCGCCTCTGCCATCTCAAAAAAAACTTGTTTGCGAGAACAAAGATACGCATAATTTTCCGTGTATCGGCCAAATATGTCTATTGTTCTCTGTTTCAGGGTTCTGTTTCTATGTTCTGCCATATTTTTCATGCTGACAGATAACTCTATACCAGTTAATTTTGCAATTAAAAGTATAGAGCTATGAATCAAGAAGATGTAAGGGTTTCGTTCTACCTGAAAAAGAGCGAAGCGGATGAGCAGGGAGAGTGCCCGATTATGGGCAGGTTGAATGTAGGCAAGTATTCCGAGGCGGCCTTCAGCATGAAGATGACGGCTCCGGAATCGGCATGGCTTTCCGGTCGTGCCACGGGGAAGAGCGCAAGGTCAAG